>OLQV01000103.1_pt1 | contig 87489 bp, 81 predicted proteins | sample 1672371 | NCBI WGS metagenome assembly OLQV01 (sample SAMEA3136676, study PRJEB25190) | human gut metagenome
CTGCAAGTAAAGAGGCTTCCGGTACAGGTAACATGAAGTTCATGCTGAACGGTGCACCGACTCTGGGAACCATGGATGGTGCTAACGTTGAGATCGTTGATGAAGTTGGTAAAGAAAACGCATTTATCTTCGGTCTGAGTGCAGATGAAGTTATCAATTACGAAAACAATGGCGGATATGATCCGAGAGTCATCTACAACACAGATGATGAGATCCGTCAGGTACTGACAGAGCTTGTAAATGGAACATTCTCCGCTGATACAGAACTGTTCCGTGATCTGTACAACTCACTCCTCAACCAGAATGGTGGAGAGAGAGCAGACCAGTACTTCATCCTTGCTGACTTCCGCTCCTATGCAGCAGCACAGAAGAAAGTAGAAGAAGCATACAAAGATGAAAAAGGCTGGGCTCGTATGGCTATGCTGAACACAGCATGCGCAGGTAAATTTACATCTGACAGAACAATTGAAGAGTATGTAGATGATATCTGGCATCTGGACAAAGTATTTATTAAATAAATTCCGCAAAGTGGACTTAGCAGTCCCCTCTGCACACCCCTGGCTTAGTCGAAACATGGCTATAGGTTATGATGAGATGAAGTGAGTTAGTGTGGGAATGTATTCCTAGTTTTTGTGTGGGGTAGATTTCCTGTGTGGAGAATGATTGTGGGTAAATAAAAAGGATCTGGCTTAGGTAAGTCAGGTCCTTTTTTGTGGGAAATGTGGATTAGTTCCAGGTATATCCTGGGCTGGTGTGGATAAATTCAGCCAGATGTGTGCGGATGTCTTCCATTTTCTGGCGGGTGTCCGAGTTGGAGTAAGGGATGCGGTCGATGATCTTGTTGAGGTAGTCGTGTTCTTCGATGATATCGAGGGTTGCGCGATAGTTGATGTCAAGGAAGTAAGCGACGTAGGAGACCCAGTAATCCATTCTGGTGACGCGGTCAGGGGAGTAGACACACTGGTTTTTGAAAACAGTATCGTAAATGACAGGAGTAATTGCCTGTGCACCGATTTCTTCTTCAGATGCCCCCATGAAGACCAGAAGATCATCCTCTAATTTTACGCGACAGTTGTCCAGTTTGTCTGCATCGCGGATCAGGCGGGCGTGAAGGAGGGTGCGTGGATCGGTGATCCCCTCAAGTTTGAAATCGCTGTGTCTGGCGATAGCAGTGCGGATGATATCGTCCCAGGTAGATTCCGGGACAAACTGGCGGATCAGGCCTTCTTCAAATAAAACCTGCACACCATAAGCTGCGTGATCCATGGTGGTCGGTTCGAAGCTGTCAAAACGTTTCAACTGTTCAAAACGACCAATGTCGTGCAGCAGGGCAATGATTCTGGCGAGTTCAGTGTCTTCATCAGATAACTGCATACGTTTACAGATTTCTGTCATATCATGCACTACGCCGTAGGTATGAATGATCTTGAGACGGACTTTACCATTATCACGGTCATAGCTGTTCAGATATTTCTCAAATTGTTCTTTTGCATTGTTGTAGTTCATGCGTGATCCTCCTGTGATATAAGATTTTTGCGGTATTCTCTCGGACTACAGCCTTTGATCTTGCTGAAGACTTTGGAGTAGTAGTTGGAGTCGGAGAAGCCGGTCTTTCCGGCGATGTTGCTGATGGATTCGTGGGTGCTCAGGTATTCCAGGCTTCGTTCGATCCGGTACTCCTGCAGGAAAGAGAAGAGTGTAGTATTCATATGGCGTTTAAACAGGCGCGTACATTCACTCTCACAGAGATGAATGTGTTCAGCGACTTCTGCCAGTGTGATCGGGTTCATGTAATTCTGTTCTATGTAAGAGAGGATTTTGCGGATCCGTTCATATTCTGTGAGATCAGATGCGGCAGGAAGCGGCTGATGTGGGAGATGTTCTACGAGCAGCCGCCACATGATCTGCATCCGGATCGATATGTCCAGTTCATAGAAATCTGGCTTTTCTTTGTCAAGGGTGATAACTTCCAGCATCTTTTTGCGGAAAGTTTCATGCCAGCTTTCTGTATAGTCGATATGCATCGCACAGACAGCAAGATTCTGGACCACAGGTTCTACATATTTCGTACAGATGGTGCTCTGAAAAAATCCATAGATCAGCTTGGGGTCAAAGGTGACCGGTATATAGGAACAATCTTCCTGGTGCTCCATTTCTCCGCTGTGCAGGGCGTTGGAATTGCAGAAAATAATGTCTCCTTCTTTCAGGTGAAAAGACTGATTGTTTACACGATAGTGCATGGAGCCTTTTTTTATATAAGTGATCTCGATTTCCGGATGGTAGTGCCACATAAAGGAATTGGAATCATATTCTGACAGCCGCTGATAACTGACCAGAAACGGGAAATGGTCGCTGCCATGTTTCTTTAATTCTTTTTGAAACTGGTTTGTGATGATCTGCATGAGAGACTGTCTCTCCTCCTTTTTTCGAAGATTTGCTGAACGCAGGAAATTACCTTTATTATAAACAAAAAAATATGAATAACGCAAGATTTTACTTTTTTTTCGCAGATTAATTAAGGTATTTTACAGAAAAAGATATATAATGGATTTATCAGATGCGCACAGGAGAATAATGTGCATGATGAAAGAGCGTAACGAAACCGCATAATGAAACAAAAACCACATGGGATGCATCAAAATAAAATGTAAAAGGAGAACAGGAACATGAATTTACCAGAAACAGCAAAACTTCAGGAAATCTATGGAGAAACAGAGAAGAGCAGCGCACGTTTCAAGAAACTTGCAGATAATTTTGCAAAAACATACAAACATGACAAAGCAGAATACTTCACATCAGCAGGAAGAACTGAGATTATCGGAAATCACACAGATCACAACGGCGGCAAGGTGATCGCAGGAAGTATCAACCTGGATACCATCGGAGCGGCTTATCCGAACGGCACACAGACTATTCATATCACCAGTGAAGGATACAGAGATGAGATCGTTGTAGACCTTACCAAACTGAGCAAGGCAAACTACAAGAAGGGAACACCGGCACTCGTTGCAGGTATGATGGAAGGTGCACAGAAGAACGGCTTTAAGACAGCAGGATTCGATGCATATGTAAGCACAAATGTTATCGCAGCAGCAGGTGTAAGTTCTTCTGCTTCTTTCGAGATGCTGATCTGCACCATTATTGATTACTTCTTTAACGAAAGCAAAATGACATATAATGATTATGCAAAAGTTGGCCAGTATGCAGAGAATGTTTATTGGGACAAAGCTTCCGGAATGATGGATCAGATGGCATGTGCAGTAGGCGGACCGGTTCTTTTTGATTTCGCTGACAGCAATAACCTCAAATACAGCAAACTGGATTTCTCCTTCGGAAAATTCGGATACAAGCTTGTTATTGTAAATACAGGAAAAGGTCATGCAGATCTGAGTCAGGAATACTCTGAGATTCCGGGTGAAATGAAAGCTGTTGCCAAAGTACTTGGCGTGAACCTTCTTCATGAGACAAACGTAGATGCACTTCTTGAGCATTGTAATGAGATCGAGGATGACAGAGCAGTTCTCCGTGCACTTCATTTCTTTGGAGAGACTACCCGTGTAGAGGAAGCAGCAGATGCGATCCACCATGATGATTATGACAAATTCCTTGAACTGATCGACGAGTCCGGAAAATCTTCCTGGGAACTTCTTCAGAACTGCTACACTATGAAAGATTTCCACGAGCAGAAGATCACAAGAACTCTTGCACTGACACAGCTTTTCCTCAAGAAGATTGGCGCAGGCGTATGCCGTGTTCACGGTGGTGGATTTGCAGGCGTTATCGCAGCGATCATTCCGGAAAAAGAGCAGGAGAACTATGTAGAATATATTTCTAAATTTGTTGGAAAAGAAAATGTATATCCAATGGACATCCGTGCAGTCGGAGCAGCACATATCGGATAAGCAACTACTGTCTATTAAAAAAAATATAAAATCACAAAAATAAACCCCTGGATCATACCAGAGGTTTATTTTTTTCGAGCATATCGTGAATGATGTTCTGAGTGTATGCACCGAGATGTTTCTGATCTTCTTTTGGAAGGTCCTTGACGTAGATTGGCTTGCCGTATTCCAAAACGACATGAGTTGATTTGATCTTTGGCATATGTGCCTCAAAGATTTCTACGGTGTTGTTAAGTGCCATTGGAATGATCGCACAGCCTGTCTTGGAAGCAATCTTGAAGCTTCCGTCGTGGAAAGGAAGAAGCTCCAGGTCGTCCGCATTCTTGTTACGTGTACCTTCAGGGAAGATACAGATGGAAATGCCGGACTTGATCTTGTCGATGGCTGCGAGGATGGTCTTGAGTCCCTGTTTGATATCCTTACGGTCAAGAAACAGACAGTGAAGATATTTCATCCAGTTGGAAAGAAGCGGATAACGCTCCATTTCTTTCTTGGCAATGTAGCCGGTACGGATCGGACAGCGGCTGTAAGTAAGCACGATGTCAAAATAACTTCTGTGATTGCCAATGTAGAGAACTGGAGTATCCTTGGGAACATTTTCTTCGCCGATGATCGTAACTTTGGTTCCGGCTTCCCAGAGAATGAATTTAAATACTCCCTGGACAATTCGAAGAGAACTGATTTCCTTGGCCCTTGGTGAAAATTTTCCGATGATCCATTCGATCAGAAGAATCGGAATGGAAAGGATCAGAAACCCGATGACCGTAATGGCAACAATGATAAAACGAATCATAACGAATTCCTCTTTCTGTTAAATTTGCATGGGTTTCGCGTGTTCGAAACTCTGCTATCAGTATAAGGGATATTTGAAATAGTTGCAATAAATCTTTTGGTTTTGGCATAGAATACATATTGAAAAAGAGCGGACAGGAGAATTGTGCCTATGCAGATACCACTGTCTGCAGGAATCAGACAAAATCGGTCAAAACGATATATGACGGTTGTCTGGTGCATATTGCTGGCTTTTTTGCTGAGTGCAGGAGGATGCAGCCTGGTAAAGATAGAGGAAGGGGAGAGGACACCTCTTGAATATACGGTGGTGGATACAGCAGAACTTCCGCAGAGTGCACAGGAACTGATTCAGGAAAAGAAAGCGGACGATTTTCAGATGACTTATCAGAAGGGAGATACCCTGTATCTGATCCGGGGATATGGAAAGCAGATGAGCGGAGGATACAGTATTCAGGTGGCTGAACTTTCGGCTTCGTCTACGACGATTTTTTTCAAAACGAGACTGATCGGACCGGAGAAAGAAAATCAGAGCGGAGCGCCATCTTATCCTTATATTGCAGTAAAGACCGATTACAGAGAAGAACCTGTTGTGTTTGAATAGTATGAGAGGAGCGGTCAGCGATGGAATTAAGAAAAGAAGATATTCAGGTGCTGCGGACAAAGAGCAGAGCGACCAGCCAGGTGACTTTTGATGTGGATTATAATGTGCCGGATGTAAAACCGGATATCGGACGGATGGTCCAGAACAAGGGCGATGTTTCGGTAGAAGAAGTCCGATTAAGCGACGGTCATGCTTTTCTGAAAGGAAGCCTGCAGGTGGATCTTCTCTATGTAGGAGAAGAAGAGGGCAAAGTTTACAGTCTCTCAGCCAAACTGCCGGTGGAAGAAACGATGAACCTTGAGGGGATCGTAAGCGGCGATAAGATGTGTCTTCGGTGGGAAATAGAGGATCTGAGCCTGCACCTGATCCATTCAAGAAAACTGAACATCAAAGCAGTAGTGACTTTTTATGCAGTTGTAGATGAACTCTCAGGAATCCGTCTGCCGGTTTCACTGGATGATGAAACGGTTTCTGTGCAGAAAAAACAGATGCGGCTTCTCAGTCTTGCCATACATAAAAAAGACACCCTTCGTCTTAAGGAAGAAGTAGAGCTGGTATCCAATAAACCGAATATTGCAGAACTTCTCTGGTATACGCTGGAGGTTCGGGGGCTGGATTTAAGACCGGAAGAAAATGTGGTGAAAGCCAAGGGGGAGATTTTTCTGTTTGCCTTATATAAGGGGGATGATGAGGGAGGTACCCTGCAGTGGCTGGAACATTCTGTCCCGTTTACCGGGGAGGTAGAATGCAGCGGATGCACTTCTGATATGATACCAAATTTGGAAGCATCCGTGATCAATCAGAGTGTGGAAGTGAAACCGGATTCCGACGGAGAGGAACGCATCTTTGTAACAGATATCGTACTGGAGTTGGATATCCGTCTTTATCGTGAAGAGGACCATGAAATCCTTATGGATGTCTATACTCCGTTCCGTCAGTGTATTCCGAAATGCAGGAATGAAGTCCTGGAAAGTCTTCTGGTGAGGAATTTTTCCAAATGTCGTGTGTCTGACCGGATCGAGATCAAGGAGACACAGGGGAAAATCCTCCAGATCTGTCACAGCCAGGGAAAAGTAAAAATAGACAAAACAAAAATTATCAAAGATGGGATCCAGGTAGACGGGATCGTTCAGATGAAAGTTCTCTACATTGTGGGAAATGACGACATGCCATTTTATTCCATGGAAGTGATGATGCCGTTCAGTCATGTGGTGGAGGCAAGGGGGATCACAGAGGACAGCGTCTACTATTTCCATACGGATCTGGAACAGCTTTCGACAAGCATGGTCGACAGTAACGAGATTGAAGTCAGAGCGGCGGTGAGCCTGAATGTTCTTGTGATCCAGTGCAGGGAAGAAAAGATCATTGAGAGTGTGGAAGAACAGCCGCTTGATACAGAAAAGATCCGGAGCATGCCGGGAATCACCGTATATATGGTGAAGCAGGGAGACACACTCTGGGATATCGCAAAAAAATTCTATACGACTATGGAGGAGATCATTTCCATGAACAGCCTCGAAAATGACCGGGTAACTCTGGGACAGCCGCTTTTACTGGTAAAAAAAGTTGAAAGCTGATACTTGAAATCCTTAAAAAAATCATTTAAAATAGATATGATCATATTGTATACAAAGTACAAAAGAAATAAAAAAAGAAACAAAATCACAAAGGACAGAGGGGATATTTATGCGTTTGCGAGCAATGGCGAAAATTAATCTGGGACTGGATATCCTGGGCAAAAGAGACGATGGTTACCATGAAGTTCGTATGCTGATGCAGACGATCCAGATGTATGATCTTCTGGATATCCGGCGGAAATCTTCACCGGGGATCACATTGACTACGAATCTTCTTTATGTTCCGTCAGATGAGAGAAATCTGGTATACAAGGCAGCGAAACTTCTCATGGATGAATTTGATATCCAGGAGGGAATTTCCATGAAGCTTACCAAGTCCATTCCGGTGGCAGCAGGTATGGCAGGAGGAAGTTCCGATGCAGCGGCAGCTTTTGTCGGTGTAAACAAGATGTTTCATCTTGGCTTAAGTGAGCAGGAGCTTATGGATCGTGCCGTGCAGATCGGGGCAGATGTACCGTACTGTATTATGCGTGGAACAGCACTGGCTGAGGGAATCGGTGAGAAACTGACCAGACTTCCGCAGCTTCCGAAATGTTATATTCTGGTTGGCAAACCGGCGGTCAATGTTTCTACGAAACTGGCTTATGAAAATCTGGATCTTCAGAATATGGGAGCACATCCCGATATTGATGGTATGATCTCTGATATTGAGAAAGGAGATCTTTACACCATGGTTTCTCGAATGGGAAATGTATTTGAACCGGGAATCATCGGCAAATATCCGGTGATCCAGGAGATCAAGGATCTCATGGAGGCACATGGTGCACTCAGGGCAATGATGAGCGGAAGCGGTCCGACTGTCTTTGGTATTTTTGATGATAAGAACAAGATGAAAGCAGCCGCCAGGATCCTGCGCAGCAGTCATCTGGCAAAGACTGTATTTGCTACAGAAGTTTTTAACCGCAAAGACTGAGGGGAATTTTTTACAGGAGGTACTTAAGATGAATGATTTTTCTGTTGATATGAATGAATATCTGCCGTTAAGAGATGTGGTATTTAACACACTGCGTAAAGCGATTCTGAAGGGGGAACTGAAGCCCGGAGAAAGACTGATGGAAATCGCACTGGCAGAGAAGCTTGGAGTCAGCAGGACTCCTGTTCGTGAGGCGATGCGTAAACTGGAGCTGGAAGGTCTGGTCGTGATGATCCCGCGCCGTGGCGCACAGGTAGCGAACATTACAGAGAAGGATCTGAATGATGTACTGGAAGTCCGCATTGCACTTGAGAATCTGTCAATCGAGAATGCATGTGCACGGATGACAGAAGAACAGTTGGGCGATCTCTGGAAAGCGGCCAAGAACTTTGAGGATACGATGGCAGAGGGAAATCTTGTCAAGCTGGCAGAAGCCGATGTAGCTTTTCATGAAGTGATCTACAAATCTTCCGACAACCGCAGACTGAATCAGGTGCTGAACAATCTTCGTGAGCAGATCTACAGATATCGTGTGGAATATCTCAAGGATGAAGAAACAAGAAACCTTCTTGTTAAGGAACATGAGGAGATCTACGAGGCGATCAAGAATCGTGACCTCAAGAAAGCCAAGGAGATTTCTTATCAGCATATCGAGAACCAGAGAGAGGCGATCATCCGCTCTATCAGAGAAGAAACAAAAAATCGCTGAGCTGTAAATAAAATTGCATAATCCGGTTATTCTAAAAGAGATACATATTGTGTGTATCTCTTTTTTTATGGATTACGATTACAACAGGAGGATGCAATGGATCAAAAGACCAAAATCCACAGTGAACTGAGAAAAAATGAATCTTACATCAGAGAAAAATTCGAGAACTGTGCAGATATCCTGATCCGTCCCATGCGTCTGGGAAGCGAAAGCAAAATAGACTGTCTGATGGTCTATATCGAAGTGGCAGTTTCAAATATGATGCTGGATGATTCTGCACTGGGAAAAATGATCAATCATTTCTGGGAGATCTCACCGGGGCAGATTCAGGAATTTATGCGGAACAACAGTCTGGGGATCGCGGATGTACAGAAACTTGCGGATATGGAAGAAGTCCTGTCAGCAGTTTTTGCGGGAAATGCGGTTTTCTTTATAGATGGATATGACAGGGCGATGAAAATATCCAGCAAGGGATATCCGAATATGGGAGTTTCTGAAGCAGAGTCAGAAAAAGTCCTGCGTGGTTCCAAAGAAGGATTTTCGGATTCTGTAAAAACGAATTCAGCACTGGTCAGAAAGCGGATCCGGGACAGCAGAATGAAGGTCGAGGAAAAAACAACAGGTGTCCGGTCCAAAACTGTTCTGCAGCTCCTTTATATGGAAGATCTCGTTCAGGAAGATCTTCTGGAGAATATCAAAACCAGTCTGGATGAATACAGGATAGATGGAATCTTTGACAGTGGAATGCTGGAACAGCTTACAGACAGAACATGGTATTCACCGTTTCCACAGTATCAGACAACGGAACGTCCCGACCGGGCGGCGATGGAGATCCTGAATGGAAAGATCGTGGTGCTCTGTGACAATTCTCCGTCCGCACTGATCCTTCCAAGTTCCTTTAATGGCTTTATGGAGAGTAGCGAGGACTGGTTTCATCATTTTGAAATGGCATCGTTTCTGCGGGCACTTCGTTATCTTGCACTGCTTGTGGCGACACTGCTCCCGGGGCTTTACCTTGCGGTGATCCGCTTTCACACACAGATACTTCCGGCAAATCTGATCCTGTCTTTTGCAAAAGCACGGGAGGGAGTACCTTTTTCCAGTGTGGTCGAACTGATCTTTCTGGAACTCTCGTTTGAACTGATCCGGGAGGCGGGAGTGCGGGTCCCCGGGGCATTGGGGAATGCGATCGGAATCGTGGGAGGTCTGATCATCGGTCAGGCGGCAGTCAGTGCAAATCTGGTCAGTCCTATCGTTGTCATGATCGTTGCATTGACTGCACTGGGATCGATGGTGATCCCGGAGGAAGAGTTTGCTGCAGCATTCCGGCTTTTGAAATATGTATTTCTGTTTCTGGGTGGATATCTTGGAATTTTGGGAATCGTTCTGGGGATCTATCTGACAGTGGCACATCTCTCCGGACTTCTGAGTTTCGGCATGCCGTACCTTCTTCCGTTTATAAAAAAAGAACCCTGTCGCGATGCAGGTGAAGGAATCCTGCGGATCCCATTCAGGAAGAGATGGCAGAGGCCGCTCTATGCAAGATGGGAGCAGAAAGTCCGTCTGCGGAAAAATGATTCCGATGATTCCGGAGAAAGCCGCCGGGAAGATTCCGGGAAAGTTCAGGAACAGGAGGAGAAAGACTCATGAAATTTGCGGAGAATAACAGGATTTCGCACAGACAGCTTTATCGCCAGATGATCCTGACGTTTCTGGCTCCTTTCCTGATCTGTCTTCCTGGGAAAAACGGGATTCAGGGAATGACGGGAATCGCAGGTGTTCTGGCGGCAGTGCTCCTGCTGGTTATTTATGTTTTTGTGCTTCTGAGAGTGACCAGCGGATATTCGGATATGGTACGTTTTTTTGGAGGGTTCTGGGGGCGGATAGCAGGAATCTTTTTTCTGGCGTATATTATACTGACAGCAGTTTATATTTTGAAGATACTGGAGCAGATCGTGCCGAGATGGCTGATCCTGGGAGTACCGGCGGGCTGGATCTCTTTTCTGGTAGTCGTTGTATGTAGCGTAGGAGCAGAACGGGGGATCCAGAGACGGGGACGGATGGCAGAAGTTTCCGGAGGTTTGCTTTTGGTTGGAATCCTTCTGATGATGGTACTGTGCCTTGGACAGACACGTGTCGATTATCTTCAGGAGATGTTTGAGACAGAGCGAGTGAGCGGGAGTGGAGTCATTCAGAGCAGTTATCTTTTTCTGTGTGGATTTTCCGGGATCGGACTTCTGCCGTTTATCATGCGTGATGTAGAGAAGCGGGGAAGTGCAGGCAAGACGATCATAGCGTCTGTCCTCACTGTGGGTGGAATCTTTGCAGGAGTTCTTGTTTTATTGCCGGCAGTGTTTGGGTGGAGACGGCTTCTTACAGAAACATATCCAATCCTGCCTCTTCTTGCCGGGGCAGATCTTCCGGGAAATGTCCTTGCGAGATTTGATGTTCTCTGGATGGGATTTCTTCTGTATGGATTGTTGTTTGCAATGGGAAGCCTTTTTTACTATGGATATCAGATTACGGAGAAATGCCATCTGGGAACGGCGAAATACTGGCTGGCAATTCTGATCTTCGGATTGTCATTTGTGGAAGTACCAGGTATGGATGTGGTGACATTTTACAGAAACTATCTGGGAAGTATTTTTGTTCCGGGGCTTCTGATCATACAGGCGGCGATTCTTTTTCATGGCCAGAAAAAGAAAATAAGAAAAACAACTACAGTTGTTTTGATAATCTGCCTTCTGACACTGAGCGGATGTGCGGGAATTGAACCGGAAAAGAGGATGTATCCACTTGCACTCGGCGTAGAGCAGTCGGAGAATGGGTGGAAATTTATTTATGGAATGCCGGAACTTCCAAGTGCAGAAGGACAGGAAAAAGAAGAGACAGGAAATTCTACGCTGGCGATAACTGGTGTGGATTTTGAAACGATAGAAAAAATATATGACCGTTCACAGGAAAAATATCTGGACATGGGACATCTGCAGGTGCTGATCCTTAAGAATGATCTGACACAGTCAGACAGATGGAGTGAACTGTTATCTTATCTGGAAAAAGAACCGCTGATCGGTGAAAATGTATATGTATTCCGGACAGAAAATCTGACAGAGCTTATGGACTGGAACAAGGAAGGAACCTCGATAGGGGAATACCTGCCGGGACTTCTTGAAAACAGGATTCCAGATCAGGAGAAAAACGGTACTACACTGCGTCAGGTATATCATCAGTGGTATGAGAATGGCACGTTACCAGGAATTCCTGAGATCATCCTGCAGAATGGAGAAATTCAGGTATATCTGGAATAAATTTACGGAGAAACGCCCATACTCCAGACAGAAGACGATTTTATTTTTATAGATTCGGAGGTACCAAAATGGACTGGTTAAGGAACTGGAAAAAAAGACTTCTGTTGTCTGTGATGGCAGGCATGCTGGCAGTAACACTTTTGTGCGGAGGCACGAAAAATGTCGAGGATTGCGGTATTGTGGCGTGGTGGGGAACCCTGTATCCACAGTTTTGCTTTGAGAGAGGATCACAGGACAGCACTAATTATGAAAATACTGTAAAACAGCCGCCAAAGCTTTCCTTCTGGCTTGCGAAAGCCCTGGAGAGGTGGTAAGATTAAAGAACGATTCAGAGAGGCTGTGGCTTTTCTGAGTCTTACATAGCAAACAGAACATAGAGGACTGGAGAAATAGATTTATGAAAATAGACAGAGATGCACCGATCGGTGTATTTGATTCCGGAGTAGGCGGTCTTACCGTTGCCAGGGAGATCATGAGAAATCTTCCATCGGAGAAGATCGTTTATTTTGGCGATACGGCGAGAGTTCCTTATGGAAGTAAATCCAAGGATACAGTCATTCGTTATTCCAGACAGATCATTCATTTTCTGGAGGAGCAGCAGGTCAAGGCAATCGTGATCGCCTGCAACACAGCAAGTGCATTTGCCCTGGATGCGGTGAAGGATGAACTGAATATTCCTGTACTTGGAGTGATCGAAGCAGGAGCCAAGGTTGCTGCAAAGGAGACACGCAATAAGCGAGTCGGCGTGATCGGAACGCTTGGAACTGTAGGAAGCGGTATTCATGAGGCGTATCTTAAACAGCTTGATCCGGAGATCACAGTGATAGGCAAGGCATGTCCGCTGTTTGTTCCGCTGGTCGAGGAAGGATGGCTTCATGATCCTGTAACTACAGAGATCGCGTCCAGATACCTTCAGGAACTGAAGGATAAAGAAATTGACACATTGATCCTCGGCTGTACACATTATCCGCTGATCCGTTCTACGATCAGAGAAGTCATGGGTGAGGGCGTGCGACTGGTTAATCCGGCATACGAGACAGCCTTACAGCTGAAGGCACTTCTTGCAGAGATGGATATTTCAAGCAGTGGAACAGGGGAAGAGGATTTTCCGTATCGCTTTTATGTCAGTGACTTGGCAGATGAGTTTAAGGATTTTGCAAATTCTATCCTGCCGTATGATGTTTCAATGGCAAAGAAGATCGACATAGAGAAGTATTAAAGAGGGGTAAACATATGAATAAAGATGTACTGATACATGTACGCGGGCTCCAGATGATGGAAACAGATGATGCACAGGAGCCGATCGAGATCGTAGTTCCGGGACAGTATTATTTCCGAAACGGAAGTCATTATCTCCGTTACGAAGAAATGCTGGATGATACCGCAGAGACTACAGTAAATTATATCAAGATGTCACCGAACGGAGTAGAAGTCCGCAAGCAGGGACAGGTAAATGTACATATGGTTTTTGAGGAAGGCAAGAAAAACAAGACTTTTTACAATACGCCATATGGCACGCTGCAGATGGGAATCTCAGCGACAGGACTGGAACTCAAGGAGAGTGAAGACGGCATTCAGATGAAAGTGGATTACGCTCTGGATATGAACGAAGAGCATGTCGCTGACTGCTATCTGACCGTGCAGGCACAGTCCAAGGATTCCGCGGATTTTGTTTTATAAAAATTCAAATTAAAATGCCCGTAAAGCTGGAATACTTTACGGGCATTGTCTTATGTTCTTATTTGTCTTTGCTGAACATTCTTTTGAAAAATCCCTTTTTCTTAGGTGCCGGTGCTTCAAGAGAACCACGGATTCCTTTAACTCCAACGATGTATAAACCGCTTACTTCGGCTTTTACTTCTTTTTTGACAGGGATCAGGTCAAAAACCTTCTCATCTGCGATTAGTATGGAGATCTTCGGACCAACCTTAGCCTTAACGATCGGCAGTTTGGAACGGCGCATCAGCTTAGGAGCCTGGTCAATGACCATCTGCGGCAGACCGGATTCTTTGAGTGGAAGTCGTTTCTTATCGATGATCAGCATGGAAACAGTCTGTTTTGCAGCTTCAATCTGTGCCTGCTGTTCTTCTTGCTTCTTCTGAGCTTTCTTTCCGAAGAAATAAAGTGCAACCAGGGCAATGATCAGAATGACCAAGATAACAAGAAGGACGATGCTAAGTGTACTCATAGATACCCTCCTCAGTGTGTATATTACAAATATTTATGCGAAATATATTCTATCATTATTTATTACAAAAGGCAAACAAATTCACGAAAATTCCGTGAAGAAAAAGGAAAACGGTGGAAATCATATAGTTAAACAGGTATAATGAAAAAAGCGAGATCTAAAGACAGGGATAAATACAGAAATCCCGGGTATACTGGGGATTACAGAAAAAAAAGACCAAGGAGTTAGTATGGAGAAGGATAATGGTAAAAGGCGGAACAGACGCCAATACAGGGAAAGAACGACTGCTTCTGTAAGAAAAGAAGATCTGACCGAGGAAGAGCGGATTAGGGAACGCCGGCGCAGGAGACGGGCGCTGCAGAGGAAACGGCAGCGTCAGAGAAGGATGATCCTGATAGTTATGGCGCTGGCAGCAGTAGTTATTATAACTGCGGCAGTCCGTGGAATTGCAGGACATTTTTCTTCGTCGAAGCCGTCAGCCAGCGGCACAGATAAAGAAACGACGGCAGATGCTTCCGGTTCTTCTGTTTCCGGGGGAGACAAGACAGAGCAGGAAACTGCCAGCAGCAAAAGTTTGCCGAAAGATACACTCAAAGCTGCTGAACTTAAAGCGACACAGTATGATTATGACGGTGCGATAGAGCTTCTTAAGGCAGATACATCATATAGTAGCGATTCAGATATGCAGAGTGCCGTTAAGAAATACGAAGAGGCCAAAGCTTCCTGTAAATCATGGCCACTGGAAGAAGTGACACATGTTTTTTATCACATTCTTATCAAAGATCCGAGCAAAGCTTTTGATGGTGATTACAAGGAAGCAGATTATAATCAGGTCATGACCACGATCGATGAATTCAACAAGATCACACAGACCATGTATGATAAGGGGTATGTGATGGTAAGCATCAAGGACATGGCTACTGTAAATGAGGATGGAACCATGTCACCGGGAGAGATCCTTCTTCCGGAAGGTAAGATCCCGTTTGTACTTTCTCAGGATGATGTCTGTTATTACCATTATATGGATGGCGATGGATTTGCCTCCAAACTGGTTGTAGATGATGAAGGCAAGATTCGAAATGAATATATTGAGGATGATGGAAGTGTATCAGTAGGTGACTATGATATGGTTCCATTGATCGATCGTTTCGTAGAAGAACATCCTGATTTTTCTTACAGAGGAGCCAAGGGAATCGTTGCATTGACCGGATATAATGGAATTCTGGGATATCGCACAGATATCAGCTATGAAACACGTCCGGCAGATCTGGATGATAACAAAGTTGAATGGCTGGATGCACATCCGGATTTCAGTCTGGACAAAGAACGGGAAGAAGCAAAGAAAGTTGCTGATGCTATGAAAGAGGATGGATGGTTGTTTGCCAGTCATACCTGGGGTCATCAAAACATTGGACAGATTTCTCTGGAACAGCTTCAGGCAGATACACAGAAGTTCAAGGATAATGTGGATCCCCTGATCGGAGGAACGGATATTATTATTTTTGCATTTGGTACGGATCTGACCACTCAGGAGGACTATTCCGGTGATAAATTTGAATATCTCAAGAGTGTCGGATATAATTATTATTGTAATGTAGATTCCAGCAAATATTTTGTGCAGATCCGGGATCGCTATTTCCGTCAGGGAAGACGAAATCTGGACGGATATCGTATGTACTATAATCCGGATCTTCTGGAAGACCTGTTCAATGCAAAAGATGTTTTTGATCCAAGCAGACCGACTCCGGTTCCACCGATGGGTTAAACAAATAAGAAAGAAGGAGTTACTAACTATGAAGAAAAGAGCTGTGATACTTACATGTATTTTGTCAGCCTCGATACTTCTGAGCGGCAGTTATATTCTGCCGCTTTTGAATCATATAGCAGAAAAAGAAACCAAAACAGTAAAAACTTACCAGACTGCTTCTCAGGATGAAGCAGAGACAGACAGCAGTGAGGCAGATGCCGGAGACACAGAGGACACTGATTCTGAGAAATCCAGTAAGGATCAGACAGTTCTCGATCAGGCAACGATCATGTACGAACAGTATAATTACGATGAGGCGATCAAACTTCTGAAGGGTCAGAAAGATTTTACGAAAAACAAGGACTATATGGATCTGGCAGCCAAGTGCCAGATTGCAAAGTCTTCACTTGTAGAGTATCCATTGGAACAGATCACACATGTATTTTTTCACACACTGATCGAGGATACTTCCAGGGCTTTTGACGGAGATTCCAAATCCGGAAACTACAATCAGGTTATGACGACTGTCAGTGAGTTCAATAAGATCATTCAGATCATGTATGATAAGGGCTATGTTCTGGTAAGCCCGCATGACATGGCAACAGTGAACAAGGATGGTACGATGAGCCGTGGCAAGATCATGGTGCCGGAGGGCAAGATCCCGTTTGTGCTTTCTCAGGACGATGTCAGTTATTATCATTATATGGATGGTGATGGATGTGCATCCAAACTTGTACTCGATGAAAATGGAGATGTAAAAACAGAGTACATTGATGCTGATGGAAATGTCCTGGTAGGAGATTATGATCTTGTTCCGCTGTTGGATTCTTTTATCAAAGAACATCCGGATTTTTCCTATCATGGCCGCAAGGGAATCCTTGCGATGACCGGTTATAACGGGGTACTGGGATACAGAACGGATATAGCCTACAAGACCAAAGAAAATCTTCAGGATGACCAGAAGAAATTCCTGGATGACAATCCTGATTTTGATTATGACCAGGATGTTAAGGATGCAACGAAGGTAGCAGATGCCATGAAAGCAGAGGGATGGGAATTTGCGAGCCATACCTGGGGACACATGAATGCAACAGAGCGTTCCGCAGAGGATCTTAAGACAGATGATAAGAAATGGAAAGCTTATGTGGCTCCGATCCTTGGTGATACAGATATGGTTATCTTTGCGTTTGGCGCGGATATTGGTGACTGGGAGGGATATTCTTCTGATAATCCGAAGTTCCAGTATTACAAGAGCGCGGGATACAATTATTTCTGCAACGTAGATTCCAGTCAGTATTTTGTTCAGATCACAGATCAGTATTTCCGCCAGGGAAGAAGAAACCTGGATGGATATAGAATGTACTATAACCCGGATATGCTCAGTGACCTCTTTGATGTTTCTGAAGTATGGGATTCTTCCCGACCGACTCCGGTTCCGGAAATGTAATGGTACAAATATATTTTTATACAGAAATGAGAGGAGATTTTTTATGAAGAAAAAAGTAGTAGCAGCAATGTTAGCAGCGTGTATGGCAGTATCTCTTACCGCATGTGGAAATTCAGACTCTTCCCAGAAGAATACAGCTGAGACAAAGTCAGCTTCAGATGAAAATAAAACGGATTCTGAGGAAACCAAAGAAGAAGAAATCAGGATTGTTTCTGTAAAAGATGTTTCTGATTATGTCACTATTGGTGATTACAAGGGATTTACGCTGGATCGTTACACACAGGCAGTAACAGATGATGACGTAGATGCACAGATCAGTTATGAACTGCAGGATAAGGTAACAGAAGTAACAGATGGAACTGTTGAAAATGGAGATACTGTAACGATCAATTATACAGGTACTGTAGATGGTAAGGAATTTGATGGTGGATCAGCGCAGGATTATGATCTTGTTGTTGGTGAAGGCAGCATGGGGATTGATGGCTTTGAAGAAGGTCTGATCGGTATGAAAAAGGGTGAGACCAAAGAACTGACTCTGACTTTGCCGGAAGGGTACAGTGAGAATGATTCTCTTTCTGGCAAAGAGGCTGTCTTTAAGATAACTCTTCAGAAGTTTGCAAGAGTTCCTGAACTGACAGATGACTGGGTTGCAGCTAATACAGATTATAAAACAGTAGATGAATACAAACAGTCAGTGAGAGATGAACTGGAAAAACAGGCTGACATGGCTGCAGACAATCAGTTGTATGAGGATGCATGGTATGAAGTATTAGATGCATCAGAAGTTAAGAAGTATCCGGAAGAAGATATAAAAAAAGCAGAGGAAAACCATAAAGCAGATACAGAACAGACTGCAAAAGATAACGATATGGAACTGAGTGATCTTCTGGAATCATGGGGAATGACAGAGGAGGATTTTGATGAAGAATGCAAAAGTTATGCAGAATCCAAAGTCGAACAGAATCTGATCGTTCAGGGAATCATTGATGCAGAAGGCCTGAGTCTTAATGATAAGGAAACAGAAGAATTAAAAGATAATCTGCTTTTGGATTATGGTGCACCAAGTATTGATAAACTTATAGAATGGTACGGAGAAGATGAAGTAAATGAATCTCTTGCACTTCTTCGTGTGGAAAAATTTATTGTTGATCAGTCAACTGTAAATGAAAAGACAGGAAGTCCGGAAGATTCTATCGAGAACGAAGATGCTTACGAAGATGCACAGGATACAGGTGAAGATCTGGTAGAAGATGCAGGAAATGATGAATCTGAGGCACAAGATGACACAGAAGAAGATATGACAGAGGATAATACAGTAGAAGAATAAATATAAGAAAAGATAATTGTATTTCCATAATAAATGCGTTATGATAGTGTAACGGATGAGTTACTGAAAATAAAGAAACAGTAACGCCAGATATAAAATACAGCAGGTGGAAATCATGGACAAAAAGGTATTGCGTGAACGAGTGCGCAAAAAACAACAACAGATAAGACGACGCAAGATGATGAAAATGGGCGCATATGTAGTTGCCATAATTCTTGTAGTTATATTTGTGATAAGAGGAATTTTAATTCCTGTTGTTAACAGGATCAGTGGCAGGAGTGTTGATAAACCGACACAGGTTCAGGCAGAAACTGATCAGACAACAACAGATTCAGGGACAGGGTCGGATACAGCAGATACGACAACCACAGCAGTGAATGCGGCTGTAAGATATCCACTTAAAAATGATCTGGCAAAGGCATCGCAGATGTCTATTGGATGGAACGAAAATGAAAATGGGAAATGGTATCAGAATGCAGATGGCACTTATTTTGCCGGAGGTATGCAGGAGATAGATGGTTCCACCTATTATTTTGATGAGAATGGTTACATTCAGACCGGCTGGGTAAGTGTTGGTTTCGATGATTATTATTTTAATGATGATGGTACATATGATCCAAATACACATAAACCACGAATTGCACTTACTTTTGATGATGGTCCTGGAGAATATACAGATGAACTTCTGGATTGTCTGGAAGCGAATAATGCACATGCGACATTCTTCATGGTAGGACAGAATGTAGGTTCCTGGGAATCAACTGTGCAGAGGATGGTCGATCTTGGATGTGAGATCGGTAACCATACCTGGGATCATCCAAGTCAGACTTTAACAAATATGTCGATTGATGATGTTGTCACAGAATTCCAGAAGACAGACGATGCACTTGTACAGGCCTGCGGACAGGCAGCAACGGTAGCCAGGGCACCTTATGGAGCAGCCAATCAGGATATCTATGATGCAGTACAGAAGCCGTTCTTCATGTGGTCTCTTGATACAGAAGACTGGAAGCTGATGGATGCAACAGCAGATTATGATGCCGTTATGAATGGCGATCTGACAGATGGTACAATCGTACTGATGCATGATATTCATGAACCTTCCGTTCAGGCAGCATTGAAACTGATACCGGATCTGGTTTCACAGGGCTATAAACTGATGACAGTCAGTGAACTGGCAGCAGCCAAGAATGTAACATTACAGAATACGACATACTCACAGTTCTGGGACAGCCAGCTCCAGGCAGGAACGGTTCCGGGATATAACGGTAATACGGATTCTACAGATGGCAGCGATGCATCGGATGGATCTGAGAGTTCTGCGGATACTGAATCTACAGACGACAGTTCCACAGACAGTACTGATGTCAGTGACGGAAGTTCTTCCGATGGAGATTCTTCTGATGGCAGCAGTGACAGCAGTTCTGGGGATTCCGGCGGAGACGGCTCTTCAGGAGATGGAAGTGATTCAGAAGATTATGACTCTGGTGATGACAGCTCCAGTTATGATGACTCGGGAGACAGTGGAGACTCTGGATACGATGATTCCGGAGACTACTATGATGAGGATTCCGGCGACGATTCGTACGATACATACTAAATAAGAAATACAAATGAGGACAGAACAGAAATAACAGTTCTGCCCTCATTTTTTGTAGGGAGATTGTAGTAACAGGACATACTTTTAATTGACGTAAACAGTCTGGATTGGTATAATATGTCTATAAATCGGCTTGAATAAGAGGGGTAAAATGTGCAGATTACCGATAATCATATACTGCACAGACAGGACTCTATATTTTCAGCCTGCTCAATTTTGAATTAAGGGAGGAATTTCTGGATGGGAGAGAAAATGCAGTTTACAGAACTGGATCAGTATCTGTTCGGGCAGGGAACTCATTACGATATCTATAAGAAATTAGGAGCTCATCCTACCACACAGCATCGCAAGAAGGGTGTCTATTTTGCAGTCTGGGCACCGAATGCAAGATATGTTTCTGTAATCGGTGATTTTAATAACTGGGATAATCAGGCAAATCCAATGAACAGAGTCGGTGAGATCGGAGTATATGAGATCTTTGTTCCGGGTGCCAAGGTTGGAGATCTGTACAAATTCTTTATTGTCGGATATCATGGAGAAGAACTTTATAAGGCAGATCCATACGCAAATGAAGCAGAACTCAGACCGGGAACGGCATCAAGAATTACAGACATTACGGATTACAAATGGAAAGATACCACCTGGATGAAGAAGCGTCCGGAATTTGACGAGAAACGTGAACCGATGGCAATCTATGAAGTACATCCGGGTTCCTGGAAGAAACATCCGGCAGAGAATGAGGATGATCCGGGATTTTATAATTACCGTGAATTCGCACATGAACTGGCAGCCTATGTCAAAGAGATGGGATATACTCATGTAGAACTTATGGGAATTGCAGAGCATCCATTTGACGGATCCTGGGGATATCAGGTAACAGGATATTATGCACCGACTTCCAGGTATGGTACTGCACAGGATTTCAAATATATGGTGGATTACCTGCACAGAAACAAGATCGGTGTTATACTCGACTGGGTTCCGGCTCATTTCCCGAAGGATGCACATGGACTTGCCAATTTCGATGGAACTGCTGTCTATGAGCATGAAGACCCGAGACAGGGTGAGCATCCTGACTGGGGAACCAAGATCTACAATTACGGACGTCCGGAAGTCAAGAACTTCCTGATCGCCAACGCACTGTACTGGATCGAGGAATGCCATGTAGACGGCCTCCGTGTAGATGCAGTTGCATCTATGCTCTATCTGGATTATGGCAAGAAAGATGGCGAGTGGGTTGCCAATAAGTACGGCGATAACAAGAACCTTGAAGCAATAGAATTCTTCAAACATCTGAATACAGTTGTACTTGGAAGAAACCACGGTACGGTTATGATCGCAGAGGAGTCTACCGCATGGCCGCAGGTTACAGGTAAAGCAGAGGATAATGGTCTTGGATTTTCTCTGAAATGGAACATGGGCTGGATGAATGATTTCCTGGAATACATGAAACTGGATCCATATTTCCGTAAGGGCGATCACAATAAGATGACTTTCTCCATGACATATGCATACAGTGAGAGATATGTCCTTGTCATTTCACATGATGAGGTCGTACATCTTAAGTGTTCCATGCTGAGCAAGATGCCGGGATATCCGGATGACAAATTCAAGAACCTTAAGGCAGCATATGCGTTTATGATCTTCCATCCGGGCAAGAAACTTCTGTTTATGGGACAGGATTTCGGACAGCTTCGTGAGTGGAGCGAGGAGAGAGAGCTTGACTGGTATCTTCTTAAAGAGGACAACCACAAGGATCTCCAGAATTTTGTCAAGACATTGTTCCATATGTATAAGAAATATCCTGCACTGTATGCAGGTGACAATGATCCGGAAGGATTTGAATGGATCAATGCAGACGATGCAGACAGAAGCATTTTCAGTCTGGTTCGTAAATCACCGACCAAGAGAAATAACCTTCTGTTTGTAGTAAACTATACACCGGTAGAACGTTCGGATTATCGTGTTGGCGTTCCGAAGAAAAAACAGTACAAACTTATCATGGATGAGCATGGACTTCTGGACAAACCGAAGGTATTCAAGGCAGAAGCACAGGAGTGCGACCACAGAGAATTCTCTTTTGCATACCCGCTTCCGGCATATGGAGTTGCTGTTTTTACATACTAAATTTTGTTGTAAAAGGTCTTGCAATTTCAGGAAATATGGTTTATACTGAGCGCGAATTACAAAGTAAATAGGAATTGATAATAAGATCTCGAAAGGAGAACTAAGATGAAAGTATCCAATATTAAAGACGTTGAGAAATTTTTCGAAGTAGTAGATAGCTGCACAGGCAGAGTAGAACTTGTAACAGGTGAGGGAGACAGACTGAACCTCAAATCCAAATTATCCCAGTATGTATCTCTGGCAAACATCTTCTCGGGTGGAGAGATTCCGGAACTTGAGATCGTTGCTTACGAGAAAGAAGACATTGACAAACTTCTGAGCTTCATGATCAACGGCTGATCAAACGATAAATGCAGTGGGGGCGTGACTGGTTCATGTCCCCATTACCATATTAAAAGGTAAATTTAACCAGGGGTGCATGCACTTCCTGGTCAAGCTACGTTATGAGTTAGCTTAATAAAACAATCGAAATAAGAAAGGACATGAATATATCATGGAAAGAACAAAAATTGATATTATCTCCGGTTTCCTTGGAGCCGGTAAAACAACACTGATCAAAAAACTTCTCAAAGATGCTTTCAAAGGTGAGCAGGTTGTACTGATCGAGAATGAATTTGGTGAAATCGGTATTGACGGTGGATTCCTCAAAGAAGCAGGAATTGAGATCCGTGAGATGAACTCCGGCTGTATCTGCTGCTCACTGGTTGGCGATTTTGGTGCATCCCTTAAGGAAGTTATCAGCAAATATCATCCGGACAGAATCCTGATCGAGCCATCAGGTGTCGGCAAACTGTCAGATGTTATCAAAGCAGTTCAGGGTGTTGCAGAAGAGACAGGACTGGTTCTTAACAGCTACACAACTGTTGTAGATGCAAAGAAATGCAAAATGTATATGAGAAACTTTGGTGAATTTTTCAATAACCAGGTTGAATATGCAGGTGCGATCATCATGAGCCGTACCGATATCGTAGATGAAGCAAAAGCACAGGCTGCAATGGAGCTTCTTCGTGAGATCAACCCGAAGGCAGCAATCATCACCACACCGATCGAGAAACTGGAAGGTGCAAAGATCCTGGAAGTTATGGAACATCCGGTATCTCTGGAGCAGGAAATGATGGAAGAAGAAGTTTGCCCGGAATGCGGACATGTTCACGAGCATGGACATCATCATCACGACCATGATCACGAAGAGCATGAACATCATCATGACCACGATCATGAGGAACATGAGCACCATCATCACGACCATGACCATGAAGAGTGTGGCTGCGGACATGACCATGACCACGATCACGAGGAACATGAGCACCATCATCATGACCATGACCATGAAGAGTGTGGCTGCGGACATGATCATGACCACCATCATCATCACGATCACGACCATGATGAATGCGGCTGCGGACATGACCATCATCACCATCATCATGCAGACGAAGTTTTCACAAGCTGGGGCCGTGAGACAATTAAGAAATACACAAGAGAAAATCTTGAAAAGATCCTTGAGACACTGTCTGAGACAGAAGAATATGGAATCATCCTTCGTGCGAAAGGAATGCTTCCGGCAGAAGACGGAACATGGATCTACTTTGATATGGTTCCGGAAGAAACAGAGATCCGCAGCGGGGCACCGGAATATACAGGACGTCTCTGCGTAATCGGTTCCAAACTCAACGAGGACAAACTGGCTGAGCTTTTTGGCCTGTAATAACGGAGGATCATACAGACTATGGAAGAAATCAAAGTGCCGATTTATTTAATGACAGGTTTCCTTGAAAGTGGAAAGACTTCTTTCCTGAATTTTACTCTCCAGCAGGATTATTTCCACATTGATGGAAAAACCCTTCTGATCCTCTGCGAAGAAGGAGAAGAAGAATACGATGAGGCTGCACTCAAAAAAAATAATACAGTTGTAGAGATCATCGAAAGTGAAGAAGAATTCACTACTGAGAGACTGGTAGCAATGAGTATCCTTCATCAGCCTGAACGTGTTATCATCGAATATAATGGAATGTGGCTGGTAAGCAATTTCGAAAAAATGCAGCTTCCGGAAGGATGGGGCGTAGAACAGCAGATCACCTGCGTAGATGCCAGCACTTTCCAGATGTATATGGCAAACATGAAATCCATTTTTATGGACATGATAAAAAATACTGACATGGTTATCTTCAACCGCTGCAAAGAAGACGATCCGCTGCCGACTTACCGTCGTGGGATCAAGGTTGCGAACCAGAGAGCAGAAGTCATCTTTGAGGATGAAGAAGGCGAGATGGGAGATATTTTCCAGGATGAGATGCCATTCGATATGGATGCACCGGTCATTGACATCCTGCCGGAAGATTATGGTATCTGGTTTGTAGATGCAATGGACCATCCGGAAAATTACGAAGGAAAAACCGTCAAATTCAAAGCAAGAGTCATGAAACCGCGCGGAATGGGAAGCAAATTCTTTGTTCCGGGACGTACTGCAATGACCTGCTGTGCAGATGACACAACATTCCTTGGCTACGTATGCAAGAGTGCTTATGCACCGAAACTGGCTCCGGGATCATGGGTAGAAGTCACTGCAAAAGTTGCTATAGAGAAGAGAAACGAGTACCAGGGAGAAGAAGGTGTCGTTCTCTACGCAGATCATGTAGAAGTCTGCGAGCCACTGGCAGATGAAATGGTTTACTTTAATTAAGCGAGGAAATTTGAATGTACTTGATCGTAGGTTTGGGAAATCCCGGAAGGCAGTATGAAGCGACACGCCACAACATGGGATTTGATGTGATTGACAAACTGGTAGAAGAATACCAGATCCCACAGGGTGGTGTGAAGTTTAATGCCATGTACGGCAAGGGGATCATCGGAGGGCAGCCTGCTCTCCTGATGAAACCTCTGTCCTATATGAATCTCAGCGGAGGTCCGGTCCGGGAGATGGCAAACTACTTCAAAATTGACCCGGAAACAGAGATGATCGTGATCTATGATGACATCGATCTGGATCCGGGACAGCTTCGTATCCGCAAGAAGGGAAGTGCCGGAGGGCATAATGGAATAAAAAATATCATTCAGGAACTTGGTACACAGAAATTTGTGCGTATTAAAGTCGGTGTAGGTGCCAAGCCGCAGGGCTGGGATCTTGCGGATTATGTTCTTGGAAGATTTGGAAGTGAAGACCGCAAACTCGTTGATGAGGCGCAGGACCGTGCATGTAAGGCAGTGGAACTGATCCTGTCTGATGGCCCGGATGCCGCCATGAATGAATTCAACAAGAAACCGGGGGTTGTATGAAAACATTTTTGCATCCTCTGCAAAATCTTGCAGAGATGGAAGCAATTTATACAAAAGCAAAAAGTAATCGTGGAATACTGGAGATCAGTGGTTGTATGGAGTCCCAGAAAGCTCATTTAATATATGGGCTTTCCGGGCTTTTTCCATCTCATCTGATTTTGTCGGAAGATGAAAAATCTGCGAAGGAACTGTACGAAGATTATCGTTTTTATGATAAGAATGTATATTATTATCCGGCAAAAGATATGCTCTTTTTTCAGGCAGATATTCACGGGAATCTTCTGATCCGTCAGAGGATGCGTGTGATCAAGGCACTTTTGGAACAGAAAGAAAGCATCACAGTAATTACCAGTGTAGACGGATGTCTGGATTATCTTCAGCCGCTTGATAAGATAGAAAAACAGCTGATCCATTTCCGAAATGACAGTACGCTGGATATGGATAAACTCAAGGATGCACTTGTTCATATGGGTTATGAGCGCGTAGGTCAGGTAGAGATGCCGGGACAGTTTTCTGTTCGTGGTGGAATTGTCGATATCTATTCTCTTACAGAAGAGAATCCATGGAGAATCGAGCTCTGGGGAGATGAGATCGATTCGATCCGTACATTTGATTCGCAGAGCCAGCGCTCGCTGGAAAATCTCGATGAGATCACGATTTATCCGGCTATAGAACAGCCCGCAGAAAAAAATGGAGTTTCTTTCCTTGATTATTTTCCAGAGAAAAACAGTCTTGTATTTCTGGATGAGCCCAATCGCCTGGAAGAGAATGCAAAAGCAGTAGAGGAAGAATTTCGTTTGAGCTGTCAAAATCGCCAGCAGAAAGGCGAAGCCAATATTTCCCAGAACTGGATGTGTAAATGGGAAGATCTAAGGCATAAATTAAACAATCGAAACTGTATTTCCATATCGCTGCTGGAACCGAAACGGGCAGAATGGAAGATTACAGAACAGTTTAACCTGACTGTAAAATCCATGAATTCTTATCAGGGCAGTTTTTCCCTTCTTGTCAAAGATCTTAAACAATATAAAAAACAGGGATATCAGATCGTACTTCTCTCAGGATCCAGAACTAGAGCGGAACGTCTTGCAAAGGATCTTCAGGATGAAGGTTTAAGTGCATTTTATGGCAAAGATTTTGAGCATGAACTGGAACCTGGTGTGATCATGGTAGCATATGGTCATGCGCGCAGAGGATTTGAGTATCCATTTATTAAATTTGCCGTTATCACAGAAACCGATATTTTTGGAAAAGAACAAAAGAAACATAAGAAAAAGAAAGAATACAATGGAAAACGTATTCAGGATTTCTCGGAACTTTCGATTGGAGATTTTGTAGTTCATGAAAAACATGGGCTGGGAATCTACCGTGGTATTGAGAAGGTTGCGGTGGATAAAGTTGCAAAAGATTATATCAAGATCGAATACCGCAACGGCAGCAATCTGTATATCCTTGCAACACAGCTTGATGCGCTTCAGAAATATGCGGGATCGGAGACTGCAAAACCGCCGAAGCTGAACCGTCTTGGCGGTCAGGAATGGAAAAAGACAAAATCCAGAGTGAAAGGTGCAGTCCAGAATATCGCGAAAGAACTGGTGGAACTTTATGCGGTCCGCCAGGAAAAAGAAGGGTATGTATGCGGTCCGGATACTGTATGGCAGAGAGAGTTTGAAGAAATGTTCCCGTATGAGGAAACTGAAGATCAGCTTGCTGCGATTGAGGACACCAAGAAAGATATGGAAAGTACCAAGATCATGGATCGTCTTGTGTGCGGAGACGTTGGATATGGCAAGACAGAGGTTGCGCTTCGTGCGGCGTTTAAAGCCGTGCAGGAGAGCCGGCAGGTCGTTTACCTGGTGCCGACTACCATTCTGGCACAGCAGGTCTATAACACCTTTGTACAGCGTATGAATGAGTTTCCGGTACGTGTGGATCTTCTGTGCCGTTTCCGTACACCTTCTCAGCAGCAGAAGACGATCAGTGATCTCAAAAAAGGACAGGTTGACATAATTGTAGGAACACACAGAGTCCTGTCAAAAGATGTCACTTTCAAAAACCTTGGTCTGCTGATCATTGACGAGGAACAGCGTTTTGGCGTTGTCCATAAGGAAAAGATCAAGCAGCTCAAGAAAGACGTTGATGTACTGACACTGACGGCAACGCCGATTCCACGAACACTTCATATGAGTATGATCGGGATCCGTGACATGAGTGTTCTGGAGGAGCCGCCGATGGACCGCGTTCCGATCCAGACTTATGTTATGGAGTACGATGAAGAGACTGTCCGTGAGGCAATCAACCGAGAGCTCCGAAGGGGCGGTCAGGTTTATTATGTATACAACAGAGTCAATGATATTGCGGATGTGGCGGCGCGTCTTTCCAAACTGATCCCGGATGCGCGGATTGATTTTGCGCATGGACAGATGAGTGAGAGAGAACTGGAAGCGGTTATGTATGCGTTTATCAATGGTGAGATCGATGTGCTTGTTTCCACAACGATCATAGAGACGGGGCTTGATATTTCAAATGTAAATACCATGATCATCCATGACTCAGACCGTTATGGATTGTCACAGCTGTATCAGCTTCGAGGAAGGATCGGACGTTCCAACCGTACCGCATATGCATTTCTGATGTACCGAAGGAATACGATGCTCAAAGAGACAGCAGAGAAACGACTGTCTGCGATCCGTGAGTATACAGACCTCGGAAGTGGATTCAAGATCGCGATGAGGGACCTGGAACTTCGTGGTGCAGGTAATCTTCTTGGTGCGGAGCAGCACGGACATATGAATGCTGTCGGATATGATCTCTACTGCAAGATGCTCAGTGAGGCGGTCAAGGAGGCAAAGGGAATCCACACGATGGAGGACTTTGAAACAACGATCGATCTGAATATGGATGCCTTTATTCCGGATACCTATATCAGCAATGAGTACCAGAAACTGGACATCTACAAGAGGACAGCAGGGATTGAGACAACGCAGGATTATGATGATATGCTGGAGGAACTTCTGGATCGATTTGGAGAGCCGCCGAAGGCAGTGCTGAACCTTCTGACGATTGCCCGGATCAAAGCTCTTGCACACAGAAGCTATGTGACGGAGATCAAGCAGATGGGCAAAGATCTGAAGATCACTTTGTATGAGCGTGCGAAACTGAATCCGGCAGGCTTCCCGGAACTGATGCAGAAATACAGACGCGGATTTCAGTTCAAGAATGAGCAGGAACCGAAATTTATCCTGACACCGGTCGGAAATCTTCTGACAGCACTTACGGATTTTCTGAATGAACTGGAGAAACTGGTGGAGGAGTAAAGTCAGTCAGGAACGAAACGTGTCTATTTTGTGAAAAAACAGCGTTTCTTATGGATAATCCTTGCCCTGAAGGGGAAAAAAGTTTATACTCATACTATTGAATTCAGGTAATCATGGAGGAAAATATGAAGGAAATGACAAAAAAAACAGCCGTTGTTGCTATGGCAGGCATTATGGCTGCAGGAATGCTTACCGGATGCGGTGAGAAGAAATTAGACGGAAGCAAGACGGTTGCTACAGTAGATGGAACAGAGATCCCGCTGGGCGTTGTAAGCCTTTCTGTCAGAGACGGTCAGATGCAGACAGAAGCTATGTACAGAAGTTATATGGGCGGCTCTGATTTCTCTATCTGGGACACCGAAGCCGAGGAAGGCAAGACCTATGGTGAACAGCTTGTAGAACAGGCCCTCGAAGACGTAGAACTTATGTACATCATGAAGGAAAAAGCAGCTGATTATGATGTAGAACTGACAGATGATGATGAGAAAGCAATCGAAGAAGCAGCCGCTTCCTTTATGGAAGCAAACTCTGATGAGGCAATTGCAGACCTGGCAGTTACAGAAGATCAGGTCAAAACCTTCCTGGAACTTGAGACATACAAACAGAGAATTCATGATCCGATCATTGCAGATGTAGACAAGGATGTTTCTGATGAGGAAGCACAGCAGTCTTCTTTCAGTTATGTAAGTATCAGCACAGCAGATTTAAGCGATGATGAGATTAAGCAGAAGAAAGAAGATGCACAGAAGATCCAGGATGAACTGACCAAGGATCCAGAGGGAGATTTCGATGAGATCGCCAAATCTGTAGATGATTCTTATTCTTCACTGGAAGGTACTTTTGATGCAAATGATACCAGTGATGAGGAAGATTCCGAGGATGAGGATTCTGAGGAAGACAGCAGTACTTATCCGGATGAAGTGATCAAAGTCCTCAGAACACTCGATGATGGAGAAGTTGCTCCGGACGTGATCGAAACAGATACAGCATACTATGTTGTAAAACTGAATCAGAAAAACGATGAAGAAGCAACAGAGACCAAGAAGGAGTCTATCATTTCTACAAGAGAGCAGGATCTGTATACAGAGACTACTGACAAGTGGATGGAAGATGCAGATATCAAAGAAGAGAAGAAAGTTCTCAAGACTCTCAAAGTAACAGATACCCATAAATATAATCAGCCAACCGCAACACCGGAGCCGACCGAGGAAGCTGCTGATACAACAGAAGATACTGAGGTAACAGAGACACCGGAAGCAGACGCTACTGAGACTCCAGAAGTTACAGAGGCAGCAAGTGCAACAACAACACCGGAAGCTACTGGGGCAGCAAGTGCAACAACAACACCAGAAGCTACGGAAGCACCTTCTTACAGCACAGACACATCTCTGACAGTCAAAGACGGAGATACTGTAAACATTGATTATGTTGGTAAGATCGATGGTACAGCATTCGATGGTGGAAGCACTGATGGAAAGGGAACAGACCTTGTGATCGGTTCTGGAAGCTATATTGATAACTTTGAAGATCAGCTCGTAGGTGCTCACCCAGGAGATGAAGTAGAAGTAACCGTAACCTTCCCGGATGATTATGGTGTGGATGAGCTTAATGGAAAAGAAGCAGTATTTGATGTTACTGTGAATGGAATTTACGAATAAAAAATCGCAAAAATCGGAGCCCCGCAGCATTCGCTGCGGGGCTTTATTATGTAAGGATATTAAATTTCCTCCGCATTATCCTCAGAAAAACTTCCCGTCACATGGATACCATTGATCTCAACATCACCCTCCATCGGAATCACGATACATTTACGTCCATCAATAATCTGGGTTTCAATCAACGCCGCGCGGTCCGGGTCTACGTGGATGACGACATCCGGGGTTTTGATCTCGGTCCGGCGGGTGTTGGTAATGTTGGATACTATCAGGGATGCATTCTCACCGGCGGTGGCTTCGTAGCACTGGTCGAAAGTTTCCATTTTTTCTTCTTCGACACCGCATTCCTCGAAGAGACGTTTCACTTCTGGTTTGGTGAGAACAGCGGGTTCAGGAGAATCCTTCTGTGCTTCAACCCATTCGTTCAGTTTTTCGTGGATATTCATGACAGTATCGTAAGCACAGTCCTCGCCCAGAGTTTCTTCTACAAGGGCATTAAAAGAATCCCTTTGGCCTCCGGCAGACAGCGGTGTATCGCAGCCAAACAGTTCATCTACGAAAGTACTGCGGAGCTGTTCTGCGTTCTTGGAGTAGTAGAGAAGTCCGTGGATATCTGTACTGCGGTCATTAAATACCGGGAACAGGAATCCAAGATCCGGCATTTCTACGATCCAGTCACGGATGCGGTCCTCGATATTGTTGGTTTCTGCATTGTAGCAGAGACCTGCTTTGGAAAGGTTTACAGGGCAGATGCTGCACAGAATATGATCATAGATCTCATCGGAAGCATCAAACATTTCCTGACCATCAGAAGATTTACCAGGGATATCGTATACAGCGTGGATCAGGATGATATAATAATTCTCACCGTAATCGTAAGATTCGATCACTTTGTCATAGAATTCATCCAGGATAGCATCATCCTGTAACTTACTGCCGCGCAGACGAAGAAGGAATTCCTGTGTGCCGCCTTCTTTTTCCTGCTCGAGAGGAAATTCCATATTGATCAGGTTCTTGCCGACAGTACCGGAAAGAGTTTTCTTGAAGATTTCAAAGTATTTGAACATTTCTTCTTCGGAGAGAGAAAGAAATGCTTCTTTCAGCTTGGTCTTTTTGTTTTTTTCTCCGTCAACGTAGCAGCCGCAGATTCGTGTGATGGCGCAGTTGTTGGGGGTAAACTGTTTTTTGATTTCTGATATTTCTTTTTTATTCATAATAAAACTCCTCGTGTTTGAAAGTATAGAAGGTATTTTTGCCAGAAAAAAAGGGCCTTACGGCCCTTTTTAACAGCTTAGATCTTGGAATAACCGAAGCCATTTACCAATGCATCCAGTTTCTGTTTCTGGGCACATAAAGGACAGGTGGAAGCAGGATACGAACCATAATTTGGAAGATCCCTGTGATCAAAAATACTGTAAACAGGCAGTCTGGCAATATTAGTAGCTGCACTGAAAATTGCAGCGATACCACGGATCGTGCCGCCGTAGTACAGGATACTCTCGATCGCACGGGACAGAGTTTCGCCTGTTGTGATAGAACCATCCAGGATCAGGATGTTCTTGTTCTTGATCATTGGCTGGATATTGTCACGGAAAATGATCTGACCAGAGTTATTGTATTCCGGAGCAGTGATATAAATAGTCTGGTGTGAGTTCATAGAATATACACCAGCTCTGGTAAGTGTCTCTGCCAGGTATGCACCGACAACCTCCAGTCCGCTCATACAGATGATCGTATCAACAGGAATACTTGTTTCATAGTTGGCAGCCAGTGCCTCTGCGACACGAAGTGCCTCTGAACTTCTGGAACGCATAGTGGTAAGGTCCAGATAATGGGTGATGTGAGACTGCGGTGTTGCAAAATGTCCAGGAATTACCTTAAGCTGAATTTTCTTGTCGCCACGTGCACTGATTTTGGTCATTCTTGATTCCATAAAAATCCCTCCCTTATAGGCATTATAAGATTTCTGTGCGGAATGCTTCCGCAATTCCACTGAGCTGATAACGGTCAGCAAGATCCTGAATTCCGGTCATGATCTCTTCACGGCTGAAATTGTGGGCTTCCAGGAAGTCATCGTCCTTTCCATTAAGATTATAATAAAAAAGAAGACCGATCTCCAGATTCTGGCGGTCACCATCACAGGTCATTTCGTATAACTGGTTCTCTGCCTCGTCAATCTTACCCTCATCGGTCAGAGCGATCAGATTCTCAAGAGTCGTTCTGGCAGTACTGTCTTCGATCACTTCCGGGGTAAGCTCGGATGCGCTTACCTGAAACAGCATCTTCATAACAGCATGAACCATTTCACGGATCTGGCGCAGTATAAAATCATCCTGAAGCATTTGGATTCTCCCTTCTGAATCAAAATTTATTGCAACCATTATCACGTGAACAGTTACAATTTTTTATAAAATATCTATTCTTAGATTACCACAAACGACACCATTCTACCAGTGAAAATTTATTCACAATATTGTGAATTGTACGACGAATCGGAAATGACATTTATACGGGTCTGATGTATTTTTGGGCAGTTATTACAGAATACTATATTATATACATGTTACAATTGTTAAAAAAATATTTCATAATAATTAAGAAAATATGATATAATCAGATAAAAAAATAATTGCAGGATGGAAATATGAGAAAAGGAATTCATTTGACAATAGGCATTTTATCAGGGATTCTGTTTACACAGAACATCTGGGCACAGACATTGAAAGAACCGGTGATCGAATCACAGGCTGCAGTTGTAATGGATATGGGCAGTGGAGATATTTTGTATGAGAAGAATGGAAAAGAAAAATTATATCCCGCAAGTATTGTAAAACTTCTGACAGCATTGGTGACAGCGGAGGAAGGAAAGCTGGATGATATCGTTATTTTTTCGTACGATGCTGTCTATGGAGTGGAAGAAGGGAGTGGAAATGCACTTCAGTTAGAAACGGGCGATAAACTGACAGTAGAAGACTGTATGTATGCAATGCTGTTGAAATCTTCCAATCAGGCGGCTAATGCGCTTGCGGAATATGTTGCCGGAAGTAACGAGAAATTTGCAGAACATATGAATGAAAAGGCACAGGAACTGGGCTGCACAGACAGTAATTTTGTGAACCCTTCCGGACTAAATGCAGAAGATCAGAAGGTTACAGCGGAAGATATGGCCAAGATCGCAGCAGCCGCTTTTTCCAATGATACTGTAAGGGAAATTGCATCGGCAAAGACATACCAGCTTCCGGTAACTTTGAATAATCCGAACGGCTGTATCGTTGAAATGGAACATCAACTTTTGAATGGGACAGACTATTCTTATAAGTATGCCTATGCAGGAAAAACCGGTTACACGGATGCTGCAGGAAATACCTTAGTAACAGCGGCCAGGAAAAATGACAAAAATCTGATTGCAGTAGTATTAAAAAGTGAGATGACGCATTATACAGATACGATCAAGCTTTTTAATTATGGATTTGCATATCTGGAACAGCAGACACAGGAGACGGAAGCAGAGGAAGAATCTGTCGACACGGAAAAAGTGAAGACAGTTCCGGAAGAGCAGAAGAAAACGACACCAGATCATACAGTTATAAATGTAGTGAAAGGGATATTTTTCCTGATAATACTCTATGGCGCAAGTCTGATATTCAGACGTAAAAAAAGCAGACTTCAAAAAAAGAGAAAAAATATCAAGAAAGCTGGAAATGGCAGTAAAAAAAGCAAAAGAAAAGCAGAAAATAATAAGAAGATTCCTTAAATTTCTTTACGGGCAAAATTGAGAATGGTATAATATAATCTTATAGGAGACGCAAAGAAGTATGCAAAAGGAAGGATGCCATGGAAGCACAAAACGAAAATGATATAACCAGGCATGAATGGGAAGTCATGCTCAAAGAACTGAAGAAGGTATTTTCAATTGTACGCCTTCTTAACGAGGAGGAACTGCGGACCGGAAGGCTTCAGGGAAGTACAGATATGGCAGAGGGATGTGAATGCTATGCACTCTGGAATAAGAATTCCCGTTGTGATAACTGCATTTCCAGGGCGGCCTTTGCAGAAAAAGGTAAGAGAACAAAACTTGAATTTATAGATGATGGCATTTTCCAGGTAGTGTCCAAATATATTAAGATTGATGGCGTTCCATACGTGGCAGAACTGGTAAACAAACTGGACGGAGATGCGCTGGTAAGCAAGCAAGAGCGCGATGAGATGCTCAAGAAACTGATCCGGTATGACAGAGAGCTGTATATGGATGCATTGACAGGTGCATATAACAGGCGTTACTATGAGGATCAGCTCAAATCTGTTGATATGGTCGCCGGGGTTGCAATGATCGACCTGGATGACTTTAAGTTTTATAATGATACTTATGGACATAATGCAGGAGATCTTGTCCTGGAGACGATTGTCAAGATCATACGAAACAATATCCGTAAGACAGATATGCTGGTTCGATTTGGCGGTGATGAATTTCTTCTGGTAATGCCGGATATTCTGGAATCCTCTTTCCGCAAGAAACTGAAACAGATACAGGAAGCAATACATATCGCAGAAGTACCCGGGTATTTACAGCTTCGTATGTCTGTCAGCATAGGCGGAGTATTGTCTACACGCGGGACAATAGAGTCAGCGATACGCAGGGCAGACCAGTATATGTATCAGGCAAAGACAACCAAAAACATGGTAGTGACTGAGGGAGACCTGCTGCACGAAACACCGGCACTGACAAATACCTCATCCATTCATAAATATAAGATTCTGATCGTCGATGACTCAGAGATGAACCGAGAGATCCTGTCAGCAATTCTCGGAGATGAATTTGAGATCCTGGAGGCAGAGAATGGGGAGGAATGTATTTCTATCATCAGGAAATATGGAACCAGTATCTCGCTTGTGCTTCTCGATATTGTGATGCCTGTCATGGATGGATTTGAAGTTCTGGAGTTCCTGAATAAATATCAGTGGATCGATGATATTCCGGTGATCATGATCTCCAGTGAGGATTCTGCGACCAGTGTCAAAAAGGCCTACGAGATGGGGGTATCGGATTACATCAACAGACCATTCGATGCAGAAGTTGTTCATCGGAGAGTATTTAATACGATCAAACTTTATGCGAAGCAGCGCAAGCTGATCGCCCTGATCACCAATCAGGTATATGAGAAAGAGAAGAATAACCGTATCCTGATCGAGATTTTAAGCCAGATCGTAGAATTCCGAAATGGAGAAAGTGGACGACATGTCCTGAATGTAAATATCCTGACAGGAATCCTTCTGGAACAGCTGGTTCAGGTTACGGATAAGTACAATGTTTCATGGTCAGACAGACTGATGATCACGACAGCAGCTTCTCTTCACGATATCGGAAAAATCGGCATTGATGACAAGATACTGAACAAGGCAGGTAAGCTGACACCAGAGGAGACAGAGATCGTCAGGGAACATACAGTGATCGGTGCATCCATGCTGGAAAACATGGAAATCTTCAAGGACGAAGAATTTGTCAAGATTGCTTATCAGATATGCAGATGGCATCATGAGAGATATGACGGTAAAGGCTATCCAGACGGATTGAAGGGAGATGATATTCCTCTTTCCGCACAGGTCGTTGCACTGGCAGATGTTTATGATGCGCTTGTCAGCAGGCGGGTTTATAAGAAGAAGTATACGCACAGAGAAGCAATGCGAATGATTCTTAACGGCGAATGTGGAGCCTTCAATCCGATCCTTCTGAAGTGTCTTGTAGAAGCACAGGAGAAGGTAAGGGACAGCATCGTAGTAAGTGAAGATTACAATGCTTCTTATAAACGCAATATAATGAGAGAATTGGAAGAATATGAAAGTACCAAAGAACATCTGATGGAATCTATCACACAGGATATCCAGAAAGAATGTTCAGAAATTGAAAATGATACAGACCTTGATTTTATTGGGGGGGGGCAAAACGGAAATATGATTGACAAACACGTAAACTCTTACCTCAGAAAATGTCTGACTGATAAAGATCACAGGGGTATTAATTAATCATAATGCATTTTACCAATAAGAATTAAAGGAGAATATACAGAATGACAGTTAGAGAAAGTTATGAAAAAATGGGCGCAAATTATGACGGAGTTTTATCCAGACTTGGAAATGAAATGCTGATCAAGAAATTTGCTGTAAAATTCCTCAAAGACCCAAGTTTCCAGGATCTTACAGATGCAATCGAGCAGGGGGACGCAGAACACGCATTCCGTGCTGCACATACACTGAAAGGCATATGTTTGAACCTTGGCTTTGACAATCTTTACAAACCAAGTGAAGCGCTGACAGAGAAACTTCGCGGAAGAGAACTGAATGGATACGAGACATTATACGCAGAAGTAAAAAATCAGTACAACAAAACAGTAGAAGCAATCAATGAGATTGCTGAGTAAATACAAAAATCGGTATCGACCGGGTACAGAATGTTCGATCGGTACCGATTTTTTTGTAATAATTTTACTGCATCTGTTTCATGGCCTCATGTAGAAGCGCAAGGCTCTCGGGAGATGGATCTACATAAGGTGAGTCGATCAGATAATCTTCCAGAGTTTTCAGATTCTTTTCTGTACATGGAACACCAAGTTCTTCGAGTGTAAGCGGCATATCCATTCCGCGCATGAATTCTTTGAGTTGTTCTTTCTGCTCACTGAGTTTGTTGTAATATAACTGTGTGAACAGAGCGACGGCTACGATTTCACCGTGGAGCGCATCTTTGGCTTCCTGTGTAAAGAAGGTACGGACACCGTCATACATCATGTGTCCAAGTGCGGACTGGCTGAAACTTTTGGTGATATTGGCGATCACGCCGGTAACTGCAATGTTGATGAAAGTGACATCTTCCAGTGCTTTTGTTACTTTGTGATGGCGGTTGTCTTCAACAGCAGCAGGACCGTATTTTTTAAGAACATCATAAGTATATTCTGCCATTTTGTAGGCAGTAAAAAGATCGAATTTGTTGTCATCAAGTGTCATGACAGGCTTGCCGTTTTGGATCTCGATCTTTTTGGCCATGGCATCGAGGATTCCGGCAGCAGTGTAGCGAATCGGACATTTGGCGATGACATCCATATCCACCAGAACGGCATCAATTTCATGTTCGAATCTCCAGCAGGTTTTCTTGGCACCTTCCGGAGTGTACATGACACTCATGCTTGTAAAGGCTGCGCAGGTGGCGATGGAGGTAGGAATATTGACAGTTCCCAGACCGGCTGTCTCCGCGACTGCTTTGGAAAAGTCCATGATCTTGCCGCCGCCGATGCCGACAACTTCATCACAGTCGGCAGAGAGGCATCTGTCCGCATATTCTTTTGCTGCCTCAAAACTGCATACGCCTGTGTATATATCTACAACATAATCTACACCAGCAGCGTCCAAACTCGGGAGCAGCTTTTCTTTTACAGAATCAAAAGCTCTCGGTCCCGCAACAAGAAATGCTTTTTTGCTGAATCTTGCAATCTCCTTTCCACATTCTTCCAGAAGTCCTTTTTCCTGGCGGTAACGTCCTGCTCCGAATTTAATAGCACTGTCCAATATGATCTTTTCCATGATAAGTCATCCTTTCTCTATATAAAAAAATAAGTGTTTTCTTTGGATGACAACATCATAGCAAGCGCAAAATCACGCCGCAATAAGACCTGTGTTTTTAGAATCAATTACACCCTGAATAACAAAAAAACAGACAAATTTGTCTGTTTTTTTGGAGTGTATAGAAGTAAATTTATTTATCTTTCAAAATTCTCTTCCTGATACTTAGAAGATGATATTCCATCGCATTTCGTGCATCAATTCCTCTGTGTTCTGAAATGGCAAATGCGATCTCACGATGTTCCGGGACGGTTTCTTTGGGGCGGCGTGTGCCGGAGACGCTGTCGTATAATGCCTGCATCTGATGGATGTATGGAATCAGGTTGTGAACAGCTGTATTGCCGCTGCAGTTAGCTACTGCCTGGTGGAATTCCATGTCCTTTTTTATGTAGTTTTTGCCGGATCTTACGATGGCATCAAGTTCGTCACATAATGTGAAAAGAAGTTCGTGATCTCTGCGGGTAGCATTCTGGGCTGCCAGGGCTGCCGCATTTGGTTCGATCATGATACGAAGTTCCAACAGATCTCTTGCCAGTTTCTGCTTATCATAGATCAACGAGAAGCCAAGTGGATCATCAGAGACACCAAGCTTGTGGGAAACAAAAGTTCCGGCGCCTCTCTGAATATCCAGGATATCTCTGTCTGCCAGAAGCCTTTCGGCCAGACGGATGGTAGAGCGGCTGACTTCGAAACGCTGAGCCATCTGGATTTCATTTGGAAGTTTGGCACCAGCTTTGTAGTTTTCCATATGGAGCATGGCGACGATTGCGTCCGCGGTACGCTCCGGGAGAGATTTTTGATTTACGGTATTTATTTCTTTCATATTGAACTTCCTTTCAGTTGAAGTTCTCCTAGCGAAAAACAGTCTGGACCAGTACCATATACAGGACAGTGCCGCCGCCGATACTCAGAAGAGTGCTTTTTTTCCATTTGTGGAGCAGTACGATGAAAACAATTGCAATTGCTTCAGGAAGTCCATGTGTACTGCTTGCAGGGACGTCTTTCAGACAATAGATAACGAGAAGCCCGATTGCTGCATATGGGAGTACCGTTCCAAGGTACTTGATGAATTCCGGTGGATTTTTGCCCTCCGGGAAAATAATGAATGGGATAAAACGTGTTGCCATTGTTCCAAGGACAACTGCTGCAATAGTGATGATCGCTTGTGTTGTTGTCATTGTCATTTCGCAGCCACCTCCGGTTTCTTTGAGAGTTTACGTTCTGCTGTAAAGCACACGATGATGAAGATCATGGACGGAACGATGAAATTGCTGCTTCCGAAGATCAGAAGGCAGACAGCGGAGCAGATCAGCCCTACCAGAGCAGGACGATGATCTTTGGCTTCTTTCCACTGGTTCAGGAACATTACAACAAACAGGGCGGTCATGACAAAATCAATTCCTGTTGTATCGAAGTGGACCACATATCCGAGAAGTGCTCCCGCTGTAGCAGCAGATACCCAGTAGATCTGATTTAACAGATTGACAAAGAACATGAACCATCCCCTGTCTACATCATCCGGCGGTGTTACTGTACAGTTGACGGTGAAAGATTCATCACACATGCCGAAGATCAGGTAGAACTTTTTCCAGCCGGTATTTTTGTACTTATCCAGCATGGAAAGTCCGTAAAATAAATGTCTGGCATTGACCATCAGTGCCAGAAAGAAAGCTGCGATCGGACTGAATGCCGACAGCAGAAGATTGGCTGTCACGAATTCCATGGAGCCCGCAAAGATAAACATACTCATAAAGAATGGATACCATACGGAAAATCCCTTGCTCTGCATCATAAATCCGTAGGACATTCCCAGAAAAAGGAAACCTATACCGATAGGGATCGTGTATGGAAACGCGGCTTTAAATGCTTTTTTCTTCATTGGTTAAAAAACTCCTTGACTTTTAGCATGAATATGTATATATTTTATATATAAAATTTTTATATACAATTATTTTACATATTATTTATGGAGGTGATCGGATGTATTATCCCGTATCAGCATTACTTATAGAGTTTCTGATCCTGTCCGTTGTAGAATCACAGGATTCCTACGGATATGAGATCAGCCAGACCGTCAAGATCGTGGCTGATATCAAAGAATCCACTCTATATCCCATCCTGAAGAAACTTGAGAAAAACGGTTATCTCACAACCTATTCTCAGGAATTTCAGGGACGTAAACGCAAGTATTATTCTATCACCGATTCCGGCAAAGAACAACTGGTGTATCTTCACAAAGAGTGGGTTTCTTACAGAGATACGATTGACGGAATCATTGAAGGGAGGATCAGAAATTGACCAGAGAAGAATATATGGCGAAATTGCAGAAATATCTTCGTAAACTTCCGAAGCAGGATTATGAAGATGCAATTGAATATTTTAATGAATATTTCAGCGATACGGACGAAGAAGGTCAGCAGAAACTGATGGAGGAACTGGGAACTCCGAAGGAAGCGGCTGCGGATCTGATGTGTAATCTTCTGGATAGAAAGTTACAGGAACAGGACACAGATATTGAGGAGAAAAAGAGTAAAAAAGGAATCGTTACACTCTCAGTCCTTGCAATCCTGTCAACGCCTGTGACTGTGCCGCTTTTTATCGCACTGCTTGCAGTACTTTTTGCAGTTGCAATCTGTGTTGTCTGTGTGATCTTCAGTGATTTTATTGCTGCATTCGGCGTGTTACTGATTGGTGGTAAACTGTTGCTGAGAGGACTTGTTTCCTTCCCGTATTCGTTATCAGGCGCACTGACAGTGACTGGCTGCGGACTCTTTGGAATCGGATGTGCGATCCTTCTGTATATCCTCGGAATCTATCTTTGTAAATGGACAGGCATGCTTCTTGTCAAGCTGGCCCAGGTATTAGCCGGAAAGAGGGGTAAAAATCATGAAAAAAACAAATAAGCGTTTACTGGTAGCCGGTGGTATCTTTTGTGCAGTGGGTATTCTGTTCTTTGGTGTTGGCGTTGCATCAGGCGGTAGAAATTATATAAAATCAGCAGACCTGAACAGAATCAGCGGAACTGCAACGATGGATTCAAGCGACAGTCATGCGATCTTGAGCAAGACAAAGCTCGATGCGTTTTCTGCCGTGAATATCGATCTTCGGAATCTGGACCTGGATGTGAAAGAATCGGATGATGATAATTTCTATATTGCCTATAATATTGAAACGAATGACGGAATGCTGCCACTTTCCTATCAGGTTCAGGGCAACACACTGAATGTTGTAGAGAAAAAAGGACATGAGTCGTATTCATATATCCATATCGATGTTAACTTTCTTCAGGAAATGCTCGGTCAGAGCCACGTGATCGAGAACTCAAATAAGGTGACGATTTATATTCCGAAGAAAACCGACTTGAGTAGTTTTTCCTGCAAGATGGGATATGGCGATCTGGATATTGAGTCTCTTGGGGTAAAGAAAGCAGTGATCTCCTGCTCAGATGGAGATGTGAAGATAAAAGACAGTGCATTGAATTCTCTTGAGATGGAAATGGAACTCGGAGATCTGCATCTCAAAAACACTTCTGTCACAAATAGCCAGATTACACTGGATGACGGAGATGTAAAAGCAGAGAACACTGTATTTCAGGGCAAAAACAAAATCACATGCAGTCTGGGAGACATCAAGCTTAGTATTCCGAAAGAAGTGGTTGAGGGTCTTTCTATAGAGGCAGAGGCAAGTGATATCGACATCCCGGAAACTCTTGGAAAAGTAATGACAGATGAGGACGATGAACAGGTACTCACCACAGAAAATAAACCACAGGATTCCCTGGAACTTAAGAGTGAGGATGGGGATATTAAGATTACTGCTGAGAAATAATATTGTGTAAAATGTTATTGAAAATTATGGTTTTATATGATTTTAAAACAGTGGTTGAAGAATTATTAGGAGAAAATATTTAAAATAAGGAGAATACCAACATGAATTTTCAATTTGCACACTACAACTACAACGTTATGGATCTGTACAAGTCCATTAAATTTTATGAGGAGGCACTTGGCCTTAAGGAAGTGAGACGTAAAGAAGCTGAGGACGGAAGTTTTATTTTGGCATATCTTGGCGATGGAAAGACCGGATTTGAACTGGAGCTTACCTGGCTGAGAGACTGGGAAAAGGATCATTATGATCTGGGAGACAATGAGATCCATCTTGCATTTATGACAGACGATATGGAAGCCTCCCATAAGAAACACGAAGAGATGGGTTGCATCTGCTTCGAAAACCCGGCAATGGGAATTTACTTTATCAATGATCCAGACGGATACTGGCTGGAGATCGTGCCGGAGAAAATGTAAATAAGCATGGAAAATAGAAAATTATAGTACAGAAGTCGGAGTAATCCGGCTTCTTTTTGTAAAAAAATATAACAGAAATTTTGAATATGAAATTATATAGAATGCACAAAGATTAAAAATATAATCAAAATCCATTGACAAAAATAAACGAGGAATATATGATAGAGCCATCAGTTGAGAACGTTCTCAATTATCAGACAAGAACGCCTTAACTTTTATTTTTAGAAACATTTGAGAACGTTCTCAAATAGCTCGAGGTGAACAATATGGCGGAAGATCGAACTATTACAATTGATGATGTTGCCAGATTAGCAGGTGTTTCCAGAGCAACTGCAGGACGTGTTGTAGGGAATTATGGAAGTGTATCTGAGAAATCGAAAGAGAGAGTTTGGGAAGCTGTTAAACAATTAGATTATCAACCTAATCTTATTGCCAGAGGACTCAGATCACAGTCGACAAAGACTATTGCAGTTGTCATTGGAAGTATCAGAAATACATATTCTACAGCACTTGTATATGCAGTGGAGAAGGAAGCACAGAAGAAGGGATATAATGTTTTAATCTGTACAACGCATGAAGATATAGAAAAAGAAATAAAGCATCTTAAAGATTTGAACAGCAAGAAAGTTGATGGAGTAATTCTTATGTCAGCATACAGAGCTGATGGCAGTATGGATGAAAAATACAGAGAATTTTATATAGGAAAGCTGCCAATCGTTTTTGTAGACCGAAATATACCAGGAATCAATCGAGATGTGATACAGAGTGAAAACTTTGACGCTTCTTATAAAGCGACACAATATCTTTTGAATATGGGACATAAAAAAATCGGCATTATTGCTACATCGAATTTCTCTACAGTTCAGGAACGCATTAAGGGATATAGAGCGGCGCTTACAGACGCAAAAGTAGAATTTGATGAATCATTGATAGCTAGTGTAGATGAACTTTCAGATAAAATGAGTAGAAAAGTTTGTCATGCATTTCTGGAACAACATCCGGATGTTACAGCATTGTATATTTTAAATAACAGTCTTTGTAGTGGAGTTTTACTGGATCTGAAAGAAAGACAAATGAAAATTCCACAGGATGTTTCACTTTTGGTGTGGGACGATGAGGAATATAACGAACTTTTGGATCTTACAACAATTGAGCAGCCAATTACTGAAATTGGTAAACAGGCTACCAGGCGTTTGTTTGAACTGATTGGTGAGCCGGAAGAGACAGCAGATTATGAGTGCAAGAAACTGAAGCCGAAGCTTATTATTCGTAAATCATGTACAGCGCCTAATCAAAGTAAGTAATTCCGTGAGGATTACATATAAAAACGAACTTATATAAGGAGGAAGAAAAATGGATTTGATCATGGGAATGAACAGTGGTTCATCATTTGATGGAATTGACGTAATTCTGGCCGAAACCGAAATGGCTGAAGACGGTTTTCCGAAAGCACCGCGTTTTATCTGCGGAGGCTCTTATGAATGGCCAAAGGAAGTTGCTGACATTGTTCAGGATGCATTTGTCAACAAAGTAGATATGGTTGGACTGAACCGTCTTAATTATCTGTGCGGAGCAGTGTTTGCAGAAAAAGCAGCACAGTTTCTGAAAGAAAACAATATTGATTCAAGAGATGTAAAAGTTCTTGGTCTGGATACTCAGACTATTTATCAGGAACAGCCAAATCATGCAGCTATTGCGAAAATGACAAAAGAAGAAAAAGACAACTGGGTAGGACGCTGGTTATCTGGAAATTATCCATGCGGAACACAGATGGGAGATACATCAGTTATTGCCAATCTGGTAGATATTGATACAGTTACTCATTTCCGTCCGGCGGATCATACTTCCGGTGGTGCAGCGGCTCCTTTAATGCCATACCTGGATTACATTCTTTTCAGAGATAAACCGGGATATACAATGACATTAAACATTGGAGGCATTGCAAACCTTCATGTCGCAAATGCAGATAGACGAAGAATGTTTGGATTTGATACAGGCCCAGGAAATATTATTTCAAATTATATGTGTAAAGTATTATTTGGCCTGGAATATGACAAAGACGGTGCAATTGCAGCATCCGGTAAAGTGGATGACGGTCTGATGGAGCATTTTATGAATCATCCATTCTGGGACAGACCTGTACCGCGTTCTGGATGGTCTCAGGATTACAGTGAAGAATATATTAAAGCAACTATTCAGAAATTCAGTTCCCTGCCAAAAGAAGATCTCCTTGCTACCGCGTGTGCATTTACAGGTGAAGCAGTTGCAAGAAGCATGAAAGAAAATGTACCAGAGGAAATCATTAAGTCTACCGATAAGCTCTATGCAAGTGGTGGTGGTGTTAAGAATCCTCAGATCATGAAAGAAATCCAGAAAAGAGTTCCTGGTAATATTAAAGTGACAACCTCTGCTGAAATCGGCATTCCACCGGAATACAAAGAAGCAATAAAGTTTGCGACCATTGCTTATTCAACGATTCATTGCGTACCAGGCAATATTCCAGCAGCAGGTCATGCATCACAGTATGCGATTCTGGGAAAAATCGCAGTAGCACCGCGCCATATCAAAGGCGGTCCACAACTGTAAATACACGTTTATCATATCACGTAAATCAATAATAATCTATAAAATTATTATAAATTGGGGGAATTACCTATGAAAAAAAGACTTATCAGCATTTTATGTGCAGCAGCTATGGCAACATCTCTTTTTGCAGGAGCAACTGTTGTTTCAGCAGCAGAAAATAAAGAAGCAAAAGATATTACAATTGGAGTATCCTTTGGACAGAATGTTCACCCATTCTTCGTAGCAATGCAGAAAGGCATCGAACAGGCATGCACAGACCTTGGTGTTGAAAACTGTAATATTCTTGCAGCGGACAGTTCTCTGGAGACACAGGTATCACAGATTGAAAACCTTGTTACAAAGGGATGTGATGTCCTTCTTCTGAATCCATATGATTCAGATGGTGTAGTAAATGCAGTACAGGCAGCAACGGACAAAGGAGTAGGAGTTTTTACAATGGATGTTGACTGTGAAGGCTCTACATCATTTGTAGCTTCTGATAACTATAAAGTTGGTGAGATGCTGGCAGATGCTGTAATCGAACAGCTGGATGGAAAAGGAAAAATTGCCATCATTGATGGTATTACCGTAACATCTCTGAAAGACAGAACAGATGGATTCATGGATAAAATTAAGGATACAGATATTGAAGTTGTAGCAGAACAGCAGACTGCACATGCAAGGGATACAGCACTTGCCTCAGCAGAAAATATTCTTCAGGCAAATCCGGATATTGATGCTTTTGTTGGTGTTAATGAGAACTCTGGAATGGCAATCTTAAGTGCAGCGACTTCTGCAGGGCTGAGTGATCTTTATATTACAACTGTAGATGCAACAGCAGAAAATATGGCAGCGATCCGTGATGGAAAAGTAGCCATTGGAGTTTCTCAGGATCCGTATAAAATGGGATATACAGCTGTAGAGCAGGCAATCAAATGGTGCCAGGGAGAAGAAACAGATGAATTTATCGAAGTTCCGGTAGAGTACATGGATAAGGATAATATTCAGGATTTCATTGACCGTGAAAAAGGCTATGGTGTTGAAGTAGAATAGGATATTCTCATGTTAATAAGAAACCATCTGCATAAAGCAGGTGGTTTCTTAAAAAAAGGGGTGAAAATCAAATGATGTCTCAGACAATCGTAAAAATGGAAGGCATATCTAAAGCATTTGCAGGAATCAAAGCTTTAGATAATGTACAGATAGATCTTCGACAGGGTGAAATTCATGCGTTAATGGGTGAAAATGGGGCAGGAAAATCTACATTGATGAAGATTATGACTGGTGTATATAGCAGAGACAGTGGAAAGATGTATCTTCAGAATGCGTCATCAAATCAGTTGGAAGAGGTAGAAATCAAATCCCCTCTTGCAGCACAGAAATTAGGACTCAGCATGGTATTTCAGGAGTTTAACCTTCTTGAAAATATGAACATTGCAGAAAATATTTTCATAGGGAGAGAGCCATTAGGAGCAGGTCAGACAGTAGACAAGAAACAGCTTATTCAAAATGCAGCAGTTGAACTGAAAAAAGTAAATCTGGATATTGATCCAAGTACGGAAGTATCAAAGTTAAGCTGTGGACAGAAACAATGTGTGGAAATTGCGAAGGCATTATCATTTAATGCAAGAGTTGTAGTGTTTGATGAGCCAACAGCAAGTTTATCTGAAAGAGAATCCCAGACGTTATTCAAACTGATTAAGGAATTAAAAGAGAAAGGTGTATGTATCGTTTACATCTCTCATAGGATGGAAGAAGTTTTTGAACTTTCTGATCGAATTACAGTATTTCGAAATGGAAAATATATTGACACAGTCAATACAAAAGATGTTCAGGAAAAAGATATTATTTCCATGATGATCGGCCATGAATTAAATATTGAAAAAAAATCCGGAAGCGAATTTGTAAATAAAAATAAAGTTGTACTTGAAGTAAAAAATGTACAGGTATTTCCTGGAGCAAAGCCAGTCAGTTTCAAACTCTATGAAAAAGAAATCCTTGGATTTTTTGGTCTTGTAGGAGCAGGAAGAACAGAACTTGCAAGAATTATCTTTGGTGTTGATCCGATTGGAAGTGGTGAAATTTATGTAGAAGGTGGAAAAGTCAAAATTTCCAGCCCGAAAGATGCGATCCAGGCAGGAATAGGTCTGGTTCCAGAGGATAGAAAAGGACTTGGATTGATCCTTGGAATGAGTATTAAAGATAATATGTTGATTTCTAAGATTGGACAGTTCAAAAGTTCTCTTTTGAATAAAAAAACATTGAAAAACATTACAGGAACTTTTATTTCAGATTTAGGAATCAGTCTTCGTAATGAAGAACAGGAAGTAAAAGAACTGAGTGGTGGAAATCAGCAGAAGGTAGTTATTGCAAAATGGCTCGCAATGGAACCTAATATTTTAATCATGGATGAGCCTACTCGAGGAATTGATATTGGAGCCAAAAGTGAAATTTATGCTTTGATGCGTAAAATGACAGAGCAGGGAATGAGTATTATTATGATTTCTTCAGAAATGGCTGAAGTAATGCAGGTAAGCGACCGTATTCTTGTTATGCATGAAGGAAGTATTTCAGGAGAATTGACGGCTGAAGAGGTAACAAGAAACAATATTATGCAGGCCGCATTTGGAGGTGTAAGAGAATGAAGGAAAAGAAAATAAATATCAATGGATTAAGAGAACTTCTTTTAGTAGGTGTTGTACTTTTACTTTGTGTAGTATGGACAGTTATGAATCCACAGTTCCTTTCTGTCAATAATATTACCAATATTTTAAGACAGGCGTCTTATACTGCTATTGCAGCAGTTGGAATGACAATGATCATTATCATTGGAGAAATTGATCTGTCAGCAGGATCACTTGTTTGCGCCGCCGGTCTGGTAGGAGCGGTTGTATGCAAAAATACAAATAATGTACTGCTTGCAGTACTTGCTGCGATTCTTGTTGGTGCATTAGTTGGTCTTTGTAATGGTATTCTTTGTGCGGTAGGATGTCTGCCAGGTTTTATTGCTACTCTGGCAAGTATGACAATCCTTAGAGGTCTGGCATATATTATCACAGGTGGAAATTCAATTGTATGGTCAAATGACAACTTTACTAAGATTGGAACTGGCTATATAGGACCGGTACCGATTCCGGTTATTATCATGATCATTGCAATTATATTTGGTGTCATGCTGACAACAAAATTCCGCTTTGGACGTTATATTTATGCCGTTGGTGGAAATATGGAAACGAGTCGTTGGTCAGGTATTCCGGTTGTAAAAGTAAAAATTCTTGTATATGTGATCATGGGTGTACTTACTGCAATTGCAGGACTGATTGTTACAACAAGACTTGGATCAGGACAGCCATCAGCAGGTCTGAACTTTGAGATGGACTGTATCACAGCATCTGTTGTTGGAGGTACCAGCATGTCAGGTGGACGTGGTAAAGTAATGGGTACGGTAGTTGGTGTACTTCTTCTTACTGTTCTGACAAACGGTATGACACTGGTTGGTATGAATACATACTGGCAGCAGGTATTAAAAGGAATTATCATTGTAGTATCTGTTCTGGCTGATACAAGAGGAAAAGCAAAATAATCAAAATATGTGAATAGATAAATCTCACATCAGCACACATGCCACATACGCAAGCGTATTCGGACCATAATAGTATTTCAGGTTATTCTTCTGACATACTTCCGATACCAACATACCACATGCTTCCATCGAAGAAATCCTTTTTCGCGGGAAGCGGCAGGGTGCATCCGGGTAAGTGCAGGTTTTGCAGAGCATGCAGCATCCGGTTCCGAGTGGCAGGAAAGAAAAATGAGAGGCGTGGAGTTTTTCGAGGAATGCAAGGAAATGTTCCTGGTGAAGATTCTGCGCCTTCATCATGCCATCCCAGTCAAATTCATCTTCTAATTTTGTGACAGTCTGTACAAGAATTCCCTCTTTATAACAATAAATACTTCCGCGAAGCTGATCCAGGGTTCCACATCCAGGAGGACAGCTCCAGCGCCTGGCATACTGCTGGCATCCCTGGGCACACATGTCCCGGACATCCTGTTTTAATTCGATGGTTGCAGTATCCAGCGGTGCTGTATGAGTAAATCCTGATTCTAAAGCCAGGCTTTTAAGTTCTTCGTAATTCATTTCTATTCTTCTCCAAACATTAAATGATCAATATAACAGTCCTGAAATTCCGGACAGGATGCCAGCTCCAGAAATTCTGTCTTGGCAGCAAGAAACTGGCTGTAAGCAAATTCATGGCGATTTAAGGCACAGAGTTTTGCACCTTCTCCGGCGGCATTTCCAATCGTTTCAATGCGATCAAGAAGCACAGGAGGTATCATACCGATCCGGCATGCAGAGACCGGATTCATGTAATTTCCAAAAGCTCCGGCAAGATATACTTTACGGATATCTCCTACAGATACCTGCATCCGCCTTGCAAGAAGTTCAATACCGGAGCGGATGGCAGATTTGGCAAATTGAACTTCGGAAATATCTTTCTGGGTCAGAGTGACTGTAGAAGTACCGATTCGATATTCCGGAGCCTGCATCAGACCGGCTTCACTTAAGAATCCAGTATCCAGAAGAACGGCAGTCAGATCCAGAAGTCCTGATCCGCACAATCCCCTGACTTCAGCATTTCCGATGGTATGATAACAAATTTCTCCATTTTTTACAGAAACATGATCGATAGCTCCGGAAATTCCACGCATGCCGCAAGAGATTCTGGCTCCTTCAAAAGCAGGCCCGGCAGCAGTGGAACAGGCAATCTGACGATGGCGGTTCCCCAGGACCATTTCCCCATTTGTACCAATATCGATCATAAGAGTCAGTTCATCAAGCTGGTCAAAATGAACTGAAGTCATACATGCTACGGTATCGGCACCGACAAAACCGGCTATATTTGGAAGGATGCGGATACGCCCCTTTGGATGAATGGGAAGCAGCGGGGCGGCAGGAATCTCCATGGCGTTGGAAACCTTTGGCATATAGGGCGGCACGGTCAGTGGCGAAGGATCGATGCAAAGGAAAAGATGATGCATGGCAGTATTACCGACAACACAGGCGAGAGTGATCACCGAAAGCGGGATACCGGCTTTGGCGGCTGCTTTTGCGGCAAGGCTGGCAAGAACATGTGTAATGCAGTACTGAAGCTCTGAAGAGTGATTTTTCAGAACATATTCGATCCGGGATATTACATCCGCACCGTAAGCAGTCTGAGGGTTCAATATACTTTCTTTGGCAAGTTCTTCACCGGAGATACCGTCCAGAAGATAACAGACAACAGTTGTGGTTCCGATATCGTATGCAAGGATATATCTGTCACGGCCATCCGGCTGTACGGAAACAGAGGTGCCATGCTTCAGGATCTGCATGTCAGATTTCTCAGGAATGCGGACTGTGATATTGTCCCGGATCACAGTCTGGCATGCCAGAGACTTTCTGCCATTTATATAAACGATGCATTTACCACATTTTCCATTGCCGCCGCAGGGAGCTTCCGGGGCAAGTGAATTCTGCTGGAGAATGTGGAGCAGGTTTTCACCCTCATCTGCATTTAAAATCCGATCATATGGTAAAACAGTAATTTGATAAGTATTCATTTTTCTGCGCCTTTCTATCCGCGTTGCCGAAAATCTTTTTTCCAATATAGCATTGTAAACTCGGAAATACAATATTTTACTGCGAACGGTAATGGAATCACAGTAAGATAGTATACATCAATCAAAAGATAGTAGAAGTTATAACCCTTTGGATATTATAAAATAAAAGTGCGGGACAGATCATATAAGCGGACATGATCTGTCAAATGAGAAGGTGTTTGACAATGGCACATCAGGAGGGAACAAAATAATGATCATAATAGGAGAGAAACTGAACGGATCTATTCCGTCAGTTGCCAAGGCAATCTCTGAGAAGGATGCGGATCTGATCAGAGAAAGAGCCAGAATGCAGGCAGAAGCGGGTGCTACATTTCTGGACGTATGTGCGTCTGTAGAAGAGGACGTAGAAGTAGAAACACTGAAATGGATGATCGATCTTGTACAGGAAGTAACAGATACACCGATCTGTGTGGACAGCCCGAGTGCAAAATCCTGCGTAGCAGCGATCCCATTCTGCAAGAGACCAGGTCTTATCAACTCTGTATCTCTTGAAGGTGATAAAATCGATACCATTTTCCCGGTAATTGCGGACACAGACTGGGAATGCGTAGCACTTCTGTGCGATAATGATGGTATTCCGGATTCCGTAGAGCGACGTATGAAAATTTTCTTCGGAATTATGGAAAAAGCAAAACAGTACGGCATTGCACCAAGCCGTTTACATATTGACCCACTGGTTGTAACTTTAGGAACAGATCAGACAGCATTAACTGTATTTGCAGACTGCTGCAGAAGAATTAAATCCGAATATCCGGATATCCACATCACAAGTGGACTTTCCAATATTTCTTTCGGTCTTCCGGTGAGAAAAAATATCAACCAGGCATTTATGGTACTGGCTATGAATGCTGGTATGGACAGTGCGATCGTTGACCCGACCAACAAGAATATGATCGGTATGATCTATGCAACAAATGCATTGTTAGAGCGTGATGAATACTGCCTGCAGTATATTGATAAATTTGGAAACAAAGCCGCTGAAGAAGTACAGCCTGCACCGGCTTCTCCACTTGATGAGAAGATGCAGAAAGTATTCAAATTAACTCAGGATGGTAAGAACAAAGAAATCGGACAGGCTGTTCAGGAAGCACTTGATGCAGGCTGTGATCCGACTGCTATCTTAAATGACGCAATGATCGGAGCTATGGCTGTCGTAGGTGATAACTTCAAGAAAGAGATCATCTTCGTTCCACAGATGCTTGCAGCAGCACGTGCTATGAAAGCCGGTGTGGATGTTCTGAAACCATACCTTGCAACAGGTGAAGCAGGAAGCGCAGGAACTATTATCCTTGGTACTGTAGCAGGTGACCTTCACGATATCGGTAAAAATCTTGTTGGTATGATGTTTGAGAGTGCCGGATTCGAAGTTATCGACCTTGGTGTTGATGTACCGATCCAGACATTCATTGATGAAGTAAATTCACACAAAGAAGCAAGTATTGTAGCTCTTTCTGCTCTTCTTACAACAACAATGCCATCACTTCGTGACACTGTTGCAGCACTTCTGAAACAGCCGTTCCGTAACCGTGTCAAGATCATGGTTGGAGGTGCTCCGATCAGCCAGGAATTTGCTGATGAGATCGGTGCAGATGCTTATACAGAAGATGCAGCTTCCGCAGCAGAGCAGGCTAAGAAATATGCAGAATCCGGATTCTGTGCAAAAGCAGCAGCCGGTGAATTTGATGATATTCCGGTAGAAGGTGCAGAACCGGTACAGGAAGAAGCCAAAGAAGAAGCTCCGAAGGCAGAAGAAAAAGTTTCTGAAACACCTAAATTCGAAAAAGGCTCCGTAGATTTAAGCAAGATCCAGCTTCCGAAACCAGGAGAAGGCTACAAGCTTAACTGGGAAGCAACCAAAGAAAAATTTGCTAATTACTGGCAGCACAAAAACACCGGAAGACCGCTGATGTGTGTTATCGCCAGAAGACCGGAAGTAGAGCAGTATTCAGACGGAACACCTGTTGAGGGTGGCTATCTGGATCAGATCTGCCAGGGTAAATATTACAACATGCCGGAAGAATTGAAATGGAAAGACATGGAAGACAAATACCAGAATGCACAGAGGATTGTAGACCGTTATCGTTACTTCTGTGATACACATGCATTCCTTGGAGAGAGTTTCCCGAACCTGAACATCGACTTTGGTCCAGGATCCGTAGCATCTTACCTCGGATCTGAGATCGGATTCAAAGAAGATACTGTATGGTTCAACAAATGTCTGGACAGCTGGGAAGGTGTACCGAAACTTACTTTTGACCCGGAAAACAAATGGTTCAAAAAACACATCCAGCTTGCAAAAGACTGTAAGGAACTGGCAGGAGACGATTTTGTTGTAGATATGCCTGACCTTATGGAAAACATCGACGTACTTGCTTCCCTCCGCGGTGCACAGGATATCCTGTTTGACCTGCTGGATGAGCCGGATATGATCGGTGAGAGAATCCAGGAAGTAACCGATGTTTACTATGAATACTATGACCGTTTCTATGATATCATCAAAGACGAAAACGGCGGAAACGCTTACACTGTATTCCAGATCTGGGGACCTGGAAGAACTGTAAAATTACAGTGCGATTTCTCTGCAATGATGTCACCGGAAGACTTCAGAAAATACATTCAGCCATCCTTACGTGAGCAGAGTGAGAAAGTAGACCATGTCCTGTATCATCTTGATGGACCGGCTGCGATCAAACACATGGATGCACTGATGGAAATCGATGGAATTGACGCTCTGCAGTGGACAAGTGGAGATGCAGGCCCGGACGGAACACTTCCGGACTGGGATGTGATCTACGACAAAGCAATTGCAGCAGGAAAATCCATCTGGGTAAAAGTTTACTCAGGAGAATTCGAAGACTGGATCAAGAACGTAGACCGTATCGTTAAGAAATATGGTTCTCACAGCTTATTCCTTCTGTTCCCGGAAATGTCTCTGGAACAGGCTGCATACCTTCTTGACTATGCAGATAAGAACTGGAGCGATGTAAAAGGAACTTATGTAGAATCTCTCGGAAGATAAACCCTTATATTAATATAGTTGAATCCCAAATTCAAATAAACGGGAGCCGCCAGGTAATGTCACGACCTGACGGCTCTTTTTTTGCTGCATGCAACCTGTCAAAACATACGAAAATAATATGTTTATAAAGGCGTAATTTATATAATTTACACAAAAAATCATAAGAAAGTATAGATTGTGCGGAAGAAAAAAGAGGAATATTCTCGTTTAGAAAGTATAATTAGAGACATATTAAGGGATGCAACTATATAAGGTGAACAAATGAAAGAGAGGTTTTTTTAATCATGAAACAGAAAGCAATGGATGTAAAACTCGTAGTAAGACCACTGATCGGATGTCTGACACATACACACTTCTGGGAAGGCCCATGTCGTGCAGGTCACAAAGAAGACATGACTGTTGAGGCAGAAACAAAGGCAGCAGATGAGACATTTAAAGAATCTGTAGAAGCTCTGAAAGGTGTGATTGATGAAGTTCAGTTCACAGAGCCGATGGATGTTCGTTATGATGAATCTTTCGTAGTAAAGAAAGATCTGTTTGAAAAAATCGGCGAAAATCTTGATGAGATTGATTGCTTCCTGTGCATGGGATGGAGAATTCCAAAACTGGAACGCTACAACAAACCGGTAATCATCTGGCAGAACGGAAACGAAGGAATCGACTTTGCAGCTTACTGCCGTTCTATCGGAGTAGAAGCTTATGTAGCAATGGATCTTCAGGATGTAAACGAGATCGCACATATCCTCTGGGTAAGAAAAGCCGTTCGCAACACAAGAGCACTTGTACTTACAGCAGGATCTTTGCCAACATTCGGTATCCAGAGCCTGATCCGTGATCCGGAAGTTCTCCGTCAGCGTTATGGATTTGAAGTAGTAAAACTTCCATTCACATCTATCTTCAAATATATGGATGAGATCACAGACGAAGAAGCAAAACCGATCGCCGACAAGATCATTGCAGGTTCTACAGATACACAGGTAAATACAGACTGGTTCCTCAACGATGTGAAATATTATCTGGCAGCTAAGAAAATGATGGATATCTATGACTGCAACGCATTCTCAACTGCATGTCATGAGCTCTGCACAACAGAGATCCCGCAGAATCGTAAATTTACACCATGTATGTGCCATTCCATCATGAAAGACGAAGGAATCCCGAGCGGATGTGAGGAAGACCTGAACGCACTTATGGCTATGCTGATCATGCAGTACGCTGCAAACCGTCCGGCATTCATGGGTAACCCGAACCATGAGACAGACGAACTGCTTCGTATCCACCATGCAGTACCGGCACTTTGCATGAATGGTTATGGAACAAAACCACTGGAATACAAACTGTGGGCATTCACTGGTCAGGGATTTGGTGGAAAACTGCAGGTTGACTTCACAGAGAACGATGATGACTATGTAACACTTGGCCGTTTCAACCCGGCAGGCGATACCATCTGCATCAAGAAAGGTAAAGTTATCCGTTCCGAATATGCAGATACATACTGCAGCCCGTACTACTACATCCAGATGGATGACGCAAGAGAATATATGCACAACCTGGCAGGCTTTGGTCATCATCAGGTACTTATCTTTGGTGATTACACAAAACTTATCAAAAAGATTGCAAAGGTTATGAACTTTAACGTACTGGAAGGATGATTCCGAATGGTTTATCTGAATAACGCGGCTACATCATGGCCGAAACCTTCCTGCGTGAATGAAGCTGTACAGGCGTGTCTTATGGACACGCCTGCTTCACAATTCAGGGGAGGAAGCGCGATTTTAAAAAAAGATGTGGAAGTACTCTGTCGTGAAGCTATGGGGGAACTGCTGGGGATAGCAGAGAGTGAGAGGATTTTTTTTACATCAGGGGCAACAGAAAGTTTGAATACTGTCCTGTGTGGACTCGATTATGGAAAAGCAGGAAACAGCATTCTCGTGACACAGACAGAGCATAACAGTGTCCTGCGTCCGCTTATGAATCAATCGGCATTAAAAGAGCATCCGGTAAAAATCATCTCCTGCACCGCGATTGGCGCAGTGACAGAGGAACTGCTGGAACAGGCACTGGAAGAAGAGCGGCAGGACGGACGGCAGGCAGCAGCACTTGTGGTCAATCATTGCTCGAATGTAACGGGATATGTGCAGGACATGGACATGATCAGCAGGTTCGCAAAGAAAAACAACCTTTGTCTGATAGTGGATGTTTCCCAGAGCGCAGGCTGTATTCCGGTATATGCAGATCAGTGGAAAGCAGATGCGGTTATTTTTACAGGTCACAAAAGTCTTATGGGTATGCAGGGCAGTGGTGGATTTTATATCAGAGAAGGTATTTCACTAAAGCCGTTGAAATATGGGGGAACAGGACGTAACAGTAAGCAGCTGACCTATGAAGATGAAGATTATGAATATGAAGTTGGCACACAGAACCTTCCGGGAATCACGGCATTGCTGGCTGGAGTGAATTTTGTACGTGAAACAGGAGTTGACATGATCCATAAAAAAGAAATGGCACTTATGGAGAAACTGTATGAAGCTCTGGAGAAGATCCCGGGAATCCAGGTATACGGAAATTCTAAGGAATGCAGGGGACCTGTCATGAGTCTGAACTTCAAAGGCCTGACAGCTTCCGATGCGGCATATATCCTGGAAAGTGGGTATGGAATCACGGTACGTGCGGGACTTCACTGTTCTCCACTGATCCATGAAGCTATGGGAACACAAAAGAACGGAACGATCCGCATAAGCATATCTTACTTTACAAAAGAGAAGGACATACAGGAATTTCTTACAGCGGCAGAGCAGATCGCAGGCTCTGTGGCAGGACGATGAACAGGGGAAAAGTTTATGAAGATCACAGGAAAGCGGCCTTCAAGAGAGAAATGTGCAGAATCCGGCTGGTTTGCAACAGACTATCTTATGGATGCGCCGATAGACAGAGAATTTATTTTAAAGCTGAAATCACTTGGAGGTTTTGTATATCTTGATATGCTGAAACAGCCTTTTTTTAAGATCGAGAATAATTACTATATGATAAAGGGGATAGAAGGAAACGACTATTTCAGGATCGCCGTTCATGGAAAACATGAAGATGAACGGGCAAAACTGGAAGCATTCATCCTGGATTGCGTGAAAGAATAAAATCTGCTATACTGAGAACGTTAAAGAATCGAATTTTGTGTTATCAGATTTGACAGAATTAACGTTACTTACAGGAGGCAGGCGATGAGGCTTGAACGAGATAATATTCCACTTGATAAAGATTTTCCTTTTCAGATTTCAAAGGTAGTGCTGACCCCGAAGAACAGCAGGCCGGGGACCTGGCACTGGCACAGTTACTTTGAGATCACCTGTGTGCTTGAGGGGAAGGGGAATTATTTTGTCAACGGACAGGAGTATACGATGGAGAAGGATGATGTGATCATCTTTAACAACGTAGAACCTCATGGGTGGAATCTTATCGGGGATGATATGAAGCTTCTGGTCATGATCTTTTCGCCGGAATTTATTGCAGAGAAGATCAGCGTATTTGACACGGAATATCTGAAGCCTTTTGTAGAGCGGGGAAGTAATTTCAAGAACCGTGTCGGCAGGGAAGATGAAATAAATGCAGATATCCGTGCAGGCATCTGGGAAATTTATAAAGAGTGGAATGATCAGAAAGAAGGTTATCCTCTTATGATCAAGGCCAATGTATTGCGGATCCTCACCATGCTCATACGTACTTATCAGGATGAAACCAAATCCGGAGAGATGCTCAAGGAGAAAAAGAACGCCATGAAGCGTCTGGAGCAGGCGTTTGATTACATCGATGCTCATTACTGCGAGAAGATCACACTGGAAGAGGTTGCGTCATCTGTGTATATGAGTGCCAATTATTTTTCATCCTATTTTCGCAAGGTGACAAATATCAGTTTCAGCGATTATGTGACACGAATGCGTATCAATCATGCACGTGAACTTCTTCGTGAAGGAAAGAAAAATGTTACGGAAATCGCCATGGAATGCGGGTTTAATAATATTTCAAATTTCTATCGCCTGTATAAGAAACATGTGGGTAAAACACCCAAGGATGAAAAGAGTAAAAATAGTTAAAAATCAGAATCAGATAAGCCATAGACCGATCATAAACAGCCGTGTTAGGATAAAAACAGCAATGTTATATCCTGATACGGCATTTTTTATTATATTTTATGGGGAACAAAAACTTACAAAAGGAGATTTGGGGAAATGACAAAAACAGACAGATATGTAGAATGTTCAGCAGCAGGCATGAAATATCGCCTGATACCGGTAACAGATGAGATCATCCGCTGCATGATCGCAAAAGATGAAGTAAAAACAGAGCAGGAATCTCTGATCATCGAGAAAAAAGAGTATCCGCAGGTTCCATTTGAAGCAGCAGAAGCAGACGGAGCAGTTACAGTAAAAACATCAGCAGTGCAGGCAGAATTGAATCTCAAAACAGGAGGGATCACCTGGAAACATGCAGATGGAAGCGTGTGGCTGGAGCAGAACAAAGCGGATCTCACCAGGATTGATGTCGTACACTACAATACAGGCGGCGAAAAACCGATCATCAACCGTGTAAAGACAGTAGACGGTGAAAGAAACTTTATCCAGAACCTCAAGGCAGAAAAAGTCAGAGACGGATACCGTGCAAGAGTTTTCTTTGACTGGAAAGAAGACGAGGAGATCCATGGACTTGGACAGGCAGAAGAAGGAATCTACAACTATCGTGAACATACACAGTATCTGTATCAGCATAACATGCGTATCCCGATGCCGATGTTTGTATCTACCGAAGGATATGGAGTCCTGTTTGACTGCTGTTCACTGATGACTTTTAACGATGAAGGCAGAGAATCCTATCTGTTCCTGGATACGGTAGACCAGATCGATTATTATTTCCTCGGTGGAAATACAATGGATGGGATCATTCATGACTACCGTTATCTGACAGGTAAAGCACAGATGCTGCCGAAGTGGGCGTATGGTTACATCCAGTCCAAAGAGCAGTATTACACAGCAAAAGAACTGGCTGAGATCGTGCGTCACTACAGAGAAATCGGTGTTCCAATCGATTGTGTTGTTCAGGACTGGAATACCTGGGAACCAGGCAACTGGGGAGAAAAGATCCTCGACAAAGAACGCTACGGTGACAATAAAGAATGTATGGAAGAAATCAACAAAATGCATGCACACAGCATGGTCTCTGTATGGCCGAACATGAATGCGGACGGCAAAAACCATCAGGAATTTTTTGACGCAGGCTATCTGCTTTATGACTATGCAACCTACAATGCTTTTGATGAAAAAGCCCGTGAAATGTACTGGAAACAGGCAAAAGAAGGACTTTTTGATGAAGGATTTGAATCCTGGTGGTGCGATTCCACAGAGCCTTTCTCCGGTCCTGACTGGAATGGCGGCGTGAAGAGAGAGCCATGGGAGAGATATGAACTTGTCGGCGGCGAGCACAAGAAATATCTGGATCCGGCTGTTGCCAATGCGTTTGCACTGATGCATGCAAAGGGTATTTATGAAAACCAGAGAAAAGACACTGAAGACAAACGTGTCCTCAACCTGACCCGTTCCGGTTATGCATCCGGGCAGAAATACGCAGCCATGCTGTGGTCCGGCGATACCTGCGCTTCCTGGGACAACTTCAAGATCCAGATCGTAGAAGGCCTGAATATGGGATTGAGTGGTTATCCGTACTGGACACTGGATATCGGTGCGTTCTTTACAGTAGCTGATAAATGGCAGAATCGTGGCTGTGGCTGTAACACAGATCCGGAGCCGAAGTGGTTCTGGCAGGGCAAATACAATGAAGGTGTGAAGGACAAAGGATACTGCGAGCTTTATACCAGATGGCTTGAGATGGGAACTTTCCTTCCGATGTTCCGCTCTCACGGAACAGATACTCCGAGAGAGATCTGGAATTTCGGTGACAAAGGGACGATGTTCTATGATGCAATTGAGAAATCTATTAAGCTGAGATACCATCTGATGCCGTATATCTATTCTCTTGCAGGAGCTGTTCACTTCAACGACTATACGATCATGAGAAGCCTTCTGTTTGATTTCCCGCAGGATAAGACTGCAAGAAAGATTGAGAATGAGTTTATGTTCGGACCGTCACTTCTGATCTGTGCAGTTACAGAGCCAATGTACTACGGCCCGGAAAGTACAGAACTTGACCGTGAAAAAACATGGGAATGTTATCTCCCCCAGGGAGCTGACTGGTATGATTACTGGACCGGCAAGAAATATGAAGGCGGTCAGTATGTAACGGTAGATGCGCCGATCGACCAGATGCCGATCTTTGTAAAAGCAGGAAGCATTCTTCCGGTTGCAGACGGACTTACTTATGCATCTCAGAAACCGGAAGGACCGGTGAAACTGATGGTTTACCCGGGAGCAGATGCAGAATTTACTCTTTATGAAGATGAGGGAAATAACTATAACTTTGAGAAGGGTGCATACGCAACCACAAAACTGATCTGGAATGACCAGAAAGGTGAACTGACTGTAGAAGAAAGACAGGGAAGCTTTGATGGTATGGAAGATATTTCTTATGAGGAAGTCATCATTTGATGGCTTCCTCTTTTTCACCGCGATATTCCAGCGGGCTCTTGCCGGTATGTTTCTTGAAGATACGGCTGAAATATCCCTGGTCATGGTAACCGCACATCTCTCCGATCTGACGGACAGAAAGCGAAGGCTCATTGAGAAGCAGCTTCTGTGCATGATGCATCCTCAGATTGGTCAGATATTTGGTCGGGGTACAGTCATATGCCTGGCAGAAGATCTTTGTCAGATAACCGGGACTGTAATTCATATTGTCTGCGATCAGGTTCAGATTGATATCGTCACTGTAGTTTTTTATAATAAAATCCCGCAGAACAGAAGCAATTTGAGAGGGAGTCATGGAAGCGGTTCCTGCATTAAAGACAGCTTCGTAATCCTTCTTGGCGATCTGAAATTCATGTTTGATCTTTTGCAGGGCATCATGGAGCTCATCTGGATCCACTGGTTTCAGCAGATAATCAGAGACTTTGAGAGTAATAGCTTTCTTGGCATATTCAAAGTCTGAAAACCCGCTTGTGATAATAAATTTAGTGAAAGGGAACTGACTTCTTACTTTGGTAAGCAAGGCCATCCCATCCATAACAGGCATACGGATATCCGTTATGACAAGATCAGGAGTAAGCTTTTCTACCAGTGCAAATGCCTGCTCGCCTGTCTGGGCAGTACCTGTAACCTGAAAATCCGGGTCCGCTTTCTGGATTTTCTGGACAAGGTTATTTAAAAGAAGTTCTTCGTCCTCCGCAACGACTACTGTGTATTTCATGATAGTTCCTTTCTCTTATTAATGCTGAGTTGTTTCTTGATCCTCTGATATATAACGTCCTATGGATACAATTCCGTGTCCGTCCTCGGTGTTTCCATATTCAAAAATGATTTTGCCGTTGCAGAAAATCTTCCATCTGAGATAAACATTTACAGTTCCCAGACCGTTGATCTTGAGTTCAGGAAGACCTGGATTCTGGTCTGCTTTGGCAAGATTCTGTGCGATCTTCTGACATGCTTCCTCAGAAAATCCGGGACCGTTATCTGTGACGGTGATCTTCCAGTAGTTTTCCGCGATAACACTGCTGACGGAGATCGTCCATGGTGGTGCACAGTTGGAACCATATTTGATAGCATTTTCTACGAGTGGCTGGATCAGCAGCTTGGGAACCTCCTCAGAAAGAAGGCTTTCATCTACATCAATATTGTAGTTCAGACTGGACTGATAACGGACTTTCATACAGTACAGATATTTCTGAACATAATCCAGCTCATCAGCAAGAGATACGGTCGTGCTGCCTGTATCTGTAATATAGCGCATAATCAGAGAAAGATTCCGGCACATTTTGGCAACTGTGTCATTATCACCGTTTTCCGCAAGAACCATGATACTTGACAGTGAGTTGTAATAAAAATGCGGGTTGATCTGTGTCTGCAGAGCCATATTTCGAGCGTGCATTTCCTGTTCTTTTGCCTGTGTGAGTTTTTCCATGGAATCCTTCAGATTATCGCTCATAAACTGAAATGCCTGGTAAAGTTCCTCAAGTTCATTGACAGAGACAGGATAGGAAGTGACCTTTTCCTGACCAAGAGTGTCCAGCTCCATTCGCTGAATGATATGTTTCAGATGCTTGACCGGTTTGACAACAGAACGGGACAGCCTGTATGAAACAATAACAGAAGCCAGAAGAAAAGCAGCAACAACTGCCAGAAGGATCTGGAGCATCTGATATACCGGTGCAAGTATGGCTGATTTTGACTGAACCGTAAGGTAAGTAAATCCAGTGTAGCCGGAGTCAATTCTTGCCGCATATTCGTCCTTGCCTGTCAGAGGGCTGGTAAGCCTGGAAGAAGTCTGAGATGAATCTGTCAATGTGTAATAGTCCTGGAGTTTGGAACTTTCACTGTCTGAAATATCGTAAGGATAGATCAGATCACCATCCTGATTAAATACATATACACTGGCTGCATCATCATGATTTTTCTTCTCGTAGGAAATGATACTTTTAAAAATGGATTTGCACTGTTTGGCTGTTTCAATTACGCCTACACTGCGGCGGTACTGATTTGTGAAAGAGCGGTAGACAGAGATCATCCACTGAGAATATTTCGCCGACTTGGAATATTCATAGGTAAGATAGGGATTGGTGATTACTTTTCTGCCATCTGCTTCCCGGGCTTTCTGCAGCCATTCGGTGCGAGAATCGTCCGTTTTTTTTACCATGGTGGAAAGTCCTGCCTGAAGTACATATCCGGAAAAATCGTACAGATTCACCTGATCAGCTTTTAATTCAGTTCCGCTGAGAGAAATAAAAAGATCAGACATATCGGAGAGCATACTGTCAGAGATATTGAGATCAAATTTCTGATCGAGGATACTCTTGGACATATTACTGTAGTTGATATTGACGGATACTGTGTCCAGGTCAAGGATAGCAGAGTCTACCTGTGTTTTGAAACTGGAATTCAGGGTGTTCATGGCACTGATCTGACTTTCCTTCAGTCGTCCTGATACAAAGAGATAAAAAAATGCTGCAAAAGCAAACAGGATCAGACTTGCCATTCCGAGATAGGCGATAAAAAGTTTAGACTGTAAGCTGCGTTGTTTCATATATACGCCTCCTCCTGTAAAAAAGTACCAATGGTTTTTCAGGACATGTCAAAAGTATTTCGTCGAAATTATAACATGTTTATGTAAAAAGTACAAATGACAAAAAGAGAAACTGGTAAAAATGGTCAAAAATATACATTATAAATTGTGCAACCTAGTAGAATGATGTGAAAATAGCATACAAAAATGTGAAAAAAGTACAAATATAGAATGGCTTTGTCCATGGATAAAAAACACAGTTACTGATAAACTTATTTCATCAAGGACGTGACAAAAACAAATTAAAAGGAGGAAGTTTTTTATGTTGAGAAAGAGATTTTGGGCAGTTGCATGTGCAACAGCAATGGTAGCATCTATGACAGCAGGTCTTAGCGTGAATGTATTTGCAGCAGATGATACCAAAGATTTTGCAGGAGAGGAATTAAGCATTCTAGTATCCGCAGGCTGGATGGATAACCGTTATGATGAGACACTGGAGCGTTTCGAGGATACATACGATGTAACCGTTGACCTTCAGACAATCCCGGCAGATCAGTATTCTGATCTTCTTCAGTCAAAACTGGCAACAGATTCCTGTGCGGATGTTTTCTGGATCCAGTCCAATCCATTTGCAATTGAATCAACCATCGTTGACCCGGAGAAATACTGTATCGATTTTACAGGAGCTGACTGGGAAAACCTTATGCCGGAAACAAGAAAAGCATCCTGCACATACAACGATAAATTATACGGACTTCAGGTTTGGAACAATTCTCCGGAGTACGTAATGCTTTACAACAAAACTCTGTTTGAAGAAAATGGCTGGGAAGTTCCAACCACATATGCAGAACTCAAAGACCTCTGCGCAAAGATCGCAGATACAGGAATCACTCCATGGTTCATGCCAGGAGCAGACGGATGGCAGCATCAGCTCGCATTCTTCCAGATCGGTGGAGTTTATGAAGAAGCAACACCAGGACTGTACGATGCTCTGAATACAAACCAGGCAACATTTGCTGATAATGAAAAAATGCTTGAAGTTCTGAACGAGTTCAAAGAACTTTCTGATGCAGGCTACTTCGGAGAGGACTGGATCGGAACAGACAGCACAAACATGTCAAATGAATTTGGCGATAGAACATGTGCAATGGCAATGGCAAACTCTAGTTACATCAAACAGATCAAAGATGACACAGGTTCCGAAGATGAATATGGAATGTTCCTGATTCCTCTTGGAGACAATACCTGGTATCCAACCAGCCCGGCTGGCCCGACAATGTTTGGATACAAAGGAACAGAGCATGAAGACCTTGTAAGAGAATTCTTCAACTTCGTAACAACAACAGAAAGCCTTCAGGAAATCCTTGACAACTCACCGGCTTACACAAACCTTGATGTAAATGATGACAATCTGGAACAGCACTGGCTGCCAGAAGAGGAAGAATTCCTTGAGACTGTAGACAAAGATAAAATGAGCGTATCTGTACTTCAGAATGGTACAAAATATACAAACGACTACTGGATGCAGTTTGGACAGGATATGATCGCATTCTGCCAGGGTGAAATGGAAGCAAACGATGTTCTTGCAAACATGGATACCAACCGTGCAGAAGCAGCAAAAACTGTCGGAGATGAAAACTGGGAATAAATTTCAGATAAAAACGTTGTGAAATAAGGGTAATTCTTCAGTGCGAGGGAGTAAAATCCTTCGCACTGTCTGCTAAAGGAATAAATAAGAAGATTATCCTTGTGACTTGATTAATCTGGCTGCTAAGAGAACAGGAGGTAACTTCAGTGAATAAGAAAAAAATATATCCCTGGTGGTTTCTGGTACTGCCGCTGGCATTGTATGTAATCTTTTTCCTGCTTCCAAGTGCAATGGGTGTAGGATATTCCTTTACAGACTGGAATTCCAGAAGTGTCCTGAATGGTACACATTTTGTAGGACTGCAGAACTTTAAAGAAATTCTGACATCAAACAAAGGCTATTTAAGTGGAATTGGGAATACACTTAAATTTACGATCATTTCTAACATTGTAAAACTGATCCCGGCACTTATGATCGCAATCATGCTTCAGGAAGGCTTAAGAGGAAAAGGACTTTACAGAACTCTGTTATATCTGCCATCTATTCTTCCATTTGTAATTATCGGTCTGATTTTTAAATCTATCCTCAATTACAATACAGGACTTCTGAATACGATCCTGGATGCACTGCATCTCGGAATCCTGAAACAGAAATGGCTTTCTGATCTGGGTGTTGTATGGAAATCCATTTACGGTGTAGATGCCTGGAGAGGTATTGGTTACGTTATGACTATTTTCCTCGCAGGTCTGAATACGATTCCGAAATCCTACTATGAAGCTGCTGAGATCGATGGTGCAAACTTCTGGCAGAGACTTCGCTATGTAACACTTCCGATGCTTACAGGTTCTATCATGATCAACCTTGTATTTGGTATTACATATGGTCTGAAAGTATTCGATATCGTTTACGTTCTTACAAACGGCGGTCCTGGACATGCAACAGAGGTTCTTACAACTTATGCATTCCAGCTTTACTCCAGAGGTCAGTATGGAATGTCTTCTGCATTGAATACGATCCTTCTTATCATTACAGCGATCATCGGTGTAGGTATTGTTAAGAAAATGAGTAAACAGGAGGTACAGCAGTAATGAAAAAGCAAAAAGTTCAAAACGTGTTGAAGCATATTGTCTGCATCCTTCTGTGCCTGACAGTTGTACTTCCATTTTACATGGTACTTATCAATTCCTTCAAGGATAAAGGAGAGGCCGCAAGAATGAGTCTTGCGCTTCCGACCAAATGGGTATTCTCAAACTACGCAGAGGTTATCAAAAAAGGTAATCTGATCCAGGGATTTGCAAACAGTTTACTGTATGCTCTGGTAGCAACTACACTTGGTGTTGTACTGTGTGCGATGGCAGCATTTGTAATGTGCCGTAACAGAACAAAGTTAAATACATTCCTGTATTACTTCGTTCTCTGCGGACTGTTCTTCCCGGTCAACTATGTAACTCTGGTAAGAGTTTTGAGTGCTTTAAACCTGAACGATACACGAGTTGGTATTGTCATGGTATTTACGAGTGCGATGATACCGTTCTGTGTATTTACGATCCGAAACTTCGTAATATCCATTCCGGTTGAATTGGACGAGGCAGCGGTTATCGATGGTGCAGGACCTCTGAGCCTGTTCTTCAAGATCATCATGCCGCTTATGAAACCAACACTTGTAACCTGCTTTATCCTGCAGTTCATGACAGTATGGAGCGACTTCCTTACACCTCTGTACCTGTCCAGCAAGAGCAAACTCTTCCCGATGACCATGGCAGTATACCAGTTCTTCGGAAAGAACAAGAGCTACTGGAACTACATCTTCGCAGATATCGTACTTACCTGTATTCCGGTTATCATTGTTTACATGATCGGCCAGAAATACATCGTTGGTGGAATGACTTCCGGTGCGGTGAAAGAGTAAAAACGATTAATAAAAAATAGACGTTTATCTCTTATAAGAGACAGACGTCTATTTTTTATTACAATACTTTATTCAGGAAATCAATCGTTCGTGCTTCCTGTGGATTCAGGAGGACTTCTTGTGGGGAGCCTTCCTCTACGATGTAACCGCCGTCCATAAAGATAACCCGGTCGGCGACTTCGCGGGCGAAGCCCATTTCATGGGTTACAATCACCATTGTCATGCCATCGGCGGCGAGCTGCTTCATAACCTGAAGAACTTCACCAACCATTTCCGGGTCGAGAGCACTGGTTGGCTCATCAAAAAGCATGATATCAGGGGTCATGCAAAGGGCACGTGCGATAGCCACACGCTGCTTCTGACCACCGGAAAGCTGCTCTGGATATGTGTCAGCTTTGTCGGCCATGCCGACTTTTTCCAGCATGTGGATGGCGCGCTGTCTGGCTTCATCCTTGGTAGCTTTTTTCAGTTCTACCGGAGCGAGCATCAGGTTCTGTGTGACATTCATATGCGGGAAAAGATTGAAATGCTGGAATACCATTCCTACATTTTCACGGACTTTATTGATATCAATATGTTTGTCTGTAAGATTGTGTCCATCTACGATCACTTCTCCGGCGGTGATCTCTTCGAGCTTGTTCATGCAGCGCAGGAAAGTAGATTTACCGCTTCCGGAAGGTCCGATGATAACGACTACTTCACCTTCATGAATGTCTGTGGAGATATCCTTCAGGACTTCCAGAGAGCCGAAGTTTTTTTTCAGATGTGATACGTGGATTTTGACGTTGTCTTTATTTACGGCCACGGTTTAATCTCCTTTCTAAGACTTTTGCGATTTTGGACAGGATTGTGATGACGATCAGGTACATGATCGCAACAATACCCCATGTCTGGAAGGACATGAAAGAATTGGCAACAACGTTCTTTGCAGTGTTGACCAGTTCCGGGAATCCGATAACGGACAGGATGGAAGTATCTTTCAGAGTGATGATAAACTGATTGATGATACTTGGAATCATAGTACGGATCGCCTGCGGAAGAACAACGCGGATCATAGCGCGGGAATAAGGAAGTCCGAGACTCCTTGCCGCTTCCATCTGACCAGGATCAACGGACAGGATACCTGCACGGATGATCTCAGCCATGTAAGCACCACAGTTCAGTGCAAGGCAGACAGTTCCGGCCTGAAGTGCTGTCAGGGTAAAACTGAATCCCATCATATTGTTCAGACAGTAAGGAACACCGAAATAAATAAAATACGCGAGGACGATCATAGGAACTCCTCGGATAACATCAACAAAAATAGAAGATATGATTCTGCAGGCTTTATTCTTAAGTACACTTAACAAACCAAAAAACATACCCAGAATACAGGCAAAAAACAGACCGCATAAAGCAAGAAGCAGGGTCTGTCCCATTGCAAGGAGCAGCAGATTTCCATATCTTGTTATGATCTGGATCATGGAAAACTCCTTTCAAAAACAAAGCTGCCACAAAATGCAGCAGCCCTGTAATTCGTGTAATATATATTCTGATTATTCAGCAGCTTCCTCTTCAGCAGGAGCCTCTGTTGTATCTGCCTCAGCGTCATCAGCAGCTTCTTCTGTCGGAACTGCGTCTTCTCCAAGGTATTTGGCAATGATCTCGTCGTATTCGCCGCTTTCTTTGATGTCTTTGAGACCAGCGTTGAACATATCGAGAAGTTCCTGATTGTCTGCGTCGAAGATTGCGAATCCATAAGGAGATCCTTCGTTTGCAGTGTCCTCAAGAATCTGAAGAGCGAGGTCACCATCTTTGATGGAGGATGCCATGATCGGAGTATCCTCGAAGCATGCTACAACCTGTCCACCGAGAACTGCCTGATACATTGTCGGTGAATCTTCATAGTAAGTAATGTTGAATCCGTATTCGTCTTTGAGGCTTTCTGCGTAGGTAGCACCCTGTGTACCGGTCTTAACACCTACAGTTTTGCCTTTCAGATCGTCGAACCCTTTGATATCGGAATCTTTCTGTACAGTCATAGACTGAGTTGCATTGTAATATCCATCGGAAAACAGCCAGCCGCTTTCTTTTCTTTCATCTGTAATAGATGCGCCGGCGATCATACCGTCAGCCTGTCCAGCCTGGCATGCAGCGATAGAAGCGTCCCATCCAAGACTCTTGAGTTCATATTCAAAGCCCTGATCTTTTGCAATCGCATCAAGTACGTCTACGTCGATACCTACGAAATTGCCGCTATCGTCTGTATATTCGAATGGTTTGAATACAGTATCGGTTGCGATGGTCCATTTCTTATCTGTCTCTGCATCAGAAGCTGCAAATACAGGAACAGTAAGGCTTCCTGCGAGTAATCCCATTGTTAATAAATAACACATCTTTTTCATAGAGAAACACACTCCTTTTCTTTTAAATAATGAAAAAAGGCGCAGTTTACAAAAAAACTGACGCCTTCGTCGCTTTTTTCAATTTTATCATTCAAAAAATGCACTGTCAATGGAATGTTTTAAATTTTTACCATATTAAAGGGATTGTCCTATAAATAAAACATAATTTAGAAGAACGAATATTTATGGAAAGCTTATATACAGATATTGGTGCTTATGCTACCATTAAAATAAGAAAATTTACATGTACATGTCAAAAAGTAAAAGAGGGATAGAAAATGGAAAAAATTAAAGTAGCAGCAATACAGATGCCAACACTGACTGACAAAATGCAGAATGTCAGGACAGCGGGAATATATCTTGAAAAGATAAAAGATGAGAAACCGGATTTTGTTATTCTTCCGGAGATGTTCTGCTGTCCATATCAGACGCAGAATTTCCCGGTCTATGCAGAAGAAGAGGGTGGGCCTGTATGGCAGCAGCTTTCGGAATATGCGAACCAATATGGAATCTATCTTATCGGAGGTTCAATGCCGGAGAAGGATGCAGAGGGAAAAGTTTACAACACATCTTATATTTTTGACCGACAGGGAAAACAGATTGGCAAGCACAGAAAGGTGCATTTGTTTGATATTGATGTCACAGGTGGACAGACATTTAAGGAATCCGATACTTTGACGGCGGGAGATCATGATACAGTTTTTGATACCGAGTTTGGCAGGATGGGAGTCATTCTATGTTTTGATATTCGGTTCCCTGAGCTTGCGCGGATGATGGTAAATGATGGCGCAAAGGCAATCTTCGTTCCAGCGGCTTTCAATATGACGACAGGTCCTGCACACTGGGAACTGTCCTTCCGAACCAGAGCACTGGACAACCAGATCTACATGATAGGCTGCGCCCCAATGCGCGATGAATCCGCAGGATATATTTCCTGGGGACATTCCATTGTCACAGATCCATGGGGCAGAGTCATAGATATGCTGGATGAAAAAGAAGGCGTACTTCTGACAGAACTGGATCTTGACTATGAAGAGCAGGTAAGAGAAGAGTTACCGTTATTAAAGAGCAGGCGGAAGGATATGTACCGTCTGGAAAAACTATGCAAATAATGCTATGCTTTGTGCGAAGCTATATGTGCTTGTTATAATTTTTTTATAGAAAGTTCATACACAAATATGGACATCTATGTTATTATAAAAATAGAACAAATAGTTCGCAGAAAGGCTTGTGGTGGATGAAAGCAGAAAGCACATTAGCAAAAATGATTTCTACCGCAGGAGAAAAAGCAGCGTATGACAGGGCATGTAAACGGTTACTCGCGAATAAAATAATTCTTGCCTGGATCATGAAGAGCTGTCTGGAAGAGTACAGGGATTGTGAGATTTCGGAGATTGCTTCAAGGTACATAGAAGGTGAGGCACAAATTTCAGAAGTTGCAGTACATCCGGATGAAGAAGTGCAATCCCAACAGATAATAGGATTAAATACAGAAGACAGTACTATTAATGAAGGAACCGTAACTTATGATATCAGATTTCGCGCGATTGTACCCGGAACAGGAGAGAAAATCAGCCTTATTATAAATATAGAGGCTCAAAACGATTTTTATCCAGGGTATCCAGTTGTAAAAAGAAATCTGTATTATTGTTGCAGACTGGCTTTTTCACAATATGGAACAGAATTTACGAACTCTCATTATGAGAAGATAAAGAAGGTTTACAGCATTTTTATCTGTATGAACCCTCCAAATTACAGGAAGAATACGATTAACCAGTATTCTATAAAAGAAGAAAAAATGATTGGCAAATTCAGTGAGAGTACAAAGAATTATGATCTGATGACAGCAATTGTAATTTGTCTTGGAGATGCAGAAGACAGCAAAGAGATTGGAATTCTGAAACTGTTGGAAGTATTATTGTCGTCTGAGAGGAATGCAGAAGAGAAAAAGCGTATATTGCAGGAAGCTTTTTCTATTAAGATGACACAGGAATTGGAAAGAGAGGTGTCGGAAATGTGTAATCTGAGTGATAGTGTGGAACAGAAAGGCATAGCCAAAGGTATTACAGAGGGTATTATTTCATCAATTCAAAAATTGATGGAAAGTATGGGATGGACCATAGAGCAGGCTATGGATGCACTTCAGATACCAAAGGAAGAGCGAAATAGCTACCTTAATATGTTGAAAAAATAAGCAGAACTTTAGAGGTCAGGGAAAATTCGAACATGAAATTTTCCTGACTTTTTTCATTTCTTGACAGATGTATTTTCTGGTGATACAATACAGTTCTTTGGTGAAACAAAATGTAACATATATGAATCGAAATATAACTATTCAACATAACCATGCTGACAAGCTCAGAGAAGGACAGGATATGAACAAGAAAGAAAATCATTCTGTAAAAAGTGAAATAGAACAGGCACTTCTCCGTCTTATGACACAGAAATCCTATCTGGACATCACTGTAACAGATATTGTACAGGAAGCGAAGGTTGCGAGGGTTTCTTTTTACAGGAATTTCGCTTCTATTTCGGAAGTGCTGGACAGTATCGCAGATGCAACTGCAGAAAAACTGAATATAGAATTCCTGCCGTTGCTGGATACAACAGATGAACGAAAACTGCGGGAATATCTGTTTAATTATTTTTATCAGATATCACTGAATTACAAAGAGATGTGGGCAATCCGGGGACTTAATATGGATCTTTTTACGAAACGTCTCGGAGAAAAGATTCATGAAAGACGTAAAGCCGTAGAATCCGCAGACCCGGATATGTCCGAAAAATATGGATGGGTCATAAAACTCTGCGTGCTGGATGGCGTATCCAGACGCTGGATCATGGATGAAATGAAAGAAACACCAGAAGAGATGATCGATTATGTAATACCGATTATTAAAACGTTATAAAAATAGATGTAACTATTCAGTAGGTAGTATCCCGCGAGGTATTGTGGCATGTTTTTTGCCAAAATCCCGAGACATACAAGTCAAAATGCCATCACCGAAGGTGATTTGGAATGCATTTTGACTCGTAACTGTGAGGGTACTGAACAGTTACGAATAGAATACGAGGGAAAAATATTATGAAGAAAACAGGAATCATGACAGACAGCCACAGTGGGATTTTGAGCGAGGAAGCGCAGAGACTTGGAATTAAAGTACTTCCGATGCCGTTTTATATCGGAGAGAAGCTGTACCGTGAAGGCGTAGATCTTTCCAGGGATGAATTTTATGACATGCTCCGAAAGGGAGTGGATGTGTCTACATCCCAGCCATCACCGGCAAAAGTCATAGATATGTGGAAAGAAATGCTCAAAGAATATGAAGAAATTGTCTACATTCCACTCAGCAGTGCATTAAGCGGCTCCTGCATGGCTGCACAGGCAATGGCAAATGAAGATGAATTTGCCGACAAAGTATTTGTCGTAGACAACGGCCGTGTGGCTACACCGATGCACCGTTCCGTCCTTGATGCAGTAGAAATGGCAGAAAAAGGTTACAGCGCAGCCGAGATCAAGAAAATCCTCGAAGAGACCAGAGAAAAAATGACTATTTACATTGGACTCAGCACTCTGGAATACCTCAAAAAAGGCGGAAGAGTCAGCTCCATGACAGCATTGGCAGCAGATGTCCTGAACATCAAACCTGTTATGCACTTCAGCACAGGAACCCTCGATACCTACCAGAAATGCCGCGGTATGAAGAAGTCCCGCAAAGTCATGATTGATGCGATGAAACATGAACTGGAAACCAATTTCCGTGAAGAATATGCTGCCGGAAAAGTATATCTGATGGCAGCCTCAAGCAGTACTGACGAAGCAACAGAAGAATGGGTAAACCAGATCAAAGAAAGTTTCCCGGGAATGGAAGTCATGTGCGATAAACTTTCCTTCGGCCTGTCCTGCCATATCGGACCGGATGGACTGGGAATCGGATGCACCTGTAAGCCGGTGTAAAGTCAAAATTTAATCATCTTCCCACACAGGCAGCGGCAGATTGTTTTCCAGTGCATGTTTGATCGCTTTGTAATGTTTTACTTTGTGATGAACGTGTGCGGAATCTTTCTGAAGCTGCCTGAGTTTTTCATCTACTATTTTTTCCTGATCTTCCAGAAGACAGATGACATCGTCAATATACTGCGCTTCGTCTGTCTCGTACTCAAAAAATTTCCGAAGCTGTGGAATTGTCATACCGGTACGTTTAAAACAGTTGATGCAGTTGAGACGTTCAATATGCTTTTCTGTGTAGATCCGCTGACCGGAAGAAGACTTTTCTACATTGGGGAGTAAGCCTTCACTTTCGTAATAACGCAGTGTAGAAGCCGGAAGCGAAAAAAGTTCAGATATTTCACGAATGCTATATGTTTTCATGTAAAAACCTCCTTGACTTCAAGTATACTTGAAGTGCTATTCTTTTGTAAAGATAAATCAGTTACTGTGAACGAAGTGAACAGTAACATAAATCATTTTCAGGAGGGATTCAAAATGGAGAAATCTACTGTTTATTTTACAGATTTTCGATGTCCGGTAGGAACAAGCCAGCTTGATAAGCTGAGGAAGCTCTGTATCGCAGCCGGTATCAAGGACATTGATATGGATGGAAAATTTGTAGCGATCAAAATGCATTTTGGTGAATTGGGAAACATGGCTTTTCTTCGTCCAAATTATGCAAAAGCAGTTGCAGATCTGTGTAAGGAGCAGGGTGGTATGCCGTTTCTGACGGACTGTAATACACTGTATCCGGGAAGCAGAAAGAATGCCCTGGAACATCTGGATTGTGCAAATCTGAATGGTTTTAACACGATCACAACAGGCTGTCAGATCATCATCGGAGATGGACTGCGTGGAACAGATGAAGTAGAAGTTCCGGTTGTAAACGGAGAGTACTGCAAGACTGCATTTATCGGACATGCGATCATGGATGCAGATATTTTTATCAGTCTGAGCCATTTCAAAGGTCATGAGGCAACTGGATTTGGCGGTGCACTCAAGAATATTGGCATGGGCTGTGGAAGCCGCGCGGGAAAAATGCAGCAGCATGCAAGTGGAAAACCGGCAATCAATGAAGACGTCTGTCGTGGCTGCCGCCGCTGTGCAAAAGAATGCGGAAGTGACGCAATTACTTATGTAAACAAAAAAGCCGTGATCGATTATGATAAATGCAAGGGCTGTGGACGCTGTATCGGAGCCTGCAGTTTTGATGCTGTATACAATCCGAACAGCAGTGCAAATGAACTTCTTGACCGCAAGATGGCAGAATATGCACAGGCAGTCTGTCACGGACGCCCACATTTCCATATCGCGCTGGTTCAGGATATCAGCCCGAACTGTGACTGTCATGGAGAGAACGATGCACCGATCCTTCCGGATATCGGAATGTTTGCAAGCTTTGATCCGGTCGCTCTGGATCAGGCATGTGCAGATGCCTGCCTCAAAGCAACACCGATCGAGAACAGCCAGCTCGGAGAACATCTGGCAGAACCTGGATGGCATTGTCATCACGATCATTTCAAAGATTCCAATCCAAACATCGAATGGAAGGCAACTCTGGATCAGGCAGAAAAGGTCGGACTTGGAACCAGAGAATATGAATTAAAGAGAGTTAAATAAAGAAAACTTACGGATTTTTACAAAAATCGGGATGCAGAAGCATAAAAATGTTACTGTTCACTCCGTTCACAGTAACTTGGTCAAAATCCATTCCAAATCACCTTCGGTGATGGGATTTTGCCCTGTATGTCTCGGGATTTTGCCATATTCATGGCAAAACACCTCGCGGGATACTACCTGTGAACAGTAACATAAAAATAGCTTCTGCATCCCTTTTTACGATATATCATTTGCTTATGATGCAAAAGCGTGATATCATCAGAAGAGTGTAGATTAAGAAAATTGGGAGAGGAAAATTATGGACAAGCATAAGCATGAGAGAAGTACATTCTCGGGCAAGATCGGGTTTGTACTGTCTGCGGCCGGTGCTTCGGTAGGTCTTGGAAATATATGGAGATTTCCATACCTTGCAGCGAAGTATGGCGGCGGCATTTTTTTACTGGTTTACATCATCCTGGCACTGACGTTTGGTTACACGATGATCGTAGCGGAGACAGCACTCGGACGTATGACAAAGAAAAGCCCTGTAGGAGCTTTTGCAAAATTTGGTAAATCCAAATGGCTGTCATTTGGCGGATGGATCAATGCGATCATTCCGGTTCTGATCGTACCGTATTATTCTGTGATCGGTGGATGGGTGATCAAATATCTGGTGGAGTATATCAAAGGAAACAGTCAGGGACTTGCTACAGACGGTTACTTTTCTACATTTATATCTGATGGAGTTTCCACAGAAGTCTGTTTTCTGTTTTTTACCCTGCTTACCCTGATGATCATTTATGCAGGCGTGCAGAACGGTGTGGAACGAGTTTCCAAGTTTATGATGCCGATCCTGGTCTTTTTGTCAGTCATTATCGTAATTTATTCTGTGACAAGACCAGGCGCACTGGAAGGCGTGAAGTACTTCCTTGTACCGAACATTAAGAACTTTTCCTGGATGACAGTTGTTGCAGCGATGGGACAGATGTTCTATTCTCTGTCAATTGCAATGGGTATCCTGGTAACATTCGGTTCTTATATGAAGAAAGACGTGTCTATCGAAGGCTCTACAACAAATGTAGAAATCTTTGACACGGCGATTGCGATGATGGCAGGTCTGATGATCATTCCGGCAGTTTTTGCTTTCTCCGGCGGCGATCCGGACACACTGCAGGCTGGTCCGGCACTGATGTTCATCACGATTCCGAAAGTATTTGCAAGCATGGGATTCGGAACACTGGTAGGAATCCTGTTCTTTGTCCTGGTACTCTGTGCAGCACTGACAAGCTCTATTGCTCTGACAGAGAGTGCAGTTTCTACTTTCCAGGATGAGCTGAAATGGAGCCGCAGGAAATCAACCGTTCTTGTCGGAGTCATCATGATAATTCTCGGAAGCCTTTCTTCTCTGGGATATGGACCACTGGGATTTGTAAAGATTATTGGAATGCAGTTCCTTGATTTCTTTGATTTCCTGACCAACTCCGTAATGATGCCGATCGCAGCAATTGCTACCTGCCTTCTGGTATCCAGAGTTATTGGTGTAAAACGAATCGAGAAAGAAGTTCTTCTTGGAGAAAGTACTTTCCGAAGAAAAAATATTTTCAATTTTATGATTCAGTATCTCTGTCCGATCTTTGCGGCGATCATTCTGATCAGTTCCGTAGCGAATGCATTTGGATGGATTTCGATGTAAAAAACGGGGGCGAGACCATTGGTCTCGCCCCAACTTTTATACTTTTGGCTGATAACGCATATCAGACACATTATATACCGTGATAAATGCAAGAGGATCTTCTTTGTTGATGAAATTCATCAGCTTCTGATATTCCGTCTTATCTACGATCGTGATGATCTCATTTCGTTTCTGCATATTGTAAGCACCGTATGCCTCATAAACAGTAGCTCCACTATGTAATTCATGGATAATGAAGTTTCGGAGCTCTTCTTCCTTCTTCGTGATAATGCATACACGTCGTTTAATGTTATGGTCAAAGATAAAATGATCCAGAACGATTCCGTTGAAATAAGTTCCAAGGATACTCAAAACAACAGTCTTCTTGTCATAAACAAGTGCGGCAGAAAGTGCAACGCACATGCCTGAAAGTGACATGGCCTTGCCAAGTTCCATATGCAGATATTTGTTCATGATCTTTGCAACGATGTCCAGACCGCCGGAGGATGCATTTCTGTTAAAAAGAATGCTCAGTCCTACGCTGACGACCAGGATATAGCAGAGAACATCCAGCTCCTGACTATTGGTCATGGAACCGAAATCAGGAAAAATCTTTTCGAACAGACCAAGAAACAGAGGAAGCATGATGCTGGTATAAACAGTCTTTACACCAAACTCTTTACCGCAGGTAAAAAAACCGATGATCAGCAGTACCACATTCAGGATCATCGTGATCGCAGAAAGCGGAAGCGGCACAAAGTTGGATAAAACGATTCCAAGACCGGAAATGCTGCTGACAGAAGTATGGCTTGGAACCAGGAAAAAATATACCGCTGCGGCGATGATCGCCACGGCAACAGTCAGAATCACTGTTTCCAGTAACAGTTTTGAATAATTCAGTTGTTTTTTCATGATAAGATCTCCAGGTAATAGTTTTTGAAAGATTAAGCCTGTTCTTCCGGAAGAGGAAGCTTCACCGTGATCGGATGGTGATCGAGAGCAGGGATGATCTTGTCTGTGAAATCCTTTGTTGAGAATTTCAGGCTGGATGTGTTGATACATGGGTGACATCCGAAATATGGGTCTTTGAGTACATCTTCGTCGATCAGAAGCTGGACTTTTTTCTCATGGTCGTTCATAAGACCAAGGACACTGACAGACCCGGGTGTGATGTCCAGATATTTTTCCATATATTCCGGTTTGGCGAAGGATAATCTGGCAGAACCGATCTGTGCGGAGAGATTCTTGGTCTTAAAAGGTTTGTCACCCGGCATCAGGAGCAGATAGAAGTCTGTTTCCTGGCGGTTGCACAGAAAAAGGTTTTTGCAGATCGCTGTGTCATCACCAAGGACACGGTCGATTGCCTCGCAGGCCTCCATTGTCATGGCTGCCTCGTGATCTACTCTCTGATACTCTACTCCAAGTTTATCTAAAAAATCATATACGCGGATCTCTTTGTCGAGTCTGCCATCTGTATTTTCTGGTCTTCCGTTTTGTAACTGCATTTGTTATAACTCCTTGTAAATTAACTTTTATTAGAATACATTCTTTTATATTATGGCATAAAATAACAGAAATACAATAAAAAAATGTGATAGGCTGGGGAAATAAAATAAGGTACAATATAGATGTATCTATTTGTACTTTTGGCTAATAAAGGAAGAAGTATGTTTGAGAAAAATACAAAACAAGTCAATCGAATGATTGCAAATATGTTTGCTGCAGGTTCGCTTGTCGTTCTTGTGCTGGCTGTATGTTCCACTGTAGGAATTTTTGAATTTGGCAAAAAATATACCATGATCCTGCTGGTTGCAGGACTTGCTATCGCACTGAGTCCGCGCATTCTGATCGACAGAGTCCGTTATTGAGGACATGAAAGCGATCATAGATGCGAGAAACGACAAGAAACTTCCTATCTATTATCATATTCAGGAAAACATGCCTCAGAACCTGGAAGGTGATGCGGTAAGGATCAAGCAGGTAATGTTGAACTATGCTTCTAATGCCATAAAATACACAGAATCCGGGCAGATCGACATTACAGTTGGATGTGAAGAGATGCAGGATGGACTTGTAAATCTTATTTATACAGTCAAAGATACAGGTCAGGGGATCCGTGAGGAAGATATCAGCAAACTGTTTCTGATGTACAGTCAGCTGGATCAGCAGATCAATCATGGAAAAGAAGGCATCGGTATTGGACTTGCGCTCAGCAAGGCATTTATTGAGCAGATGAATGGAACGGTAAGTGTAAAGAGCAGTTATGGAAAGGGAAGTACATTTTCCTTCCGTGTGCCGCAGAAGATCATCCAGGTCCGCGAGGAAGAATCCGACGTAAAGGAAATGCATAGCTTCACTGCACCAGATGCCTGCATTCTGCTTGTAGATGATAATGAGATCAACAGGGAAGTTGTCAAAGCCATGCTGGAACCGCTTGAAATTGAGATTGATGAAGCCAGAGATGGACTTGAGGCTGTAAACATGACAAAAAACAGGCAGTATGATCTGATCTTGATGGACAGTCATATGCCTGTCATGAGTGGAGAAGAAGCCACAAAAGCAATCCGTGAAGCAGAAACGGATACTCACATTCCAGTCATCGCGCTTACCGCAGATGCGATCAGCGGAGTCAGAGAACGCCTGCTTGGCTGTGGAATGAATGACTACATTGTAAAGCCGGTTCAGATGCAGGAACTCTGTGAGATCATCTATAAATATTTGCCGGAGAATAAAATACTGGATGAAGAAATAACACAAAACTAGTGGTAAAAGCTTCAAAAAAGTTACGAAGTTCGTTGTAGGAAGATGCGGAAATTATAAATTATGGGAGGGCTTTTTATGAGAAAAACATACCAAAAAATACTAGCATTGGCAGGGGCAGGAATCATGTTGATGAATTCAACTGTATTTGCAGCAGAGGATACAGATATGGACTTACTGGCATTTACAAATCAGATTCAGGAAGATGGAACTATGCTCTATAACTTTGAAGATGTAAGTCTTACAATTCCGGCATATTGGATAGGTAAAGTAAAAGTCAGTATCAAAGATAACAGCGTGATTTTTTATCATAAAGCCAGTCAGGAAAACTGGATGAAAAATTATGGATTTGTTGAGGATGGAAAATTAGTTACGTTGCTGTATTCGGCAGATCGGGATTTTTCGGATTATGACGATCTTTCCTATATTGGTTTCAGTGAAGATTCAGCAATGAATTATGTTCTTATTTTTCCAACAGATGTACAGGGGTATACAGATGACAAAGCAGTTTTTGATGAATTTCATGAGCTGACTTCAGAGCTAGAGTTTGTGAAAGAACATGCATGTATGCTGGAGTCAGAAAATTAAATTATCAGGGAGCTGCTGGGGATGGAGCAGTAACTGTGGCAATGGCAATCCCTGATGTACCTATGTGCATTTCTGCGACACGAGCTGAGTAGATCACCGGAATTTACGATTCTTTCAGATCGCGGAGTGCATGACTGATTCCGGGCGGTAGCATTTTTTATTTTTATGGAATTCTCTTTTTGATCCCGGTGCTGATCCAGCGGAAAGCTTCCTGGAAGCCAGAACTTATGATGAAACAGGAAGTGCTTTCCAACTTCCTGTTTCTGGGACTCTTTGCAAGTGCGGTAGGGTTCCTGCTCTGGAATCTTTCCACGAAATGGATCGGTGCGGTGAAGACAAGTGTGTATATTTATGTTTCACCGGTAGTGACGGTAGTACTGTCCATGCTGGTGCTTCACGAAAAAATGACAGTAGTCTCTGTGATCGGATCTGCGCTGATCTTTGTGGGACTGGTGATCTCACAGAAAAGAAGAGCCACTGGGGACGGAGTTTGATGGTATTCAACTCCGTCCCCAGTGCTCTTTTATAGCGGCAGCATGAGTGCGATCGTGCTGCCTTTCTCATTACTTTCGAGCACTTTTACCTGTCCGCCATGTTGTCTGGCAATTTCGGTTACGAGGGCGAGTCCAAGACCGGCACCACCCATGGCACGGCTTCGGGATTTGTCTACGCGGAAAAACGGGGCGAAGATTTTTTCCTGATATTCAGGAGAAATTCCAATGCCGGTGTCAGAGATTTCAATGAAAGCACAGTCTGCCGGATGAGGCTGTGAAGAGGCATCCAGAATGACTTTTCCCGAATGGAGAGTTACAGTTACTTTTCCTGAAGGATGGTTATATTTGATAGCATTTTCCACGAGATTATACACAGCACGGTAGAGAAGAAGATAACTTCCGATAACAGTACAGTCGCCATCTCTTTGGATCAATTCAATTTGCTTCTGCTCAGCCACTGAAGCCAGATCACAGAAAACTTCCTCTGTAAGCTCTGCCAGCGAAATTGTCTCAGAGCGTTCAACCGTCTGAATACCGGTCATATCGAGAAGAATCTCTGCCAGATGAGAAAGACGCCCGGTCTGTTCCTGAATCAAGGAGAAAATCTCCTGGTATTCTTCTGTGGAAGGTGTCTTTTTGCGGGCAAAAACTTCCAGATTTGTCTGCATGACGGCAAGCGGAGTCCGAAGCTCATGTGCGGCACTGGCAGAAAACTGCTTCTGTGCAGTGAATGCATCATCCAGACGAGAGAGCATTTTATTAAAAGAAGCAGTCAGTTGGGAAATTTCGTCGTTACTGTCTGGTATTTCCAGAGATTCTGAAAGATTCTGCGCCTGTATTTTACCAATTTTTGTACTGAGGTCATGCAAAGGAGTCAGTGCACGGCGGCTGATGAAATAAGTTCCGATACTGCTTAGAAGAATAATAATGCCGGTAGCGATCATGCTTCTGATGCGAAATAAGTCTTTGGTCGCCTGCACCTGATTGGAAAGATCCGGAAACAATATGGATGGATCTAGATTGAAAGTGATTGGTGTGGAGTCAGTTTCATTAATCTGTACGATGTAGCTTTCAAGATTTTCCATTCCGGTGACAGCGGAATTACTGATGAAAAAATACATCAGAATGCAAGTGACGGTTACAAGCAGAGTGATGAGCAAAGTCAGCCGCCACTGCAGGGAGCGTTTCTTCAGTGGATTTTTTATTGTATGATTTTCTTTCATTTCAGATCCTCCGTCAGAATATAGCCCTGTCCGATCCTATTCTGGATCGGATCATTGCCAAGAGCCGTGCGCAGCTTTTTGCGAAGGGCAGAAATATGGACACGTATGGAGTTGCTGAAGCTGTTGACGCTTCCGTCCCAGATATGTTCGATCAGTTCTTCCGGGCCGATGATACGATTCTGGTGAAGCATAAAATATTCCAGCAGTGCGGTTTCCTTCCGGGTGAGAGAAAGTTCTTCGTTGTCGATGCTGGCTTTTCTTGTACGGGTATCAAAGGTGATACGTCCGCATTTCAGGCAGATATTTTCCTGAATAAATTTTCGCCGTGTCAGGCTGCGGATCCGGGCTTCCAGTTCCTCGAAGTGAAAAGGCTTTGTCAGATAGTCATTTGCTCCAAGATCAAGTCCTTCTACTTTGTCCTGGATTTGTCCTCTGGCGGAAAGAATCAGAACAGGTGTGGAGAAGTTTATTTCCCGGAACTGCCGCAGGATTTCCAGACCATCTATGCCGGGAAGATTCAGATCCAGAAGAATCAGATCATAATTTTCGGTCAGGCACAATTCCAGTCCCTCATCTCCATCAAAACAGGTATCTGTTTCGTATCCATTCATGCGAAGTCCCTCTGCAATCGAGCAGCAGAGCTGTTCTTCGTCTTCTATCACTAATATGTGCATGTGCAATCTCCTTTGTCTGATATGATGTAGAGGTCAAAAATGCTTATATTGGAACTCTGGTATTATCATATCATGTTCCATATAAAATTCCCGTAAAAAATACAGGTATAAGAAGAAATTTTGATTTTTTTGATTTCTTAACAGAGATTTTATAGACAGGATGATATAATACGGTTACAGTAATCAAAGCGTGTATAATAAAAGCACAAAACAATTTATAAATTACAGGACAAATATGAAGGGAGATATATATCATGAAATTCAGAATGAAAAAAGTAACAGCACTTATGACAGCAGCAGTATTGGGAGCATCCACCTTTGGCGGTGTGTCTGTAATGGCAGCAGAAAGTACAGAAGCAATGGCAGTTCCGGCAGATGAAGCGGGGATGGTGGTTGATGGAGATGCGGTTGCAGCAGATGGTGATGCAATCCCGTCTGATTTTATACAAGGTACTTTCAAACCATCCGATACAACTGTTCAGGCTCAGGATTCATATGAATATCCATTTCTTGGACTCAACATGAAGCTTCCTGAGGAACTGCTTAAACAGATAAAGGCGCAGAGCATTGCAATGATCACCAATGAAGGATGGAATGATAATGCGGATGCAATTAAATATGCATATATAAGCTGGAGTGAAATGACCGAGGAACAGAAAGAGGCAGAGGTTGACAAGCTTGGAACAGCATATGATGACTGGTGCAACAGTCTTGCAAAAATCGGAGTAATCGGAATTTATGACGAAGATTCGGAGAAAGAACTGGATAAGATCACCGGCTGTACCGAGCACAAAGAAATTGGAAGCAGCAGTGACGGAAAGTATAAGTATTATCTGAGCACAAACAAGGATGCAGATGAGTCTCTGAAAAAGGAAGTGGAAGAAATCGACGTGACACTCACAGATATGACACCATTCCAGCAGCTTTCTGCTTTTGATCAGCCGCAGGACACCAGCAATACAGGTGATTCCACAACTGTAGGCAAGTTTGAGACAAAGGGCATTGACGGAAAGGACTATACAGAAAAAGTATTCAGCGATTATGATCTGACTCTGGTAAACATCTTTACCACCTGGTGTTCTCCATGCGTCAACGAGATTCCGGAACTGGAGAAACTCTATGAAGAGATGAAAGAAAAAGGCGTGGGTGTTGTCGGCGTAGTTCTTGATACAGTAGGAGATGATGGCAAACAGGATGATGCTACAGTGAAAAAAGCCGGTGTCCTTCAGAAAAAGACAAAAGCCTCCTATCCTTTCCTGATTCCGGATTCAACAATGATGAACGGACGTCTGAACGGTATCTCTGCCTTTCCTGAAACATTTTTTGTTGACAAAGAAGGAAATATCGTAGGAGAAACATATTCAGGAAGTCATACGCTGGACGAATGGAAAGAAATCGTTGAAAAAGAACTTGAAAACATTTCAAAATAATTTGATAGAAAGATCAGAACAATGATGAAAAAAATAACAGATTCAAAGTGGATAGGTCCTGCACTGGCGATTTTGGGAATTCTCCTGATGATATTTGGAATTTACCGGGGCGAAGTGGATGTAGTCTTTACAAAAGCAATCAATATCTGTATGGAGTGTATTGGAATTGGATAATAAAAAAATGAAAATCAATGAATGGCCGCGCCACGGGATCCAGGCACTGTGGGCGTTTCTTACCAACAGCCGTGTTTCCGGATTTGTGACTGGAAAGATTTATACCGGAAAACTGAAAAATGTATGTGTTCCGGGGCTGAACTGTTATTCCTGTCCCGGCGCCACAGGCGCCTGTCCGATTGGATCTCTTCAGGCAGTGATCGGCAGCTGGAACTTTAAAATGGCATATTATGTAGCAGGATTTCTGATTTTTGTCGGAGCTTTGCTGGGAAGGCTTGTCTGTGGATTCCTCTGTCCGTTTGGGCTGATACAGGACCTGCTGAATAAAATCCCGTTTCCAAAGAAGATCCGGACATTTCGGGGAGATAAGTTGCTGCGCAAATTAAAATACGTGATCTTTGTGGTATTTGTAATCCTGCTTCCGATGTTTGTTGTAGATATCATGGGACAGGGTGCACCATATTTTTGTAAGCTGATCTGCCCGGCAGGTACGCTGGAAGGAGGACTTCCACTGGTGCTTCTGAATAAATCCATGCGCAGTGCGATAGGATGGCTTTTTATATGGAAAAATACGATTCTTGTGATTACGATCATACTCTCTATTATTATTTACCGGCCATTCTGTAAATATATCTGTCCGTTGGGCGCTTTTTATTCTGTATTTAACAAAGTTTCTGTTTTTTGCTATCGAGTAGATGCAGAAAAATGCGTTCACTGTGGAAAATGTGCAAAAGCATGTCAGATGGAAGTAAATCCGGTGGAAAACCCGAACAGCTTAGAATGTATTCGCTGTGGAAGATGTAAAAAAATTTGTCCGACACAGGCAATTCAGTGTGGGGTAAAAAGAAAATAAAATTTTTATACAGGCTTAATATCAGATGATAATCAATATTAAGCTTGTATAACTTCTTTTCTGGTATATAATACTATTAAAATCAAAAAGAGGAGATTAGTTATGCCAGAAAGACATAAAAGAAAACATCTGACATCCTTTCAGATGATTATTTTAGGTTTTGCAGGAGTGATCCTTTTGGGAGCACTCCTGCTTATGTTACCCGTCTCATCTGTGGAGGGAGTTGTAACGCCCTTTGATCAGGCGCTTTTTACCTCAACTTCTGCCGTATGTGTGACGGGTCTTGTTGTGCAGGACACAGGAAGCTACTGGTCAGGTTTTGGACAGGCAGTGATATTGTTGCTTATACAGACAGGCGGCCTGGGAGTTGTAACGGTTGCTGTTTCGGTATTTATGCTGTCAGGACGAAAGATATCACTGATGCAGCGAAGCACTATGCAGGATGCCATCTCAGCACCAAAAGTCGGTGGTATTGTCCGCCTGACAAAGTTTATTCTGAGAGGAACGTTTCTGATCGAAGGAATTGGTGCAGTTTTGCTTCTTCCGGTATTTTGCCGTGATTTTGGAATAAAAGGTATATGGATGTCGATTTTTCATTCCATATCAGCTTTTTGTAATGCGGGATTTGATATACTGGGTACCGTAGATAACACTTTTGTATCACTGAGTGGTTATGCCGGAAATTTCTGGTTAAATATAGTGATCATGCTTCTGATCATCATTGGTGGTATTGGTTTCCTTACATGGGATGATGTTTATACAAATAAACTCAGATTTAAACGTTATCGTATGCAGAGCAAGATCATTCTGCTGACGACCGCGATCCTGATCTTTGTTCCGGCAATCTTCTTTTTCGTCTGTGATTTTGGACAGGTATCGATTGGGAAACGGACGCTGTTATCGCTTTTTCAGTCTGTAACGACAAGAACGGCTGGTTTTAATACCGCAGATCTGTCATCGATGACTGAGGTGGGACAGGCGATCATGATACTTCTTATGCTAATGGGAGGATCACCAAGTTCTACAGCAGGTGGCATGAAAACAACGACAGTGGCAGTCCTGCTTTTGAATGCGTTTGCGACATTTCGAAGTTGTGAGGATGCGGGGGCTTTTGGAAGAAGATTCGACAGTCAGGTAATAAAAAATGCCGCAACGATAGCAATGCTGTACTTTGTATTGTTTTTCTTTGGAGGAATAACCATCAGTGTTTATGAAGGGCTTTCATTGCAGCTTTGTCTGTATGAGGCTGCTTCAGCAGTAGGAACCGTAGGACTTACTCTGGGAATCACACCGGGGCTTCATATCCTGTCACGACTGATACTGATCGTGCTTATGTATCTGGGACGTGTAGGAGGACTGACCCTGATCTATGCGGTAGTGTCCAGAAGAAATACAAATGCAAAAATGCCATTGGAAAAAATAACAGTTGGATAAAGGAGAGAGAGCATGAAGAATATTTTACTTATTGGTCTTGGACGATTTGGAAAACATATTGCAATGCAGCTGAATGAAATGGGACACGAAATCATGGCAGTGGATATCAATGAGGAGCGAGTCAACAGAATCCTTCCTTTTGTTACCAATGCCCAGATTGGAGACAGTACAGATGCCAGTTTCCTGGAATCACTGGGAATAGGAAATTTTGATATCTGCTTTGTTACCATTGGAGGCAGTTTTCAGAATTCGCTTGAGACAACATCATTATTAAAAGAACTGGGAGCAAATCTGGTAATTTCCCGGGCAGAGCGTGACGTACAGGAAAAATTCCTTTTACGGAATGGTGCAGACAGAGTCGTTTATCCTGAAAAACAGGTGGCAAAATGGGCATCTATCCGTTATGCGGATGATCATATCCTTGACTATATGGAAGTAGATGCGTCTCATGCGATCTTTGAAGTAGCAATCCCAGATGAATGGATTGGAAGATCTGTTGGAGAACTGGATATTCGAAGAAGATATAATATAAATATTCTTGCAGTAAAAAAAGAAAGAGAAGTCAGTGTGACAATTTCTGTAGATACAGTTCTTGAAGCTGACAGTACGCTTCTGGTTCTTGGAGATTATAAAGCAATTCAGAAATTTTTCCACATCTGATAACAGTGAATTAACAGACAGGTGAAAGAAGTGATTTTTGGGGGGAGAGAGTCATGATTTTTGGAATGACATATTTTCAGATATGCCTGTATTTTCTGGTTTATTCTTTTGGCGGCTGGGTTGTTGAAGTTATTTTTCATGCGGTAGCACTTGGAAAGGTTATAAACCGAGGATTTTTGAACGGACCGGTATGCCCTGTGTATGGATTCGGAGTGCTTTCTGTGTTTGCCATGCTCAATACGATCCAGAGTGGCGGACATCAGATGAATGATGCAATGATCTTTCTGTTTGGAATTATCCTTGCAACGGCAGTGGAGCTGATCGCCGGCTGGCTGCTGGATGTATGTTTTCATGCGAGATGGTGGGACTATTCAGATAAGCCGTTCAATTTCCACGGATATATCTGTCTGGAGTTTTCGCTGATCTGGGGACTTGCAATCGTTATGGTAGTAAAGGTTTTTCAGAAATATGTAGAAAGTCAGGCATCCCATACCCCGGCAACCTGGGAGTGGATCGTAATAGCTGTTTTATATGCAGTGTATCTGACAGACTTCATTGTGACGGTAGCAGTTATCCGTGGTCTGAACAAGAAACTTACCAAGCTGGATAAAGTCAGCTCAGATCTGAGGATCGTAAGCGACAAACTCAGTAATACTCTGGCAACGACCACGATCGACACTGCACAGAAGGTCGGTGAAGGTAAGGTACAGGCTGCACTTGCAAAAGCAGAACTCCTTGAGGCAACAGCCGCCCAGAAGGAAAAATCTATTGAAATGCTTCGCATGAAAAAAGCAGAGCTTCAGGCACAGTTTGATGAACTGTCCAGTTCCATCACAAACCATACTGTATTTGGCCAGGGTCGAATCATCAAAGCTTTTCCGGAGATGAAACACAGAGATTACTTTGAACTGATCCAGGAACTGAAGAAGAAACTGAAGTAGAGCTACTTGCATGATCGCGAAGGTGTTAAGCGGTGTAAGAAAATAAAGAATTCCTTTATTGATGATGAAAATACCGCCAGTGAAATAGTCTACACGTAGTGGAGATATTTCATCTGGCGGTATTTTTGTAGTTGTGGATGACTGTAATAAGGATAAGTGCTGTTCAGGTCTATTGGGCTGGATGATGCAGATGACTTTAATACTATAAATGAGCAAGTTCGTGATTTTGCATAAAAGAAAGACACCTCGATTCCGT
>OLQV01000109.1_pt1 | contig 84270 bp, 65 predicted proteins | sample 1672371 | NCBI WGS metagenome assembly OLQV01 (sample SAMEA3136676, study PRJEB25190) | human gut metagenome
GGAAGCGGCATTTACGGGAGAGACAGGTGACGGAAAGATTTTCAGCTATGAGATCCGTACTGCTACAAAGATCCGTACCAGAGAGAGCGGGGCTGACGCCTTAAATTAGATTTTTAACAGAATCTACAGCATTGAGTTTTGGTTTTGGTAAACAATAAAAAGAGCATCCACATGGGATGCTCTTTTTGCATATCGAATTTACCTGATACAGGGAAATTATAACTGAGGACCAGCAGAAACCAGTGCCTTACCAGCTGCATTTCCTTCATACTTGGAGAAGTTCTTGATGAATCTTGCTGCAAGATCCTTAGCCTTTGTCTCCCACTCAGAAGCATCAGCATAAGTATCACGAGGATCAAGAATTCCTGTATCTACACCGTTTAATTCGGTTGGTACTTCGAAATCGAAGTAAGGAATCTTCTTAGTAGGAACGTTGTTGATATCTCCGTTTAAGATTGCATCGATGATTCCACGGGTATCTTTGATAGAGATACGCTTTCCGGATCCGTTCCATCCGGTATTTACGAGGTAAGCCTTAGCTCCGCTCTTCTGCATCTTCTTAACAAGCTCTTCTGCGTACTTGGTCGGATGCAGCTCAAGGAATGCCTGTCCGAAGCAAGCGGAGAAGGTTGGAGTCGGCTCAGTGATACCACGCTCGGTACCTGCTAACTTAGCTGTGAAACCAGACAGGAAGTAGTACTTAGTCTGCTCTGGAGTCAGAATAGATACTGGCGGCAGTACGCCGAAAGCATCTGCAGACAGGAAGATTACGTTCTTTGCAGCCGGAGCAGCAGAGATCGGACGAACGATCTTCTCGATGTGCTCAATCGGATAAGATACACGAGTATTCTCAGTTACGCTCTTATCTGTGAAATCGATCTTGCCATTCTCATCAACAGTAACGTTCTCAAGAAGAGCGTTTCTCTTGATTGCATTGTAGATATCCGGCTCAGAATCCTTATCAAGGTTGATAACCTTTGCATAGCATCCACCCTCGAAGTTGAATACGCCGTTGTCATCCCAGCCGTGCTCGTCATCACCAATCAGAAGACGCTTCGGATCAGTAGACAGAGTGGTCTTACCTGTTCCAGACAGACCAAAGAAGATAGCGGTGTTCTCACCGTTCATATCGGTGTTAGCGGAGCAGTGCATGGAAGCCATACCCTTTAATGGAAGGAAGTAGTTCATCATAGAGAACATACCCTTCTTCATCTCGCCGCCGTACCAAGTATTGATGATAACCTGCTCATGGCTAGTGATGTTGAATACTACTGCTGTCTCAGAGTTAAGACCTAATTCCTTGTAGTTCTCAACCTTAGCCTTAGATGCGTTGTAAACAACGAAATCTGGCTTGAAGTTCTCCAGCTCCTCAGCTGTTGGGCGGATAAACATGTTAGTTACAAAGTGAGCCTGCCAAGCAACCTCTACGATGAAACGAACTGCCATTCTGGTGTCCTTGTTTGCACCACAGAATGCATCTACAACATACAGCTTCTTGTTAGAAAGTTCTTCCTGAGCGATCTTCTTTACTGCTGCCCATGCTTCTTCGCTTGCCGGATGATTATCGTTCTTATACTCGTCAGAGGTCCACCATACTGTGTCCTTAGAGTTCTCATCCATAACGATGAACTTATCCTTAGGAGAACGTCCGGTGTAGATACCAGTCATGACATTAACAGCACCCAGCTCGGTAACCTGTCCCTTCTCATAGCCTTCCAGTTCCGGCTTTGTCTCCTCTGCAAACAGATCTTCATAAGAAGGATTGTATACAACTTCTGTAGTTCCAGTAATACCATACTGGCTTAAATCCACTTTTGCCATTTTACATTAACCTCTCTTTTCTTAAATATCTGTATATAATTGGTGTCTTTGGGGCAAACCAAAAAGCATCCCAATCTATCTATATTATTCCAGAATTTTCACTAAAAGTCAATTGCTTTTTTTACCAATTGGGCACATCTTTTTGCCAGTTTTTAGGCTTTTTTGTTAAAAAATTAACATTGTGTTTAAACGCCATATACAAGCTGTCCAAGCCAGATGATAAATGGGATTGTTGCAGCAAATAAAATCGTAGAAAGAAGCGTTGCCCTCGCACAAAGAGCTGGTTCCATATCGTGCTGAATTGCATATATGCTTGTCAGGTTTGCCACCGGACACGCCACATAAATCAACACTGCCATTCTTAAATTCGGATCTAACGGAAGAAGTGCCATCACTACTAACATTATAAGCGGACAAATCAAATTTCGGATTAATGAGATCACATATGCTCTTTTTTCTGTCACAATCTGAAGAAGATTTCCATCCGCAAGCATAACGCCGACGATGATCAGCGCCATAGGTGTTGTGATTCCTCCGATATTGGAGCAAACTATCTGAAGCGGTCTTGGAAAATGCACATGAAAAATCAACATCAAAATAAGTGCAAGTGTACTTATATTAAGCGGTGTTAAGAAAATCTTTGGATGAAATTTCTGTCTTGTAAAAAGAGAAATCTGAAGTGTGAAAAATAACAAATTAAATGCAATAATTCCTGCTGCACCATAAAGTGTTCCCCACTCTCCCATTAACGCAATACATAGAGGCATTCCAATAAAGGTGCAATTAGGATATGTGCACAGTCCCGTGTAGGCTGCACGCTTTTTTTCTGGCACGTGTTTTATTTTTGCATATAGCATACACCCAGCTGATGTAAGTGCCATACAGAAAAAAAGAAGTGCCACGGCAATGGCAACATTTACTATATCTTGTCCACTTGCCTCCATGCTGCTTGCCGACAGCACGGTAAATGGCAGAATGAGTGACGAAACAAGTTTTGAAAGATAGCGCTGCTGCTCTTTTGTGATCAGATTTTTCTTTCCAGCCACGTAGCCGACGATTACATAGCCAAAAATTACAAGAATCTGCTCAAACACAATTTGCATTGACATAAAATAGTCCCCCTTGTTTTTTTACAAATCCATTATAGCTAAAGGTTTCCCACAGCGCAACAAAAAACTCCCACCATTCCTTTCGGATGATGAGAGTCTCTTCTTCTATCAACTTTTTGAAAACTTTTTTGACAATTCTTTTGCAGACAATTATGCTGCATGTGAACCGTTTGATGTGCTTTTTGAGGTCTTTGCGCACTCTGCTTCAAATTCACGCAGCTTTCTTGCTGCCTGTGGTGTAAGTGTCGTTGGTACCTGGATCTCGACAACCGCATACTGATCGCCGAAGACTTTGGAATCCTTCATTGATATAATACCTTTGCCTCTTAAACGGATCTTGCTGCCTGACTGAGTACCTGGTTTTATCTTGCAGATAACATCACCATGAATAGTCTGAATGCGAGCCTCACCGCCAAATACAGCTGTTGTAAATGGAATCTGCACTGTCGTGTATACATCCATTCCTTCACGACGAAATCCTAGCTTATCCTGCACAGTTACTTTAAGTAACAGATCGCCTGTACGGCCGTTTCTTCCGACATTGCCTTTTCCTTTAAGACGAATTGTCTTTCCTGTATCTATACCTGCTGGAATCTTGATTTCAAGTGTCTGAACCTTTCCATCAGAACCCTGCAGACGAACTCTCTTATTTGCACCAAAGGCTGCTTCATCAAAGCTAACCGTAACTTCTGCTTTGACATCAAGGGAATTTGCTTCATCTGCACCAGTTCCAAAGCCTGAACCATAATCGGATCCAAAGTCTGAATAACTACTGTAGCCATCAGCGCCCTGACCAAAACCAGAACCAAAGCCACTAGACGAATAGCTTCTCCTGCCTGAACTTCCAGTACCGCCAAAACCACCCTTAAAATGACCGCCGCCGAACAAATTTTTTAATATATCATCCATGTCGGCTTCATTTCCATTAAAATGATACTCCTGATAACCGCCGTTTTGGCCGGCATTCTTAAATCCGCCAAAACCACCAAAGCCGCCTGCTCCACCGGAATAGCTACCTGAGTAACCATTTGCGCCCTGACCAAAGCCTTCCTCAAATGCGGCATGGCCATACTGGTCATAAAGCTTACGCTTCTTCTCGTCACCGAGTACATCGTAAGCCTCATTTACCTCTTTAAAATGCTCTGCCGCTGATGCATCTCCTACATTACTGTCTGGATGATACTTCTTGGCTAATTTTCTATATGCTTTCTTTATTGCAGATGCGTCTGCACTGCGGCTGACACCTAATACTTCATAGTAATCTCTTTTCATCACAGTTCTCACTCCTTTTTTATGAAACGCTCCAAATAAAGAGCTTCGTGCTTAACTGTTTCCAAATGGCAGAACGATATTGTCGCTCTGCTCTACATGTACTATAACACTTATTATTCTATCTGTCAATAAAATTCATAATTTATTTTGTGAAAGTTTTGCGATACCTACAGTTCACGCATCTATATTACGAAATCCCTTCACCTTCGGGCTTTGCCTCAATATTGGCTTCTATTTGAACTGTAGCGTCAATATCAATCACTTCTTCCCCGCGATAATTCCATACATCTCTGGTCTTCTGTCGCGGAATAGTCCCCACTCGAGGCGCTTTTGTGCCAGCTCTGCCAAATCAAATTCGCTATAAAGAATTTCTTCCTGATCGCGTGATGCTTCGCTTATAAGCTCTCCTGTTTCGTCTGCAATGAATGATGAACCATAAAAATTTAATGCAGATGTCTGGCCACCATTTCCTTCGCATGGCTCTACTGTTTCTGTTCCAATTCGGTTTGCTGCTATGACTGGCATCAGATTTGCTGCCGCATGACCCTGCATGACGCGTCTCCAGTGCGGCATGCTGTCGCACTCTAGGATTGGCTCGGAGCCGATGGCTGTCGGGTAGAGCAAAATTTCTGCACCTAAAAGCGCCATGCTGCGTGCTGTCTCTGGAAACCACTGATCCCAGCAGATTCCAATTCCGATTGTTCCATAGCGTGTTTTAAATGCCTTGAAGCCTGTATCGCCCGGTGTAAAATAAAATTTTTCCTGATAATAATGATCATCCGGGATGTGCGTTTTTCGATATACGCCAAGCAGTGTTCCGTCTGCGTCTATACATGCTACGGAATTATACAGATTGTTGACATCCTTCTCATAAAAACTGATTGGAAGAACAACCTGAAGCTCTTTTGCAAGGCGCTTGCCCATCTGAACTGCCTTATTTTCTTCTACTGTCTTAGCATACTGATAGAAATCGTAGCGGCGCTGCTGACAGAAATATTCGCGTTCAAACAGCTCTGGCAAAAGAATGACATTGGCGCCGTTTGCTGCGGCTTCTCTGACCATTTCTTCTGCATGCGAAAGACTCTCTTTTGGATTTGTGCTGCATTTCATCTGAATTGCTGCTGCTTTTATTTTACTCATGAATTTTCCTCTCTTCTCCACAAATATCGCGTACAGCGTCCGATTTCGCTATAAGGATATCATGCGCTGCTATTTCGTTTCAATCATCTTGGAATCTGCTGTGTTATGCAGTGAATATTTCCGCCTCCTGTCAAAATATCTCTCGCAAAAACAGGTATTACCTTTCGGTCTGGATTCCACTGCTGCATAAGCTGCACAGCTCGCTCATCGCTTTCCTTATTTTCACCGCCAAACACTGGCAAAATGATCGCATCATTTGAAAAATAAAAATTGACATAGGATGCTGCAAGACGCTCTCCAACCTCTCGCATATCCTCGCCTTCCTCAAATGTATAGCCGTCAAGATCCTCTTTTGTGATGCATATCGGATGATCTGGAATTGGAAGCTTATGAATAACAAGCTTGCGGCCTTTTGCATCTCGCACGTTTTCAAGATACGATAAGCTTTGATGTGACAGCTCATACTGAGGATCATCTTTATTATCTGTCCACGCAAGCACTACCTCACCTGGGCGAAGAAAGGCACACACATTGTCTACATGCTCATTTGTCTCATCCTGATAAATTCCTCGCGGAAGCCATAATACCTTCTTGATTCCAAGAAAACGTGACAGCTGTTCTTCGATCTGTTCTCTCGAAAGATTTGGATTTCGTCCGGCACTTAACAGACAGCTTTCTGTCGTTAAAAGTGTACCCTCTCCATCGCTGTGAATGGAACCACCTTCTAATACAAATGGCGCAGCATCGTACCAGTCAAAGCCAAACTGATCTGCAAATGCACTGGCAAATGCATTGTCTTTTTCCCAGGAAGCATACAAACCATCGACATTTCCGCCCCACGCATTAAATTCCCAATTTATGGCTCGAATAACAGAATCACTAGCATAGTTTGAACTTTGATCTGAACCTTCTTTATTTGAATTTGCAGTATTGTGTTTATTTGATTTAACAAAAGTAGGTGCCACATCTCTTGCCCATGCATCATCGGTATCTGCAAAGAAAAGCTCAATATTGTCCTGCTGCATTATGTCCGCGTTTTTATTTTCTCCAAACAGCTTTTCTTGTGCAATTGGAAGTGTTTTTTTCGTGACTGCAACGTAGACCTTTTCGCTCTGTGCTATTGCTTTGATCACTGCTGCAAATGCATTCCCTGCCGCTTTTGCCTCATATCCCCACGAACCTGGGCGCTTTGGCCATATTAGAATGCAGCCCTGATGCGGCTCAAACTCGCTAGGCATATAAAAGCCGTCCTCGCTCGGAATTTGCTTTATCAATTTCATATAAATTTCTGATTCCTTCCTCTTTCTTAGATGAATTCTATACGCGTCAATGTTTGACGAAACCATTACACCGATGTCGTTTCGTAACACCACTAAGAAAGTCTATTTTTGAAATCTTCATATCCAAAGCGCTTTACTGTCTCGATGGCGCCATCTTCATGAAGCAAGCAAATATCTGGCAGACCAATTCCATTAAATGTATTGTTTTTTACCATGGAATAAATTGCCATATCTTCAAATACAAGACGGTCTCCCACATGAATTTCATGGTCAAAGCTATAATCACCAATCACATCTCCAGCCAGACATGTCATGGATGAGAGGCGATATGTATAAGGCTTCTTACCAGCTTCATCGCCGCCTTTAAGCGGTGGGCGGTACGGCATCTCTAATACATCCGGCATATGACATGCTGCAGATGCATCCAATATCAGAATAGAAAGGTCATTGTCCACAATATCCTGAACCTCTGTTATCAGATAACCCGCGTTTAATGCAATTGCTTCACCAGGCTCCAGATATACTTCCAGATGATAGGTATCCTTTATTCGCTTTATAAGGCGAATCAGACGTTCAATATCATAGCCTGGTCTTGTGATGTGGTGACCGCCTCCGAGATTAAGCCATTTGATCTTCTTTAAATATGGTTCAAAAGACTTTTCAAAAGCGTTGAAGGTTGCCTCCAAATCATCAGAATCCTGCTCGCAGAGCGTATGCATATGAAGTCCTTCTATTTCTTTTGGAAGTGTTTCTGGAAATTTTGCGCGCACTACACCAAGACGTGAACCTGGTGCACACGGATCATATATTGCATGACCCTCCTGTGTGGAAAACTCTGGATTGACACGCATTCCGATACTTACACGATTCCCGTTTTCTCTCTGACTGTTATTATATTCAGAAATGATTTCTTTGTGCTTTTCAAACTGCGCAAATGAATTGAAAATGATATGATCACAGATCGTTACAAGCTCCTTCATATCCTCTGTCTTGTAAGCTGGTGCAAAGACATGGTTTTCTTTTTTCATCTCTTCATATCCAAGCCTTGCCTCATAAAGACCGCTGGCGGTCGTACCACTTAAGTACGACCCGATCAGCGGATATACGCGAAACATTGAAAAAGCTTTCTGTGCCAAAAGGATATGACAGCCCGTCTCTTCTTCGACACGATGCAGACATTCCAGATTTTCTCTTAGCTTTTTTTCATCAACCACATAGGCTGGTGTTTTGATTGTTTCCCACATAGCTTCATTACTCCACGATCTGCGGATTTTCATCTACTACCCACGGCAGACCATAGCGGTTTAACATATCCATGTATGGATCTGGATCAAACTCTTCTACATTGAATACACCTGGCTTTTTCCATACCTTATCCATGACAAGTGCTGTTCCAATCATTGCCGGAACACCTGTTGTATAAGAGATTGCCTGGGAACCTACCTCGCGGTAGCACTCCTGATGATCACATACATTGTAGATATAGATGGTCTTCTTCTTTCCATCCTTAGTTCCTGTATAAATACAGCCAATATTTGTCTTTCCTACTGTTCTTGGTCCTAAGGAAGCCGGATCTGGCAGCAATGCCTTTAAGAACTGAATCGGAACGATCTCTTTTCCTTCAAAGTTAATAGGTGATGTGGAAAGCATACCAACATTTTCAAGGCACTTCATATGAGTCAGATAGCTCTGACCAAATGTCATAAAGAAGCGAATGCGCTTTACGCCTGGAATATTCTTTGCAAGAGATTCGATTTCCTCATGATGAAGCAGATACATATCCTTCTCACCAACCTGTGGGAAATCATATACACGCTTGATCTCCATCGGCTTTGTCTCTACCCAGTGACCATTCTCCCAGTAGGAGCCATTTGCAGAAACCTCTCTTAAGTTGATTTCCGGATTGAAGTTTGTTGCAAACGGATAGCCATGATCGCCACCGTTGCAGTCTAAGATATCAATTGTCTCGATCTCATCAAAATAGTGCTTTAATGCATATGCACTGAAAACACTTGTTACGCCTGGGTCAAAGCCAGTTCCAAGAAGTGCAGTCAGACCTGCCTTTTCAAAACGCTCCTTATATGCCCACTGCCATGAATAATCAAAGTAAGCAGTGAAACCTTCATCCTTGCAGCGCTTTTCATAAATAGCTCTCCACTCTGGATCATCTGTATCCTCTGGCTCATAGTTTGCAGTATCAATATAGTCAACACCACATGCAAGACATGCATCCATAATGGTCAAATCCTGATAAGGAAGTGCAACATTCAAAACAGCCTGTGGCTTATAGGAATTGATTAATGCCTTTAACTCTTCTACGTTGTCTGCATCTACCTGTGCTGTTGTGATTACAGTCTTTGTGGTACCCTCAAGCTTTTCCTTTAATGCATCACACTTTGATTTTGTACGGCTTGCAATGCAGATCTCTGTAAAGGTGTCGCTGTTCTGGCAGCACTTATGAATTGCTACACTTGCTACTCCACCACATCCAATAATTAAAAGTCTTCCCATCGTTTTGTCCTCCTGTTTTGTATTAGTTTTCCTCTTCTTCCAGCATATCCTCAACATATCGAGGAAGCATAAATGCACCCTTGTGCAGATTCGTGGTGTAATACCACGTTTTTATATTGCGCTCCTTCCAGCGTTCCACATTTAAATCTGTCAACGGATGATATTTTTTTGACGTAAATCCAAACAGCCAATAACCTGATGCACATGTTGGAATATGTGCCTGATATACTCTGCTTATTGGAAAGCTGTGGCTTGCTTTTCGGTGCATTGCGCGGCATGTATCCTCATCTTCATCATAGAATGGACTTCCATGCTGATAAACCATGATGCCATCCTCTTTTAAAGCGCGATAGCAATTTCCATAAAATTCCTTCGTAAACAATCCTGCCGTATGACCTAACGGATCAATTGCATCATTTATAATCAGATCATATTGATCATTCTTTGAACGAAGAAAACGAAGACCATCTGCGTAAAAGACGCGCACACGCGGATCATCCAGACCTCTTGCATTGTCTGGGAAAAATCTCTTGCAGACATCTACAAATACCTCATCTGGCTCAACAACATCAATCTCTTCAATCTCTTTATAATAGGAAAGCTCTCTTGCTACGCCTCCATCTCCGCCTCCAATTACAAGCACATGACGCACATTTGGATGAACTGCCATAGGCACATGAACGATCATCTCGTCATATACAAACTCATCCTTCTCGGAAAATACAATGCTTCCATCGGAGCTGATAAACCGTCCAAATTCCTTTGAATCAAACACGTCTATTCGCTGGAAATCGGTCTGCTCGCCGAACAGCTGCTTTTCCACTTTCACTGACATTTTTACCTTGTCAGTATGATAATCTGAAAACCAAAGCTCCATTTTTTATCCTTTCAGCTGCCACATTTTATTCTGCAGCCTTATAATACATTTAAATACTCTACTGCTGGATCTTCCGTTCCCTGCATAGAACAGCCCTTTTCCTTTGCATAAAGTACATATTCAATAATTTCGTCTGTAATAAGCTCGCCTGGTGCCAAAATCGGGATTCCCGGCGGATAACACATGACAAATTCGGCACAAATGCGGCCAGATGTCTCTCTAATTGGAAGGCGTGTCTTTTCTGAATAAAATGCTGTCTGCGGTGATACAAGTACCTTCGGATTAATGTACTCTGTATTTAACATACTAGCCGGGTCCTTTGAATACAAACGCTTTATATCGGCAAGTGCACCAACAAGACGCTCTATATCCTGAATACGGTCTCCGATGGAAATATAAGCTAAAATATTTGCTATATCACCAAGCTCAATCTGAATATCATACTCATCACGAAGCAAATCATAGACTTCGATTCCCGCAAGACCAATATCTCTTGTGTAAACAGAAAGCTTTGTGACATCAAAATCATAAACGCTTCCTCCATTGATTAAATCCTTGCCGTAGGCATAATAGCCGCCAATCGCATTGATTTCATCACGGGCATACTCTGCCATTTTTGCGACCTTTGCGAAGGATTCTTTTCCGCGAAGTGCCAGATTTCTTCTGGAAATGTCAAGGCTTGACATCAACAGATATGATGCACTTGTTGTCTGTGTCAGGTTAATGATCTGACTGACATACTCCCAATTTACGTTCTTTCCTGTTAAAAGGATGGAGCTTTGCGTCAGGCTTCCGCCTGATTTGTGCATGGAGACTGAGGCCATATCTGCTCCTGCATCCATCGCACAAACTGGAAGATTTTCTCCAAAATAAAGATGCGTTCCATGTGCCTCATCTACAAGCACCTTCATGCCATGTGCATGTGCCACCTTTACAATGGAACGAAGATCCGAACAAATTCCATAGTATGTCGGATTATTGACAAGGACAGCTACTGCCTTTGGATGTTCAAGAATCGCCTTTTCTACCTCGCTTACCTGCATACCAAGCGAGATTCCCAGACGATTATCCATCTCCGGATTTACATATACTGGAATTGCACCGCAAAGCACAAGTGCATTTATTACACTCTTATGAACATTTCTCGGCAAAATGATTTCATCTCCTGCCTTGCAGACAGAAAGCACCATACCCTGAACAGAGGACGTTGTTCCTCCAACCATAAAAAATGCATGATCGGCACGAAATGCCTCTGCCGCTAACTCTTCTGCCTCCTTAATTACTGAAACCGGATGACACAGATTATCAAGCGGCTTCATGGAATTGACATCAAGACTGACGCATTTTTCACCAAGAAGCTCGACTAATTCCGGGTTTCCACGTCCTCTCTTATGTCCTGGCACATCAAACGGAACCACTCTTCGTTTCTTTAGCTTTTCAAGCGCCTCATAAACTGGCGCGCGCATTTGTCCTTTTTCCATTTGCCTACAGTCCTCTCAATTTGATGACCTGTTTCTTTTATAAAAAAAGGAACAGGCTGCATCACCTGTTCCGTAAAGTCCTATGTATCGTTTTTTCGCACGCATGCTTTTGCCCAGATGTGCATCCGATTATTATTGACCGTTTCACAAGTGATGTTTCGACCGGATGAGCACACTACTGTGCCATGTCCCGTCAACTTATAAAATTTGAGCTTCTAACTCAATCAATAACGCGGTTTAAAAACCACAATCGGCAGCTGCCCCGCCTGTCCGTATGGGCTTAATCCTCATCATTAGATGCGGATAGGCATGCGCAATAAAACGCGCTATTTGTAATATAACACGTTTGTTTCAAAAATGCAATTGTTTTTTTTTACATTTTCAGTTTTTGTGAATAGATGTTTCTTTATTCTTGTTCCTCCTTCCACAAATCAATAAACTCCAGAAGTGCTTTCGCCTGTTTTTCTTTTGTTTTTTTAGACGTTTTTTTCAGAATACAGTCAATTTGATCTATTCCTTTTTGATCCATTCGCGCTAACCATTGCCCGTCTCCATATACGCGCCCCTTTGTTATCTCCACAATCTGAAATGGATCGTAGCTGTCTAGCCCCATATGTTCCAGTTCCTTTTTTATTCCGTATCGTGTTCTAGGCATACAGCGATCCTCTAAAAATTGCTCATATTCTTGCCACGAAGGTTTTTCGCGGCTGCCAAATGCCCGACTAATCAGATCATCTGTGAAGTTCCAGATTTCCAGTCTGTTTATTGCTGGATAAATGTCCAACAATGTTGCTGGTTTTTTACGATCCATATATACATAGACAATTCTTGAAGACTTTTTTGCCTCATCTATAACATTGCTTACTGTACCAAGCGACACTCCTGCCTTTTGCGCAGTCTGGCGCATGGAATTTCCCTGCTGATAAAGTGTGCAAATTTTTGCCTTCTTCTCTGTACTTAGTCCTGGTCTTCCCTTCTTTCTTTTTGCAACATTAATCGCTGCCCTTAGTTCATCTCTTTCTTTTGCACACTTCGCATATTCTTCCATCACTCGCTTTAATTTGCGGTTAAGGCGCTCGATTTCCCGTTCATTTTGTGTTTTATTTATATCCTTATCTTTCTTTTCACTTTCAATCTCCATTTGCAGCCTCCTTTCCCTTAAAAATAGTATATCCGTATATGTTCAAAAAATCAATCTTTTTATGAACATATACGGATTTTCAAATACATTTATGAATAAATTGTCACTCTACAAATTTTAGTTAAAAAACTTGTATACTTTTTAACTGCGAATAATGATAAATGACTTTCTCATGGGCAATAATTTTAGATCTAATTTTCTACCTTAGCCTCAAACTTCCACTCGCCACTTCCAACCTCAAGCTGTGAACCACCGTATTCTTTTGGCATACATACAGTAGCAATAATTCCTAGCGGAATGTATGCCGCAAGAAAAAAGCTTTCATTCTCCTTTTTCCATGACACCTTTACAATTCCCCACGGGGTCATAACACTCCCCTTCGCATACGTCAACTCTGCTACGGCATACGGTGCCACTAACATTTTTGTCCATCCTGGTGACTGCGGACGAAGCCCTAACACAAAGCTTGTCATCCATTCGCGCACATGACCCATCATCGCATGATTACGGGAGCGCACCATACTACCAAGCCAAAGTTCCTCATAATTCCAATACTCCGGCAATGTGGTAAGTCCATTATCGGCAAATACACGATAGCTCGGCGCAGTTGGATTCATGACCATCTGATAGACAACATCACTATAGCCTGCCTCTGCCAGTGCAGTAAATACCTGTTTTAAACCAACTTCTCCTGACGTCAAATGATAACCATTTTTCTTTACAGCTTCTACGAGTGCTTTCACTGCCTGCTCTTCATGCTCCTCTGCCATACCGCTAAACAATGCAATCGCATAGCTTGCCTGACTGCCTGTTCCAAACTGTTCAGTTGCCTCATCGTAACACTCTGGATGGTGATAAAATGCGTCTCTTACGGCTTGTGCTTTTGCCTCGTATAATTTTGCTTTCTCATCTAGCTTATTTTCTTTCTGTTTTTTCTGCCCTTTTAAAATTTCACAAATCTGCTTTGTAATCACGAGCATTCTGTAATATGCACAAGTAGCGACCAGCACATTTGGTGTATGCTCCCCATACTCGCCCCATTCGCCCATCTGCGCATAATTTTCCAAGACACCATTTGTCGTCTGGCGATCCAAATAGGCTAGGTAACGCTCTATTACTGGAAATGCCTGACGCAATACAGCTTCATCGCCATAATATTGATAATATGCCCACGGTGTGAAAACACATGCACCATTCCAGTTTGGATCCTTGTAAAGTCCTCCGATACGATAAAACGCAGGAATGATACCTGGCACAAACCCCTCCTCGTTATTTCCTGCAAGCGAAGCCTGCTCGTTATCGAGCTGCGAATCGCAGATATCATGAATAATCTTTTTCATCCATGCGCGAATGTCATACACATCTGCAACAGATGCAAACATCAGATGTGAAGTTTCAATCCAGCCGAGTTTTTCAATCTGCGGACAATCGGTAAAGCTCCAGTACATGTTGCTTGAAATTGAGCGGTCTGTAATTTCGCAGATACGATTTAAAGTTTGATTTGAAGTTTCAAAAGTGCCATGCTTCTCATTTGCTACTGCAAGACGACAGCAGATGATCTGATCTGACGTAAGCTCACCTGGGAAGCCGACGACCTCCACATACTGAAAGCCATGATAGCAAAAGGACGGATGCCAACGCTCCTCACCAGTTCCTGCCATTCGATAGGAATCGCGAATCACACAGTCAAACTTCTCACTCCAACTCTGCGTGCACGACCTCTGGTCTACACCATTGTCAGCCTCATTTATCATTTCCGCTGGGTACATAGAAATCCAATTTCCACGATTTTCTTTTGTTGTTCCATGTAGCACAAGCTCCACAAAACCAGCTCCATTTTTTCCCACATCTACCATGAAATGACCTTCTCCCAGCTTTTTTACGCTCTTTGCGGTAAAGCGTTCCTCGATCCTAATTGGCGGACACTCGCGCGCCATAAGCACTCCCTTTGGCGACTGCATTTTCTTTGCTTTGGCCCAGCCATTTTCCTCTGATGGTATCTTTCCTATAAGTTCTTCTGCCAAGCAGGCATCGTAATCCTCGCCGCCATACCAGTTCTGAAAAACAGTCGGTCCATTGACCCACAGCCAGTTTTCATTGGATGTGCAAACAATCTTTCTTGTTCCATCCTTTAAGATCAGCTCTACTTGAGCGATCAACTTCTTTCTGCCACAGATTCCCGGCTTAACAAAACAACTGTCATTTTTCTGATAACGGCCAAATTTTGTCTTTGTTCCATCTTGATATACCATAACCGGATTGATTGTGTACCCAGTGTACTGACCATTTCCCAGCGTTATCGTAAGAAAATTGGTGCCTGAAACAAGTTGATTTGTGATGTCATAAGTCACATAATAAACAGTCTTTGTCGCATCAGACTCGCCAGGCTCAAAAAAAGCATCTGATAACTTCTGTCCATTCATATCAGCCAGAAACACACCAAGTCCACTGATATACGCTCGTGCACATACTACTTGTTCAAGATCTGCCACTTCAAATTCACCTACAAAAACCGGCGCTAACTCCTGATTTTCATAGTCTTCACCCTGTCCAATCCAAATGCCTTTCCAATCCTCGCGCTCAAGTAATCCTGTCTCAAAGGATGCCGTCTCACTCCACACGGATGCCTGATTTTCTCCATCCCACACCATCACCTTCCAATACGCTTTCTGTGCAGAATGTAGCTTTTTGCCCTGATACAAAATTCCAAAACAGCGGCTTTCCTTTACAACACCGCTGTCCCAGAGCATCCCTGTCTCATTTATAAGCGATGCCTCACTCTCTGATACCAGAATTCGATATGCAGTCTGTCTTTCATTTTTTTCGTCTTTTTTATCCGATACCAGTTGCCAGGAAAACACCGGATTTTCGTTGATTCCCAGCGGATTTTTCAGTGCCTGTACCCTCAGATCCTCAGTTCTCATTCCAATTAAGCCTCCGTCATCGTTCATCTTTGTCATTTTGTCATTTCATCTTTTTATCCCTTTACAGAACCTACAGTCATACCCTTTACAAAATATTTCTGTGCAAATGGATAAATCAAAATGATCGGTATAATTCCAACAAAGATCTGTGCACACCTCACGGTACGATCTGAAATCATCGACATGGACTGCCAGTCCTCTAAACTAAGCAATGTCATATCACGCTGTACAACAACGGTCTGCAAAAACGATGCTAATGGATAGCTTGATGGGAAATTAGAGTAAATTAATCCATCAAACCAGCTGTTCCAGTGACTAATAAAGGAAAACAGCATCAGAGTCGCGATTGACGGCTTTGCACATGGTACAAAGATCTGGAAACAGATACGCCACTGTCCTGCTCCGTCGATCTCGGCTGCCTCCTCTAATTCGTGTGGAATTCCTCTAAAGAAATTTAACATCAAAATTACGTTGTAAACAGGAACTGCTGCTGGAAGCACCAACGCCCAGATCGTATCCATCATTTTCAGATTCTGAATTAGCAAATAGCCCGGAATCAGGCCACCTGAAAACAGCATTGTAAAGAAGAAAATCCATACATACACAGTTCTCATGCGAAATGAAGTCGATTCCTTTGACAGTGGGTACGCAAGCATAATTGTTAAAATCATATTTAATGGAAGTCCGATTGCGACACGCTCCACCGAGCGAAGCAGTGATTTCCAGAAATCAGCCTTCCCTACTACATAATCATACGCATACAGATTAAATTCAACAGGAAAAATAGAAACTTTTCCAGCTGCAACTGCTGTACTGCTCGAAAATGACATTGCCAGAATATTTAACAACGGAAACAGGCAGGCAAATGACAGCAATGACAGCACAATTACATTAATTACCTCAAAAACAATACGCCCTTTTGATTTCTTCATAACAGTTCCTCCTAAAAGATACGATAATCGGCCAGCTTATACGCCAGGAAATACGATATTGAAATAAAAAGTGTGGAGATAACGGATTTAAACAAACCCACAGCTGTTGCTGGTCCATATTGCGCATCCAAAAGACCAAGACGGTATACAAACGTATCAATGATATCTCCTGTCTGGTATACAGAAGTGCTGTACATATTGAAAATCTGATCAAAACCTGCATTTAATACATTTCCAAGACTAAGTACCATCATCAGCACGATGATCATCTTCATACCTGGAAGTGTAACATGCCATGTCTGCTGCCAGCGATTTGCGCCGTCAATCTGTGCAGCCTCATACAGTTGCGTGTCAATGCCCAAAATAGCAGCCAGATACACAATTGCTCCGTATCCAAAATTTTTCCAGATATCGGTCACAATCATCGTACCTCTAAAATATTGATTGTCGCCTAAAAAGAAAATGGATTTTCCGCCAAATGCGGTTATGATCTGATTAATGATTCCTTCTCCCGGAGAAAGCATATCACGGAAAATTCCACCGAGAATAACCCAAGACATGAAGTAAGGAAGATATACAATTGTCTGCACGACTTTCTTAAAACGGCGTCCCTTTACTTCATTTAAAAGAAGCGCAAACACGATTGGAACAACTAATCCCAGCACAATCTTCCATGCTGCTATAATAATCGTATTCATCATCGCCCGCGTAAAACCCGGAAGGGAAAATACATAAGAAAAATTGTCAAATCCGATCCACTTCTGGTTTCCAAACATTCCCTTACTCGGGATAAACTTCTGAAATGCAATAATCAATCCGCCCATCGGAACATAGGAAAAAATAAGAACAAGAATCAGTCCCGGAAGAATCATCAGATGCAATGGCAACTCTTTTTTAAACTTTGCTTTCGTATATTTCGTTTTTACCTTTTTTACTGTATTTATATTTGGCATTTCAAATCCCTCATTTCCATCGCTGTATTCCAACTGTACTTTAATAAAACAATGAAAAAGCTGCCGTGCAGTTCCGCACCAGACGCTGCATGACAGCTTTTTTTATCTCTAATCAGTTACTGCTGTGCCTGATACCACTCGTTCACTTCGTCTGTCATATCCTGACCACCTGCAGAATACCAGGATTCCACAACGGTATCAAACTCATCGGCTGTTGTCTGTCCAGTGATGATCTTAATGAACGCTTCGTCGAGCACGGTGTCCAACGTTGTTTTTCTCATACTCATGGTCTCGGTTGCAACTCCGTAGAACTGATCTCTTACTAATTTCACGTTTTCATCGTTCTCATAATCGATCAGAAGCATCTGAGAACCACCTTCACCGAATACACGATTCCATCCCCAAAGTGTTGTATCACCATCCTGCGCTGCCTTGCTATACTCATACATGCTAAGCTGCTCTCCGTAAAGATCTCCCGGATCGCCAGTCTTTAACGGCTCTGCGATTGCCTTAGCGGTCTGCTGATTCTTATCCGGGCTGTTTAATGATACCGGTGAAAGTCTCCATACACCCTCTAATCCATCACCTGGGTTTGCATAGTAGCTATACTCATTTAATTCTGGATCGAATACCTTCTCACAATAGAGATTTAGCAATTCAACTAATGCCTCTGGATGCTCACACTCAGAGCTTACTGCATACCAGCTGCTTGTCATCATGTTGATACCCGGTGTCACCTCTGCACTTTCCTCGCTGGTTACGATCTGATATGGTCTCCAGTCTGCATCTGGATTCTGGTTCAAATTATCCTGCAGTGGCCACAAAGCAGTTGCATGCCATCCATACAATACACCACACTTATCGTTTACCAGATCCTCTGCTGCCTTTGTTCCATCATTTACATGGAACTCTTCATCCAGATAACCATTCTGATACAGATCAGCCAATGCTTCCAGTGTCTGCTTCATCTCTGGTGTCGTGCTGCCGTATACGAGTGTTCCGTCATCCTGCTGTACCCAGTAACGCGGGTATGCACCATATGCATTTGCAAAGCCCTTAATATCCATCAAGTTTCCATACAAATCGTTGCAAAGAGCCATGCCAACTGCACCATCTCCTACCTTTTCCATAAAGGCATCCATGATTCCCTTTAAATCATCAATTGTCTTTGGTGCTTCCAGCCCCAACTCATCCATCCAGTCCTGACGAAGCCAAAGCATCTGTGCGGTCTCAATATCACAATCAACATATGGGATTCCGTACTGTACTCCATCAAAAGTACATGCCTGCACACACTGCTCTCCTGCAGATTCGATCATGGACTTGAGCAGATCACTCGCATACTCCTCAAAATATGATCCCATATCGACAACCAGATCTGCTTCTACCAGATTTTTCAGTGTCAATTTATCGACACAAACGATATCTGGTATCGTTCCTGCTGCAACGGCTGCATTAAACTTCTGTGTCTGCTGCTCTTCATTCGGTGCAATCCACAGATACTTCACATTGATTCCAAGACGATCAGCAATCAGTCTAGTCCAACGGTTATCCTCATAGGACTCATCCTTTAAAATAGAAAAAATATCACTCTCCATTGTGGAGTCCTGTGTTCTACAGAATGTCACAGTGTATTCCTCTGTGTTTTCTGCTGCCTGTGCCATCGTTGGTGCTACACTTGAAAGTGCTGTCAATGTGCCGAGAAGTGCTGCTAACGTTCTTTTTTTCATGTTTTTCCTCCTAATAAAAATGTGCTTTTATACAACAAACCGCTGATTTTCGTTCTTAGTTTTGTTGCTTTTTGTTGTACTCATCATATCTTTTTTACTAGTATTTTTCAACATGCTTAAAATTTGCTTTTTATGACCTTTTTTCTGAATTTTTTCTAATTTTTCTATAACCGTTTCCTTATCCTCGCTGGATTCGGTATGTCTGCGGTGTCACACCATATCGTCTCTTAAAATTCCGGTAAAATGCAGCAGAATCGCCACAGCCGACTTCCTCCATAATCTCTTCCACACTTTTATTTGTCCTACACAGCAAATCTGCCGCCGTCTGAAGGCGAATATCACTAAGAAGCTGCGAAAAAGAATATCCAGTTTCCATCTTCAATTCGTGTCGCAGCGTATCCTCTCTTCGATTCCACCTTAACGCTAGCTCTTTTAACGTAATATCCTGTAAATGCTGCTTCATATCCTGCAAAATTTCTGGTATCTGCCACACGCTTCCATCAAAACCCTCCAGAATCTTCATATTCTGTCTATGTCTGCGTATTCCCTCACCGAGCAGAATACAGACATAGCTTTCCTGTACTAGATTACTCTTTTTTGTCTCTAACTGCGCCTGCTCATACAATCGAAGCACCGTCTGTTTCATCCGATCATCTGGTGTTGCTGAAAAAAATAATACGCGATTGCAATAATTGGTGTACGCCATTTTCCAGAAAAAATCGCCTAAAATTCCCTGCTCATACAAAAGTGTGGAAAAGGTTCTGGTAAAAGTCGATGCTCGCATCAAAATATTCACGGCAATTCCGTTTGAATCTGCTGTAAAAAGTGCCTGCTCAACTCCCGGTGCCACAATGCAAAAATTTCCCTCCGACATGTCATACTGCTTATCGCCAAGATAAAAAACAGCGGTTCCTTCCATTATGTAAACAATCTTAATAAATTCCAGTTTATGCAAAAAAGGTGGACAAAATCTTACATTTTTAAAACAGTGTACCTGCACATCCTCATTGGGAAAAATTTCCTTTTCCGACAAAAAACCTTTTATTGGCGTCGGTGCTTCCTTTGCTATTTCAGTTGAAAAACGCTCACGAAATTCCTTCCAGCTTCGAATTGGACTATCATACGCCGCTGGATTTTTCTGGTATAAATTCCTGTATTCTTTCTGACCATGTTCTTCTTGTCTCAATATTTCTTCTAATTGCTTGGATACGGACATAATTCTCCCCTTCCTTTGCGGTATTTCACAGGTGACACACAATACATTGCCTTAAAATTTCGATAGAAACGACTCTTATCGGTATACCCTACTGTCTCCACAATCTTCTCAATCGAAAAATCGGTGTGAAGAAGCATTTTCTCTGCACGTCTCATACGAAATTCACACAAAAGCTGTGCAAACGTTTTTCCAGTCTCTTTTCGAAAATATCGGCTCAAATACCCTTCACTTAAGTTAAATGTACCTGCCAACTCTGGCAAGCTACATGTAAGATGATTTTCCATATAAAATAGCATATCTGCCAACTGATAACCACCTGCACGTCCCTCTCTTCCCAGTACAATCAATTCTTTTTCGTGAAGACGCAGAACATTCCCATAAAAAATCAGCAGCATGCTTTTTCGAATCAAGCTACTTGGATTTTGCGTTTCAAAAAGAATCTCCTCACACAGATTCTTTACATTTTCGGTCACGATTTTTTCCTCTTTTCCATCGTACATCAGACAGCCATTGTCCGTTCTGCTGTACAGCATTCGCCAGAGAAATTCCGACATAATCCCTTGTTCCCGCATCAATCCCAAAAAGGATTCTGCAAATGAAGAAAAGCGCATAATTAAATTCACAACAATATCCTCATCATTGCAGCTATACACAGCCTGCTCTACATTTGGTCCAACAAGACAAAACGATCCTTTTTTCATTAAAATTCTTTCACCGCCAATAAAGAAAAAGCAGCTTCCTCGGAGCACATACACGATTTTAACAAATGCTAGACGGTGCAAAAATGGTGGACAATATCCGCAATTGACAACTAACGCGACCTCATCCTTTGGATTCGGAAAGAAATAGGCACTCTCCTCCAAAAATGGATTCATGTAAGTAGGTGCTTCTTTCGGCATATGAGCGGCAAATTCAGTGCGAAAACGCCCTCGAAATTCCTCCCAACTGCGAATCGGGCTATCATATGCTGCTGGATTTTCAAAATAATAGGGTCGATATGGATTTTTCTCCATATCTCCTGATAGATTTTCCAGCCGTCCCAGCTCGCTGATTCCCTGCCCGTTTACCTCCTGCTCATTCATTCCCTGCTCGTACATATCTTGCTCACATATTCCTAACTCATTCATCCCCTCAGAACACCTCCAAATTATTTTTCTTCTTGCAAACGTCCTCTTTTCTCCCTTATAATAGCAGAAACAGGAAGAAAATAATATAATTTTCAGCAAAAATTTACCAAGGAGGGTATTATGCCAATCGATATGAAAGCGGCGATTTGCCGTTCTGCTTCCGAACTTTTAACAAAAAAGCGTACTAAAAAACTTACAGTTAAGGATATCGTTGAGGAGTGCGGCATCACACGCCAAACATTTTATTATCATTTTCAGGATATTCCAGATCTTATCTGCTACATGATGGAGCAGGGTTCTAAGGAGCTTTTGGAAAATTGTCTTGCTCAGCCAACGCTTGAAGATAAAATTCGTTACCTGTTAAGCGTTGCGCTTAATGCCCGCCCACTGATTCAGCGCACCATTCCTTCCAGCTATCAAAGTGAGCTTGAGCCACTTTTACTTGAACAATTTTATTCTTTTTTCGATCAGCTGACTAACGAATCTGCTTCTTCCTCTCTTGTTTCAGACAGCTTGACAGCATCACAAAGAAAGCTTCTCCTTCGCTATCACAGTCTGGCTTTTCTAGGTCTTGTCCGCACCTGGTCTAAAGATGATTCTGCTCACATGGATGAAATCGTGCATGATCTGGCTCAATTCTTTACACACAAAACACACTAATAAATCTTTTTACACTTTTTAAATTCTGTCCATACACAATACAAATTGTGACTATTGTTTTGGTGTGCCTTTCTTTCTATAATAAAGCTAGCAAAGAAAAGGAGGCACGATGCTATGTTTGCTGCAAAAATGATTGAACTTGACGAAAAACTCCGTCATCTCCATGAACGAATTGACGATGGTGAACACGAAGATATCACCGCACTGATGTGTGAATTAAATGCTCTGACAGAAGAATATAATTTGGAGCAGGATGCAATACGCTATCGTCTGAAGGAATGTAAAGTACCCAAAATTCAGGCACTGATTTCCATGTACAATGACGTCCAGGAACGAATGCACAATGCCGCCGAGAGCGACCCCGAAGCTACGTGGAATGAAAATGCTGAAAACACTGCGCTGCTTGCGGAATACGCGCTTGATTTTGCAATTCTCGCTGCTGACCGCGCACTGCTTCTATCCTTAAAGGCAATTCAGGAGCAGAAAGAGGCCAGCAAAATTGAACTCCAGCAAAATAATCTTGTTTAAAACTAAGAAAGGGGTACTACCATGAAAGAGGTAAAATCACCAAAGAAACCGTTGATTTACTATTACGTGATTGTCCTGCTTGTACTGGCTGCATTCAACTTCTTCGTCTCCCCGCTTTTATTATCGCGTCAGGTGACTGAGGTTGACTACGGAACATTTATGAGTATGACGGAAAAGAAAAACATCGGACGCGTTGAGGTTGAGGATTCTCAGATCATCTTTACCGATAAAAATAATGACAACATATACAAAACAGGTGTCATGGATGATCCAAATCTCACAGAACGACTTTATCAGTCTGGTGCTACATTCTCAAAGGATATCGAACAGACAATGTCTCCTATCATGAGCTTTCTATTAACCTTTATTCTTCCGATGGTTATCTTCGTTGTTCTTGGACAATACCTTGGAAGAAAGCTTTTAGAACAGGCTGGTGGAAAAAATTCCATGGCCTTTGGCATGGGAAAGAGCAACGCCAGAGTTTATGTTCAGTCTACTGAAGGCATCCATTTTGATGATGTTGCCGGTGAAGATGAGGCAAAGGAAAATCTTGCTGAGATTGTTGATTATCTTCATAATCCAAAAAAATATACTGATGCCGGTGCCTCTATGCCTAAAGGTCTGTTGCTTGTAGGCCCTCCTGGAACTGGTAAAACAATGCTTGCAAAGGCTGTTGCCGGTGAATCTGGTGTTCCTTTCTTCTCAATTTCCGGTTCGGAATTTGTTGAAATGTTCGTTGGTATGGGTGCTTCTAAAGTCCGCGATCTTTTTAAACAGGCAAAGGAAAAAGCGCCTTGTATTGTCTTTATTGATGAGATTGATGCTATTGGTAAAAAACGTGATGGTCAAGTAGGCGGAAATGATGAGCGCGAGCAGACATTGAATCAGCTGCTGACAGAAATGGATGGTTTTGAAGGAAATAATGGTGTCATAATTCTGGCTGCCACAAACCGCCCTGAATCTCTTGATCCGGCTCTGACACGTCCTGGACGTTTTGACCGCCGTGTTCCTGTAGAACTTCCTGATTTAAAGGGACGTGAAGCAATCCTTAAGGTTCATGCAAAGAAAATCAAGCCGGCAGATGATGTTGACTTTCATACAATTGCAAGAATGGCATCTGGTGCTTCCGGTGCTGAGCTTGCAAATATAGTAAATGAAGCTGCTCTTCGCGCTGTACGTCAGGGACGAACTATTGTCCATGAGGCTGACCTTGAGGAAAGTGTTGAGGTTGTTATTGCTGGTTATCAAAAGAAAAATGCCGTTCTCTCTGATCAGGAGAAAAAGGTAGTTGCTTACCATGAAATCGGTCACGCACTTGTCGCTGCACTGCAGTCTCACTCTGCACCAGTTCAAAAAATCACGATCATTCCACGTACCTCTGGTGCTCTTGGATACACTATGCAGGTTGAGCAGGGTGACAAATATTTGATGACAAAAGAAGAAATTGAAAATAAAATCGCAACCTTTACAGGCGGCCGTGCCGCTGAGGAAGTAGTTTTCAATCAGATTACTACTGGCGCTTCTAATGATATTGAGCAGGCAACAAAGCTTGCACGTGCCATGATTACACGCTATGGTATGAGTGATGAATTTGATATGGTTGCCCTTGAGACTGTAACAAATCAGTACCTTGGCGGTGACGCTTCTCTTGCATGCTCTGCTGATACACAAAAGGAAATTGACCGTCAGGTAACTGAACTTGTGAAAAAACAGCATCAAAAGGCAAAGAAGCTTCTTCTTGATAATCGCGACAAACTTGATGAATTATCAAATTATCTATATGAGAAAGAAACGATTACAGGAGAAGAATTTATGGAAATTTTAAACAGAGATTCAAATACTGCTTCAGGAGGTGAATTAAAATGAAAAATCGTTCCCGTTTCGGCTGGATTGAGCTGATCGAAGGAATACTTTTGATTATTCTTGGAATTTTCTCTTTTCTTCGTCCAGACAGTATGTTATCCGGCTTTGTCATGTTCTTTGGACTTATTGCACTTTGTATCGGAATCCTCGACATTATCTTTTATGTCAGAACAGAGGAACATGTCGGCTTTGCGCCAACTATTGCTCTTATGTCCGGATGCTTAAGCGTTCTTGCTGGTCTGATGCTTCTTGTATATCCTGGTGCTGTGAAATGGGCTTTTTCACTTTTCTTCCCGATGTGGTTTATCGCACATTGCATTTCACGACTGTCACAGCTGCCAATGATACGCGTTTGGACAGTAAAATGGCATTATTACTTTATTATGATTGCAAACATCGTTGGTCTTTTTCTTGGCATTTTCATGCTGATTCGCCCTGTTGCTGCACTCATATCACTTAGCTATCTAATTGGAATTGATTTAATTTTACTAGGCATTGATTCCATCATCCTCGCATTTAGTAGGATGGGAAGTGACTGGTAATCCCATACTTTTTATAATGGAGTCTGCAATTTGTTCTGCGGACTCTTTTTTTTGATCCTTCTGCCACTTTAAAAAGACATTTAATAATGCACCGCCATAAAAATAAAGCTCATACTCTGGAATTTTATACTTTGGCATAATTCTCTTGCTCATGTAATCATTCATCGCATCCCACAGAATATATTGCAGCTTTGCATCTACCAGCTTTCCAATAAACATCTCATACTGATCGAAATATTTCAATGCATGAACGATGCTGCTTCTATTATGAAAGCGTCCTATCTTTTCTGTTCTGCACTCACGTATATATCCAGCAACTATCTCGTGAAAATAATCAGACAGCGCATCTTCCTTTGTCTCATAATAATGATAAAATGTCATTCTTGATACGCCAGCCGTCTTTACAATATCTGAGATTTTAATTTTCTCATATTCTTTTTTATCCATCAAAACGAACACGGCTTCCCCGATACACATCCGGGTAAACCGTGTTCGTTTATTATGTTCTCTAGAAAATAAATTGACCACTATACTATACCTCCAAAATAAGTATTCCCTCTGTTCACCCTATTTTTATTTCAGTATAGCACATTTTTCTTAATCATGAAAGTAAAGATTCTATTACATCTTCTGCATATTCAAGATGATCACATCTCCACGCATCTGCTCCGCAGAAAACAAGACCATTTTTTGCATCGCCCGTGACTGAGGTAATCAGCGCATCTGTAATACAATATGGAATCTTATCTGGACGACAATTTTTCAGACAGCCTCTGCAGCGCACTGGCGCTATGCGTCCTCCAGACATAATGGTATCACTAAATTTATTTCTGACAGCTCGTCCCGGAAGACCAACAGGACTGTCAATCAAAATAATATCTTCCTTTGATGCATCAAGATAAGCCTTCTTAAAAGCATCTGACGCATCACATTCATATGTTGTAACAAAACGAGTAGCTGCCTGAATAGCGTCCACGCCTAACGAAAAAGCATGATCTGCTGCTTCCTTTGTGCTGATGCCTCCTGCCAAAACGACTGGAATTTCTTTGTTAAAACGCGCCGCATACTCACGGCAGACTTCAATAATATTACGCACCTCTTTTTCATAGACATCAAAGGTATAATAGGAGAGCTGATCTTTTGCAAAGCCAAGATGACCACCAGCAAGCGGTCCTTCAATAATCACAAAATCTGGTGCGCAGTGATGCTTTTTCTCCCAATAGCGAAAGATTACACGCGCCGATTTTTCAGTTGAAACGACTGGTGCAAGTGCTGGTGCCTCCACAGATTGATCCATCTCTTCCATGGCATTTGCAACAATTTTAGGAAGATCAACTGGAAGACCTGCTCCGCATACAAGAAAATCTGTTCCTGCCTTAACAGCAGCCCTAACATACTCTTCGTAATGCTGCATGGCAACCATAATATTAAAACCGATTATGCCATCCTTGCTTATTTTTCTTGCCTTATCAAATTCACTTTTGATTGCGCGAAGATTTGCCTCAAACGGATCTTTGTCAAATTCAGGATCTAAAAATCCAATCTGTGCTGCTGATATCGTGCCGGCTCCTCCTGCCTTTGCGACTGCACCAGCCAGTCCAGAAAGACTTACACCGACACCCATACCGCCCTGAAAGATCGGCTTTTTCAGCTCTTTATTTTTTATTTTTATCATATTTTATTCCCTGCCATAATCAATATTTACGAAATCTCTGATAGCGGTGTTCGCACAGCTCTATACTGTCCATACTGCCATATTTTGATAAAAACTGATCAATCTGGCTGCGAAGTGCCTCTGCTACATCTTCCATCTGATCCTTTGAAAAATGTGCCGGCTCCTCAAATACACGCTCGACAATTCCTGCCTTTTTCAAGTCGGCAGCTGTAAGCTTCATACTGTCAGCAGCCTCCTTTGCACGCTTGCTGTCCTTCCAAAGAATACTTGAAAATCCTTCAGGAGAAAGGATGGAATATACTGCATTTTCCATCATCCATACCTCATCTGCTACTGCAAGCGCAAGTGCACCGCCGCTTCCGCCCTCTCCAATCAAAATGGAAAGAATTGGTGTCTTTAAAGATGACATTTCAAAAAGATTTCTTGCGATTGCCTCTCCCTGTCCATGCTCCTCTGCTTCAATTCCACAGGCAGCGCCTGGCGTATCGACAAAGCAAAGAATTGGACGATGAAATTTTTCAGCCTGCCTCATCAAACGAAGTGCCTTTCGATAGCCCTGTGGAGAACACATGCCAAAATTTTCATTTTTCTCCTGCGCAATCACAGTGACAGGCAGACCATTAAAAAAGCCAATTCCTGCCGTAACAGCTTTATCATCTGTCATCATTCGATCACCATGAAATTCATAAAACTGATCAATTAGTGCATTAATATAATCATAACCTATAGGGCGTTTTTTATCACGTGAAAAGCAAACGCGGTCCCATGCCGAATATTTTTTCTGAATATTTTCTTCTGCAGCTTTGACATTTTCAATTTCAGTTTTTTCTGCGAAAGAACTTATCTTCAATTCAGCCGATACACTATGAAGATGCAAAAGATCTGTCAGCACTTTCTTTTGCTCATGACGCTCAACAATGCGATCCACAAAGCCATGCTCAAGCAAAAATTCTGCTCGCTGAAAGCCTGCCGGGAGGCGCTGTCCTGTCGTCTGCTCTATAACACGAGGTCCCGCAAAACCAATAAGTGCCTTTGGCTCTGCCAAAATAATATCAGCCTCCATAGCAAAGCTTGCCGTCACACCACCTGTTGTTGGGTCAGTAAGCACACTTATATATAAAAGTCCTTCATCACTGTGACGCTTAAGCGCAGCTGATGTCTTTGCCATCTGCATAAGAGATATAATTCCCTCCTGCATTCTTGCACCGCCAGAACATGTAAAAATGATAATAGGCAGCTTCTTTTTTGTTGCCTCTTCTGCTGCACGCGTAATTTTTTCGCCTACTGCCTCTCCCATGCTTGCCATCATAAAGCGGCCATCCATCACGCAAAGCACACACGGCTCGCCTCCTATTGTACATTGTCCTGTTACAACAGCTTCTTTTAATCGTGTCTTTAACCTCGCAGCAGCAATTTTTTCCTCGTACCCTTCAAACTCCATGGGATTTTTGCCCACAAGATCCTGATCCCATTCAAGAAAGCTTCCCTCATCTGCAATTCGCGCAATACGCTCCTGTGCACGGACACGAAAATAGCCATTGCAGCTTGGGCAGACATAGAAATTTTTTCTGACATCCTCTGCTACTATCGCCTTTTTGCACATGCTGCATTTGCAAAGAAGACCTTCTGGCACCTCTGGTTTCTTGCGGATTCCGGCAAATGGCCGCACCAATGTCTTTTTAAATACATGATCGAGATTCATAATCTTTATGCCTCCTGCTGAATACGGTCAATAAATTCAATGTCAATATTTCCTGCTAGAAAATCCGGATGATTAAGCAGCGCATACTGATAATTGACATTGGTATCAACGCCCTCTATGATTACCTCACCGAGCGCACTTTGCATTTTTTGAATTGCCTCACGTCTGTTTTTTGCCCACACACTTATCTTTGCTATCATTGAGTCATAATATGGCGGAATCGTATAGCCACTATAAATTGCAGAGTCAATGCGCACTCCCTTGCCTCCTGGCAGATGAAGTCCTGTAATAGTTCCTGGACATGGCAAAAAATTTTCCTCTGGACGCTCTGCATTTATTCGTACCTCAATTGCATGGCCACTAATCTTTACCTGATCCTGTGTATAAGAAAGCCTCTTTCCATCAGCGATTCGAATCTGCTCTTTAATCAGATCTATTCCTGTGATCCACTCCGTAATTGGATGCTCCACCTGGATTCTTGTATTCATCTCCATAAAATAGAAGCTGCCATCTTGCTCAAGCAAAAATTCAATTGTGCCAGCATTAACATAACCTGCTGCCTTGGCTGCACGCACTGCTGTCTCTCCCATTCTTTGACGAAGTTCTGGCGATAACGCTGCACTTGGCGCCTCCTCGATCATCTTCTGATGATTTCTTTGAATAGAACAGTCACGCTCACCTAGGTGAATTACATTCCCATAAGAATCTGCAAGAATTTGAAATTCAATATGACGCGGTCTTGTAATAAAATGCTCAATATACATAGCATCATCGCCAAATGACTGCTTTGCTTCTGCCTGTGCTATTGCAAAATTTTTTACAAACTCTTCTTCATCCTTTGCCGTGCGCATTCCCTTGCCGCCTCCGCCAAGGACTGCCTTAATCATAACTGGATAACCAACCTTTTTTGCAGTCTCTTTCGCATCCTTTTCGTCATACACTGCATGATCACCGCCAGGTATAACCGGCACACCGGCACTAATCATAGTCTCTCTGGCAGCCTGTTTGTCACCAAGTTTAGCAATCACATTAGAATCTGGCCCGATAAAAATAATATTGCATTCTTCACACAGTTTTGCAAAGCGGCTGTTTTCCGACAATAATCCAAAGCCTGGATGAATGGCCTCTGCACCTGACACAATTGTTGCACTTATGATACGCTCCATTGACAAGTAGCTCTCGCTAAGCTTTGCCGGTCCGATACAAATTGCCTCATCTGCGAGCTTCGCATGAAGCGCATCCTTATCGGCCTCTGAATAGACTGCTACCGTTTCAATCCCCATCTCTCGGCAGGCACGAATAATGCGCACTGCAATCTCTCCCCGGTTTGCTACAAGAACTTTCCTGATCATGTTATCTCCTATCCTATCATAAATGTTAACTCAGCACGGACAACTACCTTGCCATCCACGCTTGCAACTGCCTCTCCAATACCTACAGGTCCTTTTGTCTTGATGATCTTTGTCTCAAGACGTACCTTATCACCAGGCACTATTTTTCCGCGAAAACGGCACTTGTCAATTCCGCCAAAGTAAGCTGTTTTTCCCTTATTTTCTGGAAGTGAAAGAATTGCAACTGCACCCGTCTGCGCCAGTGCCTCGATTGTCAAAACACCTGGCATAACTGGTTCCTGCGGAAAATGACCGGCAAAAAACTCCTCACGGTATGATACACATTTATATCCAACAGCATACTCACCCGGTACATAATCCTCTATGTAATCAATTAATAAGAACGGATGGCGATGCGGAATAATATCTTTAATCTGGTTAATATCTAAATGATTCATATTCTGATTCTCCAATTTTGGGCTTAAGCTTCTTCTATAATAAACAGCTTCTGACCGTACTCAACAGCATCACCGTTTTGTGCACAGATTTCTTTTACAATACCATTTTGTTCGCAGGTAATCTCATGCATCAGCTTCATTGCCTCTACAATACCAAGCGTCTGACCCTTCTTTACGCGGTCACCTACTGATACAAACGGTGCTTCTCCTTCTCCCGGTGCCGTATAAAAGATACCAACAAGAGGAGAATCAATATATTTGTCAGATGATGCTTCATCTGTCTTTTTTGATGTATCTGCGTCAAAAACATCCTCACAATTTTGAACAATGGCAAATTCTGACGCTGCGTTTTTTACTTCTTTCTGCTGCACAACGATTTCCTTTGCTGCATTTTTCTTTAGGCGAAGCTTTATCTCTCCTGTCTCGTAGCAAAAATCATCCAGCTTTGACTTTGATACGTGATCGATCAGCTTTAAAAGATCGTCCAATTCCATATGACTTTTACCACCTTTACGCATTTTCGTATTTCTTTATTAAAATTGAAGCATTATGGCCGCCAAATCCAAGTGAATTGCTCATCGCATAGACAACATCTTTTTCCTTAGGCGCCCCAATTGTGTAGTCAAGATCACATTCCTCGTCAGTCTCTTTTGTGCCCATCGTCTGATGAATGTAGCCTTCCTCAACAGACTTTGCACATACAACAAACTCGACGCCTCCTGCTGCTCCAAGCAAATGACCTGTCATGGATTTTGTTGAATTGATGCAGACATTTTTTGCTGCCTCTCCAAATGCCAACTTAATTGCACGCGTCTCAAAAAGATCATTGTGATGCGTTCCAGTTCCATGTGCATTGATATATGTGATTTCTTCTGGAGCAGCCTTTGCCTCTGTCATGGCAAGCTCCATTGCCTTAGCTGCACCGCTTCCATCTTCGCATGGTGAAGTGATATGGAATGCGTCTGCTGTAGCTCCATAGCCTACTACCTCTGCATAGATATGAGCACCGCGCGCTTTAGCATGTTCAAGCTCCTCAAGAACAACTACACCTGCACCCTCTCCTAAAACAAAGCCTTTTCTGTTTTTATCAAACGGAATTGATGCGTACAGCGGATCATCTGATGTTGAAAGAGCAGTCAGTGACTGAAATCCTGCAATTCCTGTCGGACAGATACTGCTCTCTGCACCGCCTGCAAACATAATATCAGCATCATCATACTGAATTGCACGAAATGCATCTCCAATGCAGTGTGTACCAGATGCACAAGCTGTTACGACATTCGTGCACTTTCCGCGAAGTCCAAGCTGAATTGAAACATTTCCTGCTGCCATGTTCGAAATCATTCTAGGAACCATAAGCGGATTGACACGGTTCACCTGTCCCTTTAAAATCTTTTCATGCTCTGATTCCATCATCTCAAGAGAACCAATTCCTGAACCTATCACAACGCCTGCGCGAAATGCATCCTCTTTTGACAGATCAAGACCTGAATCCTCAAGTGCTTCTTTTGATGCTGCCACAGCATAGTGTGAAAAACGATCCATTCTCTTTGCTGCCTTAAAATCCATACGATCTGCTGCCTTAAAATCCTTTACCTCGGCAGCAAGCGTAACTTTATAACCAGTCGTGTCAAAACGAGTGATAGGTCCGATTCCTACCTTTCCCTCGCGGATTCCCTTCCAGAACTCCTCTACTGTATTTCCAATTGGAGTCACAGCACCCAAGCCTGTCACAACTACTCTTCTTTTCATCAATTATCCTTGCCTTTCTGCTATGTTATTATAGATTACATTCCGCCATCGACCTGAATGACCTGACCGGTAATGTATGACGCATCATCTGACGCCAGAAAGGCCACTGTTTTTGCCACATGCTCTGGCTTTCCAAATGTGCCTGCCGGAATCTGGCTAAGAATCTGATTTCTTACCTGCTCGCTTAATTTCTGCGTCATATCAGTTTCAATAAAACCTGGTGCTACAGCATTTACGGTGATGCCGCGCGATGCAAGTTCCTTTGCTGCTGATTTCGTAAGACCTATAACACCAGCCTTTGATGCCGCATAATTTGCCTGTCCTGCATTTCCAAAAATACCAACCACTGAAGAAATATTAATAATTCTTCCGCTTCTTTGGCGAAGCATTGGACGCGCCACGAGACGCATCGTATGAAAAGTTCCCTTTAAGTTTGTATCAATGACTGCGTCAAAATCCTTCTCTGATATACGCATCAAAAGATTGTCACGCACGATTCCTGCATTGTTGACTAAAATATCAATTCGACCATATTCGCTAATGATATTATTTATAAAAGCTTCGCACTCGGCTGCATCTGCCACATTGCACTGCACACCTACAGCCTTGCCGCCTGCCTGTGTAATCTCATTTACTGTCTCATCAGCTGCCTGTTTTGAGCCATTGTAATTAACAATTACAAATGCTCCTTTAAGCGCAAGCTCCTTTGCAATGGCTCTTCCGATTCCGCGGGATGCCCCTGTTACGACTGCAATTTTTTCTTCTAACATACTTCACCTCACGCCTTTGACAGACATTTTTCAAGTGCTATGGCATCCTCGAAAGAGGATACGTTATATACAGTTGCCTTTGGTGCAATCTTTCTCATAAAACCTGCAAGTGTCTTTCCAGGTCCTATCTCAACAAAAGTATCCACACCGTTTTCAAGCATTGTCTCGATACTTTGCTGCCAGCGAACAGAAGAATAAATTCCTTTTGCAAAAAATGTACTGATCTTTTTACTGTCTGTCACTATTTCGGCAGTCGCATTTGCAACATAAGGAACCTGCAGCGTTGAAAATGACATTGATTCCATCTCCTTAAGCAGCGCTTCTCCTGCTGGTTTTAAAAGCAGGGAATGAAATGGTCCACTGACTTTAAGCTCCACAACACGCTTTGCACCTGCCTCTTTTAATGCTAAAGATGCCTGTTTAACCTCATTAGTCAGACCAGTTATTACTATCTGACCAGGACAGTTATAATTTGCGATCCATACATTTTCAAAGCTTTCAAGAATTTCTTCTATTTTTTTTGCATCTAATCCTAAAACAGCTGCCATTGCGCCTTCACCGGCTGGAACAGTGCTCTGCATCAAAATTCCTCTGCGTCGCACTAACTTTATAGCATCTAGCTCGTTCATGCCGTCTGCTGCTGCAACTGCTGCATACTCTCCAAGGCTTAAGCCTGCTGTGATGTCAGGATTAATGCCGCGTTTTTTTAGTTCCTGCACAATTGCAAGGCAAACGCTTACCATACATGGTTGTGTGTACTCTGTCAAGTTAAGTTCTTCGTGCTCACCAAAACACATTTCCTTCAAATCGAAGTCAAGAATTTTTTGTGCTTGATCAAAAAATGATCTTGCGGCTTCACTGTTTTCATAGAAATCTTTTCCCATTCCAGCTTTCTGCGCACCCTGTCCTGGAAAAATAAATGCAAGCTTACTCATAACATGCCCCTTTCTCAAGAAGCTTTGCCGCCTCAGCCACAATGTTTTCAATGACCTCCCTGCAAGTTAACTCCTCTTTGATCATTCCTGCTATCTGACCAGACATGACACTTCCATTTTTCACATCGCCTTCTACAACAGCCTTTCTAAGACCACCTAACGTCAGATACTCAAGTTCCTCTAATGTTGCACCTTTCTTTTCCAGATCAAGATACTGCTTTGTCATTTCATTTCTAAGTGCTCTGACTGGATGACCAGTGCTTCTGCCTGTTACTTTCGTATCAATATCCTTTGCTTTTAAAATCTTATCCTTATAATTTTGATGTGCCCAGCACTCCTTTGTCGCAACAAAACGAGTTCCCATCTGTACACCGCATGCCCCAAGCATAAAAGCTGCTGCAAGACCTCTGCCATCTGCTATTCCACCTGCCGCAATAACTGGGATATTCAATGCGTCAACTACCTGCGGAACAAGTGTCATTGTCGTACTCTCACCAATATGACCACCTGATTCACATCCTTCTGCAACAACAGCATCGGCTCCTGCTCGCTCCATTCTTTTTGCTAAAGCAACGGATGCAACGACTGGAATCACCTTAATGCCCTTTGATTTCCAAAGTGCCATATAACTCTCTGGATTTCCTGCACCTGTCGTAACAACACTTACGCCCTCCTCTGCAACTACCTGTGCAATCTCTGGCGCATAAGGACTCATCAGCATGACATTGACGCCAAACGGCTTATCTGTCAGCTGCTTTGTCAGGCGAATCTGTTCTCTGACCCACTCAGCCGGTGCATTTGCGGCACCGATAATACCAAGTCCGCCTGCATTTGATACTGCTGCTGCAAGCGTATGTTCCGCCACCCATGCCATTCCGCCTTGAATGATTGGTGCCTGGATTCCAAGCAATCTGGTTAATTCTGTCTGCATCCTTTTTTCCTGCCTTTTCTCGTTTCTCATTTATAATCATGAACATGCTCTTGTTTCATGATCGTATGTTATTTACTCTTTATGACTCTGAATATAATCGATTACATCAGCAACAGTCTCAAGCTGACCCAGATCATCAGTTGGAATTTCAATTCCATAGTTTTCCTCAAGTGCCATTACCATCTCAAATAAATCAAGAGAATCTGCCTTTAAATCATCCTTGAAAGAGGACTCCATTGTAATGCTGTCTTCCTCTACACCTAAGTTTTCTGCTACGATAGTCTTAATTTCTTCAAACATTTTCATTTCTCCTTTATAATAAATTATTGTTTTACCGTTTTTTGCGGTTTCTGCTTTGATCGTTCTTACTTCTTTCTCCAAGTAATCACATCTGCTCCCCAGGTTAAGCCTCCGCCAAAGCCTGCAATGATAATTTTATCACCGTCATGAAGCAGCTTTTTTTGATTCATTTCATCAAGAAGAATCGGGATTGATGCTGATGAGGTATTTCCATATTCATCCAAATTCATTGGAAATTTTTCAATTGGCTGATCCATACGCTTTGCCACTGCCTCTACAATGCGGCGATTTGCCTGATGAAGAAGATAATATGCAATCTCTTCTTTTTTCAGATTGTTCTTCTCTAGAAGTTCGTCAATTACTTCTGGCACCTTGCGCACGGCAAATTGAAAAATAGCTCTGCCATCCATGCTTATAAAGTAGTCGCGCTTAAACAAGTCTGGATGCTCCTTTTCAAACAGCCAATTTGCATCATGACGACTCTTTAAGGTAAGTGCCTGTGACTGTCTTCCATCAGCATGAAGGACAGGAACCCATGAATCATTTTTTGATGCTTCTAATATAACTGCACCGGCGCCATCGCCGAACAATATACAGCTTCCCCTGTCTTGCCAATCCACTACATTGGAAAGCACCTCGCTTCCGATGACAAGTGCATAGCGTACAATTTTGCTTTCAAGATATGTACGCGCCGTGACAAATGCACTCACAAAACCGCTGCATGCTGCGTTCAGATCAAAACATAATGCATTAGAAGCACCTATTGCTGCCTGCACAAGACATGCTGTACTTGGCATGATACTCTCTGGTGTCATAGTGGACACAATGATCAGACCAATCTCATCAGCTAAAATTTCTGCATCCAAAAGTGCCCTTTTTGCTGCACAAACTGCTAAAGAGGAAACCGTCTCATTTTCTGCAATATGACGTCTTTTTATTCCGGTGCGCTCTGTGATCCATGCATCGCTTGTATCAACAAACTGTGCCAGATCATCATTTTCCATTACATGTGATGCAGCGCATGCACCTGTTCCTATGATTGTTCCTGTCATATCCATCCTCTGCTCTTTCTTTCCATTGCAGTTCACAAGTTCAGCTCTCTGCAAGAATATCTCAAAGCAGATGCTTTTTACTCATGAGCTGTTACCAGTTTACCAAATTGCCAGTTAATTACAATTTACAAAAAAGCGTAAAATGTAAGAAATTTAAGAAAATCATCATAGCATTTCAAAAATAGTTCTGGTAAAATAAGAATATAAAAAGTTGATTTGTACACGCAAACCAAATACTTATTTTTCAGGAAATAGAAAGGATGGATTAGCTTTATGTCTGTTAAAGTTAGTATTATCGTGCCTGTATACAACTCTGCAAAGACACTTCGACGCTGCGCAGACAGCATTTTAAATCAAGATTTTACTGATTATGAACTTTTTCTTGTTGACGATGGAAGCACCGATGATTCTGGTGCGATATGTGATGAATATGCCGCCCTTGATAACCGTGTCCACGTCATTCACAAAAATAACAGCGGCGTATCTGATACAAGAAATACAGCTCTTGATCTGGCTCACGGAAAATACATACAATTTTTAGATAGTGATGATTGGATTACACCAGATGCTACAAAGCTTCTTGTGCGCACTGCTGAGAAAAACAACTGCGATCTTGTAATCGCAGATTTTTATCGTGTCAATGGGGAGCGTGTTTCTCAAAAAGGTGATATTGATGAGGATGCCGTACTTTCAAAAGAAGAATTTTCCCACCATATGATGGAAAATCCTGCCGACTTTTATTATGGTGTGATTTGGAATAAGCTGTATCGCCGCGACATTATTGAAAAGCATGAGCTTCGCATGAACGCACAGATTAACTGGTGTGAAGATTTTATGTTTAATCTGGAGTATATAAGATATGCTGAGCGTTTTATTGCATTGAAGGTTCCGATCTATTACTATGTCAAAACAAAAGGTTCTCTTGTGAGTCAGAGTGTAACGATCTCCAATACTGTCAAGATGAAGCTCGAAATTTTTGAATACTATAACAATTTTTATAAACACACATTTGATGAGGCATATTATGAGAAAAACCGACTGAGAATCTACCATTTTTTGATTGACTCAGCAAAGGATGGATTTGTAATGCCTTCAATTCTTCCAGGATCAAAAAAATTAGGAAGTGAACGCACAAGTGTATCTCCACAGGCATTAAACGGACATGGCGTTATTATTGATATCTACCGCAGCAAAATGCTTTTGTATCGTTATCTTGAATCTGCTGCTATTAAGCATGATTTGACACTAAATGATGCCTGCCTTTTACTTGCTTTGGAAAATCCAATTCCATTTACAACCAAAAAAGAGCTGGCCAATTATGCACAGCTCCCACTTCATATTCTTTCTTTGTCGCTCTCTCATCTTTCGGTGCGCGGTTTCATTCAGCCGCTTCCAATACAGCATTTTTCAGTTCGTTTGCTTGAGACAGCAACGCCAGTGCTTGACGATCTGAAAGCTGCAATTAATGATTTTGAATGCACCTGCATGCGCGACTTTACAAAAGAAGAGAGCTGCCTTTACAGACAGCTCTCAGAACGGATTCACGAAAATGTATTAGAAAGTCTTCGCTAATCCAAATATAGTATTTTTTAGACACCATGTGCTCATTGCAGTACATGGTGTTTTTTAATTATTCGATCTCGTCAGTCTCAATGATGAATTTAACAGAACCATTCATGCTGTCACTTCTGCCGCTGTAGGTATCATATGAAATCTCATCTGAGGTCAGAGCCTTTAAGCGGTCAAGAATTACTGTCAGATTCTCATCAGCCATATCCTTGATCTTGCTGATTCCTTCATCATAAAACTCCTGCATACCGTCCTTTAAATCCTCTGCGCCATCCTTAAGATCGCTGATTCCATCTACTACATCATCACTTGCATCTGATAATGTGTCTGCACCATCCTTAAGATCACTAACGCCATCTGCTAACGTCTGTGCACCACTCTTTAAGTCAAGTGTTCCCTTTCTCAAATCATTAGTTCCAGACTTCAATGTACCAGCACCACTGCTAAGTGCACTTGTACCAGACTTTAATGTGTTAATTCCACTTTGTAATGTACCAGCACCACTCTTTAAGGTATCTGCACCTGTCTTTAAGGTATCAGTTCCGCCCTTTAAGCTGTCAGTTCCGCTCTTTAATGTATCAATTCCGCTCTTTGCACTGTCTATGCCGCCCTTTAAGGTTGCTGCACCATCACGCAGTGTCTGGCTGTTTGCTGCAAGCTGTCCTGCTCCTGCTGTCATCTGTGTGCTTAACTGATTTAATCCCTCGATCAGCTGTCCTGCTCCAGTCTGGAGTGCTGCTGCACCGCTTGTAAGAGATGCACTGTTTGCCTTCAACTGTGCTGCACCACCTGTAAGTGTATCGTTGTTTGCATCAAGCTGTGCAAAACCATCTAACAGCTGTTGGATGCCTGCAAAAGCCTGAGTGTTTAATGTAGCAACCTGCGTTGAAAGACTGCCCATTGCTTCATTGAAATCTTGCATATTAGAATCAAGTAAATCAACACCTGTGCTAAGCGCAGTGACATCTGCTGCCGGAATCTGATCCTTCATAGAAGTAATACTGTCGATCTTTGTCTGTACATCTGTAAGTGAGGTAATTAAACCTGTAACAGTTGTCTGAAGAGTATCAAAGGTATTCTTAATGCTCTCTACCTTCGCTGCCATACCTTCCAAATCCGCATTCAATGTTGGAAGCGTTATTCCATCAATTCCTTGTACTGGAGTATATGCTGGTGCGTCAACATTTACCGCCTCTACTCCACTTACATTTCCAAGGCTATTAATTGCTGTCTGTAACGATGCTGCCAGCTCAGTATTTCCTGCTGCATTTGCTGCGTCAAGCTGCTGCTGAAGAACTGCTCTTGCGCTGTCAATCTGTGCATTTGCGTTGGCTATTGCCTTGTTTATCTGCGCATTTGCTGCATTATTTACACTGTCAGCCAGTCCCTGTGCAGCGCTTGATAATTCATTGTTTGCTTTAGCAATCTGCGCATTAATCGTATCCTTTGCCGTTGCTGCTGTTTTTGCTAACTCAACAGTATAACTCTGTACTGCCGTGATCTGATTCATCAAATATTCAGCATTTGCAATCATGCCCTGAACTGGTGCTACGATTTGCTCTTTCATAACACTAGATAATCCACTTGCTTCTGTGATCAGCTCATTTCCAGTTTTCAACATGCTGTCTAACAGAGTCATTAACTGTTTAGTCTCGTCAGTTCCCAAGGAAGCCTTTAAGGATTCTGTTCCCTGTGCCAGTGCATTTGATGCTGCGACAAGATCCTCTGTCGTCTCTCCCTCTCCATCAAGTGCTGCAGTAAGTGTGCTTAACGCACCCTGAATCTGAGTCAGTGCCTGTGCACCCTGTGAAAGCTGCTGTTCGCCTGCAACATATGCACTTACGCCATCTGCTAAGGAATCTGTTCCTGCTGTGTAGCTGTTAACACCAGCTGCCAATGTATTGATTCCTTGGGCAAACTGAGAAACCTTTGTGTTTAATTCACTGTCACTTGACAGATTTGCCTGAATACCTGCATTTAACAGATCGACACCAGATGTATAATCATTGATTCCACTCTGTAATGTACCTGCACCACTCTGTAACTGTACTGCTCCGCTTTGCAACTGTCCTGCACCGCTCTGTAACTGACCTGCTCCACTCTGAAGTGAAGTTGCACCACTTGCAAGCTGACTCACACCACTTGCAAGATCCTTAGAACCACTCTGAAGCTTTCCAGCTCCATCGTCAAGCGTCCTTGCTCCGCTTGCAAGATCACCTGCTCCGCTCTGTAACTGCTTTGCTCCATCTGCAAGTTTATTTACACCATCTGTCAGATCACCAACGCCATCCGAAAGATCATGTGTGCCATCTCTTAATTCCTTAACACCATCATCAAACTCGCCATACTTCTCGTCAAGTTCCTCCACACCATCATACAGATCAGAGGTTCCATCAACAAGCTGTGTTGCTGCATCTGTAAGATCATCGAGCGCATCCTTAATATCATCTAATGCACTGTCATCATCAAAGTCAATATCCTTTAACAGATCAGACAATGCAACTGTCAGAGAAGAACTCATTGAGAAATCTGTTACATCAGCTTCAATCGATACGCTGTCTGGAATGTCAATATCGAGCGTTTTGTCTTCACTGTTCTTATCGTCATCATCTGCAGAAAGATCAATCGTGTCAAGCTTTAAGCTATCCTTAAGACCAGGCATTCCGACACCCACAACAATATTTCTGCTTCCATCAGAAATTACCTTTCCGTTGTCGATGGTGACATTAGAGAATGTATCATCTGGAAGTATCATTGCAGTCAGCATTACAAATGGACTATAGATAGTCTCATTCTTTCCATCTACCTTTGCACTCTTCTTCTCGTTGTTAGTATACTGAATCTTGATCTGAAGATGACCGCTCTTGCCGACAAGATCCTGCGGCTGCATCTCTTGTCCATCTAATAAGTATGTAAACTTTACAGATACCGGAAGATCCTTATTGCTCTGACCCTGATAATAAATATCGCTGCCATCTGTATTCCATGTCAGGCTGTCACCATTTTCACTAAAAGTCTCATCACCTTTTACATTCTTTATATTTGTCAGATCAGACTGATCCTCAACGCTGCTTTCACTGCCTGCATTCTTTAACCAGTTAGATACTGTGATCTGCTGTGGATTTCCAGATGCATCTGCATTTACATAGACGGTTTCCTCTTTTGATACACTGCTTGATGAATCCTTTGTATTTGCTGTGTTCGCAGCCATTGCCATTGGAACACTTCCTACTGCTACTGCCATGCCGACTGCAAGTCCGGCTGTCATTTTTCTTTTCAGCATATGATTTCTATTCATAATATAACACCCTCATTCTCATTTCTAAATCAGAATTGCACGCTTGTGCACGCCAGTTACTTTACTTTTTATTTCTTTCCAAGAAAGTTAATTGATGTCTTACAAATTACCTTATCAAAAATCAGGAACATTGCCGGCAAAACAAGTGCTACAACGACAACACTGATTAATGCACCTCTTGAAAGAAGTGTACAGATGGAACCAATCATATCAACCTTTGAATAAGCTGATACACCAAATGTTGCTGCGAAGAAGCTAAGACCACTCGTTATAATGGATTCAAGGCTTGCCTTATGTGCTGCACTTACAGCTTCCTTTTTATTCTTTCCTCTGCTTCTCTCTTTCTGATAACGGCTCGTCATCAGGATTGCATAATCTACTGTCGCACCTAATTGAATAGTTCCGACAACGATAGAGGCAACAAACGGAAGACTGATGTTTTGATAGAACGGAACTGCCATATTGACTGCTATCGCAAATTCGATTACTGCTACCAGAATAATTGGCAGTGAAATCGACTTGAAGATAATCATGATAATGATGAAAATCGCTGCCATTGATACTGTGTTAACACTTTGAAGGTCGATATTTGTTACATCCTCAAGGTCCTTCATCATAGGAGCTTCACCGATTACCATTGCATTTTCATCATAACCCTTTACAATGTCATTGATCTGGGCAATCTGACTGTTAACTTCCTCTGTCGCTGACTGATACTTTGAGCATACAAACGCAAGCTCCCAATTATCACTTTGCAGCATACTCTTGATATCCTTTGGAATCATAGAATCAGGAATAGTTGCACCAACTAAGGAATTTAAGCTGATCGTCCACTTAACACCGTCCACCTCATCGATGGCATTTAACATATCACGCTTATCCTTTGCGTCCATGTTCTTATCCATCATAACCATGTGAAGAACACTCATATCAAAGTCTTCTTCAAGCTTTTCATTTGCCACATTGCTCTCAAGTGTAGATGGAAGAGATTTTGCAATGTTGTAATAAATCTTTGTATTGCTGTTTCCATAAATTGCCGGAGCTAAAAGAACAAGGAAGATAACAAGCCAAATCTTATAATGCTTTGTAATGAAGCCTGACAATCTATCCATGCTCTTAATGAGCGGCTTATGCTTTGTTTTTTCAATCGGCTTATCGAAAATAAGAATCATAGCCGGAAGAACAGTTACACAGCAGATAACACCGATTACAACTCCTTTTGCACTGACAATACCAAGATCACGGCCAAGTGCGAATGTCATAAAACAAAGTGCGGCAAAACCAGCAATTGTTGTAACAGAGCTTCCCACGATAGACTTAAAGGTATTGGCGATTGCATGACCCATCGCACGCTCCCTATCATCTGGGAAACGTTCTTTATTTTCCTCGTAGCTGCTAAGAAGGAAAATGGAATAATCCATTGTAACACCGAGCTGAAGAACAGCTACAAGTGCCTGTGTAATATAGGAAATCTCTCCAAGGAATACATTCGTTCCCATGTTGTAGAGAATAGATATTCCGATACTTAATAAGAAAAACAGCGGAACCAAAAACGAATCAGTAAACAGCTGCAATACGATGAAGCAAAGAATTGCGGCAATCACAACGTATGCCGGCATCTCGCTTAATGCCAGGTTCTTAATATCGGTAACAATACCAGTCATACCGCTTAAGAAACACTGATCATTACTGATCTTTCTCATTTCGGTAAGTGCTTCCATAGCTTCATCAGATGATGTCGTGTTGTCAAATAGCACAAGCATCATGGTCGCATCACCTTTAAAGAACGCCTCTCGCAGATCCTTTGGAATCATCTCGACTGGAAGACTTAAATCGGCAACATCATCATACCAAAGAACATCCTTAACATGATCAATCTCGCTGTATGCATCTTCTAGCTTTTGCACATCCTTTAGTTCCATGTTTTCCACGACGACCATGGAAAACGCGCCCATTCCGTACTCATCGACCATAATATCCTGACCCTTGATCGTCTCAAGCGTGTCTGGCAGATAACTTAAGATATCATAGTTGACTCTTGTCTTTGCCATACCGATTACGGAAGGAATCATAAGCAAAATGCTGATCAATATGATCAGATATTTATGTTTTGCAATCCATTTTCCTACTTTAACCATAGCAACCATCTCCTATCTTTTTTTCACACTACGCATTATATGCAGAAACTGACTTTTGGTCAATATTAAAAGTATCCGAAAAATATATGGTAATAAAATGAATTTTGGTCAGTTTTTAATAATTGACTTTTAGTCAGTTTTGTAAGATAATAACTCTAAGATTCAAGTTTTTAAACATTTACACCTTTACTATTACTTAATATCTTGATATAATGATAGCTTAGGATAAATTACAAGTATTACAGGAGGGGTTCTCGTATGGGAAAAGTGGATATCAATAAGAAACAAAAGAAAAACGCTTTGCTGCAGACGGCCTTTGATTTGTTTCGCGATAAGGGCTTTGCAAAGACGACTATCTCTGATATTGTTTCAGATGCCGGCCTTGCAAAGGGAACTTTCTATTTATATTTTAAGGATAAATATGATTTGAGGGATAAGCTGATTGCCCACAAAGCAGGACAGCTATTTGCAGATGCTCACCATGCACTGCTGAATCAGAAGTTTAATAGCTTTGAAGACCAGATTATCGCAGTTGCCGACTACATCATCGGCCGCCTGAATGATGATCACGGTCTTTTAACCTTTATTTCCAAGAATTTATCATGGGGGATTTTTAAAACAGCTTTTGAAAATACGCTGCCAGATGAGTCTTTACAGTTTTATGATTATATATTTGAACAGATGAAAAAAAATTCATATGTCTGTCCAGAGCCTGAGCTAATGCTCTTTACAATTATCGAACTCGTTGGTTCTACATGTTACAGCTGTATTTTGTATGGCCAGCCAGTATCAGTTGAAGAATATCTTCCTTATCTCCATACTGTAATACGCCAGATTCTGGCTGGATTTTTGGTTCAGCAGCCGGCACAAATTGAAACAAAAACTGCTTCGTAATAAATTTTCATATTTTTTTGTGCAAAAAAGGAATGGTCATTTTCATGACCATTCCTTTTTTCGAATCATTTAATTGTTCACTTATAATTTTCTCCAGATTATTCGTCCTTCTTTGGCTCTTCTTCAGTTTCTGCTGTCTCTGGCTCAGGTACTGCTGCATTGTGTGCTGCATTTAATGCTACTACAACCGCATCTGGATCTGTCATAATAGTAATCTTCTTATCTGCATAAATTGGAAGATCCTTTACACGAATAACATCGCCAATCTTCATGTCGCCAACATCAACTCTGACCTCATCAACCAGATCTGCCGGCAATGCCTTATAGGCAATCTCTTCAAGGCTCTCCTGAAGTACACCTTCTGCAATCTTGTCATGATTCTCTAAGACAACCTCAACAACAGAATGAACTTTTTCTGTGCTTACAAGTGCCTGAAAATCAATCTCATCAATTCTTCCTGCAACAGGGTTATATGCGACGTCCTTGATCAGTGCATCATACTGAGTTCCCTCAACATCAAGCATGATCTGACTTCCTTTATGTGCTTTCTTTAAGAATTTCTCTAACTCCAGTTTCTGAAACTTTACTGGGATAGAACCTTCAATTTTCTTTCCGAACACGTTGCCTACAACGTATCCCTCTCTTCTAAGCTTCTTTGCTTTGATGTCCATGCTTCGTTTTTCAGCTTTTAAAGTATTCATTTTGTCTTTTCCTCCAAAAATCTGATTCCTTAGCAGCCTTCGACAAGAGGTTTTGTTAAGAAACTGACCTGTCTGGTCATTTCCTTTGTTCGGTATGTAATATAACACCACAAACTCAAAAATGCAAGAGTTTTTTTGTGAAGATTTTGTGAACAGTAATACAACCCGGTAGGCTTACGAAGGGTGACTCGGCGAAGTGTTTGTCGGCGTCACTGTTCAGCGATGCCCACTATGTACCTTTTTATCATACATTATTTTGAGCAGCTCGCTTCAACGTTCCGCCTCGTAAATCACATTCGCCTCGCCCCCATTTACGTAACGTCGAATCCATGCTAACGATCATCTCAGGGAAAAGTGCTCGTCTCATCACTGATTTAAATCACACTCACTGCGCAACGATCGTATCGTACTTATTGATTTCTTCCCACATCCTTCGATATAATTCCTTTCCAGTGTCACATGGTGTAAATGAGAATAGTCCAACCTGTGCAATGATATCATCGGATACTGCTACAAAACAATATCCACTTCCATTCTCATTTATAAGAAATACAGCATCACGATTTCCATCACTATCTGTAATTCTGCAAATTACATCGTCCTCACTCTGTTTAAGCGCATCCAATGCATATGCCGCACTACTTATAAGCTTTTCCGAAAATCCACCAAATAGATACGGCTGTGCCACTCCAAGAAGTGCCTGTGCCATTGTAGAAAGCTGATTTGCGTTATCTCCTTCAAGCATAACCCATTTTGAATCATTGGTTGTTTCAAGGCTTGGAGTCCACGAAAATGTCAAATTTTCTTTGTCCAGTTGCTGCCACTGAGTTCTTATTCCACTCATTTCGCTGCTTGCCGCAGTTAAAAGCTCTCGATATAAAATTGCCATTTCTGGTTCTGCCTCAAATGACAACTCGCAGGCATCCTCTGTTACCGCCAGCTGTCCTCTTACTTTGGCATCGTATCGCATTTCTTCGGTATCAGACCAGGTGCCCCGCTGCTCGCAGATTTCACGAAAACGCTTCTGGGAATCGAGTTCCAAATTTGCGGGCGATATTCCTACACAGTTATAGATTACGTTTATGCCCTCTGCCGCACTGACTGTCTGATTTGTCAGCAATCCTTTATTTGCATTGGCGACAACAACATCTTTATCTTCCTTTGCAAATTCATACTGAAGTTTGGTCACACCTGCTTTTTTGTCCACTGTCGCAGTGATCGCTGCATTGCACCCCAAAATATATGCATCTGAAATCTGTACAGTCGTTATATCGTCTTCCTTCGAAACAATTTCAAGTGTATCTCCATACCATACCTTCAATTCATCTAACGTCATTCCCCAGCGAAGTCTGCCCTGTGGAATCAGCCAGTTCAAGTTATCAAGATCTGTTGACTGACCAAAAACTGGGCTAAGCAGGTATTCTGATGCTGTGCCTGTTGCAAACTGACCTGTCAGATATCCTTCTATCAAAGTAATCATCTGCTCATTTTTCTCATCTGTTTGTGTCAGTGAAAATGCCCCCGGTCCCTTATCAGTTGACTCACGAAGATTGCTATCACTTGTCTTTTTATATTGTGCCTCACTCCAAACAAGCTCGCCATTTTCATTCTGTGTCAGCATCAGCACATTGGATTTATTGTTCATCTGATCATCTACACCAAAATCCCAGCTAAATGACCCATCTGTAAGTTTTGCCATACCGATCATATTTGTGTGCGTGCTGCTTCCTCCAATATACACTCTTGCGGTGAAATAGACTTCATAAACGCCATCTTCATCCAGATCTGCCGCAGCCACACTTAATACTTTTACATCCGATACGGTTGTAAGTTTTCCCTGAGCCAGCTGTGGAACTGCTATCAGCTGATCCTGCCAGGTTATGTATACTCGTTCATTCAACGCATCACGAAACAGTGCAATACCACTATCCTTCATCCATTCCGGCGTAATCTGCGCAACATATTCTTTATCAAGCAGCCCAAATGTCTCACAAAACTCCTCCACGCCATCCGTTATTGGTATCTGCTCATACACATCCACTGCTGAAAGCACCGGAAGTGTGGTCTGATCTGTCTGACCTGCTTGATTTATCTGCGTTTCACTCTGACTTTGTGCCGTACTTTCTCCTCCGAAACACAATGCTGCTGCATTTAACATAAGTCCCGCCGCAAGTACCACGCTTGCCATTTTTGTTTTCTTTTTGTTTAGCATCATACGCAGTCTCCTTTCTGTATCAGATTTTCCTGATACCATTGTTGATGCCGCTGTCATACCAAAAGTTTTTTTATCCGACACAGCATCAACTAATGTCTTTGCATACAAAAATTTATTTTCCCACCCAATTGTTTCCAGTGTGCCTTCATCACACGCCATTTCACAGTCTCTTTTGGATGCTACTGCTGCGGCCCACACTAGTGGATTCCACCACCAAATAATCATACAAAGACTTCTCATCACAGACCAGATATGATCTTTGTGCTGGTAATGGCACCTCTCATGCTGAAGAATCATCAAAAGCTGATCATCCTGCAAGTTTGTCTCCTCTTTCAGATAAATCGCCGGATGAATCACCCCAAACAAACACGGAGAGGATAATCCCTTTACCTGATAAATCGGTGGCTTTTCGCTGTTATCTATTTGTTTTCTGCTTCGCATTAACATGTGACGGAAGCGAAGATTGATTCCGATAAACCAAAGTCCTACGACAATACTGCCGCAAAGCCAGATGGCTGGAACCATACTTATTAGTTGCGCTATTATACGGTGAAATACATTAGAATTGCTATTTTTTGATTGTGTGTATTCTTCGAGTTGTGGTAATGCCTCCTTCCCTGTCTGATAAAAACCGTTCTTGTCGATATTTTCTGCCTGACTGATTACCTGTCCATTTTGCTGTCCGATATTGATACTTTGATTCTTCACGTTATCGGTATCGTTATTTGGGGTACGATCTGCACTATTCGTATCTTCTATACCAGCTCTGTTTGTATTGCCTGTATCCTGTCCATTTTCCATTCCGAATTCTGCATTTGAATCTGCCTTATCTAACTCATTTCTTTGCTGGGTTACACTTTGAAATAGCTGCTCGGATACCTTTGTAATATTCTGCGTCAACTGCTGATTATTCCAAAATGCCGCCGGACAAATCAAACGAACCATCACAACTGCCCAGAGTGCATATCGAAACCGACTACTAATTCTCGTTCCAAATACTTTGCGGATTGCAAAGACCGCCACGATCAGAACACAGGAGCCAATGATCCAGTCTGTCATTTTCCCTCCTCTCTAGCCTCCTGAATGATCTTATACAGCTCATCAATCTCGGATTTCGATAACTTCCGATCATGTGCCATTGCTGACAACATCATTCCCACGCTGCCATCATATACACGTTCCAAAAAGCTGCGCGTCTCAGCCTGCTCTGCTTCTTCTTTCTGTAATACTGGATAATACTGCTGATACCTTCCGCTATCATCCATACGAATAACACCCTTCGTGTTCATTCGGCGAAGCATTGTAAAAATCGTTCCTTTGCTCCATGCCGTATCATCCTGCATCGCTTCTACCATATCTCCGAGTGTCATCGGATAATTCTCCCACAAAAGTTTCATCAGTTTCCATTCACCGTCAGATAAAACAATATGCTTTGCCATTTTCTACTCCCTTCTGTAGTTTATTCCGGTTTACTTGTGTCAACCCTATGATAGCATAGTGGTATACACTTGTCAACCCGGTTTTTAAAAAATATCTGCCCCATTGCAATAGGACAGATATTTTCCCACAAGTCTTATCTTTTCTCCTTAAGATTACGCAAACAAATTAATACGAATCAATTCTTCTTTGCTGCAACAACAGGCGTAAAATCCGCTGTATCGCCACAGAAGTACCCGCCAAGCTTCTCGATTATATACAGCATCACCTCTTTTGCTTTCTCATAGTCCTCCGGGCGAATCGTAACAGCAGCTACTGTATGAATCTCATTTTCCTTCAGATATGCATCACCTTCTTCATCGCCAAGCGTGCCCTCTAAATCTTCCATATCCAGTGTACCGCTCTCTGGCAATGAAATTTCAAGTACACCTGCTGCCTCCCAATACTCAGCATTCTGCGCTTCATTAAACAGCTCATAGATTTTGCGAAGAGACAGCTCTTCTTTGTTTAAGTACAGCCATTCTCCCGGCATCTTTGGTGCCGTTGGCTTTTTGACTGGTTTGGATGCTGGTGCTTTTGACAGCTTTTTGTTCCCAGACTTTCCTAATACCTTGCTTAGTGTTGTCTTATTGCTTTTACCATTCTTTTTTAAATTTGTTTGTGTCATACAACGTCTCCTTTTGTATAGTCAGTTGCTTATATTATAGCATGAAAAGAGCCTGCCGCAAAGGGCAGACTCCTGTTAAATTTATTTGCTTGATTTACTACCGTTTATAGATTCCTTTTAATGAGTCAAAACCGTTCAGTTTACACCTTCGTTACATAAACGGCGCTGAGATGATGTGCTTTACGAGACGGGACGTTGTAGCGTGGCTTTCAAAATACAGTATGATAATAAAAAATGTAACAGGCGCCCGCGGAATTGGGCCCGTCGACAAAGTCACTCATCGAAGTGCCCCTCGTAAAACTTGCGGGTTGCACACTTCCTCCCTCCGCAAAACTCCCGGGATCGCACTCAAAGCCTACCGGCCTCCACTATCTCCCGAGTTGCACTATCTACCGGGTTGCACCATCTCCCGGGTTGTCAATCAATAAAGCACTTTCGCCGCTTCTTCGGCCCCCGCAAACGGTCCTGGGATGACATCGACACCACGATGCGTTCCAAAATAGTCACTGTCAAATCGGATTGCTGTTCCATCAGGATTTTCAAAGCGTTCCTCTGGCTCAAATGCCTTTCCGAGCACATCTGAATCAATCATTCTATTTTTAAAGCCTTCGATCAGTTCGTATACGTTTGTATCCAGATAATAACCGTCCTCTTTCTGAACAAGCTCTACGCGCACATCCTCACGTGCGACATCTGATATCAGAGCATTGACATCCTTCTTACTTGGCTTTGCACCACCAAGATAAGCGTTGCCTTCAATCCATACTGGCAATTTTCCTTCGTGTGCGCCATAAAGTTTTGCCATATCAGCAGGCTTACTAAAATCAAACTGAGAAATCCACTCATCATATGTCGGATACTCATCAAACATCCAGGTACCTGCTGCACGATTTTCTGTGTCAAATCCATCATCTGAATCGTGCATCGTTATAATATCATCTGATGGCCATTTCTGTACAAAGATATTATTATAGAAACGATCATCACCATGAAGTACGGTCATAAAGCCCATTACCTCAGTACGATGCGGCATATGATACGGTGTATAACGCGGTCCTGTTCCTCCGCCCACACAAGTAAGTGCACCACAGATCAAATTGTGGACAAGTGCTACACCCTCTGTTGCAAAACGAAGACTTGCATCGGAAAGCATAATGTTATTATCAATCAATGTCGGACCATGTCCAACTTCAACAAAGATATCCTGTGACATCATGCCGCCCTTTAATACAGACGCAAACGGCGGACGCTGATTATCATGCAGCAGGTTCTGGCTCAGTCTTGTTCCCTGTGCTTCCCAGTCACACCAAATACCCATTGTACAATGATGAATGTGATTGCGGCGCATTGTCACATCGATTGCAGCATGCATCTTAATTCCAGCAATCTCAGCACCGCCTAACTCCATCATGTTGTTGATATGATGAATATGATTATCCTCAATAATACTGAACACACCACCCATACGGCCTATGATTCCGCCCTGCTCGCAATGATGAATGTTGTTTCGGCGAATGATATGGCTTCCAACTTTTTCTTTCAGCCAGCCATGATACTGACCACGACATACAGCATCACGCTCCATCTGTGTCGGGCTCTTTACATATTTTGTAGTAAAGTAATGGTCATTCTCTGGATCAAGATATTTGCCAAGCGAAATTCCTGCACACTTGCTGTTTGAGATCTCGCAGTCCTCGATGATCCAACCCTTGCTCCAATGTGGTCCAATCATTCCATCCTGATATGCAGCAGGCGGTGCCCATGTTGTTGCAGCCTTTGTCACAGTAAACCCGCTTACTGTAATATAGCCAACACCTGTCTTTGACGGCATAAAGCACTCACGTCTTACATTAATTTCTACATTTTCCTTGTTCGGGTCTGCTCCCTTAAAATTCGCATAAATAATAGTCTCATCTGTTTCCTGATCCTGTTCTGTATACCACTTGTAAACAGATTCCTCTGGAACCCAGCTGCACTCATAAACTTCGCCCTTAATACAATCCTCAAGCGAAGATGTCTCATACAATGCTCTGTCATTTAAATAAACACATCCAGTATGCTTGTCTGCCTTGGCAAAATACCAATCGCCATATACAAATGTAGTATACGGATTATATGCACCAAAGGTACTGTTTGGCACTCGGCACACCCATACATTGTCCTGATAATGCTTCCAACTGGTGATACGCTCTGCTCCTGTAATAACTGCTGCTAATGGCTCTGTACTCTTATATGTAATGCGTGCATCTGGCTCTCCTGCAAAAATAGGATCCACATACTCACGATATACACCAGGTGCTACAAGCACTGTATCACCTGGTTTTGCGACCTTTGCAGCCTCATTAATACGGCGAAATGGCATTTCCTTGCTTCCGTTTCCATCACGTCCTGCACGGACATCAACATAAATATCCATATCATTTTTTCCTTTCAATATTAGAGATTCTTATTTTTAGATGTTGTATATTTTTACTTACACAACAGCTTGACACGGTCTGATTATGTATATTTATTGACTCTAAGAATCAAATTGTGTCTACCGCGATTATACATCATTGCTATCAAAATGTCTCTCTTTTTCTTTATTTTTAGAAAGGTTTTTATAGTAAAACGTTACTCTTTACGTGAGATTTTACTGTATCTTCAACCTCTAAAAAAACGCTTCAATTTATGTTAGGTCTTATTCCAAATGTTGCAATCTCATATGGCTTAATTACAATTAAAAATGCTTCGCTTTCTTCTCGCAGTGCTTCGTTTTCTTCTTCGATCACATTGCTTCGATACATACACTCCATCCAATCTGCTTTTTTGACTGTAAGTGTAACATCCTTTTCCATTGTATTAACAAAACGAACAAAAATATCATCACTGTGAGCGCCCTTCTTCCAGGCTGTCAAATTCAATCCCTCACCCTGCCATTCAAAGAAGCTCTTTTCAAGCGGAAGACTGCCTGTCTGTGCCTGCGGCATATAAATTTGTTCTGTTGTGCGATTCATGCCAGTTTCCACTGCTGTAAGATCATGCTGATAACCATATCCAAGTGCAAATGCATCTGCACTCTTTCCAGCTTCATACGGGAATAATGCATACTCCATTGTATAAGTACCCTGCATCTGTGCCTGTGGTGTCGGGAAATATCCCCAGTCACCCATCTCTGCAACTGAGCGAAGCAGCGTCAGCGCAATCGCATTTTCCTGATCAGGAAGAATCTCATACTCATACAGACCACGATTTGCTACTAATATTCCTGCTGATGAATCTTCCATCGCAACAAAACACTGCTGATGCTCGCATCCGCTCGGATTGATCCACGCTTTTCCATGGCGATTTGGACGTCTTACAACCTCAAACGGTGAATCAGCCATATGCATATCACTCACAAGTCCTGTAGGAATCAATACACGTATACGATGATCCTTTGCTGTATTAACAATTGTTGTCTGGATTTTCAAACCAACTGTATTTCGCTCAAGTGTCAGCTTTGTCTCAAGTTCAAGCAAAACAAGCTTTGTACTGCGTTTGGCTTCTCTTTGATAAGGATCAACACAAGAATAACGCTGTGCCAGAATTTCATCACCCATTGCTTCTGGAATTTCCATCTGCTGACAGATTTTTACTACGAAACGAAGCTCACTGTTTTCTTCAATCGTAATCTTTGCCGACTTATTTTCTGTCGTAACAGTTTTTCTTTCTGTATCCTGAATATAAATATACTCATTTCCCATATCTCCTGTATCCTCATAGATACCAATATGTTTAAAGGTATATCCTGTCTTTTTGTCTGTCAGATCATAGCTGCCATCCTCATTTATCTTCACGCTTATAAATTTATTTTCCATCGTGAGAGTGTTTATGTCTTTTATTATATTTTCTGTCTGGCAGTCTGAAGACTTTAAGCATTCTTCGTTTTCTTCCAGCACATATACCTTATAGCCCATTGCTGGAACATCCTCTGCCTCAAATGTTACCTGCACACGCTCTGCCATATATGGCTGACGGAAACGATCATCTGGCAGATCATAGCCAAACTCAGTCGGTACCTTTATAATCTTCGCGTCAATCCTTTTTTGTTCTGCATCATACAGTGTAAATTTTGGCAGTTTTTCTGCCTCAAGCTCATTCCAAGACTTTTCCAAATTTCCATACAGACGCTTTGCATCAAGCACAACTGACAATACCTGAGTCTTCGCCCAGCCTGAAAAATTATATACAGCAAATGCAATTTTTTGCTTTCCGCTATGCTTCTCATCTTTATAAATTGACTGCGTATCAATTTTATTAGTAATTTCACGCAGACTGTTTTTATACAACTCCTCTGCAACCTGCAGACTCTTATGAAAACGTGCTTCGATCTCACGATTTACTTCATCCACACTGCATCCGCAAATACTATCATGCGGATGATTCTGCATAAGCTTTTTCCAACTGTAGGAAAGTAAATCCGCTGGATACTCATCTCCTAAAAGAAAGGCAACTGCAGCTGCTGGCTCTGCCTGACGTTCAAGTGCACTTTCTCCTTTTCTATTGGCAATTTTTAAATCTGCATTTGCTGAACATGTATTTACAAGGGTCCAACAGCCATCTGTCTCCTGACTTGTCAATTCTCCGATAACAGTAGAAGTCTGATCAGAAAGTTCCTCCTTGACTGCCTTTGCGTATGTCTCTAAATCAGAATGAATAAATTCAATATCAGGATAAAGCTTTTTTGCAACTGCAATTGCCTCTGGCAGGTTTTTCTGCACTGGCTGATGATCACAGCCGTTCATAAATAATAGGTGACTTGTTCCAGCAAATTGTCTCGCTTTTGCAAGACGCTCATCCCAGTAAATCTTTGCCTGTGCCTCATCGACCGGAATTTCCATACCGTTGTTATACCAATTGGCAAATAAGATGCCTGGCAGGCTGCTTCCATCGTTTGACTGCCAGTTCATCTCTGAAAACGTAGATTCATATTGGCCACTCTTGACCTCATTATTAAGACCAATTGGTTTTACGCCTCTGCCAAATGCAATTGCTTCCATTCTGGCTTGCTTTAATACCTGCGGCATCTGTCCTGCATTGCCAAATGCATCTGGAAAATAACCAATATGACTAACTTTTCCATATTTCTTTGCAGACTCCATGCCTGTAAGCAGATTTCTTACGCATGACTCTCCGCTTGTCAAAAATTCATCTTGCAGCACATACCACGGTCCAACACATAGTCTGCCTTCACGCACGTACTTTTCAATCTGTTCTCGCTTTTGTGGACGAATCTCCAAATAATCATCCAGTGCAATTGTCTGGCCATCCAGAAAAAAGCTTCTATATGCTTCATCTGTTTCAAATTTTTCTAAAATTGCATCCACCAATTCTACCAAGTGCATTCTGTGTTTTTCAAATGGCAGATACCACTCTCTGTCCCAATGGGAGTGAGAAACAATATGTACTGTTGTTTTCATTATTTTCCGCCTTTCCTCTTATTCATATAATACTCCAACTGCTTTTATTTTATCCTGTTCTTTCCACTTTCGTCAAGATGATTTTTCATCCAACACTTAATAAAAGATTCCGAAAACACCTGCGTTTACACAGCTATCTCGGAATCTTATTTAGGTTTATAGGTTTATGGGTTTACAAATTTAATTACTTTCCAAGAAGTCCTTCTAATGCTCGGTATGCAACACAGAACGCTTTCTCGGTATCATTTTCTGCACGAACTGCCGCATCTTTTTCCAGATTTGCGAGTCCTGCGAAGTTTGCCAAATGCGGTTCCAGACTCAAATATCCCTTGTAACCGGATGCGTCCAACTTTTCAAAGATATCTAGAAGCTGTCCATCTCCAGTTCCTGCCGGAACAACCTCACCATCAGACAAACGAGCATCTTTTACATGAACATATTCAATGTATGGTTTTAACATTTCGTATGCCTCTAATGTATTTTGTCCGCACTGAATAAAATTTGCAAAATCAAAGGTCGCTTTAAAATGATCTCCATAAAATTCCTTCATTAAATCCAAACATCTAGCTGCATTGTCACCATAGATGCCTTTTTCATTTTCGTGAAGCAGTACCAGATGATTTTTCTGTGCCTCTTTTACCATGCATTCCATACGACGCATTACCTCATCGCGTGAATCCTTTGGATCTAAATGCTCTGGCATATAAAAACTAAACATGCGAATATACGGTGTCTCAAAAATATCAGCAATGCGCTCGATTCTACCAAGCTTTTTCATATGCTCTTCAAAGTCATCATTGATACCGATTTTTCCAATCGGAGAACCGACTGCTGATACACGGATTCCAGCAGCGTCAAGACGTTTTTTTGCTTCTTTTGCCTGCTCATCTGTAAAATCAGCTACGCCAGTGCCATCGGCACTTCTAAACTCCACAAATTTAATTCCAAGCTCATTTAATACCTGAATCTGTCGGTCAAGTGATACACTAATCTCATCAGCAAAGCAGCTGATCGGACAGTTTGAAAGTATTTTTTTCATGTTTTCTCCTTCTTACTCACAAAACTAAACTATTCAAAACCACATTCACAGCAAGTAATTTTACATAACTCTGAATAGTTACGAAAATTCCACAACATGATGCTCCCTAGCTGACTCATATGCACCAAGCATCAAACGAATACTATTTTCTAACACTGGAAGCTCCAACGCAAAATCGGTATTATTTTCCAATGCCTTATAAAAATCACCAATACATGCTGTATGACCGCTTCCCCAGTAGCTTTTTCCAATTGGGACAGGGCGCTCCACCTCTGGCTTTGTAATCGTTCCATCCGGATAACGATAAGAAACATCCAAATCCTCAATGCGAACTGTTACCTTCTCGCAGGAAATCTCAATTAACGGTGGAACATCTGCACAATATGCATTCGTTGCGTAAAAGCACGCAACTTTTTCACCAAAACGAATATACGCCTCTAGCGTATCCTCCACCTCGATAAGCCCCTTTAAATGATGATTTGAAAGTGAAGCATCAATCCAATCCGGCCTTCCTAATAAGTCAGAAAGAAGATCTAATGTATGGACAGCCTGATTGATCAATACACCGCCGCCCTCTGTTGCAAGCTTTCCTCTCCACTCACTCTGCGTATAATATGGTGCCGGACGATTCCAAGTGACAAGTCCGCGTGCGCCTAATACCTTTCCTGCCGCACCTGATGCAATAAATTCTTTTGCCGCGCGATAGCTTGGATTATAACGATTCTGATAGCATAAGCCTAACTTTGCCTTTGACGCATAAACTGCCTGCTTTAACTGATCCAGCTGCGCAAATGAGATTGCTGGTGGTTTTTCCATAAACACATTTATGTCTCGCTCTAATGCATACTGTGTCATCGGTACATGAAGATAATGCGGCGTACAAACATGAAGCACATCAGGCTGCTCTTTTTCAATCATTTCCTCAAGTGAAGCATATGGCTTTGTATGAAATCTTTCAGCATAATCCTGGGCTTTCTCAAAATGAATATCTGCCACACCGACAAGCTCTGTATCTTTTTGAGCAGTCAGTACGGCAGCATGGACTGCGGCGATATTGCCGCAGCCAACAATCACTGCACGTTTCATAGAAGCACCTCCTACTTATTCTTTAGTCTTGCTTCCGTAACTTCCTGTTGTATCAAAAGTAATATCCTGTACATTTTCCTTTTTCTTAGAATTTGCACGATGCTCATTCAATTTTTCAAGGAAGAGATCCTCATCAATCGGCAGATTAACTGGCTTTTCAAGCCATGAAGACAAATGCATGGCATTAGAAAGCTCAAGTCCATGAATACCCTCAACGCCATCTGCCACTAATGGCTCACCGCGAAGAATAGCAGCAGCAAACGCATTTAATACACCAATATGCTGAGGATTCTTTCCGTCAAGCTCTAATGTCGTCTCATGACACGGTGGCTTTGCAAATCCTTCTGTTGCCTGATAGCAATACTCTCTCTCATTAATTTCAAGCTCATAGAACTTAAGCTCATCTTTTTCTGCAACAAGCTTTCCTTTTTCGAGTGTTACCTCAAGACGGTTTGTTCCAGGTGCATCAGCTGTTGTCGTAACAAATACACCAGTTGCGCCATTTGGAAACTCCAGATATGCGGTTACATCATCCTCAACCTCGATATCATGCCACTTTCCGTTATGACAGAATGCACGTACCTTTGACGGCATTCCGCAGATCCACTGCAGCAAATCCAGATTGTGCGGACACTGATTTAATAAAACGCCGCCGCCTTCGCCGTCCCAAGTGGCTCTCCAGCCGCCTGAATTATAATATGCCTGTGTGCGGTACCAGTCTGTGATGATCCAATTCACACGCTTTAATTTTCCGTAATCACCGCTCTGTACCATGTCATGCATCTTTTTATAGATACAATTTGTTCTCTGGTTGAACATCATACCAAATACGCGATCGCTCTTCTCTGCGACCTCGTTCATTTCTCTTACCTGCTTTGTATAAACACCTGCCGGCTTCTCGCACATAACATGAAGTCCATTTTCGAGCGCAAGTATTGTCAGACGCGGATGATCATAATGCGGCACTGCGATCAATACAGCATCACATGTACCTGATTTGATTAAGCTGTCGCCATCCTCGAAAATTGCTGTGCCCTCCGGCATATTTTCCTTTGCCCACTCTCTTCTGCTCTCACGAAGATCTGCCGCTGCTGTAATACGCACTTCCGGCACTTTTCCTGCCATGATATTGGCGGTGTGGCCACTTCCCATGTTACCAACACCAATAATTCCAAGTCTTACCTGTTCCATCTATCTTTTTTCTCCTTCTTATATTCACTATCATAAAAGATTAACGATATCCAGCCTTTGCAAGATTATCATAACTTGTCTTCAAACATTCAAACGGAGTTCCCTGTGTGCAAACATCCTGCTCTACCAACATATATTCACAGCAGCTGTTCTCAAGTTCCTTAAAGATTGCCGGGAAGTTTAAATTACCCTCCATAACTGGTGCCATGATCTGGTTCCAACCCTTAATCTGCATATCTTTTAAATGAACGCAAGGAATACGATCCTTTAACAGACGAATCCACTCGCATACATCAGCTCCTGCTGCCGCTACCCAATAGGTGTCAAGAGTAATTCCCATCTCATCTGGTGCAAATCCTTCCATCAGATACTCAATCATGCGTTTTTTCGAATTTGCATTTGGCAAATTTTCTGCCTCAAATGCCTCAAACTCAGTATTGTGATTGTGATACATCAAAAGCTTTCCCGATGCAGCAATCTTTTTTGCTGGCTCCTTAAAATCATCCATGAAATGACTCAGCCACTCCTTTGTGCGATAGCGCTCCGGCATCATTCCAAGTCCAATATAGCGGCATCCCATGATATCATGCTCCTTAATAAGTGCTTCAGTATCATAGAGGATTCGATTAGGATCACTATGTGTCAATGCAATCTCAAGACCATTTGCATCGCAGATTTCTCTAATCTGCTCTGGCTTAAGATCCTTTCCTACTGCGGAAATCTGGACAGTCTTATAGCCCATTTCTGCAATTTTTTTCATAGAGCATGCGAAATCCTTTACATTCTGAGTATACGATTTAATCGTATAAAGCTGTGCACCTGTTTTCATAATAAATCTCCTTTTTATTTTTATTTTTTGTTGGTTTTTATCAAGTTTGTTTCGTTTTTTCTAGGTTTCTATGTCTACTATACTTCTTTTAACTCAAAAAATCCATTGCAAAAAGGAAACAAAACATTGCATATATAGCGATTATATGGTATCCTGTTTTGCAGAGCACAAAAAGTAAAGAAAGGTTCTGATCATATGGATTCAACGGCACATATCAATACCGATCTTGTTTCATTTGGCTATTCAGAAAGCACATATGTGATGACAGATTATGCGCTTCACTGCCACAATTTTTATGAAGTTTTTTATTTTCTTTCTGGTGACGCCGACTATCTGGTAGAGGGTGTAAACTATCAACCGACACCTGGAAGTGTGCTGTTACTCTCCCCGCACGCATTTCACGGTGTGCGTGTAAACAGCACTGCCCCATATAGACGATATTCCCTTCACTTTCACCCTGATCTGCTTCTGCCAGAGCGGCGTGATTTTTTGCTGCGCGCATTTCCTCAAATAGGTGAAAATGCCGGACAGCCTATTTATTTTAAACATACTGAAAAATTTCATCTGCTGTCCTATCTGGAAAGTTTTGAATCCTGTTCTCGTAAAAGCAATGAATTTCAGGCACAGATGCTTCCGATCTGTGTAGAAGCGCTACTGATGCAAATTGCAGATATGAGTGATTCGTGCAATGCTTTTTCAAAACAGTCTGACACTCCACAGACACAGCTTAGTTCCATTCTTTTTTATTTAAATCAGCATTTGAAGGACCCAGTGACACTTGATGAAATTTCAGATCATTTTTTTATCAGCAAGCATCATTTAAATAAAGTTTTCAAAAAGGCAACCGGAACAACTGTAATCGACTACCTTTTAAGAAAGCGAATCGCTTACGCACAAATGCTTCTTTTTAATGGCTGCCACGCAAAAGAAGCCGCTTCAGACAGCGGCTTCCTTGACTATTCTTCTTTTTATCGTTCTTATGTGCGCATACTAGGACATCCGCCTGGCGCAGACCGTGGAGTCCTCGCCAAGCCAAATGATAATGTTATTGGAAATGTGACGGTGCAGATTTAAATTTACTTATTTCTGCCGACTTTTTGATATACCATTTGCGTTCATCCATATCAGCTACCTTATCCAGAAGAACAATATTATGACCCCACGGAATTTGTGCAACAACCTGTTGCACAAATTCCCGATCTGGATAAGTCTCAGCGAATTTTGCCATATATTTTAAATTTCGAACGGAATATCCCTTACTCTCTGGAAAAGCAATCAGCATATCTGAATTCACATGAATCGTTGCACGGTATTGTGCAGCCCTAATTTCCCTCTTAATATGCAATCCTGAAATAATCCAAGTATGCCTTATATCGATCTTGCGCTGTCAAGCAAGTGTCTGTCAGGTACCCTTTTTCATTGTTCCATTCTTTCAATCCTCGATAATAAAACATTTTCAAATTATCCTCAATAATGAACGGAACAATATTGTATTTTAGGCATTCTTTGAACATAATCAATCGTCCCACACGACCATTACCATCCTGAAATGGATGGATACATTCAAACTTTACATGAAAATTCAGAATATCTTCAAGTGCCTTTTCTTCCTGATTATTATACTCTGACAGTAATTTCTTCATTCTATCTGCAACTTCTTCTGGAAGTGCAGTCTCCATACCGCCAACTTCATTTGGCATTTTCTTGTAATCGCCGACAACAAACCAATCCTTTCTGGAATCACTGGTGCCATTTTTCAGAACCAGATGCAGCTTCTTGATAAAATTTTCCGTCAATGTTGCTTTTGCATAGTCAATAATCATATCAATACACCGAAAATGGTTTGCTGTTTCAATCACATCATCTACATTAAGCACTTCTTTTTCTATACCAATAGTATTCGTCTCGAATATATATCGGGTCTGATCGTGGGTCAATCGACTGCCTTCCATATGGTTTGAATTATATGTTAAATCAATCTGTGTCTTATGATAAATACCTCCAGAGTATTTATTTGCCTTCTCATCCAGCAAAATATCCAATAGCGTCGTCTTTTTTTCTTTCTTCTTATTAGAACGCTCTGGCTTTTTTGCATTTTCCGGAATGTTCCATGTCTTTCCGGTAATAAATACTCCCGGTACACGCCCGTGAGCACAATAATTTCTTACACTACGTTCAGATACATCCCATTTTTTTGCCATTTCAGCAACTGAAAAGTATCGCATCTGCCATCCTCCTTTCACACGATCAAAACCACATTCTATGGGCTTTTCATTGTCATAATTCAAAAATTGCACTTACTATGGTTAGTATACTACATTATCGGCAATAAGTCCACACACTCTTATTTGCTTTTATTATTTTTGCCAATAAAAATATTAATAAAAAGCTGGATACTACTTCCTATAAAGCAATATCCAGTCTCACTTATTTTATTCTTTATTCCTAAACCAACGCATACGCAATACCTTTTTTTGATTCTGTCCTTTATTACCATGTCAGCACGCAAATCTCTGCATTCTGATCAAGCGGATCGCGGTGCTGATAATTAAACAAAACAAACTGCTTTTCATCTGTAAATGGTGGCACAAAAACTTCAATGTGATAATCACGAATCACATCCTTATAGGAACTCTCTGGAAATGCTTTCAGGCATACTGCACGTATCTCTTCCTTATAAGAATCCTGCTCAAGCGCAAATGATGGGCGCTTTCTCGCATAATCACGCAGATAATAGTCAAGCGTCAGAACTTGCCGTACAAGTATATCATCAAGCGTTGTACGCGCTGCAGCGAAGTCACGGATAAACTGATACTGTGCTTCTCTGCTGTGCTTTTTTTCATGCATTTTTCGAGCACGGTATTCATCTGAAAGAGCCTCGTACAATAAAAATGGACGGTCAAATTGTTTGCACAAAACTTTAACGGTGTTGGAAAACTGTCCGCTGTTGTAGTATGTCTCAACCATCTCCTCTAAGCCTTTAAGCCTAATAATGTCATCATAGGAAAGCCATGGTGTTTTTAATACTTCATATGGCGGCTCTGCCTGTGACAATATTCCATACTGGCTTGCCTGTGCCTGCATCGGGGAACCCTTTAATACCTTTAAAAAGCCTAACTGCAGTTGGCTTGGCTTCATCTGATACACCACATCAAAGGAATGACCAAAACTCTCATAATCCTCTAATGGCAGACCTGCAATCAGATCGAGATGCTGATGAATGTTATGGAACTGACGAATTTTCTCTGTAACTTGTGCCACACGTGCCAAATCCATCTTTCTGTTGATTGAGTGAATCGTATCATGGTTTGCTGTCTGCACGCCGATCTCTAACTGCACAAGTCCCGGACGCATTGTCTTTAAAAGTGCAATTTCTTCCTCATCAAGAATATCTGCTGCAATCTCGAAATGAAAGTTAGTCACGCCATTGTCATGGTCGCAAATAAACTGCCAAATTGCCATTGCATGTGATTTTTTACAGTTAAAGGTGCGGTCTACAAATTTAACCTGCGGCACGCGCTGCTCTAAAAAGAAGGCGAGTTCCTTTTTTACTGTATCGAGTGGGCGAAAACGCAGTTTCTTATCTATTGATGAAAGACAATAGCTGCAAGAAAATGGACAGCCTCTGCTTGTCTCATAATAAATAATTCTATTCTTAAAACCATCCATCCGTCCTGCCTCATCATAAATAAATGGAAGATCTTCCATCGGTGTGAGCGGCTGCGGACTTGTCTGGTGGAAGATTCCGTTTTCATCCAGCCATGCCGCCCCATCTGGAAATGTTTTGGATAATGGATTTGCATCTTTTTCACGCGCTGCGTAATACTCTATCAGCGCTGGAAAGCTCTTCTCTCCCTCTCCGTATAAAACTCCATCCACCTGCAAAAGTGACCTCAAAAAACTCTCACAGTCATAGGAAACTTCCGGTCCACCAACCCAGATTTTGACACTTGGACAGAGATTTTTTAAGTTTCGCACTAGCTGTCTTACATACTCGATATTCCATATATAGCAGGAAAAGCAGACAAGATCGGCATGATGAAGATAGATATCATCAAAAATCTCTGATGCGTGATGGTTTATTGTGTACTCAGCCAGTTCCACCTCTACCCCAAAAATCTGCTTTTGCTTTAGATCGCGCAGTGCGCACTCGCGAAGCAGGTAAACTGCCGGGTTTGAATGAATATATTTTGAATTGATGGCCACTAAAAGGCATTTCATGCTTATTACCCGTCTTTCTGCGAAAGACACCAATGTGTCATGAAACATGTGCATTGGCTTTCGCTATCTAATTTATATTCCTTCTGATATTATTATGTTATAAGACTGGCACACTACAGAACACGTGGAGGTGAGTGGCGGGGCTGTATAGCGGCGACCTCGTATGCTTATATGTTGTCGGTCATCCGTTAAGGCATCAATGAGTGACGCATAACAGTAGCCCGTAAACTTATCTCTTCCGAAGTCGTCTCGATCTCGCCGGATGGCCAGTCACTGTCAGTTTTATAACTATAAATTTCAGGAGGTTATTTTATTGTCTTTTAAAATCTTAAAATTTAAATGCTGTGGACTTGACGTCCACAAAACATGGATCTATGCCTGCATCGGTATCACGGACTCCAATAATCGTACTGAATATAAGCAAGCTCGCTTTTCTTCCTTTACTAAAGGATTAAATGAGCTGTGTGACTGGCTTGCAAAATATAACTGTACGGATGTCTGTATGGAATCTACCGGCAAGTACTGGATTCCTGTTTTTAACATTTTAGAGCAACACAATCTATGGGTTACTCTTTCTCATCCCAAATACACTAAACCAATGAAAGGGAACAAGACCGACCGCAAGGATGCGAAATGGATTTGTGACCTTTACATGTGTGGAATGGTAAAACCTTCTTTCATTCCACCTGCTGACATCAGAGAGCTTAGAGATCTTGTAAGATACCGATATAAACTCACCTGTATGATCACTGGTGAGAAGAATCGTGCTCAAAATTGTCTTACCGTATCTAATCTTAAGCTTGATGATGTATTTTCTGATGTATTTGGTAAGTCTTCCCGTTCTATTACAGAACAGATTTTACAACACCCAGGAGAAAAATTTGATGTAGCACCTTTTGTTCACGGACGCTGTAAGACTCCTATTGAAGAAATACAAGCTGCTGTTGATGGTGCCATTTCAAAAGAACAAGCCGTTAAACTCAGACAGTGCCTTGATCACATTGATGAACTGAACAAGCACATTTCAGAATTAGAACAGGAAATCCTTCGTCTCAGTGATAAATATGAGGCTGCTTTAAATTTAATAAGGACTGTTCCCGGATTCGATAAAAATCCGATGACTGCTGTTCAAATACTTTCAGAGATTGGTGGTGATATGTCTGTCTTCCCCACAGCGAAACACCTCGTCTCATGGGCAGGATGCTGTCCTCGCAACGATCAAAGCAATCAAAAAATCAAATCCACTCGGATTTCCCGTGCTGGTTCCTATTTTAAACCAGTTCTGGTACAAGTTGCAAATGCTTTAATCAAATCGAAGAAACATTTAGAATTTACCAACCGCTATAAGCGTATCAAAGCACGCCGTGGTCACAAGAAAGCCATCATTGCTATCTGTCGTATGATCCTGACCGCTATCTGGCACATACTCTCAGATTTAAAGCCATATACACCTGAAGGTTTTCTCGAATCTCATCCTGTGAAGGAAGGAAAAGTTCTTTCCTCTTCACAAGCACTTAATTTTTTTAAACAACGGGGCTACATCATAAAGGATGAGCCTTTATCCGTTTCCTGATTAGGTGTTGCGTTAATATTCGATTTTTCAAGCTATCCCTGGGATGGTTTATTTGTTATGCTCTATTTTCTCGGGTAACCTCTACTTCTTTGTTTCAAACTTGCTCCTTCCAAAATTTTCGCTGCTGCCCAATATTTAAGCTATGAACTGCAGCCTTTTTGAAAATTTTTACGAAAACGTTTTCGTTTCCTCTTGATTTTTTATTTTTTTTCTACTATACTGATTGTAACAGGGTTTTACCGCTCGAAATTTTGAATAACCCGAAGAAAAGGAGGTTGCTATGAAATACGGATATTTCGATGACAGCTCCAGAGAGTATGTCATTACCACCCCAAAAACCCCTCTGCCATGGATTAATTACCTTGGCTGTGAGGATTTCTTCTCTATTAAGTCCAACACAAGTGGCGGCTATTGCTTCTATAAGGATGCAAAGTTGCTGAGACTTACACGTTATCGTTACAATAATGTTCCTTTTGATGATGGCGGTCATTATTTCTACATAAAGGACGGCGATACCGTTTGGAATCCAGGCTGGCAGCCTGTACAGACTGAGCTTGACAGCTATGAGTGCCGTCACGGCATGGGCTACAGCATTTTTACAGGTGTTAAAAACGGTCTGAAGGCACAAGTTACTTCTTTCGTTCCGATGGGCTATACCTGTGAAGTCAACAAGTTAACTTTAACCAATGAGTCCGACACTGTCAAGAATTTTTCTGTATTTTCTTATGTTGAATTTTGCCTGTGGAATGCCATGGATGATATGACAAATTTCCAAAGAAACTTCAGCACTGGTGAGGTTGAGGTCATGGGTTCTGTCATCATTCACAAGACCGAGTATCGTGAACGCCGCAGACATTATGCCATCTTTGGTGTAAACACACCTGTAGACGGCTTTGATACTGACCGTGACAGCTTCCTTGGCGCTTACCGTGGTTATCATAATCCTCAGGTTGTCGAAGATGGAAAATCTAAAAACTCTATGGCAAGCGGATGGGCTCCGATTGGAAGTCACCAGATTACCCTTTCATTACAGCCTGGCGAAACAAAAACTTATATTTACGTATTAGGCTATTGTGAGAATCCTGCTGATCAGAAATGGGAATCACAGGGCGTTGTAAACAAGGCTCCTGCTAAAGCTCTTATGGAAGCATTTGCAACAGAAGCACAGGCGGATGCAGCTCTTGATCACTTAAAGGAATACTGGAGCCAGCTGTTAGGTAAGTTCCATGTTGAGTCTGATTATACAGAGATGAACCGCATGGTTAATGTATGGAATCAGTACCAGTGTATGGTTACATTCAATATGTCCCGCTCTGCTTCTTACTTTGAATCAGGAATTGGCCGTGGCATGGGATTTCGTGATTCCTGCCAGGATTTATTTGGCTTCGTCCATCTGATCCCTGAAAAGGCAAGACAGCGTATCATTGACATTGCTTCCACTCAGATGGAAGACGGAAGTGCTTACCATCAGTATCAGCCGCTGACAAAGCGCGGCAACTCTGATATTGGAAGCGGCTTTAATGATGACCCGTTATGGCTGATTGCTGCTGTAGCGGCTTACATCAAGGAAACAGGCGACTATTCTATTCTTGAGGAGTCTGTTCCTTTTGATAACAAGGAAGAGACTGCAGTTCCTTTAATGGAGCATCTGCGCCGTTCCTTCAATTTTACAGTTACACACCGCGGACCACATAAGCTTCCGTTAATTGGACGTGCTGACTGGAATGACTGTCTGAACTTAAACTGCTTCTCATCTGAACCTGGCGAATCCTTCCAGACAAGCGGACCTTCTGAGGGACCAGTTGCAGAATCTGTATTTATTGCAGCCATGTTTGTCAAGTATGGAAAAGAATACGCTATGCTTTGTCAAAGACAGGGATTAGACAAGGAAGCTGACGATGCACTGGCACAGGTAGACGATATGTATCAGACAATTCTTACCGCTGGCTGGGACGGCGAATGGTTTGTCCGTGCTTATGATGCTTACGAGAATAAGGTTGGTTCTCATGAGTGTGAGGATGGCAAGATCTTTATTGAACCACAGGGCTTTTGTGTACTTGCTGGCGTTGGCATTAAAGAAGGCCATGCAAATAAGGCACTTGCCAGCGTAGAAAAGATTCTTGATACAAAATATGGCATTGTCTTACTGCAGCCAGCTTACAAGGATTATCATCTTGAACTTGGTGAGGTTTCCTCTTATCCGCCGGGATATAAGGAAAATGCTGGTATCTTCTGCCACAACAATCCTTGGATCTCTATCGCTGAGACATGCGTTGGTCATGGAAACCGCGCGTTTGATGTATACCGCAAGATCTGCCCGGCGTATATTGAAAATATCAGTGAGATCCATCGCACCGAACCTTATGTATATTCTCAGATGATCGCTGGTAAGGATGCGAAAAACTTTGGTGAGGCAAAGAACAGCTGGCTGACTGGAACTGCTGCCTGGACGTTCTTGAATGTTTCTCAGGCAATCCTTGGCATACAGCCAGATTATGACGGACTTGTCGTTGATCCATGTATTCCATCTGAGTTGTCCGGCTTTACCATTACCAGAAAGTTCCGTGATGTTACATACACCATTGAGGTTCAAAATCCAAACAAGAGCCAGAAGGGTATCTCAAAGCTTATTGTTGACGGTGTCACAGTTGATGGAAACCAGATTCCGTATGATGCTTCTAAGAAACAGGTTCATGTTGTTGCTGTACTTGATGCATAATACCACAATCTTATTTGTTTTTTTAATAGTCTTAGACATAAAGAAAAGCCTCTTTGAATACATGTTAGTAAACATGTTCAAAGAGGCTTTTTCATGCGCTCAAAACTTATTCCTGTAATTCGCACACTTCTTCTTTCATTTCTGATTAGTATAATCATTCTTTGCCTAATGGCACTTCTTATGTGGAAGCTCTCACTGTCGGACGGTCAGATAAAGACTGGACTTTATCTGTCCTACCTTCTCTCCTGCCTGTTCGGCGGTTTTTGCTTTGGACACATCTTTCCTAAAAGGCGCATTCTCTGGGGACTTTGCTTTGGAATCGGGTATTTCGTTCTACTCGCACTCGTCTGTGTTGTTGTCGCAAAGGCTACTTTGTCGTACCCCGCCTTTCTTGTTCTTGGCCTTTGCTGCCTCGGAGGATGCGCTGGATCATTCTTTAGTTAGTCCTAGCAGAAGCATCTTCCATAGCGATACCACATACGTTTAAGGCGGCTCTGACGAGCTGTCGCATCTGATGCCATATCACGATACAGCTGTGCCGTCTCATCGCGCAGCTCTGTTCCGTAGGCATGATTGCTAAAGGTGAGTTCCTGCAAAAGATCCTGAAGCCACATCAGTTTTTCCTGTGTTATTGTCGGGAATGATTCCTGAAGCGCTGCTGCATCAGCTGCTGTACTGATTTTCTCAAGGTTTTCTGCTTCACACAGCGCATCCATTCTGGAAAGAGCATATAATAATGCTTCTTTTGGCTCACCCTTTAAATGCTGTTCCTGACGCTTTAAACGCATCTTTCTCTGATAGATCATTCCAAAGATGATAAGTGCAATAAATAAAATACAGCAAAGCACAATCAAAATCACACGTATTAGAAGCTTGAAAAAATGATTATCCTTAGAATTATCTGTATTATTCTGATTATTAGGATCGCTCTGACTTTGCTGCTGATTCGGCGCTGTTGGCTGATTTTGCTCTGATGGCTTAGCCGGTTCTGATGGCTGCTCATTTTCTGCTGTTGTCTCTGGCGTAGTTTCAAAGATTCCCTCTACTGTTGCCTGAGGCTCCTCTACCTGCGTCTCTGGTTCTGCCGGATTTGTTGCATTTTCAAGCTGATCGGAACTAATAGTAGAATCCTGTCCGTCGTTTGAATCAGCTAAATCTGCCTCATCTATAAAGCCTGGTGTTACCTCGATTGGAATCCAGCCAACACCCTTTACATAAATCTCAGCCCAGGCATGCGCTGCCTCATCCATAATGGCCTGTGCACCATTTCCTGATTCCAAATCGCGCACAAGATATCCTTCTACATAGCGCGCCGGGATTCCATAAAGCCTGAATAAAAGTACTGCTGCTGATGCAAAATGCGTACATACACCCTGCTTATTTTCATACAGGAAATATTCTACATAATCATTTCCACGCGGAGTTGAGCCTGGTATCTTTGTATAAGAGGCATGCGCTTCAAGCGTTGATCGCACAAATGACACACAATCTGCAATTGATGTAAATTTCTTTCCTGAATATTCTTCATAGAAGGAATCAAGTCCCTTTGTTGGCAGTGACAGATAGACTGAATCTGCAAAGGCGCGGTAAGACGCATCTTGTGTTTCGTATGAGCCTGCCGTCTCAAGCTTTTGAATATTTGAAAGACGCTGCGTATTCATATAGTACATAGAAAATATCTCTCTATCTGTTTCCTGCTTTGGATACGCATCAAATGGCTCCCCCGCTGTAAAATCAACAAGACTTGTACCATACGGAATGTACGAGAAGGCACTGTTTGCATCTACGTCTGAAATAACAAGATCTCGTCTGGCAACGGATTCATCACCACTATTATAGAGATTTTCCAAAACCTGATAATACCGACTGCTTAAGCTTATCAGATCCATACCCGTTGCAAGTCCCTCTTCGTTTTGCTTATCACTAAGCTCGCGCCAGCCGCTACCCGTATAATTGCTTCCTACGTAGCCTCGAATATAAAGCGGTGCCTTTAAATCACTCGAAATATCTAAATACAAATGCGTCTCATTATAATCGCGCACCTCTTTTACATTACTAAGCTTACCGCCGTGGACGCCGCTGCTTCGAATAATATCAACAGGAAGCCAATCCCACTCACCTCTAGTCACCTTCTTCCAGAAGGTCTCCAGACTCTTTAACAGATCTCCGTTTCGAATATCTTCACGTATCTGGCTTTGTGCTTCATATCCATCTGTAAATGCAGGTCCTAACATAAAACGGCTCACTGGAAGAAGCAGCAAGAACAAAGCGGCAATTACAACAGATGTCTGCCACCTAAGCATTCCAAATGCGCTATTGCTCATCTTTACTGTAACTGTTCTCACACTAAGACTCTCACGATAACGGCTGTACTGCAGAGAAAACATACCTATCAGCACAAACAGCATCATTAAAAATGATGGCATTGCCGGAAGCTCTCCAACTGCAAGCGCAAGAATAAAGATTACGCCAAATAATAGTGCTGTCACCCTTCCATCTAATGAACGAATCGTTCCAAGCGATAAAATTGCTCCAATTAAAAATGCTGCAAACAACAGCGTAATCAAATAAGAGGCTGCTGAAACTGGCTCAATAGCTGCAAGTGAAACTTTTGTACCATAATACTCATTTATATATCCTGCATAACTGTTATAGAATCCCAATAATCCACTAAAAATACTGTTGTGAAATACAATTCCTGCTAACAGATAAATGCCAAATAAGACCGGCCATGTAATCATGCGGCTGATTGGGAGTTCCCAGGCTGCTGTTATAAGAAGGCCGATCACAATCGTTCCCACCACAAGCAGCACATAATTTAGCTCAATCTCATAGGTAAGCGCAAGTCCAAGCACCACACCAAGCATTCCTATTAAAAAATAGATAATGCGCAGCAGCAAAAACAATCGCTCATGAAACTTGCCGTGAGTCCGGATTCGGTCAGCCTGAACAACCTGCTCGACCAGAATGCCCTTCTCTTCGTTTTCCATGAAGTTCCTCCTTCGTTGCAAATTAAATATACAATTTAATTATGACAGTTAATTTTATCATATCTCAATCAATTCATGAATCTCGTTAATTGTAAGAATTGATTTTCTTGTACCATCTGATGACAAAAAGTCACCTAATTGTTCATCTTTATTCGTATCCATACAGCTTATTGCAATCATACGGTACAGCGGTGTACTGCGGCTGCTTTTATACTCCTCCCAGTACAGCTTGTCAGTTCTTTTTGCACTGACAAGAAGCTTACTCATAACAGCTGTAATGTCATCCATTCCTTTAATCAGATGTTCTTCAAATGCACCTCCACCATCCTGTGAATACCAGATCATGCGATGATGACACTCGTTAAAACAAAGTGCCGCTGAAAGCGAATAACAAAGATCATATACCGACTGAATCTCCTCTATTGTCTGATAACGAAGATCCAGAAAAATTCCAACTGAATCACTGATTGGCCTTGACAGTTCCTTAATCATCATCTGATCAAGGCGGGCTGTCATCTTCCAATGAACTCTTGACATTTTGTCGCCCTGACGAAATTCGCGGATCTGATAAATTTCAGCAGGATCATCTCCTGCATTATGCTTATCGTACTCCTCGCTGTCACTGTCAAAATTACGGCAGGCATCTGTCACAGCGACTTGAAGATCAAGAAGATGAGGCATTACAACACACTCTGCCTGAGCAGAAATTGTTTTCTTTCTCTGAAATAATCTCAGATAATCGAAGACTACAATTCGCTCAAATGAAATTTTTATCACACCACAATATGTGGAACAAAATGTAAATGGAACAGTTACTGATGTTTTTGCCGGTGCACGCAGATTGATATCATAGGATTCCTTTTCTCCATCTAATGTATTGCTGACATTTACTCTTACAGACGCATCTGTTATCGGAAACCAGCCATTATTATGAAAACGAATAGGAATTTCTATTTTTTCTTCACAATCTGCCACCTGCTGTCCATTTCCAATTGTTACCTTAACGTTTTTTTTGTGATACCAGGTAAGTGCAAATAATGCTATTGGAAGCAGCAGCTCAAACGCCAGAAATACTCCAGGAACAGGACTTTCATACATCAGTGCAATATATGATGTGATTATAACCAGAAGAATATAGACTATTTTTCTTCCCCACATAAAAACTCTCCTTTCAGGAAAAAGCAAACAAAGGCCTTATAGAACATGCTCCTACAAGGCCTGTCTTTTTATTTTGCCTTTGGCTGAGGGATCAGCTTTAAGATCTGCTCAAGAATGCCTTCTGCTGTTAATCCGCCCACCTTTGCCTTTGTATTTAAAATCAGACGATGCGCACATACATCAGTAAATACAGCAGCCACATCTGCTGGAACTACATAATCGCGCTCCTGAAGGTACGCATGTGCACTTGCCATATTAATCAGCGCCAGCGTTCCTCTTGGGCTGACGCCAAGTGTCAAATACTGATGCTTTCTGGTCGCATTGACAAGATCTGTCGTATACTGATAGATCAGATCATGAATAAATACCTTCTCGACCTCTTTCTTCATCTCAAGAATATCTTCAACGGTGAGAGATGCTGGAATATCATCTACAGAATATTCCTTTTTGCTCTTCATCATAGAAATTTCATCTGCCTGACTTGGATAGCCCAAAGACATACGAACCATGAAACGGTCAAGCTGAGACTCCGGCAACAGCTGTGTACCAGAAGATCCTGTAGGGTTCTCTGTTGCAATTACCATAAATGGTTGCGGCACTTCTCTTTTTACTGCATCAATTGTGACAGTGCCTTCTTCCATAACCTCAAGCAGCGCAGACTGTGTCTTTGGTGATGTACGGTTAATCTCATCTGCAAGAAACAGATTACACATAACAGCTCCTGGATAATACACAAACTTTCCAGTATCCTTCTGATACATATGATAACCACACACATCAGACGGAAGCACGTCTGGTGTAAACTGCATACGCTTTTGTTTTAAGGACAATGCTTTTGAGAATGCCAGCGCCAGCGTTGTCTTTCCTACACCAGGAATATCCTCCATCAGTATATGACCGCCTGCAAGCATCGTACACATAAGCTTATTCAGACTCTCATCCTTACCCTTGATTACCTTTTTTATATCATCAATTGCCTGCCAAACTTTCTTTACGTTTTGTATATTCTCCATGTTTCCTCTCATTCCTTGTCTTATGCCTCATCTGCCTGTGATTCTGCATCATAAACAGTCTCACTGACAGATTCTGACGTATTTTCTTCAGATGATTTTTCAGATGATGGAACAGATGTCTTTCCATCCAGCATATCCTTTAAGTTCTTTAGTGCCTCATCCTTTACGCATGCTTCCTGGTATCTTGTATTTACATTTGCAACCAGTTCACGCACGGACTCCCATCCGGCAACCTCTTGCAGATAAGCTGCGATCTCGCCATCCTTCGCATTCTTATCAATATACAGGCTTCCATCCTTATTCTGACAAATATAAAGTCGAATCATAGATGGTGCCTTCGTGTCAATTCCAATAAACTTTATCTCATAATATACATATGCTATATAAGTATTATCAGCAATACCTGGAACTGTATAGCAGATAATGTTCTCATAGGACTCAACATATTCACACTGCTTTTTAAGTGCTTCCTCACTAAATTCTGTATCCTGCACAACAATCTGCTTAAGATCCTTGACATCTGCCTTTTTTACTGCATCAAAATACTTCTGTACCAGTTCTTTTACTTCCGGCACGCCGTCCTTTTCTAAGGATTGAATCTGATTGTTATTATTGTTTTGATTTTCTGTAACATCAACAACCGTCTGGATTTCCTGACGATCTTTGTTGCCTTTTCTGCTCGTAATCAAAATAACTGCTACAATCAGCGCAGCTGCTACCAGAATAATGACAAAGTATGGAAGAATCCTTCTGACCACACCTGGTTTTTTCTTTCTCTTAAAATTATTTTTTGCCATAATTCCTTCCTATTCTGCCATCTTGCGTTACTGCGCTGTACGCGGACACGCCTCAGGCTCATCAAAATATCGTTCTTTCACCAGTTCAACCGGCATCTGCTTTCCTGTCCACAATGTAAATGCCTCTGCACCCTGATACAGCAACATATATAACCCATTAAAACAGCTGCAGCCCTGACTCTTAGCAATTTCCATCAGCTTTGTCTCTCTTGGATTATAGATTACATCTGATACTATTAAATCTGGATGGAAGAAATCTGCTGATGTAATCAGACTTCTATCTGTATCTGGTGCCATGCCTACATTTGTGCCATTTGTCAAAATACGACTTGTCAAAAGCTCTTTTTTAATCACAGACTCATCTGAATAATCAAATAAATTAATCTTACATGCTGTCTGCTTTGTCAGCTGATTAATCACCTGCCTTGCATGCTCTGTCGATTTTCCCGGGCGACAAAATACAGAAATCTCCCGCACACCGTCAAGTGCTGCCTGAACAAGAATAGATGTTGCTGCGCCTCCCGCTCCAAGAAGAGTCATTTTCTCACCCTTGATCGAAAATCCTGCTTCTTTTACGGCTCTCATATAGCCTGTTCCATCCGTATTGTATCCCATAAGCTTTCCATTTTCATTCACAACCGTATTCACAGAGCCTGTAATCGACGCTGCTGGCGAAAGCACATCACAAAGCTGTGCCATCTTAGACTTATTTGGCATAGTACAGTTCCAACCTTTTGCTCCCAAACTTACAAGACCGTCTACGGCACCGCTAAGACCTTCAATGCCAACATCAAAACAAAGATAGACATAATTAATTCCTAACTCCTGAAATGATGTGTTGTGCATCATCGGTGATTTGCTGTGTCCCACCGGACTTCCAAGCAGACCGGTAAGGCCTGTCTTTCCATTTATTATCATAGACATATCCTTTCCTGATACCTTTTGCAGCAGTTTTTACTGTCATTTCTTGTCACCACCAAAATGACATAAACTGACCAAGCTCTTCTATACTTTAATACGAATCTGTAAAATATGCAAGCTTTTTATCTCTTTTGCCACACGCGGTACTTTATTTTGTGCAAAATTACCACAGTATGACGTAGTTACACTACAATGGTGACAGTATCCTCGTCTGAATCATACTCATACACATGATTTGACAAAAAATCTGTACTTACAGCATCTGTCAGATTTACCTCCTCCACAATTTCCTTTAACTGTGACGGATCTGTATCTTTATCTTTTGCAAGAAGCAGTACCTCGTGCATACTTGACGGCAAAATATAATATGCACCGCCAAGCTTTTTTGCTGCCGTCCTAAGGATACCCGGATACATGATGACTGATGCTCCAAAAAATGCTTTACTGTTTGTCAGCGCAAATAAATGAGGAAAATCAGACTGTACTGGCAGCTCAGGCAGCCCAATTAATGCCTCTACGCTGTTTAAAGACGGTGGAAAACGGCGAATCATAGATGCGATGGCTGTCTGGAATAAAATGTCCTCTGTCACCTCCCAGATTCTGCAATGATCCTGATACACAACGGCAGCACCCATCGTTGTGTCTGTTCCCTCAAATACCAGCTGATAGATAATGGCAAGATCAAGAATACGTCTATGTGGGACAAGTGATAAAAATTCCTTATTTTTCTGATATGAAATGAGCCGCACTGATAAAAAGGCAGCAGCACATTCAAAGTTTGTAAATATCTCTCCCTCCACTTTATTATTTTCTGTTACCATATCAAGCACGTTTTTTAATTCCTTTTGAATACTTTCCATAGAATAGCCATGCTGATATAAACGGTAAAACGGCGCCATATATATCCAAGGAGTTGTTCTTTTTCCTCTGTGGTATAATGACACCGTTTTTATCTTTGCTGTATGTTTTTGTTCAATTGTCTGCACGGTAATCTTTTCCTCTGCCTGGCAGGCGGACTGAAGACCCGCAGTAATGGTAAATAAAAATTGTTGATAATCCATATTGCTCCTCCGTTCTAAACTCCAGAAAAGCTGGATGAGAGAACACACCTGAAGGGAATCGAACCCCCGCACGTAGATCCGGATTCTACTGCTCTATCCACTGAGCTACAGGTGTATATGAGTCAGCTGTTAGATCAAACAGCTGACTCTGAAACAAAACGTTAAATATTTTGTTTTGAATTTCTGATCAGATTATACTCTGGATAAATACTCACCTGTTCTGGTATCGATCTTGATTACCTCACCGTTCTCTACGAACAACGGAACATTTACCTGTGCACCAGTCTCAACGATTGCCGGCTTAGTAGCACCAGTAGCAGTATTTCCCTTGAAGCCTGGCTCAGTATCAGTAACCTGAAGCTCTACAAACAGCGGCGGCTCGATGGAGAATACGTTTCCATTGTGGGAACATACCTTACACATCTCGTTCTCCTTAACGAACTTTAATGCGTCACCGATCAGCTCGCTTCCAAGTGCGATCTGCTCATAGGTATCATTGTCCATGAAGTAGTACAGATCTCCATCCTGATACAGATACTGCATATCCTTACGGTCAATTCTTGCCTCCGGGAACTTCTCGGTTGGACGGAAAGATCTCTCGATTACTCCACCATTCTTGATATCCTTTAACTTTGTACGAACAAATGCCGCACCCTTACCTGGTTTTACATGCTGAAACTCAAGGATCTGATAGACAGTGCCTTCAATTTCCAAAGTCTTACCATTTCTGAAATCACCAGCTGAAATCATTTTTTTTCCTCCTGTAAATGAGAATTAACGGCATCTTTCTGTACTCTTGCACAGATGCCTATCGTTCTAAACAAACGCAAACGCCCATAAAATGGCGCTACATACTATATTATCATACAATAAAAAATATAACTTTTCAAGTAGTATTTTTAAAACTCTTTAAAAATTTCCTCTGCCAGTTCCCCAGGTGTTTTCTGATCTACGTCTAGCACAAAATCTGCACCGCTTAAATAATGTGCCTCACGCTGTTTCATCAATGTACGCACACGCTCTCCACTATCATCTCCTTTAAGAAGAGGGCGCGTTGTGTCACCCTTTAAACGAGCCAAAACAGTCTCTGGCTGAATCCTTAAATAGACTACCATGCCGAGTTTTTTTAAAAGCTTTCTGTTTTCCTCACGAAGCGGCATTCCACCTCCGCATGAAATCACAAATTGCTTATCTTGTACAAGCAGCGTCTTGAGTGCTTTTGTCTCTGCCTGACGAAAATAATCTTCTCCTTTTTGAGCAAAAATATCAGAAATGCTCATTTTCTCACAAGCTTCTATATAGGCGTCAGTATCAATCAGCTCGAATCCTTTTTTTACAAGCTCTTTTCCTACTGTTGTCTTTCCTGCTCCCATAAAGCCAATCAAAACAATTGAACTCATCGCTTATTCCTCCTGTGGTAAAAAAACAATACTATACGCTCTATATAACGCTTTAGCACTATCTGTATTTCTTCCTTTGGATGAATTGGCTGAACAAGATATGTCCTAATTCCAGCTCTGTTTGCGCCATAAATATCTGTAAAGATCTGATCTCCGATAAAAATCGTTGTATCTGGTGTTGTATGAATACGCTTCATAGCGTCCTCATAACCGCGTACTGATGGCTTCCCTGCTTTATAAATATAGTCACTTCCAACTTCCTTCGCAAACGGACTGACACGCGGCTCCTTATTATTTGAAATAATGCAGGTTTTTAAACCAATGCTGCGAAGATGTTCAAACAATTCCTTTGCCTGTTTTGTAGCTGGCTCTCCATGCCTTACAAGCGTATTATCCACATCGAATAGTACGCCGCGCACGCCGTTATCATATTCCTTTTGATAATCAATCTGGTAGGCAGACGCTGCCTCTGCCCATGGATACAATTTACTCACTGTTTTTTCTCTCTCTGAATCATATTTTCAAGCTCTTGTGCAAAATTATTCAAATCTGTAAAAGAGCGGTATACACTCGCAAAGCGTACATAGGCAACCTCATCAAGTGTTTTTAATTTTTCCATAACCAGCTCACCAATCACCTTGCTGCTGACTTCTTTTTCATAATTATTAAAAATAGTTGTCTCAATATCATCTACCAGACGATTTACCGCATCAGTCGGGATCGGACGTTTATGGCATGCCATAACAATTCCAGTTTTTAATTTTTCCCTCGAATAAGCCTCTCTTGTCTGATCCTTTTTTACTACCATCAGCGGAAATACTTCAATCTTTTCATATGTTGTAAAGCGCCGGTTGCACACCTCACACATCCTGCGCCTGCGGATCGCAGTATTATCGTCAGAAGGCCTTGAATCAATTACTTTTGTTGTATCTTCTCCGCAAAACGGACACTTCATTGCTGCCTCCATTCCTGCTGTCTGCCAGCATCTCTTTAATGCTATTATTATAAAATAAAAAGGTATGTAAGGTCAAGTTTTTTCTGAATTGTTTTCAATTCTATTTTTCTTTATCTCTGATTGGTTTTTCTCCCTCATCAATATCAACTAATATGATATCTGGTCCAATCTGACATACTCTGCAAAATGGAATGCGATATTCCGTATCTCGTCCGAATAACCCACATATTTTTCCTGTGCCCGGAACAATCAAATGTGTTATGCAGCCTGTTTTTCGATCAAATTCAATGTCACACACATAGCCAAGTCTTTTGCAGTCTTTTATATTAATCACTTCTTTTTGCCTTAAATCACAAATACGCATATGCTACCCTCAAAAGCATTTCACTTTCTCGGTATAGTATATGCGTATTAAATATATTCTGCCTTCTGGCAAATATATTAGACACTATGTTAATATATATTGTTTAGTGCTCTGTTCCAAACTCAGACAGCTTTAAGCCTGGATTTCTTTCAAGTACCATCTGCGGACTCCAGCTATTTGCAAACAATAACAGCGGACGATCCTTCAGATCCTTAATTTTCTTCATATCGGATGTTCCATTGATTCTTGCTACATCCACATTCTCCCAATCCTCAATCCAGCGGATATACTCGTATGGCAGCGGATCAAGGCGAATCTCTACATTGTACTCATTTTCCAGACGGAATTTCAAAACGTCAAACTGCAGCACGCCGACAACGCCTACAATGATCTCTTCCATTCCAGTGTTAAATTCCTGGAAAATCTGAATAGCACCTTCAAGAGCAATCTGACTGATTCCCTTAATGAACTGCTTACGCTTCATTGTATCCATCTGACGCACTCTAGCAAAATGCTCTGGTGCGAATGTTGGAATTCCGTCAAATGCCATATTACCCATCTTAGGAGAACATATTGTATCTCCAATTGAGAAAATACCTGGATCAAATACACCAATGATATCTCCGGCATATGCCTCTTCTACGATTGTTCGCTCTGATGCCATCATCTGCTGCGGCTGTGTCAGACGAATCTTTCTGCCGCCCTGCACATGGTTCACCTCCATGCCGGCTTCAAACTTTCCAGAACAAATTCTCATAAATGCGATACGGTCTCTGTGTGCCTTATTCATGTTTGCCTGAATCTTAAATACAAAGGCAGAGAAATTATCATCAAATGGGCTGATTTCACCGATTGAGCTATGTCTTGGAAGCGGTGATGTTGTCATTTTTAAGAAATGCTCAAGGAATGTCTCAACACCAAAGTTTGTCAGTGCAGAACCAAAGAATACAGGAGAAATCTCACCATTACTTACCTTATCCTGATCAAATTCCTCACATGCACCATCAAGCAGCTCAATATCCTCAAGCAGCTTCTGATAACCAATAATACCAACCTGATCCTCAGCACCTTCAACATCAAGCTCATGACTCTCAATCTCATGCATACCTGCATCTGCTGCAACGAATGTGGTAATCTTATTTGTGTTACGATCATAAACACCCTTGAAATTCTTACCGCATCCTATTGGCCAATTGATTGGGCAGGTCTTAATACCAAGCACGCGCTCGATCTCATCCATCAGATCAAATGGGTCATTTGCCTCACGGTCTAACTTGTTGATAAAAGTAAAAATCGGAATATGACGCATAACACAAACCTTAAACAGCTTAATTGTCTGCGCCTCAACACCCTTAGAAGCATCAATTACCATAACGGCAGAATCTGCTGCCATCAGAGTACGATACGTATCCTCTGAGAAATCCTGATGACCTGGTGTATCCAAAATGTTGATGCAATAGCCTTCATAGTGGAACTGTAAAACGGAAGAGGTTACGGAAATACCTCTTTGCTTTTCAATCTCCATCCAGTCAGAAACAGCGTGCTTTGCTGTTTTTCTTCCCTTTACGGAACCTGCCTGATTGATTGCTCCTCCATATAAAAGGAACTTCTCTGTTAATGTAGTTTTACCCGCATCCGGGTGAGAAATAATGGCAAACGTTCTTCGTTTGCTGATTTCATTTTCATATAATGACATTGTGTTCCATGCCTTTCTTCTTCAAATGTTCTTATTTACTATTTTTCATTTTGTTCACAGCAAACTATTGTAACAGATTCAGTCTTTTTGTGCAACCCCCTTCACAATTTTATACCATTTGCCATTATACCAAATCCGTCCAGAATATCCCCAATTAAGGTATCCGTTCTGGATACGATACAGTGTACCATAATATTCAACAAGGCCGTTGTAATTCCAGTTCAAACTACCTTTTTCTACATAATACCAAGCACCATCACTGTGTTTTACAAGACTAGTGTACTCCCAATTTAATCTTCCTGACTGAATATAATACCAAGTTCCTCCATAATTAACAAGACCAGTATACTTCCAATTCAGAATACTATTATATACATAATACCAAGTTCCATAATAATTTGTCAGTCCTGTATACTTCCAGTCCAAAATTCCCTTTTCTACATAATACCAGATTCCATTATACTTAACCAAACCTGTATAACTTTGGTTAAGCTTACCACCTGACACATAATACCAGGTTCCTCCATAATTTGTCAGTCCTGTATATCCCCAGTTCAGCATGCCTTTATATACATAGTACCAAGTGCTGTAATACTTTGTTAGACCAGTATAATTCCAATTTAATATTCCTTTTTCCACATAGTACCAATTTCCATTGTATTTTACAAGACCAGTATACTGAGTATTAACTGCTCCTGCATTTAAATCATACCAAGTACCTTCATATAAAGTAAGACCTGTATAGTTCGACACTGTTCCGCCTAATACATAATACTTCTTTCCCTGATATGCTGCAAAACCTGTGTAACTAGTATCAACCTGATCATTTTTATAGTAATATTTCTTTCCATCAGAAGCCACTGAAATTCCATTTAGGATTCGTCTGTTGGCACACCTGCCTTCATTGATTCCATAATCCAGATAATGATCTACATACTTTGTATTATCATCACCAAATAATTCCTGCAGATCCGGATAATTCGCTTTATAGAGCGTAACATCAAATGACTCACTGGCACGTCTGCCTTCACCTATTCCATAATCCACAAAATGCTTCAATGCTGCCGCATAATCATTTCCAAATGCTGACTTCAAATCTGAGTAACGATTCAAATAATATTTAGCATCAAATACTGGAGCATAGTCAACACCTTTATAAATTGTTGACGTCTTATCAATGTCATCATTATCCTCTGCGAAATCACCCTTTGTTCCATCCCATCCGGCTTTTTTCCCAGTTAAGAAATAATGCTCATAATACGCGTCAATATCATTTCCATATGCTTTTTCAAGCTTTGGATAACGCTTTCGATAAGAATTTACATCAAAGCCATCAAAAAATCCCTGTTCTATCGTTACACCACGACCAACAAACAAACGGTACTGTGTCTGTGTGCCATCCTCAGCTGTAACGGTTATTGTGCTAACCTCAACCTTGTGAGACATGCTTCCAATATTGGAAATTTTCAGTGTAGCTGATGAAGATGCAGTTTTTACTCTGACATTCGCATAAACTGTCTTTTCCCCTACACTATAATAAAAATCTTTTTGTGTCTTATCAAATGCAGTTATTACTTCCTGGTCATTTACTGTCAATGACTTTAAGCAGCTATTCTGATTTTTTCGCTCCTGAGGCTTTGGCGAAGATGATGGACGCTCATCATAAACTGGAATTAAAAAGACAAAACTATTTCCTAATTGACCACTATTGGTATAGGATCTTCTTACTTGATTTCCCTCTGAATACGGTGCCATGATATTGGTCATGTATTGATGCCAATATTTACCATTATACTTGCCATCATAATCAAATTTCTGAGCATACAATGTATTCTGATTTTTCAAAATATACAGATTGGCAAATTTCAGTGATCCTCCAATCAATGCCTTTGTTGGGGTATCCCAAGATCCACTTGATACTGTACCATCTGGAAGCATCATTGTCGAACCCGTCTGTGCTTCTTTTAATCCATTTTTTATAATTTCATCCTTTGTAGAACCTGTCGCCTGAATATTAAAATAGTTATATAATCCTTCATATCCAGAATACTTTCCTGAAATTAAATCTGATGTTCCAGCTCCCTGCTCTTGTCTGACTCGACTGGCAAGTGCTACCGGATTAATATTATATTTTTCTCCAACCCAACAAAACAACCATGCATATGTATACTCTGCACCTGGAACTTTCGCATTCGACATAAATGTATTGGCAAGTGCAGCCTCAACTGCCCCTTGTGTCTGATACTTCTCATAGATAAGTGATTCAAACATAAAAATGTCATTTTCATTTAAAAAATTTCTCGGATCCATATAATAGCGCACAGTCTCTTCTGACGCGCCGGCCCAACCTGGTTCCCATTGTTTCCAAGTATTAGTTTGCCAATTGTAATCTCTGTCTAACATAGATCGAAAGCATTCATTATAATAAGTGCTTACAAGTGCTCTCGATGCTACCGCCATCTGCTGTCCTACTGCATAATCAAAAGTATCACCCACATAAACCGGCTTAAATACCCAATTAGGATGTGCCTGATGAAGTGCATTCAAGGCGCTTTGGTAATCTGCTGGAAAGGCCTTTGTCTCATCCGCTGCCATCAGATTGGCATCATAGCTCACAGAAAGCACTTCAAATGGAATATATCCTTCATAACAGTATTCATTAATATCAAAAATAACATGCGCCCATCGCGGCTCTTCCTCCACACAAACTACAGATGTTATGTAAACATAAGAACCCGCTGGAAGTGTCACTATCTCTGATGAATCTTTTTTCCATCCAGAATACACCTTTGAATCTGCATTTAAGCTTGCATTAGCATAGAAGCTTTCTTCAACTCCTTCTAACTCTGCTTCTTCTGTTGTTTCCTCTTCTGTAGATTCCTCTTCTGTAAATTCTTCTGTAGACTCTTCCTCTGTAAATTCTTCTGTAAAATACTCTGTTTCATTTTCCTGTGTTTCTTCTACACTGTCAGCCTCTGACGAGGTCTGCACTGTCTCCTGCGTCTGAGGCTCACTTTGAATTTCCGTTTGTGTTGGCTGCTCTGTCTGAACTTCACTTGTTTCTGCCTGTGATGCTGACGATGATTCTTCCGATGGAATCACTTCACTTTCCTGCGCAGATGTTTCTGTCTGAGTTTCCTGCGACTGAGTCTTGACCGTTTCGGATTCTGTTTCAGACGTCAGCTCTTCAAACTGCATTTGCGTTTCTTGCATCTGCTCTTGAAGCTTCGTTTCAAATGCACTTTGACTGGACGTTTCCTGTGCTGCTGTCGTAATAACAGACCCTAACAGCATTCCAATAGAAAGCAGTCCTGCAATACCTTTTTTCAGCAATACTTGTTTTCTCAATCGCCTTACCTCCATTTTGGCTTACACAGAAACGACACTGCAGCAAACGCTGCAGCGCCTTTACATGTGATTACTTTAATGCTTCCTTATAAAACTCCTTGAACTCGCTGTAGCCTTCTGCTGTCAGCTGTTCCTTCTGGAACTTCTTATTCTTATTCATCCATGCAACAAGAATCTGCTGTCCTGCTGCACGTCCTGCCATTGCTTCCTGAAGAACAGTGCCAAGCACCTTGCTATCTACACCCTTTTCTACCAAATATGCAATCTTTTCCTTGCTGCCTGGAACAGTAAAGCCCTCATCTAAGAGAATTGTTACAATACGCTCAAATCCGATTGAGAAGCCACATGCTGGAGTTTCCATTCCTGTGAACTTGCCAACCATCTTATCATAACGTCCGCCTCCGGCAATTGAACCTGGGAAGCCCTCTACTCCGATCTCGAAAATAGTTCCAGTATAGTAAGACATACCACGAACTAATGTTGGATCAAACTGCAGCTTAAAGCTTGCCTGAGTTGTTGCCGTAACTGCCTCACAAATCTGCTTTAAGTTCTCTGCTGCGCCGCCCTCTAAGCAATCACCAAGTGTCTCTGCAAGATAAGCAACACCATCCTCTGCTTCATTCAAGCCTTTGAACAGACCCATATAGCGTTCGATTGATTCCTCTGCAAAACCATTTGATGCAAGCTCTTTTGCTACACCATCAAGACCGATCTTATCCATCTTATCCAAAATGATAAAGACTTCATCATACTGTGCTTCATCAAAGCCGCTGTACTTTGCCATGCCCTTTAAAATACGGCGGTCATTGATATGTACGGTAAATCCCTTAAAGCCAACCTTTCCAAGAAGTGTAGTTGTTGCCAAAATCAGCTCGATCTCTGCAAGATTTGTCGGATCTCCAAGAATATCAATATCACACTGATAGAACTGTCTGAAACGACCCTTCTGCGGACGGTCAGCTCTCCATACCGGTCCGATCTGCAATGCCTTAAACGGCTTTGGCAGATTTGCTGCATTATTGGAATAATATCTTGACAACGGAACAGTCAGGTCATAGCGAAGACCACTATCTACCAAATCTGCTTCTGTCTGTGCTGTTTCTAAGTTTAACTTCTCACCACGCTTTAAGATCTTAAAGATAAGCTTCTCATTCTCACCACCCTGCTTATTGCTTAAGTTTGCAATATTTTCAACACAAGGTGTTTCAATCGGTGTGAAACCAAATCCCTTATACGTTTCCTTAATCAGCCCAATCACATAATCACGGATCTGCATTTCTGCCGGCTGAATATCCTTCATGCCTGTAACAGGCTTCTTTACTAATGCCATAAAACACTCCTCTTTCCACTATCAGGGCTTTCCCTGTATGATACACTACGTTCAACATTATACGTTTTTGCAATAGGCTGTGTCAACTGTTTTTTAGTTTTCCCATCCCATGAGAATAAATTACAGCCAGTTTTCCAGAACATCATTAAGTTTATTCATATCCAGCGGTTTCGCGATATGTCCATTCATGCCTGTATTTTTTGCCA
>OLQV01000113.1_pt1 | contig 83492 bp, 68 predicted proteins | sample 1672371 | NCBI WGS metagenome assembly OLQV01 (sample SAMEA3136676, study PRJEB25190) | human gut metagenome
AAGCATAAACAGCACAAAAGCAAACCCGGCACTTCAAGCCGACATATTCGGTGACTGGCGTGAGGAGGTTATCTACCCTCTTACGACAAACGATGCGCTTCGAGTATATACAACAAATATTCCGAGTGAATATAAAATTAAGAGTCTTATGTTTGACAGCGTGTACAGAAGCGGTGTTGCTTCGGAACAGTCGGCATATAACCAACCTCCTCATGTAAGTATGTATATGAGTGAAGCGGTAATGAGAGGTAATGTTACAAATATCAGTATTGAACACGAGCCTACAAAGAAGAATTACATCAAAGGTGAACAACTTGATACAACAGGCTTAAAACTTATCGCAACATACGAAAACGGCAGAGTAAGCGAACTTACCTATTACGAAACAAACGGCTATGACCCAAGCAAGCTCGGCGAACAGACTGTTACAGTTTCATCAGGCAACGCAAGTGCTTCCTTTAAGGTAAATGTCACAAACGGCACAACATATTACAGTGACAATTTCCAAGACAACGACCTTTCAGACATAACGATTTCACGGCAAGATAAAGCCGATCAATCGCAAAAGCTTGACGGTCTTGATTTAAATATCGGTTCAAAAAGCTCCGGCGGTGATAAAACAAGCGGTTACTTCCTCGGAAACAGAAACGGCAAAAGCTTTTTGGCATGCTTCGCCGGCAATACATCCTCGGCAAGCCGCGGTGCGTCAATAAAATTCAACGAAGAAAGCTATGTCCCTAAATTCACTGAATTAGCCGATAACGAAAAAATCGTACTTAACTTTGACGCATACTATCATTCAGAAAAAGATACAATGCAAATTTACGGCGTAACCAATTCCACAAACGGAGCAAGCAATAAGCTTATTTACGACCCTTACCTTTCATATCAGAATAACAACAGTATTCCGCTTAACGAATGGTTTAACGTAAATATCGAAATATCAAAATATGACAGCACGAATAAAAATGCAAAAAATGCGTTCCCCAATTTATAATCTTGAACATCGGAGTCTCAAGCTCCTTTTTAGCTTCCTTCAATAACTGCGGTATATCCAGATGCTGAGGACATTTCTTTGTACAGGCACCACAGCCAACACATTTTGCAGCATTTGTTGTCTCTTTTCTAAATGTCGTCATCTGAATATAGCGCCAGCGCGCATGACTGTCCTCTGACAACTGATTATAACACTGAAAAACAGCTGGAATATCTACTCCCTTCGGGCATGGGCAGCAATAATTGCATCCTGTACAGCCTACCTTTACACTATTTTTGATATCGTTTTTCACATCCTCAATCAGTTGTCGCTCATCAGCTGTCAGGCAGCCCGGCAGCGCCAGTGATGCAGTTTTACAATTCTCATTTACCATCTCCATTGAGTTCATGCCGGATAACACACATGTTACCTGTGGCTGATCGTAAAGCCAACGAAGTGCTAGCGAAGCAGCTGACTCATTTACATTAGACTTTGCAATGCGCTTTTTCGCTGTCTCTGGCAACATTCCAACAAGACGGCCTCCTCGAAGAGGCTCCATAATGATCACTGGAAGATTTTTTTCTGCCGCATACAAAAGACCTTTTTTTCCTGCCTGAATATTTTCATCCAGATAGTTATACTGGATTTGGCAAAAATCCCAGTCAAACGCATCTACAACTGGCTTAAAATTCTCGGTATTGCCGTGATAGGAAAAACCGATATTTCGAATCTTTCCGCTGGCCATTTTCTCCTTGATCCAATCCTCAAGCCCCATCGCTTTTAAGCGATTCCAAGAAGCCAAATCATTCAGCATATGCATCAGATAATAATCAATATGATCGGTCTGCAAAAGTTCCAGCTCCTGATTAAAGATTTTTTCTGCCTGCGCAACTGATCTCACCATATACTGCGGAAGCTTCGTTGCGATATAGATCTGATCTCTGCAATTGTTCTCAGCCAGAATGCGGCCAAGCACTTTTTCATTATTTTTATAGACATATGCAGTATCAAAGTAGTTTATACCCTGTCTGATGGCCTCCATCACCTGATCATTTGCCTTTTGAAAATATTCTCCTGTTCCACTTCCCTCAAATCGCATACATCCAAATCCTAATAAAGAGATGTCATTGCCTTTTTTATCCTTTCGATACTGCATTCTGTTTTCCTTTCCTTAATATATGATAAAGCTATTCACGCCGATCACCGCGTCAAATGTTCATCTTCCACAGCTAGACTTGCATATCTGGCAAAGCCTTTGCATCTGACACCTTCGCAATTTAAATTGAAACCAACGTAATCCAATATCTCTGCTCCACCACACCGTCTTCTTCAAACTCAGACTCCAACACACCACCGTTATTTATAATTGATTTTGCTGATCCAATATTGGTCTTATCGCAGGTCATTAGTACCTTGTTAATGCCCAGTTCTTTGCATTTTTCAAGAGCCAGACCAATCATCGCTGTCGCATAACCTTTTTTTCTCTCACTCGGACGAATCCCATCGCCGATATGTCCACCACTCTTATAAAGACTTTCGTTTAAATAATGGCGAATATTCACAGCACCGACAAAAATATTGCGGTCGATATCCAAACAAAAATAGACAGAGTCCGGCACAAAACCAGGCTTTTCGCCTTCTTTTGTCTCTAGATTTTCCAAATAGTACTCAAAATCATGGTAATCATTCTTTCGAATTGCATATGGAGAGAAGTCCTTTTCGACTGCCAGCCACTCATCCATCATATCTGTCAGCTGCTTCTTATATTCAACAGTCAGCTTTACTAGTTTAATATTCACTACCATTTTCCTCCAAACTTCAACTCTATTTTTCATGACAGCTCACTTAACGAACCCTTTCCGATACGTCAACTCGAGTCTGGCACTTTTTCACTACTATAATACAAATACGAGTCCATCGCAAGCCCAAACAAAAATACCTTTTGAGCAATTTTCTAATCTCAAAAGGTATTTTTGCAAATTTTAATTTTCTGCTATAATTAATTCTCCATCATACGGTTGCAAACAAAATTCTTTTTCAATTTTTTTCCCAGACAAAACTCCAATTCCCGCCTCAGGGACCTGAAAAGAAATCGGCTTATTTGTTGTGTTCACAAAGAAATGTTGATGTTGTGCAATTTTTCTTCCCTTGACACCATCTGGTAATTCTAGCGCTTTTTCAATGTTAAAGCGTTTTGAAAATACATCTAGCAAAAAGGTCGTTATATCTCGATTTGGCTCTACTGCCACATAAAGAGCACTTCCTTTTCCATATCTGTTTTCAGATATGGCACACATTTCCTTACCCTGAAAGACTGCAAGCGATTTTGCCGTTTTTAATTGAATCTCCTCATAATAATCTACATTCACCATTACTGTATTTTCTTCACATTTTATTTGCAAACTTTCTCGAACTGACTTCCCATCATTCCAGGTTTTACAATCATTTGCAAAAAAAGCTTGTTGATCAGTCCTATAAAATCCAGAAATACGAATTCCGAATACATCATCCACTCTACCTGGTCTTGGTGTTCCCCATGCCTTTCCATTTTGATCTGCAATTCCTGAATACGCTGTCATAACTACAGTTCCCCCCTCCCTCACATAAGTTCGAATGGCTTCGGCAGTATCTTCATCTATAATAACATGCATCGGAATGAAAATAACTTTATAATTTTCTTTTCTATTTTTTAGATCAATTATATTATAATCCATATTTCGTTTCCAAAGTGCTCGGGTGATCTCTGTTACTGCCACACGATATGGCTGGCGAAATTGAAGTGTGTCATACTGAGAATCCCATGCGCTATCATAATGATATGCCACCGCAATCTCTGGTTTGGGAAGATATGGAAACGCAAATTTTTCGAGTTTCTTTAGATCTGATGCAATCCATTTGTACTCAAAAAAATTATAATTTGGTTCACCATCATGATCCAAAAGTCCGTACAAATACTGTTCTTCACCGGCTAACATTGTTCTCCATGTCCATCCCAATACCATCTGCATTCGATTTAGCAAGCAAAGAAAGATATGCATTCGCAATGCCCCATAAGGACCTCTTTGAATTCCTTTCTGACCCGTCTGATATTCTAAACACCACATAGGTTTTCTCATTTCTGTCAACCTCTGCCCATATACCATGTTCAAATATTGATAGTGATCCATATCTCCAGCCTCATATCCTGGGTAAAAACCAATTCCCGGATAATCCACAAATTTTTCAGCATACTTCATATAATCAAACCCAAATTTATCTTTTTCAGCATAGTGGTTAGAAGAATGTGCTATTCCAGGTGCTGTTTTTTCTACGATAGATGCTAACTTTCCAATAAATTCGCCTATTTCATCTGAATAAAAGCGTCTCATATCTAACCATTCTTGTGGAGAACCCATAGCTATTTCATTTTCTGGAAAAAAGACATCATTAAATTCATTTACCCGCCTACTCCATCTCCATGAATTCCATGCGCAATTCAATGCCTCTACTGTTTTGTACTTTTTCTTTAACCAATTAACATAGCGTTTTCTAGCATATTCTGAATAGGAAAAATAGCCATCTCCAATTTCATTGCATAATCCAAATGCAAACAATGCCGGATGATCTTTATATCGTTCCACCATTTTCTCTGCAAATCTAAATGCATAATATTGATAAGCTGGATCTCCCACATCTTCCATATATCTGCGCAAACTGCCTTGCTCGTTTCCACTTTTTCCATAAATATTGCAGCCTGGACAAAGTTTATGTACCCATCTAGGCGCTGGCCTTACTGAAATATCTAAAAAAACGCCCAATCCTATTTTTTGGCATAAATCCATCACTTTATCAAACCATTCAAACGTATATACTCCTTCCTGTGGTTCGTAACTATCCCAACACAAATGTCCCAAACGAACCGTAGTAAAACCAGCCTCTTTCATTCTAGCAAAATCCTTCTCCCACTGCTCACGAGGCCAGTCATGTGGATGATAATTGGTTCCAATATATAGTGTCATTTTTCTCCTTTCCCAGACGATATCCACTGCCTTTTTATCTTTTTTTGTATTCTGTTGGCTTCATTCCTGCTACTTTTTCAAAAACCCTACTAAAATGTTTGGTATCTGGATACCCCACCATTTCCGAAACTTCATAAACTTTCAAATCAGTTTCTTCTAACAACTTTTTTGCTCTTGCAATACGTAAATTAGTCACATAATTCTGATAGGTTTCCCCTGTTTTCTTTTTAAATGCCTGGCTAAAATAAGACGGATTAATAAAGAAACGTTCTGATATATCTTTTAGTGAAATTTCCTTATCAAAATTTTTTGTAATATATTCTCGTATTTCTTCAATCACATCCTTTCTTTCCAGCATTTTCTCTTTCAATTTCAAATCAAACATTCCAAACAAAACATTTATAATCCAATTCTGCATTTGTTCTATTGATTGAAATTTCGATACATTTTCCAATGATAAAATGTTTCTACCCAAAAATTCATTCAACTGATATTGAAGTGAAGGCATCTGACGAATTCCGCACAGAATCAAGCTTACCGTAAAAATTTGCAAATCTTTTATGCTCATTTTTTCACTCTCAGCAATTTTTTGAAACATTCTTCGGATAATTTTTTCACAATTTACTTTATCCATTGCCGCAATTGCCAATTCTAACTCTCGCATATCATTTGATGACATTCTTACTGTTTTATCTGGAATTTTATTGATTTCTTCATATAAAATTACACTTCCCAGTCCATTTACAAGCTTGTAATTCAATGCACATTGGGCTTCTTCATATGATCGTCCAAGTTGTCCAGTTTTTTGATAAATTCTACCGATTCCGCAGCTAGCTGAATGTAGGAAATCTGATAGAATACTTGTCATTTGCTGTAAAATTTTATCTGTCTCTCTAACATCAAATCCAACAAATGCTGCAATTTTTTTATCATTCATTAAAACAGCAATACAAACTTTTATTTTGCTCTTCTTTTTTAATTCAGACTCCACTTGTTTACAGATCTCTTCTGTCCAAATCGTTTCTTTTTCTTCAAGCAACAAGCATACATACTGATCGCCATTACTATCTATACCCACAGCTTCCATCTCTCTTTCCAACCTATCTTCTGGTCTATTTGATAACAACAAAAGATCTCTGATTCGAAATTTGGAAATATCTTCACTATATCGCTTTACATTTCCTTCCAAACACTCTAGCCTATTTTCTCTCTCCTTCCTTTTCTTAATTTTCTCGCAAGTCTGTCTTAAAACACGATATAATTCTTCCTCATCTACCGGTTTTGTCAAATAATCTTGTACTCCCAGCCGCAATGCCTCTCTCGCATAGGCAAAATCTGCATATCCACTTAATACAATAAAATTACAGTTTTGCATTACATTTTGTATTTTCTGAATCATTTCTAACCCGTCCATCCCTGGCATTCGAATATCCGTAATAATAATATCTGGCTTTTGTTGAACTACTTGATTAACACCATCCTGACCATTATAGAAAATACCTGTCACAAAATAACTATAACCCATCCTTTCAATTAAATATTTCAATCCCTCTGCAATATCTGGCTCATCCTCCACTATCATAATACGATATTTTTCAAGATTTTCTTTGCTACTTATTTCCATATTCCCGGTATACACATTTCCACCTCAATTCCTTTTTCATTGGCACTACTGATTCTTAAATAATATCCATCTCCATAATGGATTCGAATTCTCTCTGCGATATTTTTCAATCCAATGCTAGCGCCATTTGTCTCTTCCTCATCCAGTGTGATGTCTTTTGCTTGGATCTCAAGTTTCTTATTCATTTGAGCAGCCATCTCTGATGTCATTCCACTTCCATTATCTGCAATCCTTATTAGAATATTACCTTCATCTGTGATTTCCCCAGTCAAACAGATGCATAATTGAGTCCCATATCCTTTAAATCCATGCTCGATACTGTTTTCAATAATTGGCTGCAATACGATCGCTATGATCTCAGACTCCAGTATTCGCTGATCCAAATATTGCTCTAATGTCAATGCACCTTTATATCTCATATTTTGGAGTAACAGATAATTTTGTGCATACTCAATTTCATCCTGAATCCTATGAGTCATCCCACTTTTACTCAAAGTCATTCGAAACATTTTGGCTAAAATTTTTATCATCTGTGCCGTTTCTTCATCTCCATGCAAAATGGCTTTCATCCGTATAGATTCCAATGTATTATATAACATATGAGGATTAATCTGCATTTGCAACGTAAGCGATGAATAACACCCCGGATTCCATATCTGCCTAAACCGTGTCATAATTATTGCATGGAGTGGCAAGTCTTCTGTTTCTCAGTTTTGCACTTAGGACCATTTTACTTCAAATCATTTGGAGCCTGTGCTATATCCACTCCAAATAACATTAGGAGTAAACGACACCTATGACAAAAAGAAAATATCGTACAGATGAGGAGTGGCTTTCTCTGATTCAGGAGTGCCGTTTGAGTGGACTTACGGATAAGCAATGGTGCGAGGCACATCAAATCTGTCCGAGTAACTTTTATTACCAGATTCAGAAATTCCGTAAGAGAGCCTGTGAAATACCGGAGTCTCATTCAAAAACAACTCTGACTGCACAAAAACAGGAAGTTGTTCAAGTTACATTTGAACAGCCGGCTGTATCGGAACATCCTCAGTCCTGTCTATCAAAGGACACAAAGGCAGATGCAGCAATTCTTGTGCAGATCAATGGCTTTCAGATCGGAATCACAAATGCAGCGTCCGAAAGTGCAATCTTTCATACTCTGTCAGCGCTGCATCGCCTGTGTTAGGCGATCTGTCCGGTGTATCGAAGATCTACCTGATCACCGGCAGGACCGATATGAGAAAAAGCTTCGATGGCTTAATGGCGATTATTCGTGATAAATACGAACTAGATCCATATGCGAATGCACTGTATCTGTTCTGTGGGAGAGACAAACGAAAAATCAAAGCACTTCACTTCGATAAAGACGGCTTTGTATTACTGCAAAAAAGGCTTGACGGAAGCGGACGTTTTCAATGGCCTACAAATGCCAGTGAAGCCCGTCAATTAACCCGTCAGCAGTTTCGCTGGCTGACTGAAGGACTGAGCATTGACCAACCGAAAGCTATTCATGCCGGGGACAAACGAAAAGACTTCTAGTTTTTATGAAAAACATAGAATCTCAAAAAGTTTTTAAAATCGTTTCTTCCCCGTATGGGGGACTTGTCCCCAAGTCTTCGCTGAGGAATACGCCTGTTTGTGGACAGATTGGACTCCAATGCCTGAGTGTTGCAGTTGTACTGTCATCTGACAGCTGAGTTATCCACAAAACAGTATTCGTCAGAATGACGAAGCTTTTTTTGCGTCTGGTTGCACCATGCCTGTTTTTCCTTTATAATAGCACTCAGAAAAAAGGAAGGAGGAAGGCACGAATGCAGGAGTTGGATCAGACTCAGGAATTAATTCAGATGCTGAAAGAACGTCTGAATGAGAAAGATGAAACGATTGCTACCCTTCAAGCAACGATTAAAAATCTTGAGGCAACAGTAAAAATGCTTCAGGAAAACGCAGTTGATCTTAAGGCAACAATCGCAAATCTGACCGAAACACTAAATGAATTCAAAAGAAAGTTTTTTGGAATATCCAGCGAAAAAAGTAAAAAAAAACAAACTGATGAACCTGTTTGTGAAGAAGCCTCCGAGCAGGAATCCGGTATCCCTGTGAAAGAACATACACGTACCAGAAAGAAAAAGGCTAAACGTGATGATCTTTATGCACTCCTTCCGATAGAAGAAGTCTTATGCGATGTTCCACAGCAAGAGCGCCTTTGTCCAGACTGTGGTGCAGAAATGGAACATATGGGATATACCTTTATCCGTGAAGAACTGCGAATTACTCCGGCTAAGATAGTGCGTGTCCGTTACATGCAGGAAAAGCTGATCTGTCCGGTCTGCCGTGAAGAGGATGATACCACAATCACACAAGCAAAGACCCCAACCGCATTAATGCCGCATAGTCCGGCATCACCGGATATGGTCGCTATGGTTATGTACCAGAAAAGCTTTTTGCATCTGCCTTTCTACAGACAGGAAAAGGACTGGAAAGAAAAAGGAGTTCCACTTCCGCGCGAGACCGCCGCTAACTGGTATAACACATGTGCTTTGGAATACCTGTTACCGATTTATCAAGCGATGCATGTGGAGCTGATCAGCCGATCAGTTATTCATGCAGATGAAGTTCCATGCCAGGTACTTCATGAAGAAGGAAAGGCTGCAACATCGAAGTCCTACATGTGGGTTTATCTGAGTGGGACAGATGGTGAACCCAAAATCGTTCTGTATGATTATTGCTCAGGACGTGGAGGCGATCATCCAATCAAGTTTTTAGCCGGCTTTACCGGAATGCTTCAATGCGACGGCTATTCTGCGTATGGAAGAATCGAGGACGTTGTTCTGGCATGTTGTCTTGCACACTGTCGTCGAAAGTTCTTTGAAGCGATTCCTGCGGAACGTCGAAAAAAGCAGAAGCTGTTGGATATTAATTCTGAACAGGCACAAGAAAAACCAGATGATAAGACAGCTTCTAACGAGAAACTCAGTGCAGCTCAAAAAGGTGTAGAGTTCTGTAACCGACTGTTTTATGAAGAGCGACTTTATAAAGATCTTCCGGCAGATGAACGCAAACAAAAACGCCTTGAAACACAGCCACGGATCTGGGAAGAATTCTGGAGCTGGCTTGAAACACTTTCACCAACAGGCGGAAGCAAGCTGGAGAAGGCAGTGAACTATGCTTTCAATCATAAGGAAACGCTCATGAACTATCTGCAGGACGGAAGATGTGAAATTTCCAACAATGCCGCTGAAAGGCGAGTGAAATCTTATGTTATGGGACGAAAGAACTTCCTGTTCCATAACACGGTAGATGGAGCCCGTGCAAGTGCAACTGTCCTAAGCCTGATTGAGACAGCCAAAGCAAACAACCTGAATGTTTATCAATATCTGTACACTCTGCTGCTGTATATGCCGGACTACAAAGATGAGCCCGCAGGCATAGAACAGTTAATGCCATGGAGTGACTTCATAAAAGAGAAATGTTCAGGTGTAACTGATACATCAATTGAAAAACCTGAAAACCGTGGGAACCTCTCAATTTGAGGTTCCCTGTAGGTCGTGAACGTAGTCATATTCATCGCTTACTTTGCAACGTCTGAAACCTTGCATTTTTTTGTTTAATTTCTGCAAGATATACATCCTGAATCAATGACTTCATCTGAACAATCATATGATTATAATTATGTACCAATTCTCCAATTTCATCCTGAGATACAATTGGATCCATTTTTTCATAAATTCCTAGCTCAACCTGTTTCATATTTTTCTGTAAGCATACAATCGGTTTTGTAATCGTGCTGGCAAACAATGTTGACAAAAAAATCACGACTACCACACAAACCACAACTGCTATTATCATTGTGATTTGAATATGATTCACTCCCAGAAGAAGTGTACTTTGTGGAATAATTGTATTAACCTTAATTCTGCATTTTTCTGTCATATCAGAAACCACATAATAAGATTCCTTTTCATCTTCTTGAAAATCATTTTTCTGTTCAAGAACTTCTTTCCACGATCTTATTCCACTGGCGGCATCTGAATCATAGAGAATTCTATCTTCTTCACCCGTAATACAGATTCGAATATTATATTGGTTTCTGGTCAATAAAATTTCATTAGTTAGTGTAATAAGACTATTAGGATTTAGGTCAATCAAAAGAATTCCTAGATATCCGCCCCTCGTATCATAAATTTTTCGCGCAAATGTAACAGTAAGTGCATCTCTATCGTACTCATAATAAGAGCGATCATGCAATCTTGTCAAAAACAAAAGTGAATCTGAAGACTGAACTTCTTGATACCAATCCTGACTATTTAATGCACTCATATCAATTGAACCTGCATTAACATTACTGTATAAATAATAATCTTCATCGACAATTAATGCTGCATTTTGAATCTCTGGTTTCAACATCGCCAATCTCATCAAAATTTTCCTCATCAATAATTTTCGATTCACTTCGTCAATTACACTTTTTGAATCCCTTTTTAATTCCTTTAATGTATCACTATCCACTAGTACCACTTTGGTTAATTGATCATAATCATTAATTAATCCATCAATTTCTGTCACAATCTGAGAGCTAAATATTCTTGTCAATTCTCTTGTTGATGTCTCTAGCGTCTCTGCTGATGTCCAATACAATATCAGCGATGAAGCCAATAGAGGAATCATACATGCCACCAAATATGTAGCTATCATTTTACTGCGTAATCTTAACTTTTTCATTACCGCTACCTCCGCATTTTTATCATAACAGAATTGTGATTTTTTCTAATCAATAGCGATCAGAAAGCCTGATCTGCAACTGCTTGCAGATTCAGGCTCTCTGTATCCATTATTCCTGATATGTTGTATTATACCATGCTCTTGCAGCGTCTGTCACTTCCTGTCCACCGCTACTGTACCATTTTTCTACAAACTCATCAAATTTTTCAATTGGCCAGTCGCCCGTAATAATTTTTGACGCATACTCTACATAAAGTGTACGATTTTCAATGTCGGGGTAACCCTCATAGACACTTGATGGCATACCGTCTGAAGCAATTCTCTTTCCATAGTCAACACTGGTCGCTAAATTATCAATCGACTGCTGTACTGCCCAAGAACGCTCTGGTGTATTGATTGTTTCTAGTGTCATCGTAAACGAATCTACTGTAGAGATCATCTGCCCGTCTGGGTCAAGACTCAACACTTCCTGTTTTGTAACATCTCTCGGAAGCTTTACTTTCTCGCCATCCACAACCTCATAATGCATGCCTTCTACTCCATAAAATAAATCCTCTCTATAATCTGGATTTGCCATGGCATCTAATGCAGTCATAATTGCATCAATTCTCGCCTCGTCATCTGTATTTTTTGCGACCCAGAAAATTCCATTGATTGATCTCATCGAATAAAATCCATCATATCCATCCGCGCTGATCATCGGCAGCAATACCCACTGTGCTTTTACACCAGTTGCATTCTCGCACGCTTCTGCATACTGATAAGAGTACCTGCCCTGATGGAAGAATACACCTACCTGATTAGAATTCACCTTTCCTTCCCATCCAGCTTTGTCATTCAAAAGTGTTTCTGGATCAATTAAACCTTCCTGATACAATTCCGATATCCATTCCAGTGCATCTCTCATATTTGGGGTCACTGCTGAATATGTCAATTCACCATCATATAAATCAAACTGAGGATATCCCTCCCACATAGCGACACCATACATGGCAAATAAGTCATCCATCCATCGTGCTTCCGCTCGTCCTCCTGTCGGAATTTCATCTGCTATTCCATTTCCATTTGGATCTTGATCACGAAATGCTTTTAAAACCTCTACCAACTCATCCTGAGTTTCTGGCATTGAAAGCCCCAATTCATCCAACCAATCCTGTCGGATCATACCACTGCACAATGGATACGTTAATACATTTGGAATCATATAAATTCTTCCTTCACCAGTCGGATCATTTGCCTTCATAACATCCCAAATATCTTCCGAAACAGCTTCCCATAAATGTGGTGCTTTTTCTGGAAGTAAATCTGTCAAATTCAAAAGTGCACCGTTTTTAATCAAATCATTTTCCATTCCATTGACTGGTGCAAACAAATCCGGCATTTCGCCAGATGCAATACTCAAATTCAACTGTTCTGCATATGTCGTTCCACCATTCCATTCAACATATGGCTCAATAATTCCAATACCAAGCAAATCCTTATAGAAATTATAGGTGGCACTTCCTTTTTCTGAGCCTAAATAGCCGCCTCCATTTCCACTCCATACTTCTAAGTCCACAACATTTTCTTCATCTGCCCACACCGGAATTACAGACGTTCCGAATACACTAGTCAGCGCCATTGTTCCACCTGCTATCACAGATAATATCCTTTCCTTTTTCATAAGTTGCCTCCTTTTCACTTTTGTTTTTTATGGTAGCTGATTTAACAGCCTATCTTTTTATCCCTTAACAGAACCTAACATTGCACCTTTTGCAAAATATTTTTGTAGCCATGGATACACCATAATAATTGGAATAATTGCAAAAACAACAGTTGCTGCACTTAATGTGCTTTCTGTATAATTGACATCCTGTGCTGCTGTAACAGACATCAATTCTGATCCTCCATTGATCAGCTGCCTAATCTTTAATTGTAATGGATATAATTTTGTGTCTTGGATAAACATCAGTGGATGTTGAAACTGGTTCCATGCCGTTACTGCATAGAATAATCCCACTGATGCCAAAACAGCTTTTGAGGAAGGCAGCACTATTTTCCATAGTACCCGAAAACAGCCACACCCATCAATTCTAGCTGACTCTTCCACTTCCGTCGGGAAATTTGAGAAAAATGTTCTCATAATAATCATATTGTAAGCCGTCAGAATATGAGGCAAAACCAATACCATCGGATTATTTATCATTCCGATCCCCTTCATTACCAAAAAATATGGAACTACCGGTGCTTTGAATACCATTGTAACAGTAACAAAGATCATCACAATTCTTCGAATTTTAAATTCCTTTTTTGCTAATGGATATGCCATCAATGATGTAATAAGCAATGCTAGAAATGTTGTTGCAAGCGTTGCCACTAATGTCAATGCAAATGATTTCCAGATATCTACTCTGCTTAGTATATAATACCATGATGAGAGTGTAAAATCGACTGGCCAAAGATTCACAATATTCATATCAGAAGCAGCCTTCGAGCTAAAAGACATCGCTACAACGGTAAGCAATGGTACAATTGATATTCCTGCAAATATACAGAGAATTACGGTTACAATTATCCGAAATGTTTTATCTTTACATGACTCCTTAATCATTACCATAACCCTCCATTTTCTGAAACAAAGCCTGAAAGCTTATTGAATGTCATTACCAAAACCAATCCTATTACCGATTGAAACAAACCTACTGCAGTTGTAAAGCTATACTGTGCCTGTAAAATACCTGCACGATATACATAAGTATCCAAAATGTCTCCCACACTATATGTCATTGGTGTTAGCAGGTTGAACGACTGATCAAATCCCAACTCTAAGAAATTTCCGATGTTCAACAAAAATACAGTCACAATTGTTGGAATCAAAAGTGGAAATGTAATATATCTAATTTTTCCAAATCTACTTGCTCCATCAATAGCCGCAGCCTCGTAAATAGATGGATCCAAACCACTAATTGTCGCCAAATATACGACTGTTCCCCAACCAGATTCCTTCCAGATTGCCGCAATTACATAAATTGGACGATACCAACTTTCCTTTTGCATTACTAGTAGTGGCTTTAATCCAAAAAACTGTCGAATGTTATTAAACAATCCTCCGATTCCAAATAAATCAAATATAATTCCGCCAACAATTACCCAAGAAAGAAAATATGGAATGTAGATCACTGTCTGGATCACTTTTTTCAGTTTTAAACTTTTTACCTCATTGAGCATCAATGACAAAATTACAGGGATCGGAAAAATTAGCACCGTTTTACATAATCCAAGTATGATCGTATTGGACAAGATTCTCGGGAAATCTGAATATGAAAATAATTTTTTAAAATTTTCCAATCCAACCCAATTGCTTGCTCCTATTCCTTTGATTATCGAATAGTCTTGAAATGCAATCACACTTCCAACCAGCGGAATGTACTTAAATATGATAAAATAGATTACTCCTGGAATTACCATAATATAATACGGCCAAAATTTCCGAATGTTATGCCAAATAGTCTCCTTTCTGTACGTTTCTACTGAATTGGTTTTATGTTTCATGCTATCACCTCACTTGCCTTTTTCTGATTATATTATCCTAAATAAGGAGTCTTTTTACAACGCGTAAAATTCAGCAAAAAATCGCCTTTTTTTTAGAAATGCTTTTCTTGTTTTACCACAAGAACCCCGCACTTTTTTTCTTTGGTTTCATAAATTCCGTAATCTTTTGGTTCATATGGAACTGGAATCTTAAAGCATAAATCTGGTTCATTCTGACGTCCTCCCACCAAATAATTATACAAATTTCCAGTCACTGTAACATGGAGTTGATTTTTTCCACTATGAACGAATGATGTCACATCAACTGTTTTCATCACCTGATCCGGAAAATCTGTTCGTTTTCCATTTATCTCTACCTGAAATGTATCAGAAACTTCTCCCAAACATAAAATATATCGTTCTTCGTCTTGAATTTTCTGAATTTCAAAGCTTCCCTCATAAACTCCACGACCTACGAAAGCTTCCAACTCTGGATCCAACTTTCTCCATGGTTTTAAACCATCCATTAGCTGATACCTCTTCTTTTTTTCTGTATAATGGCTTCTTAAAAATGACATTTCTCCTGGCTGGTTTGGTTCAAACTTTTCCATTGTCACCTTTTGAAACTGAACAGGAATCCATTTTTCTTCGTCCTTGTAAAAATCAGCTTCAGCACTGCCGTCTTGTTCATTTTTCCCCTTATTCGTCTCATCAACTGCCAAAATAATAAGATCGTCTTCTTGTATATCAAAACTACACTTACTCCTATGGTTTCCCGTTACTGCATATACCGGATAACTCTTTCCATTCCATGGATTGCACCGATAAACGCTGCCTTCTGAATCCAAGTATACCGTAATATGCTTTCGAGAACTATTCCCTGGGCGTTCATACCCATTACGTGGTTTTCTATCAAAAATATTTTTTCTATTTTTTGGCATTTTGCTGTTAAAGTAGTAAAACGCGTAATAGTTGATTTTTTTCTCTTTATCCACATGTTTTGCCGTTATCATTTTTTCTGCATGATCCAATTCAGTTGCTGGGAAAATATCATGTTTCTTTAGTACTTCTGGAATTTGTTCAAGTGTATCAACATGAATTACTTTTTCCCAAATCTGTTGCAACTGCTTTTTCCAACAAGATACCTCTTCTAAACTTTTACATTCCGAATAATAAATTGGCCCATTTGGGAAGTTTCCCACCCAAATTATTGGGAAGTTTGATTGCAAAAGACTCTGCACACATTGCAAAAACTCTTTTGAGATATACTTCTGATATGGAATAATTAAGCATTGATATGAAACCCCATCTGGGTCTATCACAACCTTTGATCCCCATGGAGTTTCAATAGTCTCTGCTATTGCTTGTGGCAATTGAAGAAGTGCAGTACTTACCATCTCATATGTATAGCCAGACCTCATAAGAGCCCCTCCATCCGAATACAACATTCCACTTTCCTCTATTCCTGCAAGATCATAACTTTCTCTAAAAATTGCACAATCCACCTTTGCAGTTTTCATAAAGATTGCATTCAGACGGGCAATCGTATCCATACACCCTCTTGCATCTTCTATTGACAACGTCCGATTCCAATAATTGGAACAAGCCACACGAAACGTCTCGAATCCAGGCCAAGATATTCTTGGTATATTACCATTTACAGAAAGTGTTCCATGATACCCACCAGAATAAGAAGCTCCATGCATTACTTGAGCATTTAGTCCTGCCATCAATCCTCGTTTTACCCACCACATCAAATCTTCATATGTTTGTCCATAGGCATTTGCATATTCATAGGCACATTCATAAGAATATCGCTTCTTCCGTGCTATATGAGCCGCTGCTGACATTGTTTTCAATCCATCTAGGGTGAGTCCACCATCACTTTCATTTTCTGGAATATCTGCATACAATGCACTTTTTCCAATTTCAAAAGGCTTATTATATGCAACCTGATACCGAATTGTCTTACCATATTTCCTTGCAAAGTCAGATAGCCGCCCTAGGTGATTCTCACAATAACACTCTGTCAGCGTTTTTAAAAAATCGAAATTAATCATTTCTGCTAAACCATCTTTTTCAAATACATATGCTGGCGAATCTGGCTTTGGAATTACGCAACCAGTGTTCAAACACACCAAATATGGAATAATTGAATATCCTCTTCTACGCTCAAATTCCTGTTCAAAATTCTCTGTCCAATCCAAACAAGTATTGTATTCCATTGAATCACAGAAGATGGATTCCATAGACGGATATTGATTTTCTTCCAGAATTGGACGCCAATACGCTTCTATCGCTTTTTCACCAGCTATTCCAATATGATCTGCAACATAATACATTCCTTCTACCATTTCTGAACTTGGCTGTTGATAAAAGGCAAAAATAAGCCATTTTCCCTGATCTGTTTGCGGAAGCTGGCATCTCACCACAGCCTCTTCTCCTTTTCCTTCAACAAATGGCATCAAATCTATATAACTATCTTTTTTCAATACATGATTTTTTAACTCTAAATATGCAAATACACCGACCAATTCGGGGGTTCCTTTATCATGCTTTACACGCCTTAATGGCACATTTCCTTCATAATAACCGTCTTTAGAACACTCCCTTACTCCATAAGTTAATTCATGCACGGTCGCTGAATTATCGGGATCTTGAATTTCTGGTATACTAATTGGCCAACTCATACTAACGGTTACATCTAGCTTCATTCCTAGTCTTTGTACTTCATCTTCAATAACTGTTACCAGTTGATTCCAATTTTCAGATGGCCATCCATCTTCACTTTTTATAATCTCATGATGCTGATTACACCTAGCTGTAATTTCAACTCGCCCAAAGCCTCGTTCTTTTAGTAATTCAAGTTCCTGACGTATATCTTGTTTATCTACTGCCGCACATGGAAGCCACAAGCGAATTCCTGGTCTTGCTTCATTTGGAATCACCTTCCAATCCTCAACATTCCACTCTCCAAACATAATTTTCCTCCTTCTCTAGTGAATATAGATTCATTATTAATGAAAAGGAAGCATTGTTCAACATTCTATTTTTAGTAAAAAGTCGCCCATTTTTTATTCGTTTATCTATATATTATTTGCTATCTTGCCGCAAGTCCAAATCGTTGTTCCTAGATGGATAAGTTTGATCTTTATACTATAATTTGGTAAGAAAAAATCATCTGTCGCGATACGCGCTACAATATTGACTTTCTCTATACAGCTTACCTTTTCCAGTTTCGATTAATATTGCGCGTGCCTATGTCAATGATTCGTCAACGATCTTCCCGGTAATTTACGATGCCGCCTCGAGCAATGCTCGAGACGGCAAAAAATTTAAAGTTTTATTCTTTTTCGCAAATCTTTTTGATCATCGATTCTACATCAGTTCTGCTCTTTCCTAACGCATGCTCTAACTCTGAGTACAAGCGAGATTCTGCCAAATTGAAATACTGTCCGTCTACCGCTGTTGTCTTCTTTCCCTGCGCCTGACGACCGAACTACCCAATCTCCGATATGATACATTACTTTGACCTCTACTCTTCTTAGATAAAGCTTATTTTTCCACTTTTTATTTTACTTCTTTTTTTCAAGTGTTCAAAGGGACTTTTCCACAAGGTTTCTATGTGTATCTATCGTGCAATTTCACCAAGTATTCAATATTTCTAATTTTCTCAAATCATTTTTCATCTTTTATACTCGATAAAATCCCTAATATGTTCAATTTTATATTTTATACTCGATAAAATTGTAATATTCACTTGTTTTATCTAGTATACTAGTGATATGATATACTCACTAGTATATGAAAGGAGCCTCTTTTATGATTAAACGTGAATTATATATGAAACGCATCCGACCATTTATCGGAAGCGATTTAGTCAAGGTTATGACTGGTATCCGTCGCTGTGGAAAATCCGTTATGCTAGAACTAATAAAAGACGAATTAAAAGCATCCGGTGTTGATTCGTCCCAATTTATCTCAATTAACTTTGAGGATATGAGATACACCTACCTGCAAACTGCACAGGCTCTGCATGATGAAATCACAAAGCTTGCTTCTTCCATTGATGGAAAAGTCTACCTTTTCTTTGATGAAATTCAAGAAGTAACAGATTGGGAAAAATGCATTAATTCTCTACGAATCACGCTTGACTGCGACGTTTACATTACAGGTTCGAATGCCAAACTGTTGTCCGGCGAACTTGCTACCTATCTTGGTGGCCGATATGTTGAATTTATTATTTATCCTTTTTCATTTGCAGAATTTCTTGAATTGTACCATCTCACTGCACCAGATGAATCAATTTCAAGCTGTTTTCAAAAATATCTTGTATCGGGTGGTATGCCATACTTGTCTAACCTTCGTTATGCCGAGGAACCATCCATTCAATATTTAACAGATCTTTTTAACTCAGTTCAGTTAAAAGATATTGTCAAAAGAAACAAGGTTCGCGATGTTGATCTGTTAGAGCGAATCACAGCTTATATTATGTCAAACATAGGAACACCATTTTCTGCTTCCTCTTTGGTGAAATTCTTAAAAAATGAGAAACGTTCTGTCTCTGCAGATACCATTCTCAATTATTTAAAATATTGTTGTGATGCCTGCCTATTTTATCAGGTAAAACGTCAGGATCTTCAAGGAAAACAGCTTTTATCTTCAAATGAAAAGTATTATATCGCAGATCACGGTATTCGAGAAGCCGTCTTCGGCGGCAACATGCGCGATATAAATCTAATTCTTGAAAATATCATTTACATGGAACTACTGCGCCGTGGCTACACCGTCACAGTTGGAAAAGAGGGAAACAAAGAAGTCGATTTCGTATGTGACAAGCGTGGAGAGCGCATCTATATTCAAGTAACCTACCTACTCGCATCACCCGAAACCATTCAGCGTGAATTTGGCGTGTATGATAACATTCGAGACAATTTTCCAAAGTATGTCGTATCTCTCGATGAATTTGATATGAGCAGAAATGGAATCAAGCACCGCAATATTCGCGACTTTCTACTAGAAGATTCTTGGGCATGATTTAGAACACAGGCGCTTTAATCCTCGACCATTCAATGACCGAATCATTCACCATCTGATACTTGCAATCTTCGAATTGTACTGATATACTGTATCTTATCAGGGGCGCAATCTCCCCTGAGGTCAGTTCACGAAAACTCCAGTTCATCCGTGCCTGACTCTAATTGTCAAGAAAGGTGGTTTTAAGATACTTTTATGAAGAAAACACTTGGTATTATCGGTGCCGAGCAGCAGGAAATTGATCTGTTACTTGAGCGCCTTTTGCTTGAAAAGACCGTCAAAAAGGCTGGACTGTCTTTCTTTTGCGGTACCATCCATGAGTATCCTGTTGTTATCGTAAAGGCCGGAATCGGAAAGGTAAATGCCGCAGCCTGCACACAGATGTTAATTGATCTGTTTGATGTGAAGATGATCGTAAACACAGGTGCTGCCGGATCCTTAGATTCCCGCATCAATATTGGCGATATTGTTGTCTCCACTGAGGTGATCCAGCATGATCTCGACGTTACAGATCTTGGCTATAAGCCAGGTGATGTTCCAGGTACTGGAAAGGTATTTACCTCTGACAAACTGCTCCATGATCTGGCTGTTTCCTGCAGCCATGAGGCGAATCCAGATGTTACAGTCTATGAGGGCTTAATCCTAACTGGGGACCAGTTTATTTCCGGACAGGAAAAGAAAAATTGGCTTATTGACACCTTCCATGGTCTTTGTGCTGAGATGGAAGGCGGTGCAATTGCTCATGTTGCTTCTTTAAATGAAGTTCCATTTTTGATCATTCGTTCCATCTCCGACAAGGCAGACGGAAGTGCCACAATGGATTACACTCAGTTTTCCAAGATGGCATCATATCACTCTGCACGCCTCGTTGAAGCATTGATTGAAAAACTGTTGGCACTATAATTATTTTACTTGAATCATCACCCCTACTTGGGTGCATACTATTTAGCGAAAGGAGTTTTACTATGTCCGTTTTAACTATTACAAAAAGCAATTTTGAAGAAACCGTTTTAAAGTCTGACAAGCCAGTACTGCTTGATTTCTGGGCTTCCTGGTGCGGTCCGTGCCGTATGCAGGGTCCGATTATTGATCAGCTTGCCGCTTCTCATTCCAACGTCGTATTTGGAAAGGTAAATGTAGATGAGGAGCCAGATCTTGCTTCCGAGTATGGCATTACTTCTATCCCAACTCTGATTATCTTTAGAGATGGCAGACTGATTGATCAGGTAACAGGTGTTACCTCTAAGGCTTCTATTGAGCGGATGCTCGGTCTGTAATCCTGCATTATTTTAAAATAAGATAATAATAGGATTTTTGACTCCCCCGTTTTTTATAAGACGGGGGAGTTCACATGTTTAATTTGAAAGGCTATACATATCTATGAGAAATAAGCATGTTTTACACATGGTTCAGGCAGCACTGATCGCCGCCATGTATGTCGTTTTAACTTGGGTTGCCAATCTTTTAAGACTCGCAAATGGTGTTATTCAGGTTCGATTCTCTGAGGCACTGACCATTTTACCATTTTTTACACCAGCAGCAATTCCAGGACTTTTTGTTGGCTGCATCATCAGTAACACCATCACCGGATCTGCAATCTGGGATATTTTGTTTGGCTCACTTGCCACACTGATCGGTGCTTTCTTTACTTATAAGCTGCGCCATATCAGCAAATGGCTGGCACCTCTGCCGCCAATTTTATCCAATATCCTTGTTGTTCCGCAGGTTCTTCGCATCGTCTATGGTGCACCAGACTCCATCTGGTACTTAACAGCTACAGTTGGCATAGGTGAGGTAATCTCCTGCGGCATACTTGGAATGCTTCTTTTGTTTGCACTGCAAAAGAATGCCAATCAGATTTTTCAGTGACCACCTTCATGCAGAGGAAAACAGAATGACCACACTAGAGTATGGATTGCTCTGGTGTGGTCATTATCATTTTAGGTTAAGCTACAGATTGATAGCGTGTGTATACATATTCGTAAATTCTCTGACGGTACATGGAGATGCTGAGTTCATCGTAACACTCCGGCAATTCTGCCCATAAAGTATCTCGAATAAGATTGTCTATCGCCGCCTTGGTCTCCTGTTTGTCCGTCCAGTGGTCAAGCTCAGAGATTTTTGCTTTTATCTTCTGGAACAGGTCAGCTGCAACTTCCTTCAATTTCTTTATGTCGTTCTTGCTTAAATCTTCACGGAACAACATATCATAAAGAGAAAGTTCTTCATCGCTACTGAATCCTTCACGGGCATAGCGCTGCTCTTCTGCATTCATCTGGTTTGCCAGGTCCATCAAATCCATGAATGTCTTCTCGATAGTGGCTCTGTCCTGCTCGCTGTTGTAAGCCTCGATGATCGCCTGATAGCGCTCGTAGTAGTTGATACGATCAGGATTAGTAAAGAGCATCCTATCCAGCTTCTGACGGATCACTTCCTCTAGATCGTGCATCACAAGATTCTTTTTCTTCACCTTTGCAAACTCTCTGCGAAGCAAATCAAAGTCGATTGCACTGATATCAAACCGGCGAGGTTCTTCACGCATTATTGAAGGTGTGTGCTGAATCTCCACATAGGTGCTGATGATTCCATTAATCTCAATCATCAAATCTGTGGTATTGATATGCTTTCGCTTCTTCTGGAGTTCTGCATAAATGGCTGCAATAGCTTCATACTGCTTACGAGTGTGCCCGGTAATATCCTCTCGGTCAGCATATTTCATCAAACGATTCAGCTCAGAAGCATACGTTGAGAAAGTCTTCTTGTCCTCAATGGAGCCACAGACCGCATTAGCAGCTTCCTGAAGATAAGACAGCTTCATAAAATCATAGGCGCTAATGAGCATTTCCAAATCAAAATCATTTTCAGACAAAAAGGTCTTTGCTTTATCTATCGTTTCAATAATACGAGCGATCAGTTCCTTCTTGTCAACGGTCGGATCAGTTCCACCGCCGCCACCAACATTTGCAGTATAATCAGCAAGTGCTTTTCTCAGTGCTTTGACAATGCCGATGTAATCAATAATCAGTCCGTTGCTCTTACCTTCGGCAACGCGGTTTGCACGTGCAATTGTCTGCATGAGGGTGTGGGCTTTCAGCGGTTTATCAAGGTACAGGCAGCTCAGACACTTCACATCAAATCCGGTAAGCCACATGGCACAGACAAAGACAACTCGAAGCGGATTCTTGGAATCTTTAAATTCCTTGTCCAACTCTCGCTTCTCCATCTTAGTTCTGTGGTATTTGATATTCAAATCCCATTTCTTGAATGTCTGAATTTCATTTTGTTCCTGACTGATGACAACAGCCATCTCTGTTTCCTGCATCCATTTCAGTTTGCGCTCCAGTTCCTGCGCTTCCTGCTGGGAGGCAGATTTGATCTGCTGTTTTAACTTCTTGATTTCATCTTTCCAGTATTCTTGTACGTAATTATACATGCGGACACAGGTCACCTTATTCAGACATACGAACATAGCCTTACCGCTTGTCCAGAGGTCAGAGTAGTGACTCACAAAGTCACGAGCAATAGATCTAAGCCTAGGCTCGGCTGTGAGTAAGTGTATCTCCTTTGCAAATTCAGCTTCTAGTTTGTCCTGCTGATCTACATCGAGATCGGCATTCTCGATAGCATCCAGAATCTGATTGGTGATTTCTGGATTGTGGAGGTCAACAATTTTCTCTCCACGGTTCTCGTAGTAAAGCGGAACGGTCGCACCATCCTCAACTGCTCTCTTGAAGTCATAGACAGAAACATAGCCACCAAAGGTACGTGCGGTAATATTGTCACTAGAGAGCAATGGTGTACCGGTAAATCCAATACGTGCTGCCGTCGGCAGTAACTTCATCATATTATCTGCGAAAATACCATACTGGCTTCTGTGAGCCTCATCGGACATGATGATAATATCGTGATCTGGATAGATCGGCTCTGCATCTGGTTTATTGAACTTCTGAATCAACGTAAAGATGAAACTTGGATTTCCTTTCAATTTACTCACAAGGTCATCACCACTGGAGGCAATAAACTGAGGAGCCTTTGTCTTTCCAAGAAGTCCACAGTTCTCGAAGGTATCACTAATCTGTGTGTTTAATTCATCTCGATCAGTCAGAACCACAAAAGTAGGTGAACCCTCAAATTTTCTACGCACCTTCTGAGCTAAGAACACCATGGAATAACTCTTTCCAGAACCCTGTGTATGCCAGAATACACCCAACTTACCGTCATTTAACTTACGGGCAGCATAAGCTTTAATAGCTTCATTAACTCCAAGATACTGATGGTTACGAGCGAGAATCTTTGCTGTGTGACCGCCTGAGTGATCATAAAGGATAAAATTCTCGAAGAGGTCTAGGAAGTTCTCCTTCCGGCAGATTCCTCGAAGCATTGTCTCTAAGGCAACGCTTCCTTGGTCTTCCTCAGCCAAACGCTTCCACTCGTGAAAGAATTCATATTTGCTTCCAAGTGTTCCGACCTTTGCTTCCGTACCATTGGACAGCATTAGGAATGCGTTGTAATAGAACAGATGCGGAATGGTATCCTGGTAATCAGTATAGTTATCATCATAGGCATTCTGAACGTCTACTGTGTTTTTTTCAGCTCCACAAACAAAAGAGGAATACCATTCACAAAACCTACGATGTCAGTACGTCTGCGGTACAGATCTCCGTGAATTTTCAATTCCTTAATGGCAAGGAAGTAGTTGTTGTCTGGATTTTGAAAATCAAGAACAGCAGCTTTCTTTGTTTCTGTCTGACCGTTTGGCTTCTTCACCGTCACAGGGATTCCTTCGCGAATGAGGAAATACTTTTCTTCATTGATCTGAAGCAGAGAGGAAGTAGAAAGTCTGTGTTCCAGTGCTTTTTGAGCTTCATCCATTTGGTTTTCTGTAATCCAAGGATTGAGCTTTTTCAGCGCATCTCGGAAGTAGCGCGTGAGCAGAATATCACGGTAGCTCTCACGACCAAAGGTGCCATTCTTACCGAGAACTTCTGTGTTGTATGCGAACTTCACATCCCAGCCCAGTTCGTTCTGAAGTAGATTACCGGCACTTTCCTGCACGAGGATATTTTCGGAATAATCATAGCTCATAGTGTTTCACCTCCTTTTAGTTTGATATTGCATTCATTATTTCTAGCTTTAATTCTTCATCAGTTTCGTATGTCCCATCTAAAATAGCTGTCATAATTTTATGCAATAATTCTTTGCTAATTTTTCCGGCAGCGACTTGATAACTGATATTTTCTGTAATTGACATAAAGTTTTGTGCTACACCTAAATATCCATTAAACAACAAAAATTGTAAGGACAAAGTAATTGCGAGGCGTTTATTGCCATCCGCAAAACAGTGAAATTCACATGTGCAGTAAAAAAGATGAGTCAGTTTATCGACAAAATCAGGATAATATAAATCGTTCTGAATATGTTGTAAGACACTATCTAATTTTCCAGTATCCAATGGCTCATAAGTACCGCCACCGCTATATGTAATAGTCTTTCTGTGAATTACTTCTGCCTGTTCGAGTGTGAGATATATAATGCCATCCATTTAATCACGCTCCTTCAATCGCTTTAATACAGCTTGGTTCTCCTGCATTAAACGATCTAATTCATCACCAGCAGCACCTAAGAATTTTTGATAATCATCCTTATCCAACGGTTGAATATATTCTGCTAATTGGTAATGAAAAGCGTCTCTTAGTGCCATATCACGGCTAGCCATTTTTACACGACCTCGTTGGATAAGAGGTTTCCATAAAGCCATGCTTTCAAAAGATTTAAGAAGCATTTCCGTCTCTTGTATAGAAAGCATGTGTCCAACTCGTGCGTATTCCCTTTGTATAGCATCAGCTAATCCACTTTCGTATGCAGCAATAATATCTAATATTTCACTATAAAATGTGTCACGAACTTTTTCATTCGCTTTCAAATCAAGAATTTTTTTATACTCATTAGCTTTCTCCTTGAATATGCTCACATATATCATGTCAGTGAAATGAGCATATTTATAACGATTATCTTCAACACAGTTTTTTAAGGCATCTGTAAAATTCCTTCGATAATTATCTTCCTGAAGCGAGGAAAACAGAAAATCTTTATCACGCTGATTGATGTATTTTGTGCCACCACCAGTTTTTCTATTGATAAGGTCGATAACAATATCGAGCATCATTTGTCGTAATGCTCTTGCTTTATCACTCTCTGAAAGCAGCATTGCCATATTCAAAAATGCACGAAAATCAAACACACCAAGTACCGTAATTTTGGTAGGGACATTTATGTCCTTACCAGAATTCTTAAATGCTTCAATAAAAGACTTAAGTCTTTTTCCACGAAGCACCTCATATCCATTTTCTGTAAGCTCTTCGTTGTTTTGTTCCAAATATCGGCTGATTGTTCGCATATCAACTTCAAAGAAGTTTGCTGTCATCTCACGAGTTACATAAATTTTACCATTCCATGTTATTCCTTCAACACCGGACTTTAGCTGAATTTCTTCAACGGCAATCTCATTATTTAATATGTTTTGTCTATCTAATCTTGAGTTCGTCAAATCTTTTGCCATATTCTTACACCTCCAATTTACCGCTCATAAGTTTTGGTAATAAGCGATCACGTGCTTCTGTTGCAAATTGTATTTGTAATTTAAGGGCTTCAATTTTTCTCTGGTACGATTCACATACAGCATTGAATTGCTCTTTAATTTCATTTGTTGGCACAAATACTAATATTTCTACAAGCATTCTTTTCGTTAAAAATTTTATGGTAGAGCCACTCGCTCCTTGAAATAATTGTCTCATACTGTCTTTAACTGCATAATATAGCAGATAAAGATTTTCAGGGTCTTTTGGCGAAAATACATACGTTCTCTGGTAGGCTTCAAATTGTCCTCTATATAATTTGACGTTAAAATCTCCATTTCCAGCCAATATAACTGCATCACAATCGAAAGAATATGACGGTGCTTTTATTGGCTCTTGGGCACAAGTGAAAAATGGATAGGCTCCATCGTCTGTTCCGAAGTTCGCATCTTTTTTTCCAGTCAAGATAGGAGCGATTATATCAAGATTTACCTTTTCCCACCCTTCCGGAACACCATCTACAATTTCCACGTCCTCATATCCCGGAAAACGCAAATCCACAAACCATTCCTTATAGAGACGTTGTGCCGCTTCCTCAAGGAGTTTGATCTGTTTCTGGTTGTTTTCAATGAGTTTATCGTATGCAACAAGAAAATTTGATCTGTGAACTTGTGTTACATAATTTGGTAAGGAAATTTCGATACTACTCAATAAACGAGTATTCAAACTTGGCATAGTTGCTCCAATTGAAATCATTTCCATCCATCGACCAATGTATGGACTACGTAACTGATAATATATAAATGGCGGATAGCATTTCTCAGTATCAAGAACAACTTTCAAACAATCGCTACCAGTCATCCATCCATCTTCATAGTCGGTAACTAAGATACATTTTCTTACATCACCTTTACGTGCAATCATGAGATTACCCGCATGAACTTGATGACGGCTCAGACGTTTAGCATGTTCTTCAGGAACTTTTAGTAATCCTGAATGAAGAATTTTTCCATCTTTCATATCCTTAGGCATTACAATAGGAACTCCAGTTTCTGCATAATCAGAACTATGCAACTGAGAACCAAAAGGTCCAGGTTGTATGCTAATTGATAAATCTCCTAATGTATATTTTTCTCGACTCATAGTCCCATCTCCTTCATATTCTGTGAGATAGTATCCATCAAATCATTAGACTCAGCCTGCAGAGAAAGTAGTTCCTTATGGATTTCTGCCATACGTTCTTCAAAATCAACGCCGTCATCTTCGATTGGAGCAACACCGACATATGCTCCCGGTGTCAATGACCATCCTTTTTTTTCAATTTCTGCAAGTGTGGCGGCCTTGCAGAGACCAAGAACATCCTGATATTCTCCTTCACCGAACTTCTCATAGAGCCAATGCGCCTCTTTTGCAATGGTAAGATCATCGGTAAGAACAGCAATACGCTCATCATATTCAGCTTGTGTGCTTTTTTTATCTCGCTTGTCAGCAGCAGAAACAGCATCCTTTGCTTCTTTGCGGAGTGCCTTCAGTTTTTCAGAAAGCGTATGTACAATCTCTTCAAAGGAATCCTCAGAATGTAGTGCTGTGTGGTATTCATCAAGGAGATTTCTATACTTATCAATTTCGCCACGATGCAGCCATACGATGGCATTCAGGTTTTTCAGCTGCCATTCAGACCATTCGTTGAGCGTGCGGTCAACTACGGTATAGTAGTTTCTGGCATCGATGAAAAGAACCTTATCCTTGATGGCTTCGGCTTTTCCCTTATCGAAGAACCAAAGAGAGCAAGGCAGTGATTTTGTATAGAAGAAGTTGTTACCAACACTGACCATAGCATCCACATGTCCTGTCTTGATCAGGCTCTCGCGGATATCTTTATCTTTTCCCTGACTGTCAGTAGCAGAATATGCCATAACGAATCCTGCGCGACCATGCTCATTCAGATAGCTGTAGAAATAGGAAATCCAAAGATAGTTTGCATTTCCGACTTCTTTATTTTTATTAACACCCGGCATACCAAAAGGCAGTCTTCCGGCACTTTCGCAGGATTCAGCTTTTACCTTATCTACATTGAATGGAGGATTTGCCATGATGTAATCGCAGCATCCGTTCAAATTGTGAGCATCATGGTAGAAGGTGTTTGCCTCATCTCCGGACTTGATAACACCAGTAAGGCCGTGGACAGCCATATTCATCAAACATAGCTGAGCATTATATTCTACCTTTTCTTGTCCATAGAAAGTCATGGTGCTGTTGGCGTTCATTCCTGCCTGATTGACGAAGTCACCACTCTGAATAAACATACCGCCACTACCACAGGCGCAATCCAGCAGAATTCCGCTTTCCGGTTCCAGTACATTTACAATCATTTTTACTAGAGATTTAGGTGTAAAGAATACACCATCGTCCGATGCGATGTTCTTTGCAAATTTATTCAGGAAGTACTCGTAGATACGACCAATGATATCACCGCCGATTTCATCAAGAGCACTGTTGTTAAAAATACGAAGAAGTTCAGAAAGAATTTCATCAGAAAAATCGGTGTAGCTTTTGGGAAGGACACCAGTCAATTGTTCACTCTGGTCTTCAATAAGCTGCATCGCATTATTGACTACTTCACCAAGGCTATTCATTTTGTGGCCATCTTTATTGCAGAGGTCTGCGGCCTTAATATCTTCTGGAAGTCCAAGCAGATAACTGTATTGCGCTTCTTTTGGTAGGAACAGTGCACTCTTAGCAGCAAAGTCACTTGCCTCCACAGGCATTACACGACCGCCACGAGAAGGACGTCCTTTCAATATTTCAGCTTCAACCTTTTTAAATCTGCTGTAAGCATATCTTAAGAATATCAATCCAAGAACTGGCATGCAGTATTGATTTGATGTCAGCTTTGAACCCTGACGTAAAAGATCTGCAGACTCCCATAGTTCTGCTTCCAGCTTTCTTATGTTTATCATTGCTTGTTACCTCTCTTTATATCAAAATTCAGCCATGCTTCTTCTACATCTTCATAAGGAAGACAGTTTTTCTCGCAGTAGGCTTTAATATTTTTCATTGCTTTAATATTAGGTCTAGCTTTTCCTGCTTCCCATCGATTAACAGTTGAAAATGCTACACCAACAATTTCAGAGAATTCCATTTGTGTTAATAACGCACATTCTCTGAGTTTTTTTATTTCTTCTGGAAAATTCATATCTATTTTCTCCTTGATTTTACATGCATCAATGTATCATTATTATAACAAATAAATATAAACTTTTCCAGTCCTGAAATAGGATTAAGAACCGTATCGGTGCAGTTGACCTGCCTGCAAGCAAAGAAAAAACGGCATAGCTGGATTTCTCCGAAACTATGCCGAATTATTTTTCTTACATCATTTCTTTTAATTCATCTGGTGTAAAGACATACTTAGAATTGCAGAACTGACAGCAGGTCTCAATATTCTCTCCTGCATCAATCATTTCCTGAATGTCTGATTTTTTAATGCTTGCGATTCCTCGTGCAAAACGCTCCTTACTGCATCCACATTTAAATGAGACAGCCAATCGATCAAGAACAGCAAGTTCCATATCACCAAGAAGCTCCTGCAAAATATCTTCCGGTGTTTTTCCACTGTCGAGCATTGCCGTTACTGAAGATACTTTTGCCAAACGCTTTTCTAGTGCAGAAATGGTTTCTTCTGATGCATCTGGCATAAGCTGAATAATAAATCCTCCTGCCTGACGTACAGTATTGTCCTTATTCATCAGCACGCCTAATCCAACGCTAGATGGTGTCTGCTCGGAGACAGCAAAATAATATGTCAAATCCTCGGCAATCTCTCCGCTTACAAGATCTGTCTGTCCCACATATGGGTCCTTTAATCCGATATCCTTGATTACGCTCAGTACACCCTTTCCGATTGCACCAGCTACGTCAAGCTTTCCAATTGAATTTGCCGGGATTAAAACCATTGGATTTTGCGCATAGCCCTTTACATGGCAATGGGAATCTGCTGTCACTGTGATGGAGCCAATCGGGCCATCACCCTGAATCTTAATCGTTAAAAGATCCTTATCACCCTTCATCATGGAACCCATCATGACAGCAGCTGTCATGGTACGTCCAAGTGCTGCTGTAACAACTGGACTTGTATTATGTGCATTTCTTGCATATTCTGTAAGATCTCTTGTGGTTGCGGCAAACGCACGGATCTGACCATTTGCAGCCGTCGCACGAATCATATAGTCACTCATGTTTCTTCCTCTTTTCTTTATAAGTTTTGCAGCGGTGTCTTTCCCTTTTCGCGTGCTATTATGTACACACGATCGGTATCTTTCGTTGCAGGTGCACCATTTTTATCAATTGCAGCAAGAAATATCATGCCCGACTCTTCAATTGCACAGCGCACCTCATCAATAGAAAACGCACGCTGCTCATGATATTCGTCAAAACGTTCATAACGATTATCCTCTTCCTGCACAAACAGCGTCAGCGCATAGCTGTTGATTCGTTTTTCTTCATCATAATCATTATCCCAAATAAAGCTTACCTCTTCATCTGCATCACAAAAACTCTGACAGCCAATACTCTTAAAGTAATGGTCAGTCTTTAGATCAAATAAAAATATGCCATTTGGATCCAGATAATTATTGACGAGACGGCACACATTAACAAGATCATCGTATTCAGTCAGGTAATTCATTGTGTCACACAAGCTAATTACCGCGCGCACAGTTCCGTAAAGCTCAAACTCTCTCATATCCTGATTCAGATATAAAATAGATCTTCCACTTTGCTCACGCTTTTCAACAGCCTCTGCCAGCATTTCTTCTGAATTATCCACACCGATCATGTCAAATCCCTTCGCATCAAACATCTCGGTTAACGTTCCTGTTCCACAGCCTAGCTCTAGCATCAAACCATCCTCAATGCCAAATTTTTTAAGCTGATCGGTTACAAAATTGCACCACTCCTCGTATGGAATTTCCTCCATCATACGATCATAGACAAGTGCAAATGCATGATATGCGTTCATAAATTCCCACGCCTTTCTTTTTTCTCCTCCACAACGGTTCAAGAACTTATTATACCTGATTTGAAGCTAATTTACAAGATTTTGACATCATCCAATAAAATAGAATACAAAATACTAGTGCAAAAGCAACACCAAACACGTTCTGTATCACACGCAAACTTACTGCACCCTTAAGTCCATAAGTCTGCGCAGCAATTGCAAGTGCGCCAAACGTATTAAATACTGCCTGCCATCCATATTTTACTGAAAATCCAACTCCGATTCCTCCGATAATTCCAATATATGCGTATATCGATGGCGGAAGCAGATAATACAATACAACAAAGCAGATTACACCTGCAATGTTTCCAATAATTCTTTTTCTGACTCTATACTGCATATCCTCCATGAAAGGTACTATTGCTGACATAGCTGCAATACCCGCCCACATTGCTCTCGGCATTTTACATACCTGTGCAATAAAAAGCACTGTTGGCACACAAAGTATCTGGCACAGCTGCCATTTTGTTCTGGAAGATGTAAGGTCAAATTCTCTTATAATATCTTTAATTGTTCTCTTATAAGTTCTATTTTTATGATTTCTGAAAAATACAAGACAGGTAAGCAATGCTCCTACCACCATTGCTGCTAATCTCATCTGATAACTTTTTCCTGTCACGTCATATCCATACAAAAGTAAGTATCCCAAAACTAAAGTTGACTGGTTAAACATAAATGGATTGTGACATCCAAAAATAATAAACACTGCAAGCGCTGCCATATTCAAAAGTATACCCAACACAGGTGATACATGATTAGCCAAATGTGGAAATACTGCCATAATTACAAAGAACAATACAAGTAATATCGTTGACTGTCCTGTATGGATTCCCAAATCTGCATTTCTAAATACCATAAGGCATAATAAAACTACTACACCTACAATACTATTTTCATTACCAAACAAAATGCTAAAAACAGTAACAAAACCAAAGCAAAATATCATTGTGAGCGCAATCTTTACAAGATATACAAGCATATGATATGCTTTTTCCTTCCCTGTCCCACTTGTCTTAAGCATCTTTTTTGATCCTGCCTGATTTAACTGCAATTCCTGATAAAACGTCATATCTTTCCTCCTAGTATTTTATAATTATTGTAATGGGAGCTGCACAACAAACCTGCATCCTCCATATTCGCGATTTTGTGCTTCAATCGTTCCGCCTGCACTGTCAATAATTCGCTTTACAAGTGCAAGACCAAGACCATTTCCTTCTGCCTTATGGGAACCATCTGCCTGATAAAACTTATCAAATATCCTGTTTTTTATTTCCTCGTCAATTCCAGGGCCTTCATCTTCCAAAATAAATTTTACCTGATCATTTTCCTGTTTTAAAAACATCGTAATTATTCCCTGATTAGGACTAAACTTAATGGCATTATCCAAAAGATTTATCCAGATATGCATAAAAAGTCCTTCATTTCCTACATATTTAACAGCCTCCATCTCTACCTGAAATCCAATTTCCTTCTGTGTCCACTTTGATTCTAGAGAAAGTAGTGCCTGTCTAATCTGCTCATCAAGACGATATTTTGTCTTTTTCATTGGAATATTCTGATTTTCCAACTTAGACAGCAGAAGAATATTTCCAACAAGACAAGACAATCTCTGAGTATTAAACAGGATTTTCTCTACATATTCATTTTGTTCATTCGAAAGCTCCTCTCCCTGTAGCAGCATCGTATAGCCCTCAATTGCATTTATAGGTGTTTTAAACTCATGTGAAACATTAGAAACAAAATCCATCTGCAATATTTGTGTAGCACGAAGCTCTTTTGTCATCACATTAAAGCTATTATATGATTGTACCACTTCTGCAATACAACTGCTTGTTTCTAACTGTTTATCAAAATCTCCCTGCGAAACATCCTTCATTGCCTCGCTAAGCTTTGTGATCGGCTCTAAAACCTTTCCATTTAAAAGCACTGTAATTAATCCTGCAATCATTGTATTAAAAATCAACAGCCAGACAATCGCAGGAATATTTTCCGGCATTTCCAGAAAATGCTTTAAAAACGCAAAAAGTAATGCTGAAATTATCATCGAACAGGCCAATGCCAGCCAAATAATGCCTGTCAGATATGTGCGAATTTTAAATTCCTTCTCTTTTCTTTTTTTCATGATTTCTTTACCACCTTATATCCAATCCCTCGCATAGTGACAATTTCAAAATCAGAATTTTCCTTAAATCGCTCTCTAATTCTTCCAATATGAACTTCAATCGTATGTGGATCAGCCTCTGTTTCCACTCCCCAGACATCGTCCATCAGCTGCTGTTTTGTAAATGTACGTCCTGGCGATGCTGCCAATTTGTACAAAAGCAGAAATTCCTTTTTCGGAAGCACCTGAATTTCTGAACCTATTTTAACAGTCATTTGATCATAATCAAATTCTGTAGAGCCAATTACGATTTTATGTTCACTAAGGATCTGCGCACGCCTCAGCAATGCCCCAACTCGTAAAACCATCTCATTTACATTAACTGGCTTTACCATGTAGTCATCGCTTCCTGACAAAAATCCCTGACGCATATCATCAAACGTACCTTTTGCCGTAATCATCAGCACTGGAATCTGATATCCTGCTGCCCGTAGCCTAGAAACAAGCTCATACCCATCCATTACAGGCATCATAATATCAGAAATGATCAGATCGATGTACGCTGTGTCAAGCGTTTCCAATGCCTGCATGCCATCTGACGCGCATTTAACCTGATATCCATTTTTTTCAAGTACTTTTTGAAACAATTGACTCAATTCCTTATCATCTTCTACAATTAAAATATTAAACATATATCCTCCATAATTAAAACAAAAATCGTACCCATCCAAGCAAATGCTGTACTAATAAAATCTTTATCTGTTTCTTTTTTGTTAATGCAATTGGCTCCACATGATATGGATTATTGTATGTTCCGTCTTCCAACACCTGTCTTGACATTTTTTCATACGTCATCATGCCTTCCTCAAGCTGTTTGTTAATTTCACTGCTTCGGATGACTAACATAAGCTCTGTATCAAGATATGCACTTCTCATATCCATATTAAAAGAACCTATCACCGATAAATTATCATCAATCAAAATACTCTTTCCATGATATGAGAAACCACCTTCATACTCCCAAATATCAATCCCTGTATCTACGATTTTATCCCTGTTTACTGCATAATCTGCTGAACCAAACGGATTCCCATTATTTGCAGCAGAATTTGTCATGACAGAAAATTCCGAAACGTTCTTCGTAACATCTGCCCATGTATTATACATCATTTCATTGCAAATGATATACGGTGTATGAATTTTTACCCTTTCTTTCGCATTTTTCATAAGTTCCCCTAGCGTATACCAAACCACAGGCTCTTTTGCACCTGTATGGATAGGATTTGACACCAGAGTAATCTTTTCTGTCTCAAAGGTTTCATCTGTATAATCACTGTCAAAAATACGCTCTTTATACTCTGCAGCATATTCTTTATATTCTTCTTCCATTCTTAAGGCTGCTTTCTTCACAGAAGCCTTATCTGCCAATTTTTTATCTTCATGAAAATAAGCACAGTCATCCTGTTTCCATATATTTTCAAAATAATCCAGCAATTGGCTAACAGAATTTTCCTTCTGTGGATTCTCGCATATAACAAGGACATCTCTGTCATAATTTTTATATTTTTCAAAATCACCAAGAAAATAATTATACGTATTTCTTCCACCAAGAATATATATACTTCCATCTGCTATCAAATATTTATCATGCATCCTTCCCATCATTTTCCATGGTGTTAATGGATTTGCCCGATTATAAATCTTCACTTCAATATTTTCATGAGAAGATAACGCATAAAAATAAGGATTCCATTCCATAGCAGTCCAGCTTTCAAAGCCATCTGCTAGTATGCGAACTTTAATGCCTCTGTTTGCAGCCTCAAGAAGAGCTCCCATAATCAGCTTTCCGCTCTCATCAGAGTGAAATGCAAAAGTAGATAAAATAATCTCTTCCCTTGCATTTTGTATCAAACGGATTCTCTGTAAAAGAGCTTCATTGTTTTCTTCTATAATCGTGGCTCGTTCTGGGTTCTCACTAATCTGATTCCAATTTTTAATTTCCTCTTGAACTGCTGTTTTTGTTTCAGAAGATACTTTAGGCTGTTTTTTATATGCAGTGTAAATCCCAATTGCTTCATAAAAAATAATGACAAGAATCACTGCCAGTATACAAAAAATAATTTTTTGGATTTTACGCTGTTTGCTCATAGTATATTATCTTCCTTTCTTACTTGCTGCATGTAGCATACAAATGCAAGCTCAATTAAACCTCAACAGAGGCTGACTTTTCCCAAAAACACTTTATTTTATTTACAAAAACAAAAAAATCCAGTATACTCATTGTATGGTGAATCTACATTGACATGATCTCTCACAAAGGAAAGGAAACAATATGATTTTATCCTATATCCGAAAAAATCAGTGTAAGCGCCTTTTTTACCCGCTGATGCTGCTTGGCGTCGTCATTTTTCTTGTCTGGCGCTCGCCTGTCACTGAATATGTGACAAAACGCACCATCAGCAATGCCGTGCTCATCAATGATTCCATGGCAAAAAAGGTTTTGTATGCGAAAATTAAAACGGGGACACTCTACTACAGCGGCGAGGACTGTCTGGCAGGCGGTGAGCTCGTTGGACATTATTACTACGAGCTTATAGGCGGAAGCTGTCATTTTTATCTCATCCGTGCTGTGGCCGGCTATCCAGCTTCCAAAACACTTGAAGGACAGACTATTATAGGACGCGTTGATGCTTTTGAACCCGAAATTCTAGATCCGCTCACACAAAAGCTTGCTGAAGATATTTCATGGGATGCAAAATCCCTTAAAAGCGTTTGCCAGAAATATTTTGTCAACCAGACTGCCTATCTAAACAGGCGTGAAATTGTGCTTATGGTTGTCCTTCTTTTGGTGTTTGTCTTAATGATTGTGGTTTTTATTCGCACATTTTTATATATCATAAATCCACGTCTAACAAAAACCTACCGAAATCTGGAGCACTATGGCAATCCTGAGAAAATTTTAAATGATGTGGAAAAACAAATTCGTCGAAGGATTCTTCTGCAGACAAAGACACTTATTCTGACGCCTCGCTATCTTGTTGAGCTCTCTGATGATATATGTGCCATTATCCCACTGCCGGAAGTATTATGGATCTATGATCATGCTGCTATGCGCCGTACCATAAAGGGACGCCAGTTAAGCTATACAATCCATGTTGTCACCATGAAGGGTGAGGAATATACACTGACTGGCAAATCACATCGTGAAGTCAGCGCTATATATCACGAGCTAAATACTCGTTATCCGAATTTTTTCTTCGGTTATTCAAAAGAACATCAGGAAATGGTTCAATATGTGCTGCATGAAATGAAAAATGAAAAAGCATAAGAAATCTGTATATAAAATGAATCAGAGGACATAATAAAAATGTCAGAAATCTAGCGGCATTTTAAATGCCGCAGTCAGCTGACAGGCGGTTATGATTCCCCCCTCTAAACCGCACAGCTTACAAATGATATCATTTATTATTTATCCTCCCCTTTCAAAGAAGAGCCTGCGCAGATGCACAGGCTCTTTCTTCTATAGAAGACATATGATACCCACGGCTTGTGACTTTTCGACCATTGTATCACTTCGAGATTGCTTCAAATGCTTCCTGAAGATCATAAATAATATCATCAATATTTTCTGTACCAATTGAAAGACGAATGGTGTTTGGCTTAATTCCCTGCTCTGCCTGTTCAGCCTCGTTTAACTCAGCATGTGTAGTAGATGCCGGATGAATAACAAGAGACTTTACATCTGCTACATTTGCAAGCAGTGAGAACAGCTTCAGCTGATCAATAAACTCTTGTGCTTCCTTTGCGCCGCCCTTAATCTCAAATGTAAAGATAGAGCCGCCGCCATTTGGGAAATACTTCTTATAAAGAGCCTGCTGCTCTGGGTCTTCTGATACTGACGGATGATTTACTTTTTCTACAAGCGGCTGTTTCTTTAAAAAATCTACAACCTTAAGTGCATTTTCTACATGTCTCTCTACACGAAGTGACAATGTCTCAAGTCCCTGCAGGAAGATAAATGCATGGAACGGTGAAAGAGTTGCACCTGTATCACGAAGTAAAATAGCACGGATTCTTGTAACAAATGCTGCAGGACCTGCTGCATCTGCAAAGCTAATTCCATGATAGCTTGGATCTGGCTGTGTCAGCTGTGGGAACTTTCCTGATGCTTTCCAGTCAAATGTTCCTCCATCTACAATGACACCTCCGATGGTAGTTCCATGACCACCGATAAACTTTGTTGCGGAGTGTACTACTACGTCTGCACCGTACTCGATTGGTCTTACAAGATACGGTGTTGCAAATGTATTATCAATAACAAGCGGAATCTGATGCTTGTGCGCAATCTTTGCAATTTTCTCAATATCAACAACCTCTGAGTTTGGATTTCCCAGCGTCTCGATGAAAACCAGCTTTGTATTCTCTTTGATAGCGCCCTCAATCTCTTCATAATTAAATGGATCTACGAATGTTGTGTTGATACCATATGATACAAATGTATGTGCCAGCAAATTGTAGGTACCACCATAGATATTTTTTGCTGCAACAACATGATCACCTGCAAATGCCAGATTCTGGATTGCATATGCAACAGCTGCTGCGCCAGATCCAACTGCAAGTGCTGCAACACCACCCTCAAGGCTGGCAATTCTCTTCTCAAATACATCCTCAGTCGGATTAGTAAGTCTTCCGTAAATGTTGCCGGCATCCTTTAATGCAAAACGGTCAGCTGCGTGCTGAGAGTTATGAAATACATAGGAAGATGTCTGATAAATTGGAACGGCTCTTGCATCTGTTACTGGATCAGCTTCCTCCTGTCCTACGTGAAGCTGCAGTGTCTCAAACTTTAATTTTCTTTCCTTTAATGTACTCATATTTAAATCCTCGCTTTCAGGTGGTGTTTTTTGTTTCACTGTCTGTATTATAGCGAAGGCGCCTGTCTTTGTCTAATACACAAAAGCAAACGCCTGTTATTGGATTCTCCTATAGCTATATTGGATGATTAAAGTGGTTTTTCATCACTTCAGCACCAGATTCTTGTATTTTGCAAGCTCATTAACATAAAGCTGCGCCAGTTCACTTAACTGAATACTTTTTCTCTTCACATATCCGATTGTCATGACCTCTGTTTCCTTTAGAGGAACTGCCGCATAGTCACTTCCGTTTAACTCCTCACAAATAATACCTGAACACAAAGTATAACCATTTAAGCCAACCATCAGATTTAGCATACTTGCGCGGTCATCTACCTGAATTGTCTGTTTATACTCGTAGGTACTAAAAACCTCCTCTGCAAAATAGAATGAATTTGTCTTTCCCTGATCAAACGTAAGACACGGATACTTTTCAAGCTCCTGTAAGCTAACACTAGACTTTGATGCAATCGGATTTTTCTTCCACACATATACATAAGTATTGCAGTCAAATAGTGGGATAAACTCAAGCTCACTCTCATGAATCAGCTTCATCAAAATCTTCCGATTAAAATCACTCATATAAAGAATACCAATCTCGCTGATAAAATCCTTTACATGCTCAATAACAGTTCCCGTCTTTGTCTCATGAATTGCAAACGCATAATCGTCCATACCAAATTCCTTTACCATCTCAACAAATGCTTTAACGGCAAAGGTATAATGCTGCATGGAAACGGCAAAGCGCTTCTTTGTTTGTGTCTTCTCTACGTATCGCTGCTCCATCAGACGGTACTGCTCAACAACTTGTCTGGCGTAGCCTAAAAATTCATTTCCCTCTGTTGTTACAATGATGCCTCTGTTTGTTCGTCCGAATATACGGATTCCAATCTCTCCCTCAAGCTCCTTTACTGCCTCTGAAAGACTTGGCTGAGAAATAAATAATTTTGCTGCTGCCTGATTCATTGATCCGCAGTCCGCGACCGCAATCGCATATCGTAATTGCTGTAATGTCATTGCTACCGTCTCCTATTTGTTAATTTATACATGATACCTACGAATTGCTCCGTTGTTTCACAACTCTCGCAATTCTAAAAACATTCGGATTCGCTGAGTTTCTTTGAAACTCGCTGCATCCTCATGTTTTGGCGGGTCTCAAGGTCACAACTTCTAGTGCAAGCACGATCAGCTTGTGACTTTTCGCCCCTGTATCATATACAGAAAAAGGCCCTGCTCTCTGCAGGGCCAAAAGGGAATAAAAAGGGGAGGGATGCCGATTACTTCATCGGCTATGAAAAAGATATATGAATGTCCAGTTGATTTCTCAACTGTGCCTACATCATAACTGATAAATGTGTTCATTTTTTGTCCAAATTTTTAACGATTTGTGAATGGATGGCACTTTTCCCACTTTTTTTCTCATTTTCCGCAGAGCTTTACGATTGCCAGCGCAAAAATTTCTGCACTCATCACAAGCTGATCAATAATAACAAACTCATCCGGTCCATGCATATGGTTATCTACAGACGGATCTGCACATCCACATGCCACACCATTTTCAATATGATGAACGTAGGTTCCTCCACCAATTGCAAGTGGTTCTCTTACTTCACCAGTCACATCTGTATAAGTCTCAAGTAAGGTTTTTACAAGTTCAGAATCCTTTGGAACATAATGAGGCGGATTCAGCGGTGAATCATTTGGCTCAAAGCCGGCATCTGAAAGCTTCTTTTGAACAACATTCTTTGTATTTTCCTCTGTTGCACTGTTGCATGCACGACAGTCAAAGGTTCCGCTCATCTTTGTATCATTTAATTCAAACAAATCAAGTGTCAGAGTTGTCTTTCCTGAAATTTCATCCTCAAGGTTCACACCAAGTCCTCCTCCGCAGTAATCACCGTGTGGGAACAAAGCAGTTACATTGTGAAGCAATGTCTTTGTCTTGCTTTCTGCAAGCGGTAGGGATGAAAGCAGCTTAAGAAGTGCAGTCAATGCATTGTTTCCATCCATTGGACTTGCCGCATGTGCAGATACACCATCTGCATGAATCATAAGAGCACCATCTTCAGCCAAAGAAACAGTAAACTTCACACCTGTCTCATCTTCAGCTTCTTTTACATATTTATTCATCTCATCTGCTGTCATTCCTTCAACAACGGCATCTGCCTTTGCTGGAACAACATTTACCTTAATTCCACTGACAGCACTTCTTACTCTAGGAAGACCTTCCTCTAGTGAAACTTCTGCTGTAAATGTAGTGTGAAGGCTTCCCTTCTCTAAAAATACAAGCGGAAAATCAGCATCCGGTGAAATTGTCATCGGTGCATGAGTATTCTTTCCAAAATAGTAGGCAATATCAGAACTTCCACACTCTTCATCAGATCCTAAAATCAAACGAACATCCTTATCTAACTCAAATCCAAGGTCATGCACTGCCTTCATTGCATAGAGTGCCGCAACAGCTGGTCCCTTATCGTCAGATGTTCCGCGTCCGTACATCTTTCCATCCTCAACTATAGGCTCAAACGGTGTTGTCTTTGTCCATCCGTCTCCGCCTGGAACAACATCAAGATGTGCCAGAATATCAAGTCCAAGCTCCTTTCCATTGATTACTGTGTCAATCGCATAATTATCCCAGTTTTTTCCTAAAAAGCCGTGCTTCTCAAAAAGAGATAATCCTGCATGAAGTGCCTCTGCTGCACCCTCGCCATATGGCTTTCCCGGCAGAGCCTCTGCACGAGCACTGTCTACTTTGATCAATGTCTTAATGTCTTCAACCATCTCGTCGCGATGTACGCTAAGATACTCATGAATCTTTTCCTGTACTGTCATAATCTTTCGCCTTTCTATATTTGCTATTGATAGCGTTATGCTACTATGATACCCCTAGCCGCGCAAAATTGCAATGCTATTTTGCATAGCTAGAAATAGTTTCAAAAAAGCAAAAAAAACACTTGCAAACGTTTTATAACCTGCTATAATGTGCTGGAAAAACGTCAAAATCAACTTTAAAAAAGGAGCATAAGAAGTATGGCAAAAAATGCAACAAGGGAGATGACATCTGGAAGCCCGCTCAAATTAATTTTAAGCTTTGCAGTTCCGCTGCTGCTTGGCATGCTGTTTCAGCAATTCTACAGTATGGTTGATACTATTATTGTAGGAAAAAGTTTGGGCGTTGATCAGTTGGCCGGTGTCGGATCGACAGGAGCAATCAACTTTATGATAATTGGATTTTGCAACGGTGTCTGCAGCGGATTTGCTATCCCAATAGCACAAAGCTTTGGCGCAAAGGACTACAAGCGACTGCGAAAATTTGTCGCAAACGCAGCCTGGCTGTCCATCGCATTCGCAGCTGTTATGACAGTTGTCGTCTGTGTACTATGCAGACAAATTCTTTCCTGGATGGATACACCAGAAAATATTTTCGAATATGCTTATAGCTACATATTTATCATTTTCCTTGGAATACCTGCCACATATCTTTATAACTTGCTGTCAGGTATTATACGTTCTCTCGGAGACAGCCGCACACCAGTTATATTTCTGGTTATCTCAGCCACGTTAAATATTCTTTTTGACCTGCTGGCAATTCTTGTTCTGCATATGGGAGTGGCAGGCGCTGCATGGGCTACTGTTCTTTCCCAGTTGATTTCCGGTATTTTATGTTTCTTATATATGAGAAAGCAGTATGATATTCTCAAATTTGAAAAGGATGAGATGAAATTTGAGGGGCGTCAGGCGATCATACTTTGCAACATGGGCATTCCAATGGGTCTGCAGTACTCCATTACAGCAATCGGAAGTGTTATCTTACAGACTGCAGTAAACTCACTTGGTTCTCAGGCCGTAGCCGCAGTTACAGCTGCCGGCCGTATATCTGGCTTTAGCTGCTGCCCGTTTGATGCACTTGGCTCCACAATGGCAACATATGCCGGTCAAAATGTCGGCGCCGGGAAGCTTGATCGCGTTGGAAAAGGCTTGAAATCCGCAAGCTTCATAGGCGGCATCTATGCCATTATTGCTTTCTTTGTATTATCATTATTTGGAAGACAAATTGCACTTCTGTTTGTATCGGCAGATGAAATTGCCATTCTTGATCATGTTAAGCAGTTTTTAGTTTTCAACACGGCTTTCTATATTCCGCTTTGTCTCGTCAATACCGTGAGATTTTGCATACAGGGAATGGGCTATTCCCGATTGGCAATTTTAGCAGGTGTCTGTGAGATGGTTGGACGAATTATTGCCAGTCTTGTTCTTGTACCGCTCATTGGCTTTGTTGGCATATGTATTGCCAGTCCAATTGCATGGATCATGGCAGATCTGTTTCTCGTTCCAGCATACTGTCATACAATAAATCGAATGAAAAAAATATTAGCTTCTTAAATTTAAAGCAGCTAATCAAAAAATACCCCTCGACAGGCTGCTTATGTGTGCAGACTGATCGAAGGGTATTTTTTATTAACGTACTGCCTTAAGCAGTGCATTTAGCAAAAAATTATTATTATAAAGAAATGTCAGCAGTGTACTCTGTGTAATCATTGAAAGTGCCTCGCGTCCCCAATTTTGTGCTGCAAATGCAGTCACAACAATACCTCCGATCCATATTATAATCAACGCAGTACAAAGCCCGCAAATGGCACCTGCAATACAGTCAATCTGATGCAAAACAGGCAGTCTCACAATTCCTGCTAAAACCATTGTTACAATACGAAGCAAAATCCATACAACAACAAAACTGATAATACAGCAAACAGCTTCAAATGCCAAATCTGTGAGCCATCCCGTAATATAGGCTGCTATATTTTGAATGCCACGCTGCTCATAAACTGCCTTGCTGTTGCTTTGCTCTAAAGATTTTGTCAGAACATCCGGCAGATTCAGACTATCAATGACCTTATCTGTCAGCTGTGCCTGTCCTGCCTGAATCTCTTGTGTATTTTCTTCCACAAATGAGCTAACACTAGTCTCTATTGCTGCATAAATCCCTGTCTGGTCTTTCACAAAATCAGACACAGGCTCGCGGACAAACAGCATGATTACCAAGCTTACAAAAAAGGACGCAAATGAAAGAACTGTTTTTACAAGTCCTCTTTTTGCACCAGCCAGTGTCGCAAGTACAATCAATACGATTACCGCTATCACAAGCCAATTCATAGAATCACACCTTTCTTTTTTCAGCCAACTTCAAAATCCTTATCACGCAAAATCAGACAGCCTCTCTTGTCATATTTGCTCTGGAAGAGCTTGCGCATAGATTTTTTCTCGGCCTTCTCAATTGCATTATTTACAATCATCTCAACAATACGCTTTTTATTGCGCTCCTGATTACCTGCAATTACCTTTAAACGCTCCATCAGTGCCAGCTCACCTGATTTATCAAACACACTGTCCTCTCTATCTGCATATCCTCTTGCATACTCAAGAAGCTCAGTAACAGAATATGTCTCACGGACAAATTGAGCCGTAACTACCTGTGCAAGCTGTGGGTAATCAATAAGCAGATGACGAATTGAGGCCGGTGTATCGATGAATACAACAAGCAAGCTTCTGTCAGTTGGATCAATGATCTTACAAAATTCATTGATGACACGCTCATTCATGTCTGCCGCATCTTCAATCAGAATTGTCTTTCCAAGCAGCTTGTCAATTGACTTAACAAGTCCCTTCTGATTCAGCTTCTGACCTGTAATTTTCACAACAGATCTCGGAACTGCACGTGAAGAGCATTCTGCCAGTTCCTCTAAATATTCAAGTGCCAGTTCAATATCATCCTCATCTGGCATCGCCTGAATAGCAAAATGCCATACACGTGACATATCCTCCGGATTGACAATTGGAAGTCCGCTGTTTGCTGTCATCTCCACTTGACGGCTCTCAGCAGATTCTTCCTGAGGTTCTTTCACTTCTGGTTCTTCCTCGGATTCTTCCTGAGCATCTTCCTCTTCTGGTTCTTCCTCAAATTCTTCTTGAGGTTCTTCCTCTTCTGGTTCTTCCTGAATTTCTTCTTGAATCTCCTCCTGAGTCTCTGCTTCTTCTGGATCTTTTTTAGATTCTTCTTGAATCTCTTCCTGAGGCCCCGCTTCTTCTGGCTCTTTCTCAAGTTCTTCCTGAACTACTTCCTGAGTCTCTTCCTCTTCTGGCTCTTTTTCAGGTTCTTCTTGAACTTCTTCCTCTGGCTCTACTTCCACCGTTTCTGCCACTGGTGCTGCCCACTCAGAAATCTGCGGTTCTTCTTCTGGCTTATATGCTTCAAACCAAACAGCCTCATCAGCGTTTTCACTATCTGAGGTTTTCTCTGAAATTTCGGTGTTTGCTGTTTCAACGTCTGAGGTTTCGTTTTCTGAAGTCTCGTAATCTAAAACTTCACTTTCTGTAGTTTTGTCCTCTGAAATCTCATCCTGCATATGGGAAATATCCTCAGGCACCTGCAGTTTTTCTTTCTCTTCAACATCCGAAGGAATTTCAGAAACCAGCTCCAAATCCTTCTCCCCGGCAAGCTGCTGCACCTGCTGTACCTGCTTTGCCAACTCATCCTGCAGCTCGTTCTGGGCATCCTCCTGCTTTGCACGCTGAATTACTGCCATAATTTCGTTCATGTCACTCGTAACAACACTTTGTCTGGCATGTTCTAATCTTTGTTCCTTCTTTAAGCGTTCTACTGCCTCAAGTTCCTCTTCACGCTGCTTACGAAGCTTTTCTTCACGCTCTAGCAAAGCCTTCTGCTCATCCTCTCGCGCTTTAGCCTCTTTTTTAGCTGCCTCCTGCTCTGCCTGATATGCCTTTTCCTGCTCTTCCTGCCACTTTGAAATTTTTTCCTGTGCGGCAGCTTTTTTAGCCAACTCTGCCTGTGATTCTTTCTTTTCCTGCTCTTCTTGCTTTTTCTGAAGCTTTTCGTTTTCTTCCTGTGCCTTTTTGTCTGCAAACTTCTGAACCTTTTCCTTTTGCGCCGGTGTTAACGGTGCAAACTGACTCTTAAGAGAAAGTGCCTTTTCCACATATTTTCCAAGGCCAAACCAAAGAATAATATCATCACACAGTTGGATACACTTATCCTTCTCATTATTCATCGCATATAAAACAGCCAGCTCATAAGCCCATTTCTCATCAAAATCTTCTCTCTTGTAAGCCTCAAGAATTTTGATTTTTTCATCAAGAGTCGCCTTCTTATAACGTGCCATCTTATATAAAAGAATATATCTTCCCTGATCGTTTGGTGCTATACGGCAAAACTCCTCGAAATAATTTTTCGCATCATCATAACTGTCTGCCTTCAATGCAAGCTCCGTTAGGCGATACACGATACGGCGTCCCATCGCTGCATACTCATATGCCTGCTGCAAAATATCGATTGCCTTTTCATACTCTCCTACTGCCGTATAGACATCGGCTGCCAGTGTCAACATTTTTACGTCGCGGATTTTTGTCCAGTCGATCGTATCGCACAGCTTTGCAGCCTCGCCATACTCTTTTCTGGCTGCAACCTGTCTGATATGCTCTGTTTTTAACTGATATTCGTATTTATCCATTTTGTCACCATTTCCTGCAACTATAATTCCACACGTCCATCAAGTGCACGTGTTAATGTCACTTCATCTATATATTCCAAATCACCGCCTACCGGCACACCACTTGCAATACGTGTTACCTTAATGCCAGCTGGCTTGATTAATTTGCTTATATACATCGCTGTTGCTTCTCCTTCCAGACTGGAATTTGTCGCAATAATCACCTCTCGCACATCTTCGCGCTGCAGGCGAACCAGCAATTCCTTTATTTTAATGTCTCCCGGTCCTATTCCAAGCATAGGAGAAATTGCCCCGTGAAGAACATGATACACACCATCAAATTTTCCTGTTTTCTCATAAGCTGCCAGATCTCTGGAAGTTTCCACCACCATAATCACTGACTTATCTCTCTTTGCACTGCTACAGATCGGACATAGCTCCTGATCTGTCAATGTGAAGCATTCCTTGCAGTAGCGGATATTGCTGCGCGCATTCACCATCGACTGCGCCAGCTGCTCCACCTGCTCTTTTGGCATATTAATAATATGAAATGCCAGACGCTGAGCTGATTTTGCTCCAATCCCAGGCAGTCTGGACAATTCTTCAATCAATTGATTTACTGTTTTGCTGTAAAAATCCATCAGAACGGAAAGCCTCCGCCAAGACCACCAAGGCTGCCTCCTAAACCACCTGCTAATTTGCCCATTGACTGAGAAGAAGCCTCATCAACCTGACGCATAGCCTCATTTACAGCTGCTACGATCAGATCCTGCAATGTCTCGATATCATCTGGATCAACAGCTTCTTCTGCCAACTCAACATTTGTTACTTCTCTTTTGCCAGAAACAGTAACCTTAACAACACCGCCGCCTACACTTGCAGTAAATTCCTTTTCCTCAAGCTCCTTCTGCTGCTCCTCCATCTGGCGCTGCATTCTCTGTGCCTGCTTCATTAAATTGTTCATATTGCCCGGCATACCGCCTGGGAATCCACCTCTTTTTGCCATGTCTTTACTTTTCCTTTCAACTATAAATTTAATTATTCATCTTCAACACCAATTTCCATATTGATTCCCTCAATATGGCTGCCTCTTGTGATGCGCGGCATCGCCTCACCTGCCTCAAGAAGCTTCGCAGTAATTGAAAATTCCTTCTGATACTGCTTATTTAACATCTGCCGAAGCTCTTCCATACGTTCCTGTCGAAGCATCAGCTCATAGTTAAATTTGTTTGTGAATACAATGCACAGGCCTTTTGCCTTATCATAGCTTATATTGGTTCCCATCAAAATCGAATTCATAAATCCCGACTGCATGTGAGAAAGCTTCTTCCACTCACTGCTTATCTTTTGATAGTCCTCATATTCGGCCTCACTTAATTCAACAGTCTGCGCTGCTTTTTGCATAACAGGCTGCTTTGCATTGCCCTCAAAATAAGAATCAAAAATGCTTCCCGACTGCTGTGGTTCTGTATTTTTCACAAAACTGCCAGAAGCAATTTTCTCCTCAATTTGATCCAGTCTCACACGAAGACTCTCTATATCGTCCTCCATCTGCGGCTGCATCATCTTAATAATTGCCATCTCAATAAGTACTCGTTTTGAGACAGCAAATTTGAGCTGATTTGAAAGCTCAGAACATATCCTGATATTTCTCATCAGCACACTAAGCGCCACCATCTTTGATTCTTCTCGAAGCGCCTCATAATTTTCTTTTGTCATCTCAAGTGCCTGCGCACTCTGGTCTGCTGTCTGCACCAGCATAAGATTTCGCAGATACCAGATAAAGTCTGTGACAAATTGGCTAAGATCGCGCCCCTGTGAACTGATTTCATCCATCAGCTGCACGCATCCCGGCACATCACATCGTATAATCAGGCGAAGCAACTTAGAAAATACCTGTGTATCTACTGCACCGAGTACATCTAGCACCTTCTCATACGTCAGCCTCTGACCATAATAGAATGAAATACATTGTTCCAAAAGACTTAATGCATCTCGCATCGCTCCATCAGCTGCTTTTGCTACGTAGCGAACTGCATCCTCATCTGCCTCGACACCTTCTGCCTTAAGCAGCTTGGAAACCTGATCTGCTATTACATTATTTCCAATTCGCCTGAAATCATATCGCTGACATCTCGACAAAACCGTGATAGGTATTTTATTTACTTCTGTCGTTGCTAAAATAAAAATCACATATGCCGGCGGCTCCTCAAGCGTTTTTAAAAGCGCATTAAAAGCCCCCGCCGACAGCATATGCACCTCATCTATGATATAGACGCGATATTTTCCTTCTGTCGGCGAGTACTGAACCTGATCACGAATCTCTCTGATATTATCGACACCGTTGTTTGATGCCGCATCAATTTCAGCCACATTTACCGAACGTCCCTCAAGGATTGACCGGCACACCGCACATTCATTGCACGGGCTTCCATCCACAGGATGCTCACAGTTGACGGCACGCGCCATGATCTTTGCAATCGTGGTTTTTCCTGTTCCTCTCGTGCCGCAGAACAGATAAGCATGACCTACGCGGTCTGAAATAATCTGATTTTTTAAAGTCCGTACAATGTGCTCCTGCCCTCTTACATCTTCAAATCGGGCAGGACGCCATTTGCGGTATAATGCTGTATATGCCATTTACAATTAATCTCCAAATGAAATTCCCATGAGCTTTGCTTCCTGAACCATCTCATCATCCGGCTGGATCATTTTAAGCTTTCCTGCAACATCTGCTAACGGAATCTTTGCGATATGATTGTTCTTCATACCTACCAGGTAGCCAAACTCTCCGTCTAAGATCATCTTGCCTGCTGCTGCGCCAAGTCTTGTTGAAAGGACACGGTCATAAGGGCACGGACTTCCACCTCTTTGCATATGACCTGGAACTGCTACACGCACCTCCTGTCCAGTCAGCTCAGAAATCTTTGCACCAATCTCGTAAGAGATAGATGGATACTGACGCGTTGCAATATATTTCTTATATTCTTTCTTTGAAAGTGCAGCCTGCTCCTTGGAGATTGCACCCTCAGCAACAGCAATGATTGAGAAACGCTTTCCTTCCTTAGCACGCTTATTTACAGCTGCTGCCACCTTATTGATATCATACGGAATCTCTGGAACAAGAATGATATCTGCTCCGCCTGCAATACCTGCATGAAGCGTAAGCCATCCTACCTTATGACCCATTATCTCCACGATAAAAACACGTCCGTGTGAAGCTGCAGTTGTATGGATACAGTCAATAGTCTGTGTAGCCAGATTGATAGCACTCTGAAAACCAAAGGTAACATCAGTTCCCCACAGATCGTTGTCAATTGTTTTTGGAAGTCCGATGACGTTAAGTCCTTCCTGACGAAGAAGATTTGTCGTCTTCTGGCTGCCATTTCCGCCTAATACTACGAGACAGTCAAGCTTTAGCTTCTTGTAGGTATTCTTCATTGCCTCTACCTTATCAAGACCATTCTCATCCGGGACACGCATCAGCTTAAATGGCTGTCTGCTCGTACCCAAAATCGTACCGCCATTTGTCAGAATTCCTGAAAAATCCTTTGATTTCATAATACGGTAATCCTCATAGATCAGTCCGCGATAACCTTCGATGAAACCAATGATTTCAACATCCTTTCTCTGATTATATAGCGTCTTTGCAACACCTCTCATGGTTGCATTCAAGCTCTGACAATCTCCGCCGCTGGTTAACATTCCAACTCTCATCGTATCTTCCTCCTTATAATTTAGGATTTCAGCTATATCAATGGCAAAACTAACCCATCGTAGTTTTTATTATACAAAAAAAGAGCTGTCGATGCAACAGACAACTCCTAAAAAACTCTTTTTCTTTTGATATATCATTTTTTTGCGCATCCCGGCTTCGAATGCCACCCCCAGACGTTACCTCTGCAGCCTGCTCGGCTCAGGCACCCTCACGGCACACAAGAGATTCTGCTTAATGCTGCTTCGTTCCCGACCTGACATGGTTCACAGAGTCTTGTTGCGTAAGACCCAAACTTCAACGCCACTTACAAAGGGCAGCTCCACAAGTGAAACACCCTCAGCCGGAATATAACCCCTACTATAGCGGATTGAAGGTACAAGGCACCGCTACCGCCCCGGCTGCGCATCCATAATTGTATCGGATATTTCTTCGTTTGTCAAGGGGCGTTTCTTCTTTTTTACCCTGATACGTTTAAAAAACTCTGACAATATCTGCGAGCATTCCTGTTCTAAAACACCTTTTGTGATCGGAATCTGATGATTAAACTGCTGCATATCAAGCAAATTTATAATGGAACCAGCACACCCTGCCTTTGCATTCATTGCACCTATAACCACACGATCAAGACGTGCCTGCACGGCTGCTCCGGCACACATCTGGCATGGCTCAAGCGTCACGTACATCGTACATCCCTCCAGACGCCAGTCACCAAGCTTTTTCGATGCTTTTTTCATAGCTGCAAGCTCTGCATGACCAAGCACTGAGCTTTCTATGTTTCTTCTGTTATAGCCTCTGGCAATGACTTTTCCATCACAAACGATAACACAGCCAATTGGAACTTCATCAATAGCTGCTGCCTTTTTGGCCTGTGTAAGTGCCTGACGCATAAATTTTCGGTCTTCCTTTTCTCTAAGACTTGCCTGTTCTTCCAAAAGCTGCTCGTTCTCTGTTGCCATTGTTTTCCCTTTCTTCTGTTTTTGATGTGTTTTTAACCAAATGCAGGATTCACCGTTTTTTGTTGATCTGCAACTGTCATCTTTGCTTCCTTTTTTTCACCCTGATCATCTGCCGGAAATACAATCGGCACACACCAGTAGCCAAAGTCTCCTGCTGACGCTTTTTTTGATTTAACGGAGCGAAAACAATAAAAGCCAAACATCTGCGCCATCAGTTCCTCACTCTTTTCATAATTGCCAGGCACCCAAAGCTCATAACGTCCTTGTGTCACTTTTGCAAATACAATATAGCGGTACTTCACAAAACTGTACATCAAAAATCCATTATTGCTTAACATCCAATTTGGACGAGGAAGACGGCCAATATCTGCTGGCATTACCTTTAAACAAACTACTGTATCACCCGGAAGCGTCTCAATATGCTGATACGCTGTACTTAACTGTGCCCAAACAGCATCTGCCTTGTCTTGTCCCTGTTCTATTTTGTTTGTTTCTTTGCTATCAGTCTCACAGCAAACTTCCATCGTTTGAAGTTCTTCCTGAGGCTGATTTTCCAAAACCTGTTCATCTTCAGACTGTGCTGTTTGTTTTGCTCGATCCTTATCAAACAGTGAGAGTCCAAAATACTGGTCATCCCAGACAGTTGCATAAGCGTTTGAAAACGGCTTCTGTCTGCCTGCTACAATTCCGCTAAGCTGCTCAAATTTAATCTTGCTTCCTGCAAGATAAACGCCGTTATTGATGTACTGGAGCTGTCCTTTTCCATTTTTTACAACCATACGGCCAAGCGGCACACAATCGCAGCCATCCTTTGTATGATAGAAGCCAAATACATGCAAAATTTCAGCCTGCTCATTATTTTTTACAGACAGGAAAATACGCTGTACATCTCCTCTGATTTCTATCTTTGCAAACCCGCAGTTTTCCTTTTTTTGATCACCCTCATACTCAAAAAGATATGAGAGGAAGCGCTGATACTGTGCCATATTGATACCTTCCTTTCCTTATATGTATTCTAAATAAGTACATATGAAAGAAAGGCATCATTTAGAACAATTTAATTCGCGCTTTTTGACAATGCATCAGAAAGTGCTGCAAACTGCTCAAGTGTCAGCGTTTCTCCACGCACGTTTGCTGCTAAACCAATGCTTTCAAGCACAGCTGCAAGCTCTTCCTTTGATTTGTTTAAACCGCCTACGTTATATAGGCCATTTACTAGTGTTTTTCTTCTCTGATTAAAGGATGCTCGTATAATGTCAAACATCAGCTTTTCATTTTTTACTGCCACTGGTTTTTTATGACTTGTCAGACGGATAACAGCACTTCCGACATTTGGTCTTGGCATAAAACAGTTTGGCGGAACATTTGCCACGATATATGGTTCTGCATAAAACTGTACAGCAAGAGACAATGCACCATAATCCTTTCCGCCAGGAAGTGCCTGCATACGCTGTGCGACCTCCTTTTGTACCATAACAGTCACACTCTCCATAGGTACATGACTCTCAAATAATCCCATTAAAATTGGTGTAGTAATATAATACGGAAGATTTGCAACTACCTTGATGCGTTTTCCCTCACACTTTTCTTCCACGAGCTTGTTAATATCAAGCTTAAGAACATCATTATGAATAACCGTAACATTATCATATGCAGACAGCGTGTCCTGTAAAATCGGAATCAGATTGTCATCGATTTCAACTGCAAATACATGTTTTGCAGATTCGCACAGATATTGGGTCAGTGTTCCAATTCCCGGTCCAATCTCAAGTACATAATCCTCTGGTGTGATCTCTGCTGCACGCACAATCTTATCAAGCACATGCGTATCAATCAGAAAGTTCTGACCAAATTTCTTTGCAAAATGAAACTGGTATTTCTGTAATACCTCTATTGTATTCTTTGGATTTCCTAATTCAGCCACAGTTTTCCTCCAATCGGTACAGTCTTTTGGCATTTGCAAGCGTTGTCGTAATAACAGTTTCCTCAGACACCTGCTTGATCTGTGCCAGTTGCTTTACTACTTCTTTTAAATACATTGAATTATTACGTTTTCCGCGATACGGCACAGGTGCCAGATATGGACTGTCTGTCTCAAGTACAATCGAAGAAAGCGGAATTTCTGATGCCACCTCTTTAATTACCCTGGCATTTTTAAAGGTAAGCACGCCTCCTATTCCAATGAAAAATCCCATTGAAATATACTCCTTTGCCATAGGCGCTGCATAAGAATAGCAATGAATTACGCCAGTATTTCCTGCCTTAGCAGCCTCCCTCATTATATCCATAGTGTCCTTTGCTGCTTCTCTGCTGTGTATAATAACCGGCAGATCAACCTCTCTTGCAAGTGCAAGCTGGCGTTCAAACCATTTCTTCTGAACTTCTCTCGGTGAGTTGTCCCAATAATAATCAAGTCCGATCTCACCAATTGCCACTACCTTTTTTTCCTGTGCAAGGCTTCGCAGCGTTTCAATATCTTCCTCTGTCATATCAGCTGTGCTGTCTGGATGAACACCAACGGCAGCATATATCTGCGGCCACTTTTTTGAAAGTGCAACCGCACTTTTTGAGGATTTCACGGACGCACCAACGTCCGTGATACAACAAATGCCGGAGGAGAAAATCTCCCCCAGCAATGTATCGCGATCCTCATCAAATGCATCATCATCATAATGCGCATGAGTATCAAAAATCATTCTATATTCCTCTCTGTTACAATCCGAAAAATTTATTCGATTGTCTCTGCAATCTCTGCTGCTGGTGCTTCCTGCACATCAGCTGCTGGTGTATCTGGCTGAGCCGGTGTATCTGGCTGAGCCGGTGTATCTGGCTGAGCCGGTGTATCTGGCTGAGCTGGTGTATCTGGCTGAGCCGGTGTATCTGGCTGAGCTGGTGTATCTGGCTGGGCCGGTGTATCTGGCTGAGCCGGTGTATCTGGCTCTGTCGGCACTGTATCTGGCTGCGCTGGTGTATCTGGCTCTGTTGGCTGCGTTGGTGCCGGCTTTGGCTGTGTCGGCTGCGTCGGTGCCGGTGACGTAGATGGCTGTGTTTGTACTGCTGTTGTAGTTGTCGTTGTCTCCTCTGCAGTAGTTGCCTTTGTTTTTTCCTCAGTTGTCTTTTCTTCTGTTGTTTCTGCCTCAGTACTTGTTTCTGCCTCAGAAGAAGTTTCCTCTTTTGTACTTGTCTCTTCCTCTGTAGAAGTCTCTTCCTCTGTTGTCTCCTGCGCAGTGCTTGTCTGCTCCTCAGTTGTCTGAACAATTGTCTGTGGAAGCTTCTTTTTATCCTGCTTTGTTGCAGTAAGCATCTTTGCTGTCGCAATGCCCACAACCACAATACCAGCAAGACAAATTAAAATCATTCCTCCAAGGATTTTATTTGCAATCGACTTTTTCTTTACCGGCTTCTCATCTGATTGGTCTGAAAAATAAGCTTCATTATTTTCATTATCATACGGACCACTTTCCGCCTCATATCCATCATCATACTGTTCTTCCTCGTAAGAACCATCATCGTACTCATCATCCTGATAAGTATCATCATACTGTTCCTCCTCGTAAGAACCATCATCCTGATAATCACTATCATCGTACTCATCTGATGACAGCTCATCATACTCCTGTAAATCTCTGCGCTTAAAAACAGTGCCTACGCTAGTAGCCACCAGACTCTTGCCACAAATCGGGCATACTCTGGTTCCTTCCTCAAGCTTCGCACCACATTTTGGACATATCATCCTCTGATTCCTTTCTGATTATCCTTATTTTGTAATTTCTGCAAATTCATCAGCTTTTCACTGTTCCAGCTGATTTAATGCATTCTCCACGCGTGCATAGCATGCCTGCACACCTGGCCACATAACCTTTGCCTGCTCCATATCACCCGCTCTTAAAGCCTCTGTGATATCATAGCTTACTTCAAACAACGACTTAAAACCCAGGTTTGCACAAATTCCTTTAAGTGTATGTGCCGCACGAAATGCAGTCTCAACGTCACCTGCATCCATCGCCTGTGTTAACTGGCTCATGCTTGGATCCTTCTTAAACATTAATGCGAATTTTTGTATTCTTGCTTCGTTCATGAGGCGCTTGAGAACGTCTTCATAATCTCCACCCATCGCCTCATAGCACTCTTTTATTGTCATGCTCTCTCCAATCTATTTATGTAACTATAGTTTCCATTTTCATTTTGTATTCTACTCTATCATTTATAAAATTTCAACATGTTTTCGTTGCTTCCTACAAATAATTAAGTTTCAACAATTTTACTTGGATTATCTCTCATAATACGACTTGTGTAAAGTCGCCCCATATGCTTCTTTAAATATTCACAGCACTCCTCCATATGAGAGGCACGTCCCCTCAAATTGTGGGCATCGCTTGCAACATAATGAAGCATATCCTCCTGCATTAGCTTTTTACAAAAACGCTGTGCACCAAGTCCATTTCTTCCAATCACAGCATCTGCATTGACCTGCATCTCGCACCCCATTTCGATAAGATCTGCGATAAAATCAAAATCTTTTCTCAGCGCACGATAACGCTCAATATGTGCAATAATCGGATAATAGCCTGCTGTCAAAAGAGCATCCGCTCTCTCTTTTATAAAAGCTCTTGTACTGCTGCTTGAAAACTCAGTAAGTACATAGCGTGAATCTGCAAGTGTTGGACGAAAATCTCTGTCTAATGTCTCCACCATCTCCATATTGGCATGAAACTCACATCCCAAATACAGACGGATATTCCTATTTCTTGTTTCATCAACAAGCGTATCATACGCGCTCCAAATATCCTCCATATCAGGTTCAAACATTTCTTTTCGAAAATGCGGTGTCAAAATAATTGTCTCAACACCAGCGTCTATTTCCTTTTCAATCATTGAAAGGGCCATGTCCATATCCTTCGCTCCATCGTCCACCCCTGGCAGAATATGGCAGTGAATATCGTACAAATCTCTCATAAATCACTTTCCTTATCTATTGCTTTCCCTTACATTTCAACGTTATTCTAGCATTTGTTAAGTGCCCTTGTCAACCGCTGAAAATTAGAAGAAATCATTCTTATAAAAGGGTCGGAATAAGGTGATAAATGTGCCAAAAGTGATTGTTTTTTGCACATGACTTTTGTATAATAATGCTGCAATTTGAGACTGGCAAAAATCGGCAGGCCAAATAATAAAAATAAATGAATGGAGGTTTCATTATGTTAGTAAACACAAAAGCAAGAGTCGGTGTATTTTCTATCGCATTAGGCGCATACCTTCCGCAGTTCCCATCATTAGTACCGGAGTTCGAGTCACAGTATGCAGCATTCAAAAAAACTCTTCCAGATACCGTAGAGGTTATTGACGGCGGAATGGTTACCACAAAGGAGCAGGCTATGGAAGCCGGAGATAAGTTCCGTGCAGCAGATGTTGATCTGGTATTTCTCCAGATGCTGACCTACGCTACCTCCTACAACATGCTTCCGGCAATCCGTGATCTTGATGTTCCGGTTGTTTTAGTAAATGTTCAGAAGTTAAAGGCATTAGATTATGAGCATACCGATATCGCATCCTGGCTTGGTGAAGGCTATGCATGCGGCGCTGTAGGTGAGGCAGTTGCAGACCTTGAAAGAGCCGGAAAAAGACATGCTGTTATCACTGGTGTTGTTGAGGGCGGTGATCCTGGTGTTCAGGCAGAAATCGAAGACTGGTGTAAAGCAGCTCAGGTAAGAAGAAGATTCCGTGACACAAACATTGCACAGATTGGAAGACCATATCCTGGTATGATGGATCTTTACATTGATGAGACAAATCTGTATAACAGAATGTTCTTATACACAAAGCAGTTTGACTGGGAAAAAATGTGGGCTATCGCAGATGATATTACTGACGAGGATGCGATCCGCGCAAAGGCTCAGGATATTCTGGATACCTTCGAGATTGAGGGCGGCGGCACCATCGAGAAGGTTTGGGATATGGCAAAATATGTTGTTGCTTTTGAGAAATGGGTTAAGGATGAGCACCTTGGACTGATCGCATCTCACTATGACGGATTTGCACAGGGCAAGGCTGGTGTTCTTGACAGTATGCTTATTCCGGCATTCTCTATGTTAATCAAGCAGGGAACTGCATGTGCCGTAGAGGGTGACATGAAGGTTGCCATGGCAATGAGTATCTTAAAAACAATTTCTGGAACAGGACAGCTTTCTGAAATGTACTCCATCGACTTTAACGATGACATCTGTATCATTGGTCACTCTGGAAGCGGCGATGCTGATATCTCTGCAAAGAAGCCAACCATGAAGATCGTTAAGGTATTCCACGGAAAGACAGGCGGCGGCTATCTGACACAGTTCTATCCACATACTGGTCCTGTTACCTACCTGGCAATCACACAAGATGCTGATGGTCACTTCAAGTTTGTTGTAGCAGAAGGTGTAAACGAGGACGGACCGATCCTTTCCTTTGGTGATACTAACATGAGAACACGCTTCACCTGCGGTGCAAGAGAATTTGTAAATCGTTGGAGCGAAGCTGGCCCAACTCATCATATGGCAGCAGCAACTGGAAGACATATTGATACCATCTTGAAGGTAGCAAAGATCTTAAATGTTCCTGTTGAAATTGTAACTAGATAATTACAATTCAAAAATTTACACTTGCATTTTTTGCAATACAAGAATATAATGAAACCCGTAACGGGGAGCTTGCCATTTTGCAGGCTGAGAGTAGACGAAATGCGTCTTGACCCATAACCTGATTTGGATAATGCCAACGTAGGGATATACTATACGTGTTTTTCTTGTACAAAAAAAACATGCGGATATGTCTTTTACAGGCATATCCGCATTTTTGGTATAGTGGAATTTTTTCTGCTATTCCTTATAAAAAGGAGCGAGAATATGCTGAAAGAATGTTTCGACAACGTAAGAAAATCAGTACCGCTTGTACACAACATCACAAACTATGTGACTGTCAATGATGTAGCCAATATCATTTTGGCATGCGGTGCAAGCCCAATCATGTCCGATGAACCAGATGATGTTGCGGACATTACCTCCATATGCAGCAGCTTAAACATCAACATTGGTACGCTGCATAAATCCAGCATTGAAGCAATGTATCTAGCTGGAAAAAGAGCAAACGAACTTGGTCATCCTATCCTTTTAGATCCAGTAGGTGCCGGTGCTTCTGCACTTCGCACAAATACTGCCGTTGGTCTTATGAAACAATTGCAGCTGACTGTAATCCGCGGAAACATCTCCGAAATCAAGACACTTGCCAATGGAAATGGCACAACAAAGGGTGTTGACGCTGATGTTACTGATAAAGTCACAGATGATACCTTGGATGAGGCTATTCTATTTGTTAAAAAATTCGCTGCGCAAAGCAAAGCAATTATCGCTGTTACCGGTGCTATTGATCTTGTCAGCGATGGTACACGCTGCTACGTGATTAGAAATGGCCGTCCAGAGATGGGACAGATTACTGGAACTGGCTGTCAGCTTTCTGGTCTTATGACCGCCTTTGTCGCTGCTAATCCATCTAATCAGCTTGACGCCGCTGCTGCTGCTGTCTGCGCAATGGGTCTTGCAGGTGAAATCGGCTACAGCCACATGAAAGACGGCGATGGCAACTCAACTTACAGAAACCGCATTATTGATGCTATTTACAACATGGACGGTGATTCATTAGAGAAGGGAGCTAAATATGAAGTGCGCTGATAAAGACCTTCTTTTATATGCTGTCACTGATCGCTACTGGCTTGGCGAGCGAACTCTTCACGATGTCGTTAAGGAAAGTCTTGACGGCGGCGTTACATTTGTACAGCTTCGCGAAAAGCATTTAGACCAGGCTCATTTTCTTGAGGAAGCAAAAGATTTAAAGATGCTTTGCAAAGCATACAATGTTCCTTTTGTGATTAACGACAACGTTGATATAGCACTTGAAATGGATGCTGACGGCGTGCATGTCGGACAAAGCGATATGGAAGCTGGCGATGTGCGTGCCAAGCTTGGCCCTGACAAAATTATCGGCGTGTCAGCGCAGACAGTTGAGCAGGCAGTTCTGGCAGAAAAACGCGGAGCTGATTATCTTGGTGTTGGCGCTGTTTTTCCTACCAGTTCCAAGGATGATGCAACAGAGGTCTCCTATGAGACATTAAAAGCTATCTGTCAGGCAGTCTCCATTCCCGTCATTGCAATCGGCGGCATTACAAAAGACAATGTGGCAGAATTATCTGGCAGCGGCATCTGCGGAATTGCCGTTATCAGTGCCATTTATGGTCAAAAAAATATAAAGGATGCAGCTGCGAACCTTAAAATGGCAGTTAAAAAAATAATCGATTAACACCATTATGCGGTCTGTTGGGGGCACCACCTCAAATCGCACTACAAAACGTTAATGAAAAAGGAGAATTTTATTATGAAAACAGCATTAACGATCGCAGGAAGTGACTCCTGCGGAGGCGCCGGCATTCAGGCAGATATCAAAACAATGATGGCAAATGGCGTATATGCTATGAGCGCCATCACTGCTTTGACTGCACAAAATACAACCGGCGTGACTTCTATTTTAAATGCAGATTCTAAATTTTTAGGAGAAGAGCTTGACGCAGTTTTTACTGACATTTATCCAGATGCTGTAAAAATTGGCATGGTTTCAGAAAGTGATCTGATCCGCATAATTGCATCAAAGCTTCGCCAATACAATGCCAAAAACATTGTTGTAGATCCTGTTATGGTGGCTACAAGCGGCGCAAAGCTTATCAGCGACGATGCCATTGATACGCTAAAGCAGGAATTATTTTCACTTGCTGATGTGCTTACGCCAAATATTCCAGAGGCCGAGGTTCTGACTGGACGAACTATCTCTAATGCCGAGGAAATGATTGATGCAGCAAAGATGATTTCAGAAACATACAACTGCGCAGTATTGTGCAAGGGTGGGCACACCATAAATGATGCCAACGATCTTTTATATGTAAACAATACTTATCGCTGGTTTTACGGAAAGCGTATTCAAAATCCTAATACACATGGCACTGGATGCACATTGTCCTCCGCAATCGCATCAAATCTTGCAAAGGGATTTGATCTCGAGACATCTGTATGCCGCGCAAAGGACTATATCTCTGGCGCATTATCTGCAATGCTTGACCTTGGAAAAGGAAGCGGTCCTATGGATCACGGTTTTGCAATCGATAATATTTACACAAAGGAGGCTGACATCTAATTATGGAAAAGAAAACTTCTCTGTTTGAAAATGGGTTAATCTGGTTTGGTGCCGGTGTTTCGATTGCAGAAATTCTGACAGGTACCTACTTCGCTCCTCTTGGCATGGCAAAGGGTCTCGCTGCAATTTTAATTGGTCATGTAATTGGATGTGTTTTATTATTTTTATCAGGTGTTATTGGCGGAACACTTAGAAAAAGCGCAATGGAAACAGTAAAAGACAGTTTCGGCATTCATGGTGGTCAGCTATTCGCAATTTTAAATGTACTTCAGCTTGCCGGATGGACTGCAATTATGATTTATGACGGTGCACTGGCTGCACAGGGAATTTTCCAGGCTGGTCAATGGATCTGGTGTCTTTTGATTGGTGTTTTAATTATTGTCTGGATCCTGATTGGAATCACCAATCTTGGAAAATTCAATACAGTCGCAATGGCTGCCCTCTTTATTCTGACACTTATCTTAGCAAAAGTAATTTTCTTTAACGGATCTGCCTCTGTAGTTCAAGATGAAGCAATGTCATTTGGCGCTGCTGTAGAACTTGCTGTCGCAATGCCTCTTTCGTGGCTTCCGCTTATCAGTGACTACACACGCGAAGCAAAACAGCCAGTTAAAGCAACTGCTGTCAGCGCGATTGTATATGGTATCGTAAGCTGCTTTATGTATCTGATCGGTATGGGTGCTTCTATTTTTACTGGTGAGAGCGACATTGCTCAGATTATGGTAAAAGCCGGACTTGGCGCTGCCGGTCTTCTGATTGTTGTATTTTCTACTGTAACAACAACATTTCTTGATGCCTACTCAGCAGGTATTTCAAGTGAATCTATTGTATCTGGAATAAAAGGAAATTATGTAGCTATTGCCATAACTATTATTGGAACTATCGCGGCTATTGTATACCCGATGGATGATATCACTAATTTCCTCTATCTGATCGGATCTGTTTTTGCTCCGATGATTGCTATTCAGATTGCAGACTTCTACATTTTAAAGAGAAAATCTTCTGATGAACTGTTTAAGTGGCGCAATCTGTTTATCTGGCTGATTGGTTTTATCCTGTACCGTATTCTTATGCGTATAGATATCGTGTGCGGAAATACACTGCCTGATATGCTGATTACAATCGCACTTTGCCTGATTGCTGCAAAAATAGTAAAAGAAAAAAATTAAAATTTTAGGGAGGCAATTATGAAGCAAAATTATAATGCACTCATTTTAAAATCAGTTAAAATCACTGCCGGCGCAATTTTAGCCATTCTTTTTGCCTCCTGTCTAAACTTAAAGTACAGCGCTACAGCTGGCATTATCACAATTTTAAGCATTCAAAATACAAAAAAGGAAACCATACAGACTGCACTTGCAAGAGGCGAAGCCTTTTGCTGTGCACTGTTAGTTTCCTTTTTATGTTATAATTTTTTCGGCTATACAACGGCAGCTTTTGGCATCTATCTATTAATATTCACAACACTTTGCCTCGCAATGAAGTGGTCATCAGCAATCGCCATGGATTCTGTTCTCATTACACATTTTTTAGCTGAAAAAACAATGAATATTCCAATGATTGCAAATGAGATCAGTCTGTTTTTAATCGGTGCTGGAATTGGAGTCCTTCTTAATCTTAGTCTTCGTCCAAAGGAAAATGCATGGAAAGATAAAATGGCAGAGGCAGATGAGTCCATTCGTGCCATTATCCAAAGAATGGCAGAACGCATCAGAACACTAGATCGTACAAACTACGATGGTTCCTGCTTTCTTTTGCTTGACAAACAGCTAGGTAACGCAAAAAGCCTTGCACTCACAAACATGGATAATACACTTGGCACACCGTCCTGCGCCGAACTTGACTATGTACAAATGCGCGAATTTCAAAGTCAGGTGCTTCGTCAAATATATAACAGCATTCAAATGATTGCATATCTTCCAGACCAAGCTCCAATCATAGCTGATTTTTTTGAAAGAATCAGTAAAGAATATGCAAAAACAAATGATGTGAAATCACTTCTTGATACACTTCATGAATTGATTCTTTCCATGAAAAATGAAAAACTCCCCACAAAACGTGAGGAGTTTGAAAGCCGAGCTGTTCTTTTCTATATTTTAAAGCAGCTTGAAGAATTTCTTATTTTAAAACGAAATTTTGTCGAGCGCTGGCACTAATTTTTATCATCTGGAATCAGCCATAACCGTTTTGCAGCCGTCTTTGCTTCGCTTCTTCGGCTTACATCAAGCTTTGTCAAAATATGGCTCACATGTGTTTTAACAGTTGGAAGCTTTATATCCATAATTTGCCCAATCTGTGCATTGCTTTTGTCTGCACATATAAGACGAAGAATCTGAAGCTCTGTTGCTGTAAGTTCATTTTCCATTGACAGATGCGGCTGCAAAAAATCAGGATAAAATGATGCCTCTACTCTTACATCTTTTATCAGCCGCGCAAACCATTCATCATCATTTTTATACTCTGCCTGTTCAAGCAGTGAAAGCACTGCGGCTCCATATACACTTATAGTTCGTATAAAACCAAACTCCTGCGCCGTATCAAGCGCTGAATTTAATTTTTCCTTCCAAAGTGAATCCTTTTTTCTGTACAATGCAATCGCCTCTAGCACATTAATATGAATCCCATCTATATATCTTGAACACTCCCTACAATATGACTCCAATGGTGCGAGTGTCAAAAGTGCTGCATCTGGCATTCCGAGTGCAAGCTCTGCCATCGCCTGTGTAAGATATTGATAACGCTTTAAAACATTTAAATGAAGCGGATCTTTTGGTGCCTTCTCCCGATACCACACCTGTACACGCTCGAGATCATCCATATGAAGCCAAATACGGCAGAGTACTGCATCTATATTATGGAAGAAACGCGTATGACCATTTTCCTCAAAACGCTCTCGAATCATCTGTACTGTCCGAAGCGCATCCTCTGCACGTCCTAATGCAATCTGGCTGCGCGCCAATAAACCAACAATTGCAAACTCAATATCCGACGTTCCCTTTTTTTGTACCTCTCCAAGCTGAGAAACAAGCAAAAGAATACGCCCAGAAATATCCTCGCCCTTTTCAAATTTACTCTCTGCAATTGCACAGTCTGCCAGACCTACTCCGTCCTTTCCCAAAACAGCCTCTACTGGAATGCGCATTGTCTGATAAAGAAGATCATCTATTTTGCTCCACGGTGAAAAATCCTTACCTCCATTCATAATACTTGGAAGCGTGCTTGTCACTGAAAATGGCGGAAGTTTCACTTCTCTATTAGTAATCAATCTAAATACAGATGGAATAATCTGAATCATTTTGTCAGTTTTTCTCTGAGGAAGTGAAATATCCAGCCATGCAATTCGACTTTTGATCTGACGAAGCACAGCATCCTGCTTTTTACACTTTGCTGCAAATTGTTCCAGCTCATGATACCAGCGCTCCGAATTCTCATAATCTGTATTCAGCGCGCAAAGCATACTCATTCCCTGCATGAGTGACGGTGATTCTAAGATTTCTGACTCAGGCAAACTGCGGTAATATTTTTCCATCTCACTGTAATGTCCCATTCCAGGATGACTCTCTCCGTTTCGAATCAAAATTTCCGACACCTTTGAGTGATCTTTTCCTCTGCTATAACAATCAAGCGCCTTTTCATAATCTCCCTTCAACTCGTAATACATGCCGCCTCTCACAAGCACTGCATTTTTCTTTTGCGAACTATATTTGCGCTCAAGCTCCCATAAAAGAAAATCACGAAATTGCGGCCAAAAACGAAATTGACGAATCCCATCATAAAGAAGCATTGTTGTATTTTTCTGAATCCAGTCTAACAGTTCACTTGTATTCGGATCACCGCTGACCATTCTCGCAAGCTCATAATCAAAATTATCAAACGACGCCAATTCAAGCAGGAGACGGCGTATTGGCAAATCAAAGCGATGGTAAATTGCTGCTTCAAAATAAAGAAACACCTCATGATACGCTTCCTTTACAATATCCGAATCAAATGCACGCTGACTATCCGCACGATTCATACATTGAAGTGTAACAACAATGCCTAAAGGATGTCCAATTGACTCTTTAAGGATTTCATTAATTTCACTGTCTGTCAGCTTAATATTATATCCCAAAAACAATTGTCTAATATCATCTCTGTCAAACAAAAGATCTCTCGCGTCAATAACAATCATATCACCAGTATACTGAAACGCCCTAAGCACACCTGGCACAGAACCACGCGACAGCAGCACAAATTTTTTCTGCGGATTGTCACGAATTATTTCATTTAATTTTTGTAAATCTTCATCCTCCTGAAATTCCTGAAGATCATCAATCACCACAATGTCTCGATTTAGTTTTATCTCTGGCAGCATTCCTTCTGACTCCAAGCCACTTATTAATTCAAATTTTTTTCCGCGCAGAAGTTCAAAAGCCACCGTGGTTTTTCCAAATCCACATGGTGCACCAAAGTACAAAATGCGTCCATGATCCATAAACTCATCAAATTTAGTTTTTATTGTCTTTTTTATAATCACATATCTATCCACAGAATCCTCCTCTCTTTTTAGTTAATAGTTACGGTTTTTATAGCCAACTTTAATTTAAATTATATCGTTTTTATAAAAAAAGTAAATCATCCTAAAGTATTAAAAATGACAAAAAGGCTGATCCACTTTCGCGAATCAGCCTCCTGGGTGTGTGTCAAATATGGGAAACCAGCGTAATTAATCTGCAAGCTCAGTAGAAATTTCCTCGGAAGGCTCCTCATAAGATGCAATGCTGGTGTAGTACAGCGAAGCAACATTTTTCACAACATCGCGAAGTGATACAAAGCTTTCAGGTGATGTAAACTCAGCAAATTCTCCATCAGTAATGGAAGCAATACCAAGCTGAACACCAATTGCATCCTCACCTTCTGCCGTTGCTGAAAGATCAAGCAGTACTGCAGATACGCCATCTGCGGAATCAATAGAAAGTGTACCCTCAAAAGCAGCATACTCTAATGCTGATGAAAGAAGCTCAGCAAATGAAATATCAGAAGACTCATCTGATCCCATAGAAAACTCTTCCTCAACACCAGCAAGTAACGCATCTACCAGTTCAGAAACAAGTGCAACACTATCTTCCTCTGAAAGCTCAGGATCAGCTTCTCTAAATCCCTCTGCTGCTGCCAGTATGTAATCAGAAACAAATTCAAGTCCTTCTATGTCTTCTTCTGCGGATTCACCATCTGTTCCTTCTACAGATGCCATTGCCTCATCAATACTCTGAGCGATTGTAAGAAGAGTATCATTGTTAATTGCGATCTGGACACCAGTATCAGTTTCAACAGTCTCTAAATCTGCCAGATTATCAGTAATTGCTGTCAAAATTGTATCAAGCTGACCATCATCTGATGCTGTCGGAGCAGGTATTTCAATCCAAGACTCTGTAATTCCTACCATAGAAAGCAGCTCAGTCATACTGTCATCTGCTGTAAGCTCACTATATATGTTTACAATCTCTTCTACATTTAAATAAACATCCTCACCACATACACGAAGCACATCATCAAAACCATAAACAACAGGTTCTTCTGTGCCCATCATTGATGCTGGGAGAGTCACTGATACAGAAAAAGAGCTGTCTCCACTTTCATTATAAACAGCTGTGATATCAGCACTCAGCGTTTCTCCATCCTGTGTAAGAGAAAATGAAATCATATCTCCATAAGTTACAGGTGTCTGTGCTGCCTCGTCTGCAAAGATTACACCTGCCGGGCTCATCGCAAGGATACCACTCATCATCGCTGCTAACGTTCTTCTCATCTTCATAAAGAAATCCTCCAATCAAATTAACTAGTACTAGTTATTTTTTGTTTTTACTGTACTTTTCATTATAGAGAACTTCTAAAAAATGTAAATCATACCAAAGTATGATATCACATTTTTTCCAAAAACGCATATTGACTCATATACAATTCCTTATAATAGCCATCCTTTGCCATCAGCTCATCATGCGTACCCTTCTCCAAGATATTTCCCTGGTCAATATACATGATACAGCTTGAACTTTTAATAGTTGACAGACGATGGGCAATGATAAAGGAAGTTCTGCCCTTTAATAATTCCTGAAGACCCTGCTGTAAAAGTAACTCTGTCTCTGTATCTATGCTTGATGTTGCCTCATCGAGAATCAAAATCTTAGGGTCGGCAAGCAGCGCTCTCGCGAAGGAAATAAGCTGTCTTTGTCCTGCCGACAGACGGCTTCCGCGCTCATTTACCTGAGTCTGGTAGCCATTTTCCATACTCATAATAAAGTCATGCGCACAAACTGTCTTCGCTGCTCTGATTACATCTTCATCGCTTGCTTCCCTGTTTCCATAGCGGATGTTATCCATTATTGTTCCTGAGAAAATAAAGCTGTCCTGCATCATAACGCCCATCTGTTTTCTCAGTGATTTGATCGTCACACTGTTAATATCAATTCCATCAATTAAAATCTTTCCAGAATCGATATTGTAGAAGCGGCTGATCAGATTTACAATTGTTGATTTTCCTGCTCCTGTCGGACCTACGATTGCAAAACTGTCTCCTACGTTTGCCTTAAAATTTACATCATTTAAGATACGTACACCTGGCTCATAAGAAAATACAACATGAGAAAACTCTACCTCACCCTTAATCGGCGGCATTTCCACGGCGCCAGGAGCGTCCTTTACATTAACTGGCTCATCAATAGTCTCAAAAATACGCTCCAGATATGAGATTGCTGTCAAGAGTGAATTATAAAAGGAAGCCAGCGTATTGATCGGATTCCAGAACTGGCTGATATAAATTGTCAATGCCGTCAGAGCACCGACACTAATTATATCATTTCCGCCCATAATCCAATGAATACCAACCCAATATACAGCTGCCGTCGCAAGGATTGATATAAACTGAACAGTCGGTCCAATCATAAAGTTATACTTGATAACGCTCATCCATGCCTTTCGATAGCTTCCGCTTAAATTATTGAATATGCCAAGATTCTTATCTTCTCTTACAAATGCCTGTGTAACACGCACACCATTGATGCTCTCTGCAATATAGGCATTCAAATTTGACTGCTTATTGCTTGCAAGCTGCCATCCGCGGCGCTGCTTTTTCTTTACAAAAAGCACGATTGCAAGAAGAATAGGAAGACCGCACATACAAATTAAAGTAAGCGGTACGCTATAATAAAACATAAAACCTAAGATAAAAAACAGTGAGCAGCAGTCTGTTATTGTATTTACAATACCATTTGACAGAAGATCACTTATGTTGTTTACATAATTAACAATACGCACCTGAATCTTTCCATGCGGACGGCTGTCATAATAAGAAAATGGCAGCTCCTCCAGATGAATAAACAATTCTCTTCTTAACTCATGAATTATGCCCTGACCAATCTGAGATGTCCACTTAATCTTTATGCGAAGAATATAAGCTGTTGCCAGAATTATCAAAGCTGCAAGTGCCGCCATCAAAAGGATTCCCTTTTTGTCATGATTTGGAATGTAAATATCCATTACGCGCTGCATCAGCACAGGAATAACCATGCCAAGTGCAGATGAAAACAGCATCAGCATTATTGTCATAATCAGCTTTTTTCTATAACGGCCTACATAACTAAATAATCGCTTAATCTGCTTCATGTCAAATTTAGTTTCGAGTGTCTCATCCACGTCATATTTATTTCGTGCCATTATGCCTCACCCCTTCCCTTTTCTGCGCGAACCTTCTTAAAGCGGTCAAACTCACCATATTGATGATGAAATACAGTTGAATAATAGCCCTTTTTTGCAAGCAGCTGTTCATGTGTTCCTCTCTCGACAAGACGGCCATTATCAAGTACAAGAATCTGATCTGCATGTATAATAGAAGATATACGATGAGCAATGATAAATACAGTGCGCTCATCCGAGATTTTCTTTAATTCATTCTGAATCATGCTCTCCGTTTCCATATCAATTGCAGAGGTTGTATCATCAAGAATAATTATTGACGGATCCTTTAAAATTGCGCGTGCAAGCGAAATTCGCTGTTTCTGTCCGCCTGACAGACCTACACCGCGCTCACCAATAATCGTATCATATCCTTCTGGCATCTCCCTGATAAATTCATCAGCATTTGCAATCTTTGCCGCTGCCTGCACCTGCTCAAATGTACAGTCTGGATTTCCGTAAGCGATATTTCCCTCGATTGTATCTGAGAACAAAAATACATCTTGCATCGCAATTCCAATATTTCCGCGAAGCGTCTGGAGATCCAAATTTCTAACATCAATATCATCGACAAGCACGCGTCCCTGATTAACATCATAAAAACGGCAAATCAAATTGATAAGTGATGACTTTCCAGAACCAGTCGCACCGATGATACCAACGGTCTGGCCTGGCTCTACATGAAAGCTTATATCCTTTAACACAGTATCATCATTTGTATAATAATTTACATGATCAAAGGTAACACTGCCCTTTAGCTTTCTTTTTTCTACAACATGCTCTGGCTGCTTGATATCTGGCTCAGTTGTATAAACCTTATAGATTTTTTCAATTGCGGTAAGAAAGCGCTGCAAATCATTGATGATCCATCCTGCCTGACGAAGCGGACTGTTAAGCATCCATAAATAACCGTTAACAGTTACCATGTTTCCTATAGTCATCTCTCCGTCAATTACCATAAAACCACCCATGATCATAAGGATAATAGTCAGACACTGAGAAAGAATCTCAAACATCGGAATATATTTCATCCAGATCGATGCGGCATTTAACTGTGCATCACGATATCCATCATTCTCGCGGTCGAACTTTTCAAGCTCATAATCTTCCTTTGCAAATGCCTTTACAACACGGTTTCCTGCGATTGTCTCCTGTGCAAATGCATTCAAACTAGAGAAACAGTCACGCACCCTGTCAAAGGCCGGCTTAATATGACGTCTCTGGCTCAGTGTCACTGCCAATGTAAACGGAAGTACAATCAGCATACAAAGTGCCATTTTAACATTAACAGAAAAGATCATCACAAGTGCCATCAAAAATACAAGGATATTCTCAAAGCTAAAATAGATAACATGAGAAACCATGTGACGCACTGCATCCATATCTCCTGTCTGTCTGGACATAAGGTCTCCTGTGCGGTTTTTGTTGAAGAAGTTAAAATCTTCCTTCATCAGCTTACGATATGCTTCTTCCCTCATGTCGTAGACAAGTCCCTGACTGGATGACTCAAAACACATTAAAAATGTGAAGCGCAGCAGCGATCGAACAAGCGTCACTCCAATCATAATAAGCAGCAAAATACCAAGCTTTTCATAATGCTGCCCCTCAATAACTTCATCCACAATCATACCAGAAATCTGTGGGTTGATCAAAACAAGCAGTGCTGTGATAAACACTAAGATCAAGCCTACGATCATTCTTACGCGGTATTTTTTTAAAAAAGATAAAAACCAGCGTATGTATCCCATATTTCTCTCCTCCTTTTTGTAGTTTTTACAGTTCGCGCGTCATGCTAGCTGTCTCAGTAAACTGAGACGACAAATTTCATGCTTGCATAGAAATTTGACAGATCAGCAGGACAAAGTGGACGCCCGTTCATGAACAAAACAAAGTTGCGCGCAAACTTGTTTGCGGTTAGCAACGACGCACGGAACGTGCGGTTTTGCGAATGGGTGTCCAGTGAACTGTAACACCGTTCTTTCATGTTACTCTAATATTTTTAAAATAAAATGTACTTTTCTTGAAAATTGATGTATAATAATCAAATCAAGCTTTATCGTTTTTAGGCATTTTTATTTTTAAGGAGGTTTACTTTACTGTGTGTGATACGTACGACATTACTTACTCTGACTTAAATCCAACTTTATATTTCGCCGGTAAGCGCACGGTGACAGAATCGAATTTTTCTCATACGCATGATGCACCTGAACTCTTTATAGTGTTATCTGGTGATCTGGCAATCTGGATGGATGGAACTACCACTCCACTTACAGCCGGTGATATTGTCTGTGTACCGTCGCACATGCCGCACCGTACACTGCCGACAGTGCATGATAACCCTGCAATTTTATTCTTTACTTCATTTTCAAACTTTCACTTTAAGGGAATGGAACCAAACTGTCTTGATTTTCCTGGTGGCTCATCTGTGCTTCACACGGACGGTCTTGTCCGTCAGGATATCACAAATCTGTGTCTTCGTATGATATCTGAGCGCTACAGCAATCAGGTCGGTCAGTACTTTATGCAAAAGGCATATTTGACACAGCTTCTTATGACAATCATCCGTCAGATCACTGTTCCGCCAAAACAAAGCTGTTCTCCTGTCACTTTCGAGACACACCATAAAACATATGTGGTAAGCGAGATCCGCCAATATCTGAGCAGTCATTATGCTGAAAAGATTTCACTTGATCTGATTGCCCGGAATATGTATTTAAGCTCTGCTTACATATCAAAAATTTTCAAAGAAGAGACTGGTGAAGCTCCAATCAACTATCTGATTAAAATGCGCTTAGAGCGCGCCCGCATTCAACTTGAATCTGATAACGGACAAAGCATAAAAGCCATCTCAAACAGCGTTGGCTACGATGATGTTTACTATTTTAGTAAGCTTTTCAAGAAATATTATGGCATGTCTCCAGTTCACTACAGGAGTAAATACAAAAAAGTAGTGTAAATAAAGACCAGGGGTTTGCCCCCTGGTCTTGTTTTTTACAATCCAATCCAGCTTCTTAATACTCTAAAGTTTGCCGGTCCCTGATTAAAGAGAAGGTCTAACAGATTAGCTTCACTATAGTTTTCACCCTGATTAGCAGCCATTGTTGACTCAAGCTCTGTGATCTGCAAATAGTCAATCGCTGCAGCTGCATATTTTCCAGGATTCTTTAAAACCATCTGATACACACTAGAACCGTAGCTGCTTCCGCCTGCTTCTCCAAAATAAGTTGTGCAAAGATCTGTTACCTCTGCTTCACCCCAGCCGCCTGCATGTACTGAAATATCAGCAACACCATACAGTGCATACGTCATTCTCGTCGACGCAATCAGGTAATTTCTTAAATTATCATCTAATCGATCATCATTTAAATAAGCTCGAATAATACCGAACTCAGTCCAACCATTTACAAAGCCATTGCATACAAGATTTTTCTTAAGCGCGCTTGAAGATGCGCTGACTGTATCATATGCGTATGCATCATCAGGTGCCTGCTTTGTAAAGCTTGCTGCGCCTACCTGAAGCGTTGAATCAACACCCATTAAGTCATTCATAACCTGATAATTACTGTTTGCTTCATTTGCCAATGTCTCACGGAAATCGCCCCAGGCTCCATCTACACCACTATACTTTTGCAGCAGATAATTGTAGTAATCAACACCGCCCTCAACACTGCAAAGTGCAGCATCAGCAGCGGCGGCTGCCACACTGTCATACTGCTCGCCATCCATCTCAACATTCAACGCGTCAAGCAATGCATCATATGTCTTTGCCTGTACCTCTGTCAGATGTGTTCTGTCATACGTCTGCAGCTCCGCAAGTGTTCTTGTAAGATTCTCACTCTCACGCTTTAAATAATTGCTATTTTGTGCTACAGCCTCATTCAGATTGGTGATAAATTCATCAAAGTCAGACTGCTCTATCGCATAATTGCTGTCATCTTCCTCATTGCCAGCCTGAGAATTATCACTTTCTGCTCCAGTCTGCGCCTCTTCTGACTGCTGTTTGTCTGCATCTGTCTGCTCACCAGTCTGTGCTTCACCATTTACATCGCCTGTTTCCTTTGGCTCATTAGAAGTTCCTTTTGTTTCAGCTTCTTTTGTTTCATTTTCTTTCGTTCCAGCTTCCTTTGTGCCCTGCTCTGCCACGCTCTTTGTCTGGCCTAGTGACATCGCAATACCGCCTGCTGTCAATCCGGCAACCAAGACTACTACCATTAAAACTGGCAGCCACAAACGCATCATCATGATTCTGTGCTTCTGCTTTCTAATCCTTTTTCTATCTTCTGAATTCATACAACAATCCAGCCTTTCTCTTTTTCTAAATTCTTTACTGTGCTGCTTTTACCTGACACAAAGCGACACAGTAACCTATAATCACAGTATAGCATGATTTTTCAATACAGACAATTGCTTTTCTCACGTTTTTCTTGCAATCTTTCGTTCCTGGTGGTATCATAAATTATATCTGTGCTGCATTTTCCAGCCCTTTGTAAATTCGGGCTGTACAAATAGCATCACTGTGAAAAAACAGACCGCTTTTGCGGCAGAAAGTGAGAAAAACACCATGAAGAAACCGTATTACATCACAACGGCCATTGCTTACACTTCCGGCAAGCCGCACATTGGAAACACCTACGAGATCGTGCTGGCAGATTCCATTGCCAGATTCAAGCGAATGCAGGGCTATGATGTGCGCTTTCAGACAGGTACGGATGAGCATGGTCAGAAGATCGAGTTGAAAGCTGCTGAGGCTGGAAAAACACCAAAGCAGTTTGTTGATGAGGTGGCAGGCGAGATCAAGAAGACCTTTGACCTGATGAACACATCCTATGATAAATTTATCCGTACTACTGACGACTACCATGAAAAGCAAGTTCAGAAGATCTTTAAGAAGCTTTATGACAAGGGTGATATCTACAAGAGTGAGTACGAAGGTATGTACTGTACTCCGTGTGAATCCTTCTTCACAGCTTCTCAGTTAGTTGACGGCAAATGCCCGGACTGCGGACGCCCATGTACACCAGCTAAGGAAGAAGCTTATTTCTTCCGTATGAGCAAGTATGCAGATAAGCTTATTTCTTATATTAATGAGCATCCAGATTTCATCCAGCCAGAATCCAGAAAGAATGAGATGATGAACAACTTCCTTCTTCCGGGACTTCAGGATCTGTGCGTTTCCCGTACCTCCTTTAAGTGGGGCATTCCGGTAGACTTCGATCCAAAGCATGTTGTTTACGTATGGATTGATGCACTTAGCAACTATATCACTGGACTTGGCTTTGATCTTGACGGAAACAGCGATCCGATGTTTGAAAAGTATTGGCCGGCTGACCTTCATCTGATTGGAAAGGATATTCTTCGTTTCCACACCATCTACTGGCCGATCATGCTGATGGCTCTTGATCTGCCGCTTCCAAAGCAGGTATTTGGTCATCCGTGGCTGCTTCAGGGCGATGGCAAGATGAGTAAGTCAAAGGGAAATGTAATCTATGCAGACGAGCTTGTTCATTTCTTTGGTGTTGATGCTGTTCGTTATTTTGTTCTCCATGAGATGCCATTTGAAAACGATGGTGTAATCTCTTGGGATCTGATGATTGAGCGTATGAACTCTGACCTTGCAAATACACTTGGTAATCTTGTAAATCGTACCATTTCTATGACAAATAAGTATTTTGGCGGTGTTGCCGTAAACTATGGCGTAAGCGATCCTGTTGATGAATCCTTATTTGAGGTTGTTACCTCCACCGCTTCTAAAGTTACAGCCCGCATGGATAAGCTTCGCGTTGCTGATGCAATTACAGATATCTTTACTCTGTTCAAGCGCTGCAACAAGTATATTGATGAGACAGCTCCGTGGGTACTGGCAAAGGATGAATCAAAGAAAGAGCGTCTGTCTACTGTTATGTACAACTTGATCGACAGCATCTTAATCGGTGCTTCCTTACTTGAGCCATTCATGCCAGAGACTGCAAAGAAGATTGCTGATTCCTTAAATGCACCGCTTCGCACAATGGATCAGGTTTCCACAATGGGCACCTACCCATCTGGAAATAAGGTAACAGATCAGCCACAGATTCTTTTTGCACGTGTTGATGCAGAAAAGATGATGGAAGAAGTTAATGCACTTATGGAGTCCAAGAAGGCTGCTGTCAAGGACGCTTCCGAAGAAACTGCTGAAGATGAAAAAGAAGATGAGGATGTTATCGACATCGAGCCAAAGGAAGAAATCACATACGAAGATTTCTCAAAAATGCAGTTCCAGGTAGGTGAGATTATCTCCTGCGAGGCAGTAAAGAAGTCCAAAAAGCTTCTGTGCTCTCAGGTAAAGATAGGATCTCAGGTAAAGCAGATTGTTTCCGGTATCAAAGCTCACTACACACCAGAAGAAATGGTTGGCAAGAAGGTTATGGTTCTTGTAAACTTAAAGCCGGCAAAGCTTGCAGGTGTTTTATCTGAAGGTATGCTGTTATGTGCAGAGGATGCAGATGGAAATCTTGCACTGATGACACCAGAAAAGAAAATGCCAGCTGGCGCTGAGATTTGCTAAATCAGTTCACACGTCACACTAGATTTGACAAATTCCATGCTTGCATGAAAATTTGTCAAATTGGTGGGACGAAGGGAACTGAAAACCAAGCCAGGGGGCCCTGTCCCCCGGCTTTTTTGTATTACAAGCAAGTTTATCGCAAGGGCACCTCGATGAATGACTTTGTCGGCACCCACTACATAACATAATAACTCACAATTACCACATTTTCAAATATTCATACAGTTCATCAACCGTCTCAAATCCCATTTTTCTATACATTTCTTTCGGTGTATCGTCTGCATCTGCATGCAGGAACATTTCTTCCTTAAACTGAGATGCAATGTGTTTCATAAGTGTGGTTGCCACGTAACGCTTGCGAAATGCTTCCCTTACAACAAGAGCATCCATCACCACATAGCCATCTATCGCATATGCATAGCAGGCACCTGCCGGTTTTCCATCCAGATATGCCACATAATAATGAAATCCCGGTATCTCCATCGCCTTTTTTACGTAACGCGCATCACGTCTTCTGATAAAGTCTTCGCCGTAGTCTGAAGCAAAAGTTTCGATATCAATTTTAAGCAAATCGGCTAATACATCACTGGAAGCACTGTCATATATTATTACGTCAGGGTTGTCCTTCCATCTTGCTATATTTTCTTTCTTATTTCTAAGAAGCATTGTTTCTGTGCAGCATTCTTCCAAAGAAAAACGTTTGATCAGAACCTCATCTAACTTTTCTCTTGTATCGATCTTTAGAAAGCCTCTGCCGAGTTGGCGCTGGTATGCAATTGCCTGCTCTAGTTCTTTGCCTGTTGGATCATCTAATAATGGCACAAACTGGTTGTGATCATACATATCATATAGATCATCATCCTGCCATTTTTCCATATGCTCAGAAAATGCATGTTTTTGTGAAAACAGTTGTTTAAATGACTGCTCTGCCTTTCTAATACATAAGCAAAGCTTTCCCTGCTCTAATCTCATTGAACACCCTCCTTATTCTTCTTAATAAACTCAATAAATGCCTCTGCCGCATGGGACAAGGTACGGTCTTTCTTCCAAATCAACGCATAAAATGCCTTCGCATCTGGGTGATTGATTTGTCTAATACAGACCTCGCGGTCTCGTACAAGTGACGATATCGACTCTGGATAAATCGCAATTCCAACTCCATTTTTGCTGAGTTCATAGGCATTCATCATATGCGCCACTCTGCCGCGAATAATAGGCATACTCTGCGGATCTGAAAACCATCCATGAATCTCACCCTGACGCGACTCGCGTGACGGGATTAAAAGATCATATGGAAGCAGTTCATTCGGATTGATCGGTTCATTTGTCTCTGAATAAAGCGGATGACCTTTCGGAATCATCGCCACCCACGGCTCCTCGTATACCTCTAACACATGAAACTCCTCCGTGTTAAATGGCGCCGTGATCATCGCCACCTCGCATAAGCTCTTCGTGACACGATTATTTACATCATCTGTATTTCCATTCCACAAAATATACTGCACATGCGGATGCATCTTCTGAAACTCTGAAATCCAATGTGCAAAAAGATGAGGACCACATCCCTCAACTGAGGCAATGTAAAGTGTTCCCTGTAAGCCCTCTTTTCGGATTCTCACTTCTTCCTCAGAACGGTTCACCAGATCAAGAATCTGCGATGCGTACTGCAAAAACAATTCTCCTTCTTCCGTGAGTTTTACCTTGTGCGGTGAGCGCTCAAATAATTTTGTGCCAAGCTCCTCCTCTAAATCCTGAATCTGACGGCTGAGCGGTGGTTGGGCAATCGCAAGTTTTTCAGCTGCTCTGGTAAAATTCTTCTCCTCTGCCACTGCCTTAAAATACCGAATATGACGAAGCTCCATCGAATCACCTGCCTTTCCAAACAAATTTGCTTTGATGGGAATTCCTTGATGAAAATTCCTTAATATGATATTTTACATGATAGCATGTATAGCCACCTCGTTGCAATACCTATAGAGTATTGTTATACATTTATTATATGTATTTCACATTTTCATTGCCGTGTGCTACTATAAAACCATCAAGAAGAGATCCGGCCGGTCTCCAAAAAAGAACCAACTCATTACTTCACTAGTATAGAGTTAATGAAAGAAAGAGAGGTATTTATTATGAAGAAGATTTTAGATAAGGTCAGCGAATTTTTTAAGGAATATTATGTAAGCTTTGGTGAGAGAATCTGATGCGAACATATTGCGAAAATGATATAGAACATTTATAGGGTGCCGCCTTTGAACACACTGCAAACTGGTTCAAGCGCGACACCCTTTTTGTTACTCATTCGTTATCCGTTTTCTGTTACTTTATTTTCTTATTTTATTACCGAGCCAGGGGGACAATAAAAAAGCCACCGCCCTGTCCCTCTACTCCCTGTACCACCTGAGGCACTAATTGAGTCATTGTACCTGTCCCATATGGCACACTCACATTTCTAATTGCTTTACCACCTTTTCAAAATCATAAAACAAATCAATATATTTTTCTACAATTGTATTACAGTGTGTTTTTACTATCTCACAATCATAGTCATGTGTTAATTCATTTCTTACTTTTAACATGTCCATCCATGCTTCATCTGAAATTAAATTTGCCTTGAATGCTTCTCTAAGTACTTCTCTTGGCGAACCAGATACAAAACCAGTAATCGCATAGTATTGTATCAATATATCCTTCATGACCTTCCATGCCAAATCAAATGTAATACTGAATTTTGCACTAGTTCCACTCAACACAAATGAATCTGTAAGATCTCGTTGTCTCGCCTCTGCCAGTGCATCTAATGATTTACAAAATGATAAAAATCTCCTATAAAATTTTTCGTCCATACTTTCTAACATCCTCCATCAATAATTCATTTCTACATGTATCCATATTCAACACATCCACACTATAAAGTGTCGGAAGATCCTCTATTTTCTCCACTAATAAATCAAAATCATTAACTCCAGATACCGCTATATCAATATCACTGCGTTCTCTTGCTGTCCCTTTCGCTCTTGAACCGTATAGAACCACTTCTTTTGCTTGAAATTCATTACATATTTTTATTATTGCCTGTATAATCTCTTCGACTTTCAAAAAAGTCACCTCGCTTCCTAATTTTAATGTTCTTCTAACCACTTTTTGACTATTTTTGATACCTTTATGTTACTATAGCTTTTCTCTTTTATCAAGTAGAACCATTGGGGGATTGCCCCTAGGGTGAGTCAGTAGGTATCTTTACGAAGAATATCGAGGTATTCGGTATAAGAATATATTTTGGCTTTTCCAAATTTGTCTGTTTGCTTCAAGATTCCATAATCAACCAAAATAGAAACCACCTTCGCCACAGTGTTATATGACATGTCAAGAGTCGCAGCGGTTTTCTGAATATCAATGATCGGATTGGATTCTAAATAAGAAAACACTTTAAGTACGCTAGTACGCTGCCTTTTTGTAAGAGTGTCAAATAATTTTGTACTTTTATCATGTAGTGCAGTAAGTAGATCGATTGTATGAATTGCATCCTCCGCAGAATCTGCAAATGCCTGAAGGAAAAATGAAATCCACTGTTCATAATCACCAGTACGTCGTACCTGTGTCATACGGTCATAGTATTCGATACGGTTCATCTTGAGGTAATAAGAAATATAAAGTGCTGGAGTAGACAGAATGCCTTTTTCCATTAAGAAGAGCGTAATAAGAAGTCGTCCAACACGTCCATTACCGTCAAGGAAGGGGTGCGTGGTTTCAAACTGATAGTGGATCAAAGCGGCCTGAATCAACGGGTCAAGAGGATCATCACTATTGATATATTTTTCGAGGTCGGACATGGCTGTTAGCATATCTTCCGGATTTGGCGGAATATAACGAGCGTTTTTGAGAGTACTTCCCTGACCGCCAATCCAGTTTTGTGAATAGCGGAATTCGCCAGGATTTTTTTCCTGTCCTCGTACGCTTTCCAAAAGAACTGCATGAGTTTCTTTGATCAGACGATTGCACAAAGGTAGCGTTTTTAGCCGCTCAAGAGCAAATTCATTCGCACGGATATAGTTCACAACATCGGAGACATCCCGATTTGTGTTGTCTTCAATCAGAGGATTCAAGATATCCTCAAGAGTGCACTGTGTGCCTTCAATCTGTGAGGAAAGAAGTGCTTCTTTACGGACGTACATGGAAATAAAAAGTTCCATGTTTGGTATACGGGAGGATAATCCTTCAAGTGTTGCTATTTTTTTGTTTGCATCAATAAGTTTCGTGAGAAGCTCACCAGACACCTCAATAGGAGGATTCGGTGGAAGCGGGGCTGGCCGAAAGGATTCATAAGCCATTTCGCCTGACAGATTACTCACGAATGTTCCTGCTCGGTTTGTCATAATTTTTTCCTTTCCTCCGGAAAACGGAAATTGAAATTTCTAGGTCTATTTTAACATAAAAATTTCAGGAAATCAACTTATTATGAAAATGCAGAGCAAAAGAAATTTCAGTAAAATGAATGTTTATGAAAATTCTTATTGAAAATTGTCGTAGAAATTTCAAAAAACCATATGTGATAGGTACGGTGGCTTGATTAGTGTCCCTAGTCCCTGGTGCTCAAGCTCGCGAATTTTTTTCCCCGACTCGACTGCATTCTAACAATGAACCATTTATGCCAGGCACTGCGTTCCCATTTTTATTTTTTAGTTGCAGCCAATTAAACAATTATTTTTTATCTGCATTTTTTCTTTTATTCCCAATATTTTAAAAATAACTACAACAATGTGCTCATCACGTATTCCAATGTATGTATCTGTTGCTATCTCTATTAAACAATACTCAGAATAATAATCACCATAACATATAAAGCTGTTCTGTTCATCATAGTAGCATACTTCTTTATATGGCTTATAAACACTACCTGAATATTTTGTTCTATCTTCATCTTTCAAAAAAACCTGTCCTCTATGGCTTTGAATATTTTTGATTTGTATCATTTTTACCTTGATGCCTTGTAAAAAACAAGTCATACAATAAAGCCTTCCTGTTTTATATGATGCCTCGATCATAAATCGTAAACTATTTCCTAAAGACAAAGTAAAACCTAATTCTTCTGTTTGCAATCTTTCAGAATCAAATAGTACTGATGTATCTTCATCTATATATATTTTTCCGATACATATATCATCAGTCAATTTATATACAATTCTCATTCTAATCTCCATTCCGCCGCTTTGCGGCGGCACAAATAGTGATGAAAGATTTCACTTTCCCCTACACTGTGCAATAATAGTTTCAAGAAGCTATACTACAAAGCACGGGAGGAGTTGTAGAAACCTTTCTCGTTTTAAGACAGCATTCTAATCAGTGTAAGTTCTGCCTTTTCAAGCACAAATGAGTGGCATCTTGAATCCGTGCACTAAGAATTGTTTAAACGCCTTGGTTTAATTGTGTGGCAGTTCAGTCAATGGCTTCTTATCTTTTAACGAAAGGAGCCTTTGCTTATGAAAGTCACTTTTCAAATCTGTTGTGGCGTTGATGTTCACAAATCTTTTCTCGTTGCCACAATCATTAAAACAACTGGTGGAATTGAACCTTCCTACCAGAAAAGACGTTTTTCTACTTTCAACAATTCTATTCTTGAATTCAAGAAATGGTTACTTGAAAATAAATGCCTCTATGTCTGCATGGAATCCACTGGTAAGTACTGGATTCCGGTCTTCAATCTTCTTGAAGATGAAATCAATGTTACTATTGCTAATCCCAAGTGGGTTAAAGCTGTTAAAGGTAATAAGGATGACACAAAGGATTCGAAATGGATTGGAGATTTGTTCCGTTTAGGACTGGTAAGGGGCAGTTATATACCTTGTAAAAAAATTCGCATTTTACGTAAATTCACAAGATATCGCTATAAACTTGTGTCCTGCCATTCCAGTGAAAAGAATCGGTATCAGAATGCGCTTACTGTTTGTAATGTCGCGTTAGACTCTGTTGTTTCCGATGTTTTTGGGAAGTCATCCACATCCATCATTGACTACCTTTTAGGGCAGTCTGGAACTTCTATTGACCATGAAGTGATTGCATCAAAACTTCTCAAGCGCCTCAACACATTGGTACCAGGCACTCTTACAATTTTCCGCATAATTCTTATCTCTCAAATTTCAAAAAAGATTCATCCCTCTGGTCCATTTTCTTTGATCTCGAATTTCTTTATCCCAATATTGACGAAATTCCTCCTCGCGTTCCTTTGAATATCCTATATATATAATCTTTTTTCTATGATTTACAAAAAAATGTTCTCCTCTAGTTTTCGCCTTCTTTTCTTTTTCTGTACACCCCTTTTTACAAATAAAAAAAATTTCACATTCACTAGCCTGCCTTCCTTCTCTCACATCATTCAGTATTGTTCTTCTTTCAATAAACTCAATTTCCTCCCAATATATTTCTTTACAAATGTTAGGATAATATTCAAGTTGAATTCCTCTTTCATTTAAATAATAAACACCATTAGAAATCATATCATTATATATTTGTGTGTAAACAATATATTCCCAAGAACTCAAAAATAGCAACAAAACTATAAATTTAATTCCTGTACTGAACATTGCTTTTTGAAATGACATATGTTTGTTTATTATTGCATCAAGAAGCAACACAATCAATATTATAATCGGAATCCCTATTTCAATGACAATTTCTCCCCAAAATGACAATACAGTGGAAAATCTTGACCGCTTTCTCTTTTCATCCAAAAATTCTATTTTTTTCTTTTTATCCCAATTCCAAATACATCTTTTTTCATACCTCTCCTTTCACGCCATTCAGACAGGAGTAATCTCCTGCCTGAACATTAGATTCTAATTCAATTTATGCCATACATACTCTCTGAAACTTCTTATTCCGGGATACTGACTTTTTTACTTTGCTAGTAATCTTCTTTCTTCCTGATACTACTGTCACATTCTTAACAGATGACGTTGGGGCGGTTCTAATTTTAGGTTTTATTGGATTTGCATTTTTGGAAGTTGTAGTTGATGACTTAGAACTTACAGCCGCTGTAACTCCTACTGCTGCAAGCTCTGCTGTCTGACCAACAGTATAACCAACTCCCGCATTTCCAATTATCTGCGCTGCGGTTGTTTCCAAAGCAACTCTTTCTCCAGTCCAATTATTAGCAGTAAAACCAGAAACATATGTAGCTCCTGCTTCAAATACTCCACAAATAAAACGAGTCACAATATCTCCCTCTGTATTAATTGCTGTATTCACTCCATTAATTATCGCAGCTGCCTTTAAAAAATTTCCTCCCAACGGCGCTAACGCTCCTGAAACTGCACCTATCAGGCATAATTTTGCTAGCTCAACACCATCAATTTCACCTCCACTAGTAAGCACATAGGAAAATCCACTGACGACTGCTCCCACAACTGCTCCTACAATGCATGGGATTGGAAAATATCCCTGAATATCTTCTCTTATTACCAGATTATTATCACAGTACGCATACAGGTTCTTTCCCGGCCATTGGGATCAGACACCAGAAAATTGACTCTGCTTTTGCCTAGTGGATTTTATGCATCATAAATTTAAATTAGTACATTTACTATGATTACAATTACTGTTAGAATACCGCACCAGCAACACAATACCCATGCAATTCGTCTTTTTATTATTTTTATTGTGCTATCCCTCGCTATTGCTAGCATAAAAAGTAAGCTAAGCACCAACATGATGATGCCTGTAATTTCCATATTTATTTCAAATAAACTTGCCACGATATCAATTCCTAGTACTCCATACAGGTATTTAATATGCGGAATTTCTTTGATTCGATCAAGATCAGATGTTAACCATTTTTTATAAACAATAAATATAATTACCATCACAATAATAGTTGCTATTGTTCGCCTTTCCAATAACAGTCCTATGTCTTCAACACATCTCCCACCTACTATCGCAATTAAAATCAATCGTAGTAATACATATTTTAATTCTGAACGAGCGATATTTTTTTTTATTTTATGTCGATATTGTATTATTAAAAATATGAATAATGGCAATTCTGTAAGTATACGATATTTCGTCAGTAACAGCGCTAATCCTCCATTCATCAAAAAAATATTGTATATTATAAGAAAAACTATTTTTAATTTACTCATATACTGTAGCATTCCTTTCGCTTTTCTCCAGACACAAATAAATGGAACGTGTACTAAAAGTAAACTATCCTAATCAACAAATCAAAAATAATAACCTTGTCCTTATGTATCTAAGAATACTTTGCAAGCTTTATTTTAAGGTTATCCATACGAGTGTATAATGATAAGCATTTTTATAAAGTAATGCTTGGTGTTACACGTAGCAGTTCTTCTGAAGAAACCTCTACCTAGCATATGGATGATATCTATATTTTATCACAGTTATGGAGCTGTCAAATCTTGCAAACAGTAATCTGTACATAATTATACTATTGTCAAAACCTGACAGCCCTGATTGTTCATAATCAGCCAATCTAATAAGATTAAAAAAGCTCAAGCTCTATATTCTATTTATGAACGGTTGTCGAACTGTAATCATAACCAATTTTGTTTAATAGCAATTAACTGTAAAAGCATTATCATATGCCTCTATCCAAGCACGAATAACCTCTTCAATATCTATCCCAACAAATATCTCACCTCCTAAAATTGCATAAAAACTAGCGCCAACACCATATACTGCACTTCCTTCATTTATTTTTTCACTATACGGACATTCAAACAATTTTCCAAAAGAAGTCATAACTGGATTATGTTTCTCTTTACATGCTACATAGGAATGTTCTCTGCCGTATTCATAACCCAAATTACCAATTCCTCCTTGTGCGGAAATAACATTTTTTATATCTGCTCCATTTTTAGTTACTTCCAAAATCATTTTCTCTGATGCTAATGTACTTACCTGTATTGGAATATTTTTTATCTTTAATTGAGTTTCAAAACCAATTCCTAGACCACCTCCAATATTAAATTGCACAGCTTTTACCGTTTTTACAATTGCGCTACCTATAGCATTTGCTGTCTTTTTTACACTTTTTTCAAAATCTTTCAACCATTCTGGTACTTTAGGCCATTTTCCAAATTTGTCATTTAACATTATTGGATTGTTAAAACAATACTGATATAAATTTTGTCTATTCACATAATATCTTCCCAATATTGCTGCAAACTTGATACTATCCGCATTCACAAATCTTCCAACTTCCGGATCGTAATATCTGCTTCCCAGACAATACAGTCCAGTTTCTGGATCGTAGACATACTTTCGGTAGCAGAATGGGTTCAGTGTTGCAAGGGACACGCCACTGGTATCCTGTGTG
>OLQV01000115.1_pt1 | contig 83129 bp, 72 predicted proteins | sample 1672371 | NCBI WGS metagenome assembly OLQV01 (sample SAMEA3136676, study PRJEB25190) | human gut metagenome
CACGATCTTGCGACCACAGGCACCTGAAGCCTGCGCGTCTGCCAATTCCGCCACTTCTGCATTTGACATAATCAGTCGAACTTGCCGACTGCCTGATTATAATAACCTATGAGGAACAAAATGTCAAGAGTAAAATCAAAAATAGTTTTAATTTTTTTGTTTGTCTTTTCAACTACAACAATTTACAAAAGAAAAGTTTTTGAGTACAACTGAATTATTTTTAGTGTCGTAATCTGTTGAAAAAACAAAACTCTTATGATACAATCTTGAAGATTTAGATAAGAAGCAGAAAGGGAGATTATATGAAAGCATTTCTGATATTAGAAGACGGCCATGTATTTAAGGGAACCAGTATCGGTTCAACAAGAGAAGTCATCAGTGAGATTGTTTTTAATACTTCCATGACAGGATATCTCGAAGTAATGACTGACCCATCGTATGCAGGACAGGCGGTCTGCATGACTTATCCTCTGATTGGCAATTATGGTATCTGTTATGAGGACCAGGAGTCCAGGAAGCCCTGGATTGATGGCTTTATTGTTCGTGAATTATCCCGTATCCCAAGCAACTTCAGAAGCGTGGATACGATCCAGCATTTTCTTGAAAAACATGATATACCGGGTATCGCAGGTATTGACACCCGTGCTCTCACCAAAATTCTTCGTGAAAAAGGTACCATGAATGGTATGATCACAGTCAACGAAAACTACAACTTAGATGAAATAATCCCCCGCTTAAAAGCATATACAACTGGAAAAGTAGTCGAGAAAGTTACCTGCCGTGAGAAGGACGTTCTCAAGGGCAATGGACCCAAAGTAGCTCTCATGGACTTCGGCGCGAAGCGCAATATCGCCCGTTCCCTGAATGAGAGAGGCTGCCAGGTAACCATCTATCCGGCACTTACACCGGCAGAAGAGATCCTTGCGGACAACCCGGACGGAATCATGCTCAGCAATGGCCCTGGAGACCCGAAGGAGTGTACTACTATAATAGAAGAAATCCGTAAGCTGTATGAATCTGATGTGCCGATCTTTGCGATCTGCCTCGGACATCAGCTGATGGCACTTGCAACAGGCGGAGATACACACAAGATGAAATATGGACACAGAGGCGGCAATCATCCGGTCAAGGATCTTGCGACAGGACGTGTTTACATTTCCTCACAGAACCATGGATATGTTGTTGACTCAGATATCCTGGAGCAGAAGGGAATCGCGAAACCTGCTTTTGTCAATGTAAACGACGGTACCAACGAAGGTATGGCTTACATCGGCAAAAACATCTTTACCGTACAGTTTCATCCGGAAGCCTGCCCTGGACCGCAGGATTCCAGCTACCTGTTTGACAGATTTATGGAAATGATGGGAGGAACAGATCATGCCGAGAAATAAAGATATCCACAAAGTTCTTGTAATTGGCTCCGGTCCGATTATCATCGGTCAGGCAGCAGAATTCGACTATGCAGGTACACAGGCATGCCGCTCTCTCAAGGAAGAAGGCATGGAAGTAGTTCTTCTGAACTCCAACCCTGCAACCATTATGACAGACAAAGATATCGCGGACAAAGTTTACATCGAGCCGCTTACTGTAGAAGTTGTAGAACAGCTCATCCTCAAGGAGAAACCGGACAGCGTCCTTCCGACACTTGGAGGACAGGCAGGTCTGAACCTTGCAATGGAACTTGAAGAAAAGGGATTCCTCAAGGAGCATAATGTACGTCTGATCGGAACCACAGCCGAGACCATCAAGAAGGCTGAGGATCGTCAGGAATTCAAGGACACCATGGAAAAGATTGGCGAGCCGGTCGCAGCTTCCAAGGTCGTAACAACCGTAGAAGATGGTGTCGCATTTACCAGAACCATCGGTTATCCGGTCGTTCTCCGTCCTGCTTACACCCTTGGCGGAAGCGGCGGCGGTATTGCCAACAACGAATATGAACTGAGAGAGATCCTCGAGAACGGACTCAGACTTTCCCGTGTAGGAGAAGTTCTGGTAGAACGCTGCATCGCAGGATGGAAAGAAATTGAATACGAAGTAATGCGTGACAGTGCAGGAAACTGCATCACAGTCTGCAACATGGAAAACATCGACCCGGTTGGTGTCCATACCGGTGACTCCATCGTAGTCGCACCGTCCCAGACACTTGGAGACAAGGAATATCAGATGCTCCGTACTTCCGCTCTGAACATCATCACAGAGCTTGGTATCACAGGTGGATGTAACGTACAGTACGCCCTTCATCCGGAGAGCTTCGAGTACTGTGTTATCGAGGTAAACCCTCGTGTAAGCCGTTCTTCCGCACTGGCAAGTAAGGCAACCGGTTACCCGATCGCCAAAGTTGCAGCAAAGATCGCTCTTGGATATACCCTCGATGAGATCCCGAATGCGATCACAGGCAAGACATACGCAAGTTTCGAGCCGATGCTGGACTATTGTGTAGTCAAGATCCCGAGACTTCCATTTGATAAATTCATCACAGCCAAGAGAACACTGACTACTCAGATGAAAGCTACCGGTGAGGTTATGAGTATCTGCCATAATTTCGAGGGTGCACTCATGAAAGCCATCCGTTCTCTGGAACAGCATGTAGACAGCCTGATGTCCTACGACTTCACAGGACTTGATGAGGACGAGCTGATCGACGAGCTGGCAGTTGTAGATGACCGCCGTATCTGGAAAATCGCAGAAGCGATCCGCAGAGATATTTCCAAGGAATACATCCACAGGATCACCAAGATCGACAGATGGTTCATCGACAAGATCGCGATCCTGGTAGAGATGGAACAGGCACTCAAGACTCAGCCGCTGACAGAAGAACTTCTTCTTGAGGCGAAACGCATGGAATTCCCGGACTACGTGATCGCAGACCTCTGCGGAAGAACAGAGGCAGATATCAAGGCTCTCCGTCAGGGCTACAAGATCACAGCCGCATACAAGATGGTAGATACCTGTGCCGCTGAGTTTGCAGCAGCAACACCATATTACTACTCTGTATATGGCGGACCGGACACAGAAAACGAAGCCGTAGCTACCCATGATAAGAAAAAAGTCCTCGTCCTTGGTTCCGGACCGATCCGTATCGGACAGGGTATCGAGTTCGATTTCTGCTCCGTACATTGTACCTGGGCATTCAAAAAAGAGGGCTATGAGACAATTATCGTAAACAACAACCCGGAAACAGTCAGCACCGACTTCGATATCGCAGACAAACTGTACTTCGAGCCGCTGACACCGGAAGATGTGGAAAACATCGTAAATATCGAGAAACCGGACGGAGCAGTTGTTCAGTTCGGTGGACAGACCGCGATCAAACTTACCGAAGCACTGATGAAAATGGGAGTCAAGATCCTCGGAACATCAGCAGAGGATGTTGACGCGGCAGAGGACCGTGAGCTCTTCGATGAGATCCTGGAGAAATGCCAGATCCCGAGACCGAAGGGACACACCGTATTTACCGCCGAAGAAGCCAAAAAAGCAGCCAACGAACTTGGCTATCCGGTACTTGTTCGTCCTTCCTATGTACTTGGTGGACAGGGCATGCGTATCGCAGTCAGTGATGAGGATGTAGAGGAATACATCGGAATCATCAACCAGATCGCACAGGAACACCCGATCCTGGTAGATAAGTACCTGATGGGTAAGGAAATCGAAGTCGATGCGGTATGCGACGGCGAGGATATCCTGATCCCTGGAATCATGGAGCACATCGAACGTGCAGGTATCCATTCCGGTGACAGTATCTCCGTATATCCGGCACAGACCATCAGCCAGAATGCAAAGAATACGATCGCAGAGTACACACGCCGTCTGGCACAGGCACTCCATGTAATCGGAATGATCAACATCCAGTTCATCGTCTGCGGCGAAGAAGTATATGTTATCGAAGTAAACCCACGTTCCAGCCGTACCGTACCTTACATCAGTAAGGTAACAGGAATCCCGATCGTGCCGCTGGCAACCAAGGTCATCCTCGGATACAAACTCAAAGATATGGGCTACGAACCGGGACTTCAGCCAGAGGCAAAACATATCGCGATCAAGATGCCGGTATTCTCTTTCGAGAAGATCCGCGGCGCAGATATCAGCCTTGGACCGGAAATGAAATCTACAGGTGAGTGCCTTGGTATCGCAGAGAACTTCAACGAAGCCCTCTACAAAGCCTTTATCGGAGCAGGAATCAAACTTCCGAAATACAAGAACATGATCATCACCGTCAAGGACGAAGACCATGAGGAAGTTGTTCCGATCGCAAGACGTTTCGAAGCTCTTGGATACCGCATCTACGCAACAAGAGGAACCGCCAAAGTCCTCAAAGAAAATGGAATCAAGGCGATCCGTACCAACAAACTGGAACAGCCTGCACCGAACCTTATGGATCTTATCCTCGGACATAAGATCGACGTTGTCATCGACACACCGCCGCAGGGTGTAGAACACCAGAAAGATGGTTTCGTGATCCGTCGAAACGCGATCGAGACAGGTGTTAATGTCCTTACCAGTCTGGATACAGCAGAAGCACTTGTAACCAGCCTTGAGAACACAGACCTTCATAACCTGACACTGATCGACATTGCAACGATCGCAAGCAGATAAATCAGATAAGACATAATAATTTACTGACCGGAGAGACAGACGATGTTTCTCCGGTCTTGTGTATTACAGGAAATCTAAACAAAAGTTAAACTTTACGTTAAAATCAGAGGGAAAGGTTTACGAACCACGGAAACTGTAATATACTGTATAAGTTCAGAGAAAAGTTCTGGATCAAAAATAAAAACAGAGAGGAAAAGAAACATGAGTGTTTTGGAGTTTATAAAAGTTGTGATCCTCGGCATCATAGAGGGAATTACAGAATGGCTTCCGATCAGCAGTACCGGTCATATGATCCTGGTAGATGAATTTATCAAGATGGATATGACCACAGAGTTCAAGGACTTTTTCCTGGTTGTCATTCAGCTGGGTGCGATCCTTGCGGTCGTAGTCCTGTACTGGGGGAAATTGTGGCCGTTCTACATAAGGCAGATCCCGAAGAAAAAGAAAGCGCAGCTTGCCCGCAAGAATCCGGTTGCCCGTATTGCGTTGACTTTTGTTGAGAAATTCTGCGATAAGGACAAATGGATCCTCTGGTTCAAGATCCTGGTAGCCTGCATCCCGACGATCGTGATCGCCCTTCCGTTCAATGATTTTATCGAAGAGAAATTCAACAACTATGTAGTTGTTGCGATCGCCCTGATCGTTTACGGTGTGCTCTTTATTCTTGTCGAAAACTACAATAAGAGAAGAAAACCGACCTGTACTTCCCTTGAAGATCTGAGCTTTGCTACAGCGTTCAAGATCGGTATCTTTCAGGTACTGTCTGTAGTGCCGGGAACGTCCCGTTCCGGTTCTACGATCATCGGTGGAATCCTTGTAGGAACCTCAAGAACAGTAGCAGCAGAATTTACCTTCTTCCTGGCAATCCCGGTTATGTTCGGAGCCAGCCTTCTGAAACTGGTAAAATTCGGCTTTACCTTTACACCGGCTGAGATCCTGACACTGGTAACAGGCGTTGTGGTAGCCTTCTTTGTTTCTGTTATCGCGATCAAGTTCCTGATGGGTTACATCAAAAAGCACGATTTCAAGGCTTTTGGATGGTATCGAATCGTTCTCGGTATCCTTGTACTCGGATATTTTATCGGCAGAAATTTCCTTGGCTGATAGGCTAATTTGACATTTAAGCAAATTCGTGGGATAATGAACGCGAAAAAGAAAAGAGTTTTGACTGTAATTCGTTGCAGTTCAGAAAGGATGGTCAAGAACATGCATAAATCTAAATATATCGCTATGGTCGCAGCGACGGCTATGGCACTGACACTGGCCGGATGCGGGAGTAAGGGAGGAGAACTTATTGAAGTAACACCGACTCCGATGGCGACACCAACGCCTACCGTTGTTCCGGCAACAGTGACACCACTTCCGACTTCCACACCTGCACCAAAGATGATCGGTACCAAGACAGCCCAGGCGAAGTTTGTCTATCTGACCAACAGCCTCCAGAGCGATATCAGAGAACTTTATCTCAAATCTTCAGGAAGCGATGAAGAAGACTGGGGCAAGAATCTGATCTCTGTTGAGTCTGCTGTAAAGGCTGCCGAGCAGGTTCAGATGTATTATGGAGGAGAAACTTCTACTGGTACAACGGCTTCCACTGACAGTTCTTCTGACACAGAGAGCACAGATACACAGAGCGCTTCTTCCAGCAGCTCTGCAAATTACGATATGAAACTGGTTACTGCTGATGGAAACAGCTATGAGATCTATTCCATAAACTTTGGAGATATGGAGAAAGCTTCCCTGATGCTTGATGAAGAAAGTGAGGAAGCATATCTGCGTTACATGAGTCTTTCTACAAAGAAAGAAACAGATACCAGAGGAAATACACAGGAGAGCAGCTCTGACAGTTCTGATGAGGAAAGTACTTCTGACAGCAGTTACGATAATGAGAGCAGTGCTGCCTACGATGATTCAAGTTATGACAGCAGTGATGACTCCGGTTACGACAGCTCTTATGACGACTCAAGCTATGACAGTAGTGATGATTATGACTATGATGACGGAAGTTATGATGACAGCTACGACGACAGTTACGATGACAGTTATGACGACGGCGGCTATGCTGACGAAGACTATGATACAGACGATTCCAGCAGTTCAGACTGGGATTATTAACAAAAAGGAATCTGCCCGCATCCTTAAATGGAGGGGCAGATTTTTTATGTACAAAATATATATTTTTTATAAATAAGACAGTTCTCCGGTATGAGCCGTGTAATAACAGTTCTGACCGCGGAGGGCAGTCTTGAATTCGTCGGAACGGGTGATCTCGATGAGTGCCTGAAATCCGGGAGAATCCAGAGAAGAGACCTCCATGACAAGATACATCGGAACTTTGAGAAGTGGAATAAAGTCCAGCTTTCCGGCGTTGAGAACGACAGCTTTTTCTCCGATCGCAGTATCACAGTGTCTGTCGATCACTGCAGCAACGGCAGAAAAGTCAGAAACGAATTCTTTCTGATATCCGGATATGGAAGAAGCAGGGATCTGCATTTTCTTAAGTTGTTTATCCAGATAGATCCGGCTGGTACTGCCTTTTTCACGGTTGGCAAGAATAATGTCCCTGCGGGTAAGATCCTGGATACCGGAAATGTCCTTGGGATTTCCTTCTTTAATATATAACCCAAGTGTAAATTCATAGAGTGTAAGTAGTGCAAGTGGGATTCCCGGCAGCAGAGGAGTGATATCTTCTGCAAAAACTCCGGCAGCAGCGGCATGTACTTTCCCGAAATAAAGAGAGTAAAGACCGTTGTAGCTGTTCATATGAGAATGAAGGATCGGCAGTCCCAGAGGATGTGCAGCCATCTGCCCCATCAGAAGCTCCATCACAGAAGGAGCCTGTCCACTGATGATAAGTCCGCTGGAATTAAGGAGATAATCCCTTTTGAGAAGAGAACTCTCCGGGCGGAAATCAGGAGAAGCAGGACGCTGTTCGGAATCAGAAACAGTTCCCTTGAGATATTCTGCAAGCTGTTCCTCACTGATCCGAAGCTGCTTGCCGATCTTCGAGGAGGAAAGTTCCCCTCGCTTGATTAGCTCATATACCGTCGTCTTTTTGATCTTTAGTCTGTCTGCAACTTCCTGGGCGGTATAGAGTTTATTCATCAATACCAACCATAACGTTAGTAGCTTTGATCACTGCATAAGCGTCAGAGCCTACTTCTAGTCCAAGTTCTTCTACTGCAGAGCAGGAAATTGTGGAAACGATGATGTTGCCGCCTCCGATGTCAAGAGTTACGATAGAGTTGACAGCTCCTGTTTTGATGTCGATTACTTTTCCTTTTAATTGATTGCGTGCACTTAATTTCATAAAATTTTTTCTCCTATAAAAATATTTTTGGGTTTTATTAACATTTTCTATCATAGCACAGGGCAAATCGTTTGACAAGAATAGCTATCTGAGATAAAATAAATAAAACAGGATAAAACCGAACAAAACAGAACAATAATAAACAAAAGGAGAAAAATATGAAGAAAAAAATAGCTACAGTAATGCTTGCAGGTGTGCTGGCAGCAGGCATGAGCGCAGGAAGTGTACAGGCAGCAACAGCAGATGACGCAAGCGGAGATTTGTATGTATTTATCGCAGCAAGCCTTAACAACGTTATGGAAGTTATCCAGAAGGATTTCAATGAGGAATATCCGGATGTAAATATCCTTTTTAACGCAGACAGCTCAGGAACACTTCAGACACAGATCGAAGAAGGTTCCAGATGTGATATCTTCTTCTCAGCAGCAACCAAACAGATGGACGCTCTGGTAGACGAAGACCTCGCTAAGAAAGATTCCGTAGTAGATCTCCTTGAGAACAAAGTTGTTCTGATCAAACCAAAGGACGGAGAGACCAAGGTTACAGGATTTGAGAACATCACAGACGCAGCTAACATCGCTCTGGCTGGAGAGGATGTACCGGTTGGACAGTACTCCCGAGAGATCTTCAAGAACCTTGGAATCGAAGATGATGTAAACAAGATGGAGATCAACGAAGGTAAGAACGTAACAGACGTTCTCGCATCCGTCAGCGAAGGAAGTAACGAGATCGGTATCGTATACGCAACAGATGCAGCTTCCGTAGCAGACAAAGTTGACATCATCGCAGAAGCACCGGCTGGATCCCTTGAGACACCAGTTCTTTACCCGGTAGGCCTGACAGAGGATGCAGAGGCATCTGAGTCCGAAGCGGCTGCCGCAGATGCATTCCTTGCATACCTTCAGACTGATGACGTTCTCAAAGTATTCGAAGAGTACGGATTCGCTCCATACACAGCAGAAGAAACAGCAGATGACGCTGAAGCAGAAGCAACAGAAGAAGCAACAGAGGAAGCTGCCAACTAATATAAAAAATAAAAAGTCAGCAAAAGGGGCGGAGCATAGTCTGCCCCTTTTTGCTGATAAAGGGGAAATAATACAATGATGGAATTTTTACAGGATATAAACTGGAGTCCCCTGTGGATATCCCTCAAGACAGGCGTAGTGGCAACTACAATCGCATTTTTTCTGGGAATTTTCTGTGCAAGAAAGATCATGAAACTCAAACCAGGTTCCAGAGCGATCCTGGATGGGATCCTCACGATGCCGCTGGTTCTTCCACCAACAGTTGCAGGTTTCTTTCTCCTTTTGATCTTCAGCCTCAGACGACCATTCGGTAAGTTCCTTCTCGAAAATTTTGACTTCAAAGTTGTACAGACATGGAAAGGCTGCGTCATCGCAGCAGCAGTGATCGCATTCCCGCTGATGTACCGTAACGCCAGAGCTGCGTTTGAGCAGGTGGATGTAAACCTGATCTATGCAGGACAGACCCTGGGAATGAGCGACCGCAAGATCTTCTGGAAAGTCATCGTACCGGCAGCAGGTCCTGGAATCGCCTCCGGAACCGTACTTGCATTTGCGAGAGCAATCGGAGAGTACGGCGCAACTTCCATGCTTGCAGGAAACATCCTCGGCAAGACAAGAACCGTTTCCGTAGCGATCGCAGCAGAAACCTCGGCAGGAAACTATGATGTTGCCGGCTTCTGGGTTGTGGTGATCGTGGTGATCTCATTCGCGATCGTGGCACTCATCAATATCGTTTCCGGCAGGGGAATGAAGAGCAGGAGGTGGATCTGATGGCAATCCATGTAGAAATAGAAAAAAGCTTTAAAGGATTTTCACTGAAAACAGCATTCGACAGCAAAAGCTCCGCAACAGGAATCCTCGGAGCCTCCGGAAGTGGCAAGAGCATGACCCTGCGCTGTATCGCCGGAATCGAGAAACCGGACAAAGGCAAGATCATCATCAATGAAAGAACTGTGTTTGATTCTGAGAAAAAGATCAATCTCAAACCACAGGAGAGAAGGATCGGCTATCTGTTCCAGAACTACGCACTTTTCCCAACCATGACGGTAAAAGACAATATCAAATGTGGTTTCCGCGGAGAAAAAGGAACTCAGGATGCCAAAGTAGCAGACTTCGTTAAGAGGTATCACCTCGACGGACTCGAAAACCGCTACCCATCCCAGCTTTCCGGCGGCCAGCAGCAGCGAGTAGCCCTCGCAAGAATGATGATCGGAGAACCAGAGGCGATCCTCCTCGACGAACCATTCTCTGCCCTCGACGGCTACCTCAAGGACACCCTTCAGAAAGATATGGAAGACTTTCTTAAACAATACCAGGGCGACATGATCATGGTAACACATAGCCGTGATGAAGCCTTCCGCTTCTGCAAAGAACTCATGCTCCTCAAAGACGGCAGGACCCTGACCTTCGGAGACACCAGACAGCTCTTCGAACAGCCAGGTCTCCTCGAAGTAGCCCGCCTCACCGGCTGCAAAAACAATTCCAGGGCTCGTAAGCTGGGGGCTTACGAGATCGAGGCTCTGGATTGGGGCCTCAAACTCCACACCACCCAGGAAGTCCCGGATGACATTACGCATGTAGCTATCCGAGGGCACTGGATGCAGCCTGCCGATACCCCTGGCCAGAATACTGTTCCCTTCGAAGTTCAGGATTACATAGAAACTACCTTTGAGCATCAATATTTGGTTAAGTGTCCAAATGTGGACACTGACGCTGTTCTCTGGTGGATGCGGCCTAAACCAAACTTCCAGCTGGATCCAAAATCCAACTTACCTAAGTACCTGTACCTCCCACCCGAGCATCTGATGCTCCTAAAACCCTGAGGGGGAGCATCTCAAAGTTGCGAAGGCCGAAGCTTCCAAGCAGCGGACATTCGCAATCCGCATACGCTACTTGCTCATACACGCAATAAATTGCGTGTATACTCCCCCTACTTGGCCACGCCTGGTGCATCAAGACAGAACGGGTTGACGTCAACTGCTAAGGCTGTTTCGCTGCGCGAAAAGCGCGTAGCAATAAAAAACGACTCTGCCAAAAAGGCAGAGCCATTTTTTTAGAAGAAAAAGTGCCGAAGGCACTCTCAAAAATCAATCCGCACCGTGCATCCAGCAGCACAGGGCGGCGCGAAGCACGCCCGTCCCCACACACCAAAGCCGCGTGGCCAAGAAGGGGGAGTCTGAGGGGGAACTTCGGCCTTCGCAGACTCTGAGATACCTTCCCCCTCAGTATCCTTCGCAGACTTCGAGATCGTCCCCCTCAGGGTTTGGCCTGGTATCGCAGATACCCAGAAACAAGCATCGCAATTTTAAATGTCAAAGCATCCTCAAACGACCTCAAATCCAATCCAAACCGTTTCTGTATCTTTTCAAAACGATACACCAACGTATTCCTATGCACATACAACTGCCTGGACGTTTCCGATAAATTCAAGTTATTTTCAAAAAACGTCCGTATAATATTCAAAGTCTCCCCATCAATCACCTCCAAAGATTCCCCATCGAAAATCTCTTCGATAAACATCTCACAAACTTCCTCCGGAAGCTGATAGATCAACCGTCCAATCCCAAGCTTCCGATACCCGAACACATTCCGTTCGGAATAAAAAATCTTCCCGATCTCCAGCGCCATCCGCGCTTCCTTATATGCGTTCGCGAGATCACGAAGCCCATTTGCTACATTACTATATGCAACCCACGCCTGCGTCATAGCCTCAGCACCAAGCATATCCACCAGCATATGCGCCGTAGCCTCCAGATTCTCATACGTCTCTGTAGAGACAAGTTCCCTCACGATAATGATCCCCCTATCATCCACCGACGTAATAAAATCATGTGTCCGCGCAGAAAAAATATTCCGGATCATAGTCAGCGCATGCTCATCCCCGGCCTGCCGCGTCTCGACGAGAAAGACAGCGCGCTGACAGGAAGAAGAAATATGTAGTTTCTTCGCCCTGTTAAAAGTCTCGACCTCACTGTAAGATCCAAGCAGCAGCTTCTGCATAAAAGCATTCTTGTCATTTTTTTCAGAATAAGCTTCGATCAGGCTTCGGATCTGGCAGACTGCCAGTTCTCCAATCGTAGAAGTGCTTTCTCCGCTTCCCCACACGATCAGAATATAAAGAAGCTCATCACGGTCCATAACCTTATAAAGACAACAGGAGGCATTGGCAGTGCACAGCGCATCTCCATTTCGGAAATTCTCCAGCTTGCCGGCAGAAGGAATCCTTCTTTCACCGGTAGCGACAAAAACTGAATTATCCTCTGAAAGAAGACAGAAATCAAGACCACTGATCTGTTTCCAGTCCTCCATACATTTCTGCAGATTTCTCTGTATAGACATAATAAATTCCTTTCTTAATAAAAAAATAACCCGGGGAGAAAAGTCCCCCGGGTTTTAAATCTTTAATCTTAGTTTGTGATAACAAGCTCGGAATCTTTGTCGAAGAAGTGAGTTTTCTCCATATCGAAGTCAAATTTAACCGGATCGCCTGTTTTTGCTTTTGTGCCAGGATCAACGCGAGCTGTAATCTGAGTTCCGTTTACATCGAAGTACAGGAATACTTCTGCACCAAGAAGCTCATAAACCTTAACTGTAGAAGACATGGAACCATTCGGTGTATCTGCAACGTCTTCCGGACGGATACCCATAACAACTGTTTTTCCTACATAGCCGCCATCTTTGAGAGCTTTTGCTTTAGCAGCCGGGATAACCAGTTCGTCTTTGCCTAATACTGCAACAACGTCAGAACCTTTTTCTTTGATCTGAACATCAAGGAAGTTCATCTGCGGGGATCCCATGAATCCAGCTACAAACAGGTTGCCTGGTTTCTGGTACAGGTTCTGTGGTGTATCTACCTGCTGAACAACACCGTCTTTCATAACAACGATTCTGGTACCAAGTGTCATAGCCTCTGTCTGGTCATGTGTTACATAGATGATAGTAGCACCCAGTCTCTGATGGATCTTGGAGATTTCGATACGCATCTGTACACGAAGTTTTGCATCCAGGTTGGAGAGCGGCTCATCCATAAGGAATACCTTAGGATTACGAACGATAGCACGTCCCATAGCAACACGCTGTCTCTGTCCACCGGAAAGAGCCTTCGGTTTACGATCAAGAAGTTTCTCAAGGTCAAGGATTCTTGCAGCTTCACGAACTGCTTTATCAATCTGGTCTTTCGGAACTTTACGAAGTTTAAGTCCGAATGCCATGTTATCATATACTGTCATATGAGGATACAGAGCGTAGTTCTGGAATACCATTGCGATATCACGGTCCTTCGGCTCTACATCGTTCATAACTTTGTCACCGATCTTTAAGGTACCGCTGGAGATCTCTTCCAGTCCGGCTACCATACGAAGTGTAGTAGATTTACCACATCCAGATGGTCCTACAAAGATGATAAATTCTTTATCTTCGATTTCAAGGTTGAAATCTTTAACGGCTTCGAAACCGTTCGGATATGTCTTGTTGATATGCTGTAAAGATAAACTTGCCATTTCTTATTCCTCCAAAATAATTGTAGTAGTTTTTGCTTTCGTTTTGAACTGTTATCAGTATAGCGAAAACAAAAGACGCTTACCAGTGAAGATTTTTACAAAGATTTTGGTGGTTTCTTGACAGATTGACGAAAAGGGGGAAAAGCTTCGTCAATCTGTCAGATTCGGCGTTCATTTATGAACATACCTTCCAGTGGATGTGCATGGAACTGACGCTGGAACCATTCACATTTACACAGAAAAAGATAATAAATATTGAGACCGCATTCATGCAGTGTTTCATAGTTGCCCTGGCCCTTGGCGATGATGAGATCTGCTGTTTCAAGCAGTTCCCGTGCTTCCTCGCTGATATGCGGAAGCCAGGTGCCGCCGACATCATTGCCATTTCCGATGACTCTGGTAATCTCTGTAAGCCCGATCTCCTCGGCATCCTCCATAGTCGCATCGTTAATGGCAGGGAAACCGCGGACGATCACAGTGATGGCGAGCTCAGGATAGAGTTCTTTCAGCAGTTTGACGACAAGCTTATCAAGAACAACCTCACCACAGTTATCTGTCAGGTAAACAAGCCTGGAGGCAGAGGCGAGTTCTTCGCGGAAGCGGCGGTATTCTTCTTCGTCAAGCGGATCCTTGTTTTCTTCATTAAGAAGAGAGAGGACAGTAGCGGAATCCACATTTGCAAGTGCGGCAAAATCAATATAGTTGCCGATACGTGCATAGAGAAGTGCCGTTTTCAGCGGATCGTCAGAGTTCCGGATCGTTTCCTCAAGAGATGGTTCCAGATCCAGCATGAGCTGATTGAATTCTTTCTTGATGGAAGAGTAATCTTCCATGGGCTGCTCCCAGAAATCACTGAACATCTTTTTGAGGTCAATGGAAATACTCGGGGCACAGTCATCTTCACCAGTGTTTGCCATAAGTTCCATGACTTTTTTCATGTATTCGACTTTTCTGTCTGCGTCATCAAAATCACGGATCTTTTTTTCCTGCTTGTTGATGGCACAGCACATACAGAATGGATTCAGTTTCATCAGTTTCCTCCTTGGGATATAAAGTTTTGATACAGGTATTTCCTATTATAAAGCTTTCGATAGGATGTGACAAGAAAGTTTTATAACAAACTTAATTTAAGCTGATAATAGCTTAAATTAAAGCTAAAATAATAAAAACAAATTTAGATAAGGAGACAGATCCCATGGCAGTTTCTTATAAACAGGAAAAAAAGATTTTTAAACTGGACACAGCAAATACAACCTATCTGAGCGGTCTTTCACCGGAAGGATACGTGGGGCACATTTATTATGGAGACAGACTTTATCTTGATGCCGACAATTATCTTCTTTGCATGGAAGAACATCCATATACTCCGTCTGTCAACAAGAGAGAAAAATCTGCATTTCTGGATTTCTATCCGATGGAATTTCCATCAGGAGGAGTCGGCGATTACAGAGAAAGCTGCATCAATATCCGAAATCAGCAGGGATGTACAGGCAGCGAGTTTTTCTACGATTCTCATGAAATTTATAAAGGGAAAAAAGGTCTTAAGGGACTTCCGGCATCTTTCGGAACAGAAAAGGAAGTGGAAACACTTGATATCATCTGCACAGATGAACTGCTTGGACTGAAACTGATCCTTTCTTATTCTGTCTTTGAAAAAGAAGATATCATCACCCGAAGTGTAAGAGTCATTAACAACGGAACACAGGAAGTGCGTATCGAAAAAATCTACAGTGCATGTCTGGATATGGATAACGAGGATTTTGAAATGCTCTCACTGCATGGCTCCTGGGCAAGAGAACGCCATATCCAGAAGAATTCTCTCCATTATGGAAAACAGCTTGTTTCTTCTGCAAGAGGGGAGTCCAGCCATCAGGAACATCCATTCCTGGCACTTGTGACACCGGGAACGACACAGAAACAGGGAAGAGTGTATGCCATGCATTTTGTTTATTCCGGAAATTTTATCGCGCAGGCAGAACTGACACAGTTTGACTCGGTTCGTATGGTCATGGGAATAAACAGTGAGGAATTTTCCTGGAAACTTGTTCTGGGAGCAGAGTTTCAGGCTCCGGAAGTGGTTATGACATATTCTGGAGAAGGACTTGGACATATGACCAGAAGTTATCATGATTTTTACAGAAGCCATCTGATCAGAAGTCCGTATAATCACAAAAAAAGACCAATCCTCATCAATAACTGGGAAGCGACTTATTTTGATTTTGATACAGAGAAATTACTTTCTATCGCCCGTGAGGCAAAGAAATGTGGAATCGAAATGCTGGTCATGGATGATGGTTGGTTTGGACACAGGAACAGCGATGACAGTTCCCTTGGTGACTGGACCGTAAATGAAAAGAAAATCACAGGCGGGCTCAAATATCTGGTTGATGAGGTAAACAAGATCGGTCTTAAATTTGGAATCTGGTTTGAACCTGAAATGATCTCTCCGGATTCTGAACTTTATACGAAGCATCCGGAATGGGCGATCCAGATCCAGGGAAGAGAAGCGACACAGAGCCAGAATCAGTATGTCCTGGATCTTTCAAGAAAAGAAGTCCGCGATCATGTCTATGAATGTGTTGCGTCTGTTCTCAGGAGTGCCAATATAGAGTATGTAAAATGGGATATGAACCGTCAGCTGAGTGATATGGGGAGTATCTTCCTTCCGACCGATTCCCAGCAGGAACTTTTTCATAGATATGTTCTTGGAGTCTATGAACTTCAGGAGCGTCTTGTGAAAGAATTTCCAGATCTTCTTCTGGAGAACTGTTCCGGAGGCGGTGCACGTTTTGATCCGGGAATGCTGTATTACAGTCCTCAGATTTGGTGTTCCGATGACACGGATGCGATTGAACGTCTGCTGATCCAGGAAGGAACAGAACTTATCTATCCTCTGGCGGCTATGGGGCACATGTAAGCGACTGCCCGAACCATACGGTCGGAAGAGTGACGCCGTTTGAAACAAGAGGTCATGTGGCACTTTCCGGTACTTTTGGATATGAGCTGGATATTACCAGGATTTCAGAAGAAGAGCGAAGCATGATACCGGAACAGACTGCCATGTATCATAAATATCACGATCTGATCCGAGAAGGAGATTATTTCCGCATCGCATCTTATCGTGAAAATCACCTGTATGACTGCTGGGCTTCTTCTGCAAAAGACCGTGGAGAGGTGCTCGTGACCTATGTTCAGGTGCTGGGACAGGCAATGGATATTGCGGCCGAGAAGGAAAATATGGAGCTTCCACCGGCTACATCTGTAAATTATATTGCATCAGGTGCATTTGGAAAATGCAGCAATTTGCAGTCTGTAATCGTTCCGGACAGTGTTGCCGGAATTTCTGAGAATGCGTTTGCCGGTGTGACTTCAGAAAAGCTGGTTCTTAACTTCCAGAGTGAGACACCGCTTAAACTTATGCAAAGTTCAGAAGGCTCAGCGTACAGCTTTGGTGTAGATGACAGTAAACTCGAAATCCATGTGCCTGAGGGCTGTGAGGAAGCATACATTACAGAATGGCGTTATGTACTGTCCGGTTATGCAGATCTGGAAGCAGTAAAACAGGCTGTTACAAATGATCTGACAGGTGAGTATGGAACAGCACCGGCCGAAGAAGAAATCGAGAAAGAAACTGCGAAACGACTTCTTCCGGCAGAAAACCGTCTTCGTGTCATGATGGGGATGGAACCTGTAGAAGCAGACGAGACAGAAACTCTGAGCGAAGAAATTTTCAATGACGGCGTTCAGAGAGAAAATGAAGAAATACAAGAAACAGAGGAAACAGACGACAGTATATCCTTCGAAATTCCAGCAGAAGAGGAGTCCATAGAAGATCCGGAACAGGATAATACAGAATATGACGGATCAGAAGATACAGAGGACACATCACAGGATGCAGAAGCAGAAACGGAGGCTGACGTGGAAGCATCTGTGGAAAATAAGGAGGAGACAGAAAAATGATCGTTGAACAATCCAGAGAAATCATAGAAGAAGTAAATAAAGCGTTCATTGGCAAGAATAATATCATCGAAAAAGTGCTGATGACGATCTACGCGGGTGGACATGTCCTTCTGGAAGACTGTCCCGGTGTAGGCAAAACAACCCTGGCCCTGGCGTTTGCCAAGGTTCTGGGACTGAGTAATAAGCGTATTCAGTTTACCACAGATACGCTGCCGTCAGATATCACAGGCTTTAATATGTACAACAGAGAAAAGAATCAGTTTGAATACAGAGAAGGAGCTGCAAACTGCCAGCTTCTTCTTGCTGATGAGATCAACCGAACTTCTCCAAAGACTCAGGCGGCACTTCTTGAGGTTATGGAAGAGCATACGATCAGCCTTGATGGTGTGACGCATGAACTTCCGGTTCCATTTGTATGTATTGCGACGGAGAACCCGCTTGGTTTTGCCGGAACACAGCCGCTTCCGGAATCACAGCTTGACCGCTTTATGGTGTGCCTTTCCATTGGATATCCGACACTCGAGAACCAGATGAAGATCATCAACGCGCAGCGCTACAGTAATCCGCTTCTGGATCTCAGGACTGTGACAAGTGCACAGAATATCCTGGAAGTCCAGAATTATCTTACTTCTGTCCGTATGACAGACAGCGTGCTGAAATATGCAATTCTTCTCTGCGAAGAGACGAGAGAACATCCGCTGGTAGAACTGGGTATCTCACCGCGAGGTGTTTCTGCTCTGGTGAAGATGGCAAAGGCAAGTGCTGTCCTGAACGAAAGAAATTATGTGATCCCGGAGGATGTGCAGAATGTATTTGTAGATGTCTGTGCCCACAGACTGGTCATGCGTCCACAGGCACAGGTGGAGGGAGTCACAGCAAGGGCGCTTCTGGAAGATATCCTTACCAAAGTCAGACCTGCATCAGCAGAAGAAAGGTAAGCAGATATGTGGAAAAATCGGTTAGGTTATATCCTTGCTTTTTCAGGATGTATGATACTGCTGTTTGCTTACAGCAGACCTTTTATGCTTTATACGGTCGTTCTGCTTATGACACTTGCTGTAGCAATGTATCTGTTCCTTCGAAGGGATATCCGGAGTATCGAGACAGTGTTGACAATTGCGCCGGCAGTTAAGGAAGGACAGGAAGTTTTTCTGTCTGTGGATATCAGTTCTGAACATTTTTTTCATGCGGCGGGTTATGTAATGGCAGAACTGGAGATCAGGAATGAAATGTTTGATACAGTAGAACACAGGAAGTTTCTGATGAGTCTCAGTGGCCGCAGAAACCATTTTGAGATTCCGGCAGAAACAGATCTCTGTGGAGAAAACTGTATAGAATGTCAGAATATCTGGATTTTTGACCTGTTCAAACTGTTCAGGGTCGGAGGGAAAAAGCCCAGGGCAATTCGGACAGTCGTTTATCCGGAAACGATGGATATCCGTGTGGAACTGGACAAAAACATGACGGGTGCATCGCAGGAGGAAGGAATGATCCAGAACCGCAAGGGAAATGATCCGAGCGAGATCTTTGATATCCGTGAATATGTGCCAGGAGATGATATACGCTCGATCCACTGGAAACTTTCCAGTAAGACCGACACACTGATCCTTAAGGAAGCCAGCGATCCTTCTCACTACAATGCTGTAATCCTTCCGGATTTTGGACGTAAACAGCTTGGAGAGACAGTTTCAGCTAGGGAAGTGAATGCGGCAGTCGGGATTGGGGCAGCACTGGGACAACAGCTTATCATGAAAGGAGTTCCTTTCTGTATTGCTTTTCCTGGTCAAAATGGTCTTCATCTGACGGAGATCAGGAACAAAAGTGATTATCAGAAGATGCTGACACAGTGGCTTGCCTGCCGGATCCAGGATAACAGTGGAGATGGATTGAAATATTTTGCGACAGGACATATGGAGAAATATTTTACAAGGCTTTTGATCCTTTCCGCAGGGAAAGATGATCAGAATTTAAGCCTTCTGGATGGAAAGATCAGTATCACCGTGCTGAATGCGGTTCAGGACAGCACTACTGTGAATGCCAGCAGAAATGGAACCTGTCAGATCGTGGAGATCCCGGCAGATAATAAAAAAGATACGTATCGTATCATATGTTAAGGATCAGAAGAGAGAATGAGAAATAAAAAAGAACAGATTCCGGTTCAGGTACTTTATGCGGACCGGAATCAAAACAGATACAAAAATATCATATGGATCATATTTCTGGCACTTCTTCTGACGGGAGGCATTTTTCTTGTCATAAGACAAAGCTGGAAAGGGCAGGTGTCTGTGCTGCCTGTATGCGGACTGATGGCGTGTACAGGGATTTTGTGCTGTGTTCTGGCTGAGATGATGAGAGAGAAAATGCGGTTTTCTGTGATATTCACAGGGCTGCCCTGGCTACTGCTCCTGATTTTTACTGGAGCTTTTCGCGGAGGCTGGACAGGTGCACAGGCATGGTTCAATATGCTGATCAGTCAGTGGAATACTGCAAATGAGGGTGGTCTGGCATTATTTTCTGTGCAGGCGTCTACGCATGATGCATTTGTTTTTACCTTGATCCTTGTCCTGGCAGTAGCTGAGATCTCCTGGTTCCTGGCAGCTGGGAGACATCTTTTGCTGGCAAATATTTTCTGCATTCTGTGGGTTATCCTGCAGCTTTTGTGCGGGGTACTGAATCCTGCAGCCTGCGGATTTTTGTTTGCGGCTCTTTGTGGAATGTGTATGTCCGATGATGAGATGATTTTTACAAGAAACAGGGCGGGCTGGACAGTTGGGGTTCTGATCGTTTTCTGCATATTCGGAAGAGTCGTATCAGAGGAAGAAATCCTGGCAGTCAGTCAGTTTCGTGAATCTGTGCAGGAAGAGATACACAAGATCCGATATGGAGAGGACACCCTGCCGGAGGGAAATCTGTATCAGGCATCCGAACTTAAGGCAGACGCCAAAGAGATGCTGAGCTTAAAGACAGAACAACAGAAAACGCTGTATCTCCGAGGTTTTGTCGGGTCTGTATATGAAGCTGGAGTCTGGGAAGAACCGGCAGATGCTGTCTATGGCGGTAAAAATGCCGGAATCCTGAAGTGGCTTGAGAAAAATTCATTTGATCCGCTTTGCCAGATTTCAGCTTATTATGCTCATAGTGATGAGGAAAAAAATCCAGACAAAAATGAGATCCAGATCCGGGTGACCGGAGCTTCACGTTACTATGTATATACACCGGCAACTGTGGAAGATATCAAAAAAGGAAAACTGACTGAGGATAAAGACATCAGATTTTGCAACAAAGGTTTTTTGGCTGCACGGAATTATACGATAGAAGAAACTTCCGGAACAAGACCGGCAGAACTGATGGTGACAGATCTCTGGGTGAGTACACCGGAATCAGCAGAACAGAAGCAGTACAGTGAGACGGAATCTGTTTACCGTGCCTTTGTTTATGATACTTACCGTGATGTGGATCCCGAAACACGCGATCTGCTCCAGCAGATGTTCTGGGATGATTACGAGTCAGACAGTGATGGTATTTACAGTTCCATCTGCCGCATCAGAGATGTCCTGAAAGAAAATGTTGAGTATACGGAGAATATAGAGGAAGTTCCGGATGGAGAAGACCCTGTGAGATATTTCCTCACAGGATCGCAGAGAGGAAATGCAATGCTGTATGCTTCCGCAGCTGTAGATGCACTGAGAGTCCATGGAATCCCTGCAAGATATGTGGAAGGATACTATATTTCGGAATCAGATCTCAAGAACAGCCAGAGTGAGGAGATCATCCTTACAGGGGAAAATACGCATGCATGGGCAGAGGCATATTTTGATGGAATCGGATGGTTTCCGCTGGATGTGACACCGGGATACTATTATGATGCAGTTACTCTTCAGAAGATGGTAAGTACGCCGGATGTCGCACAGAAGAATGCTGTGCTTAAAGATAATTCTTTTGGCTCACAGGAGGTAACCGGTCTGGATGGAGCAGGCGGCAAAAGTGCCCGTGAGAGACTTACCAGGGCTGCACGTGATGTTGGTGCAATCTGCCTTGGGATCGTGGCAGTACTGCTGATCCTTTTTGTAGTGGTGATCATAGTGTGCGAAGTGATAAGAAATGTCTGCCTGTGGACTGACAGAAAAGCAGACAGGGGAGCTTCACCGAGAGAAAAAATACTGAGAACAGAGAAAAAGATCTACAGTTATCTGGCACTTGTGAGTATCAGGGCACGGCTGGGATGGAATACAGAGGAAACAGACAGGCTTATTGCAGACTTTTTTGAAGAGATCGAACCGGGAGAGTATACCCGTGTCTGCAATCTGATCGAAAAAGTGATCTATGGTGAGATCGAACTGGAACCTCATGAAGAACGAACCGTGACCAGTTTCCTGAATAAACTTCTGACCAGTCAGAAATTCATGGACAGGAGAGCCTGGCTGAGACGAAGATACACCTATGTATGGATGAACAGGAAGTAGAACAGGGAAGAGAATATTATTATTTTGCAATAAAATATTGTACCGAGAACATTTTTTTGCTTTGTGCATACTCTAACAGCAGAAGTTTCAAAAGGAGTATCTGCATGAAAAATAAAAAATGGATCTCACTGGCAGCAGCAGTGGTTCTGGCGGTGACGGCACTGCCGATGGGAGTATTTGCTGCGAAGAAAGATGGAGAAGAGGAGAAGCTTACGAAGATTACACTGAATGAAGTAGCGCATTCGATTTTCTATGCGCCGCAGTATGTGGCAATCGAAGAGGGATATTTTGCAGAGGAAGGTCTGGATCTGACACTGGTGACGGGCTTTGGTGCAGATAAAGTTCTGACTGCTCTGATCTCCGGTGAAGCAGATATCGGATTTATGGGAGCAGAAGCATCCATTTATGCATACCAGGAAGGTGCGACTGACCCGGCAGTGAACTTTGCGCAGCTTACTCAGCGTGCCGGAAACTTCCTTGTGGCAAGGGAAGAAATGCCTGACTTCAAATGGGAAGACCTGAAAGGAAAGAAAGTTCTCGGCGGTCGCAAGGGCGGCATGCCGGAAATGGTCTTTGAATACATTCTCCGTAAAAACGGACTGGATCCGCAGAAAGACCTGACCATCGACCAGAGCATTGATTTCGGTTCCACGGCGGCGGCTTTTACAGGTGATGCTTCAGCAGATTTTACCGTAGAATTTGAGCCGTCTGCGACTGCACTGGAAAAAGAAGGCGCAGGATATGTTGTTGCTTCGCTCGGAGTAGATTCCGGCTATGTTCCATACACTTCCTACAGTGCAAAGACCAGTTACATGCAAAAAAATCCAGAAGTCATCCAGAAATTCACAAATGCTCTCCAGAAAGGCATGGAATATGTCCAGACTCACACCCCGGAAGAAATCGCGAAAGTCATTGCACCACAGTTTGCAGAAACTGACCTCGACACAGTTACGACTATCGTAAAACGTTACTATGATCAGGATACCTGGAAATCCAATCTTATCTTCGAAAAAGAGAGTTTTGAACTCCTGGAAGAAATCCTCGAAGATGCCGGTGAACTGAATGAACGAGTAGCATATGAAGATCTCGTAACAACAGAATACGCCGAGAAGGCGGCAGAAAAATAAACAGTTAAGCTCTGCGCATCATCTTGTAGTAAACCGGAATCAGCAGGGAGCAGGCTCCGATCCATGCAAGAGGACTGGCGATGCAGACAGAAGTGTATCCGATCATACCGGAGAGCCCAACGGTAGCGGCGATACGCATGACCAGTTCGATCATACAGGCAGCAAAAGGAGCCTGCCCATTCTGCATACTCTGGATCGAAGTACGGTAAACGGCGAGAAGCCCGAGTACAAAATAAAACGGTGCAACAACAGTCAGATACATATCGGAGTAATGATAAATTTCCTTCGTAGGATCGGACAGGAACATCTGCACGATCGGATGACGCAGGAGCAAAATGCCGACGCACATAATAAAATTGAGCGTTTCTGTCTGGATCAGACAAGCCCGCACACCCTGACGTATACGGTCACTTTTGCCCGCACCGAAATTCTGGGCAACATAGTTGGAAATAGCAGTCATCATGGCATTATTCACAAGAACTGAAACCTGGTCTGCCTTGGAAGCAGCCGTATATCCTGCGACTGCAGCAGTACCAAGGGAGTTTACGACAGTCTGCATGGCGAGCTGTCCGATACACATGACAGACATCTGGAATCCCATAGGAAATCCCGTTTTCAGATGCAGTCCGATCATTCCTCCCAGGCCGTGGAAATCTTCACGGCGCAGATGCAGTACTGGAAAGTTTTTCAGCCCGACGATCAGACTGAACAGGGCAGAGAGAAACTGCGAAAGGATCGTAGCCCATGCGGCTCCCGCAACACCCATATGGAACGGTACAATAAACAGGACATCTAGGAAAATATTCAAAACAGAAGAAAACACCAGGAAATAAAGTGGTGTTTTGCTGTCACCAAGTGCACGGAGCATGTTTGAGATCATATTGTAAAAAACAGTCGCGCCCGTTCCGAGAAGGACCACGAACATATAATCATAAGCTTCCCCGGAGATATCGTCCGGGATCTGCATCCATCTGAGGATCTGGTGAGCCAGCAGACAGCAGATCAGAGTCAGCACGATCGTAAAAATAATACTGAGAAGTGTGGATGCGGCGACACTTTTTCTCATACCTTTTTCGTCTTTTGCACCGCATCTCTGACCAAGACAGATCCCGAATCCACCCGTGAATCCATTGATAAAACAGAATACAAAATAAATAATGATACTGGTAGCACCGACTGCAGCGAGAGAGTCAGCACCAAGAGTCTTGCCGACGATCACAGAGTCAGCGAGTGTATAAAAAAGCTGGAACAGATTTCCGAGAATGACCGGAATAGCAAATTTTAACAATGACCAGAACGGATTTCCGACGGTGAGATCCATTTCTTTTGATTTTGGTCTGGACATAAGAAAACCTCCTTATAGTAGTTTGCGTGCTTTTTATTGCACGCCTCATTATAGAGAAATACATGGTAAAATACGATTCTGGTATTGTTGTTTCTGATACAGATATTGACCAGATCATCGAATTTATTTATGATAATTAAGAGCTTATTTTAATACGGAAGCGGAAAAAACAACAGAAGCTGGAGAACTACAAGATGGCAAAAAGAAAAATCCTGGTAGACAGTACAAGAAGAGAACTTGAAGCACACGGAACAGAAACCTTTCCCATGACAGTAAATCATGATGATCTATGGTCATTTGAAGGCAAAAATGTTCCCATCCACTGGCATAATGATCTGGAGATCAGTCTCCCAAGAGAAGGCGAGGCAATTTATCAGGTTTATCAGAAAAGTTACAGGGTCAGACCGGGAGAAGGGCTTCTGCTGAATCGAAATGTGCCGCACAGCTGCAGTTCTCCGGGGAACGAGAGGGCTTTGTACAGTACGATCCTTGTAAGACCGGATTTTCTGTATGGTGACTTCGGCAGCGATGTCGAGCGGAATTGTTTCCGTCCGTTTCTGCAAAATTCAGCAGTTCCCTGCATTCATCTGACAGAAGCAGACGAAAATGGAAAAGAAATCCTGCAGAAACTGAACCAGGTGGAAACTGTTTTTGATCAGAAATCATTCTGTTATGAGTTGAAGATCAAGGGGCTTCTGTGTGAAGTATTCAGCATGATCCTGTATGCTCACAGACAGGAATTGACAAAATTCATTCCAGCCAATCAGCAGGAACTGGAACGCCTGGAAAAAATGCTGAACTATCTCAACCTACACTTTGCAGAAGTAATTTCCCTTCAGGAACTGGCTGACCAGGTTCACTTGTCAAGAGAAGTCTGCTGCCGCCTCTTCAAAAAAATGACCGGAAAAACAATCACCGGATACCTCGAAGAATACCGCGTCAACAAAAGCTTCCCCCTGGTACAGAGCGGGCAGTATTCCATGACCCAGATCGCAGAACTGGCAGGCTTCAGCAACCCCAGCCGCTTCGCCAGCGCCTTCCGCAAAAGATTCGGCTGCAATCCGGGAGAGTATCATTTTGTGAAACACAAAAATATTTAAAAAATAAGAACACTTATATAGATAAAATATGATAATATATCAATATAAACCAAAGGAGGATGAACTATGAACAGGGAAAAGAAATTTCTGGCGAAATTGTGTATATTTTTATTTATGATGCTTTGCGCGACATTTGTATTTGCAAATGGAAATGTCAAAGATGTGCAGGCAGCCAGTCAGATGGTAAAACTGAAAGAGGGAGTAACTTATACAAAATATGATTTTACCAGGGATGGCAAAAAGGACCGTTTCAAGTATGTAAATGACAGAAGTTCAGGAAATAATTATAAGATTTATATTAATGGAAAGTATAAAAAGAAATTATCTGGTGAAAACGGGATAGCTTTATACTGGTGTAGAATTGATAGAAAAAATACATATTTATTGTCTGAAAAGTCTGTATCAGCATTTCATTCTTTGACAGTATATATGTACTCTGGTGGTAATTTTAAAGCAGTGAAAGGAACAGGTCTGCTAGACAGAAATTCACTCAGGTGTATGAGATTTTCAAAGATACAGGGAGATACACTTTATGTCAGCTCTGAGCAAAAGATAGCTCGTGAAAGTTCATTTAAAAATGCATCTGGCTCGATCAAAACAGTAACAAAGTTTAAACTTAGAAATAATAAAATTTCCTGTCTCACTCCTGTTGCTAAAATTACAGGAAGAAGAACATTTTATGCCAAAACTTCTTTTCAAACAAGCGCAAATTCCGGAAAATTGAATGTAAAAAATGGTCCAAAAGTAAAGGCAGGCCAGAAAGTAACTCTAAATTATATAAAATTCGATGGATTTGACTATATTTACCAGATCTCCGTTGGTGGACGTAAAGGTTGGTTTAAAGATTCCTATTCTATCCAGTTCAGATAATCAACGTAATAAGAACAGAAGCTTTAGCAATGAATATATGAATAATAAAAACTCCTGGAAATCATAGGTTCTCAGGAGTTTTTTATAAGTGTGATTTTGTCAGATGCGTTAAATGGATGATTGTGTTTCTTTCTCTCTGTCAGAAAATCTGGGCGGCTGATAATGATAGACAGCCTCATAGAATTCCAGCTCATCCTCATTCACCGGCCCCGAAGGGATCAGCCCGGTACAGTCCTGCGTAGATGCAGCATTTGAGAGAAAATCGCAGGAATCAATAATTTCCTGGTTGGATTGGGCTGATTTGGGTGGGATATTTTTTTTCATAAGAAACCTCCTTTGTAATATTAGCTATTAGTATGCACAGAAACATAAAAAATATGAAAAAACGCCAAATAAAAACAAATTTGTAAATCTGGTGCGGTAAAATAAAAAATGTAAAAACTGACATACAAAATCAGAAGGGGGAAGCAAAAGATGACAGTAAGCGTTAGCTGGTATAATATAGAAGAATTAATGGGATTTATCTTTGTATTTTTTATGGTAAGTGTGTTTGTAATGGCAGCTGCTGTAGTTATATATTATTGTGTGAAAAACTCAGATGAGATAACTCCTCTGATTTCGAAGAGAGAAGAAATATTAGAAAAAACTATGAAGAATGGAAATATAGAGATATAATAAAAATAAACGAATGAGAGAGAATGGGAAAGATGAAAAAAATCAGGTTGTGTATAGGTATATTGGCATTTGCGTTGATGATGCCGATGAGTGGCTGCTCTGTTTCGATTTCTTTTGGGACAAATAAGGATACAGAGGCAGAGAAAGAAACAGAAGAAAAAACAGAAAAGAAAACAGAAACAGAAAAACAGGAAGAGAAAACTGCAGAGCCAACAGAAAAGCCAAAAGAAATTACGGCTACTCCGACACCTGAGGCGGTGCAGGAGAAACCAGTTTCGACACCTGAACCGGAAGTGAAAGAACAGCCTGTGCAGCAAAAAACTCCGCAATATGTAACATACTATGTTGTAAACTGCAAACAGAGCATTACCTTACGTCCTGGTCCGGATGTATCATCGGGGGAAATCTGCCAGATTCCGCTGGGTGCTGCAGTAAGTTATATTGAGTCAGCAGAAAATGGATTTTACAAAATAAACTACAATGGAAAAACCGGTTATTCTCTGGCGTCATATCTGTCCACGAGCAAACCTTCCGCAGGTGCATCTTATGTGGCAGTGCCGGCGCAGACGACTACATATGGATATGAAACATATTACGTTGTCAATTGCAAACAGAGCATAACGCTGAGGACAAGTCCAAGCACAGAAGCAGGGGAAATCTGTCAGATTCCGCTGGGGTCAGCAGTTTCTTATATCAGCGCAGCCTCAAATGGATTTTATTATATTTCCTATAATGGAAATACCGGTTATGCACTGGCAAGTTATCTGTCCTCTTCTTCTGGCGGATCTTATTATGATACATGCAGGGTGGTAAACTGCAAGCAGAGCATTACATTACGTCCTGGCCCAGATGTTGATTCAGGAGAGATCTGTCAGATACCACTAGGAGCTACTGTAAGTTTTGTTGGTACTGCTGCGAATGATTTTTATGAGATTTATTATATGGGAAATCATGGATATGCACTTGCATCCTATCTGGAATTTCAATAAGAATTTGGGGGAATTTCCGAAATATACAGAAAAGAAGGAATAAGATGGACTCATATAAAAAAATTATCGCAGGTATTGCAGGGATTTTTATCGGAGCGGCGCAGATCATATCTGTAAATGCAGCGACGGACGATGTGAGTGTACAGACGGATGTACCTGTGGTACAGGTGAGCAATCTGCAATATTCGTATGATCAGATGAAGCAGGATCTGGAAACCCTGCAGGAAAAATATCCGGAACAGATGCAGATAGAATCGCTGGGAACAACTGCGGATGGAAGAGAGATCCTGGAAGCTGTTCTTGGGGATGTGAATGCAGAACATCATATTTTGGTTCAGGCGACGATGCATGCAAGAGAATATATGAATACGGTTCTTGCGATGAACCAGATAGAGGATTATCTGAGGTATTCAGAAGAACGGAGCTACAATGAAACCAGATGGAGTGAATTATATAAGAAAGTCTGTTTTCATGTCATTCCAATGGTAAATCCAGATGGCGTAACGATCAGTCAGGAAGGTGCTGATGGAATTTCTGACGAAGCATTAAAAAGCCAGCTTGAAGAATGCTATCAGCGGGCAGTTGATTCTGGAAGCACATATTCCGACAGAATGCAGTACTTTTCGGTCTGGAAAGCAAATGCCAGAGGCGTGGACTTAAACAGAAATTTTGATGCCGGCTGGGAAGAATATACAGGAGCGGCGGATCCAGCTTCTGAGTGTTACAAGGGAACAAGCCCCGCAAGTGAGGCAGAGTCACAGGCCGTTTTAAGAGTTGCTCAGGACTATGACCTTGACTGCTGTATCGCATACCATTCTTTTGGAAATCTGATCTACTGGAATTATGGAAGCCAGGGCGAGATCATGGAAGCAGACCAGCAGCTTGCCAGTCTGGTATCCGGCGTAACAGGTTATGAGATGCACTCAACCGTTCAGGATTCTACAGATGCAGCCGGATGCAGTGATTATTTTGTACTGAAACTTGGGATTCCGGCAGTCACGATCGAAAATGGCGGAAGCCAGTGTCCAATGCCAATTGAAGAATACCAGCCAATGTACCAGAGAAACCAGAATCTCTGGCCGGCACTGGCGGAAATGTATGGAAAATAAAGAAAGATTAACACAGATATTCAGATCCCGGAGACAATTAGAGTCTCCGGGATTTTTTGACATTACATATTTTCTCTCTGCTTCCGTATCTTCGTCGGCGTATCTCCGAAATGTTCCAGGAACATCCGCCGAAATAGTTTATAATTCGTAAATCCATGCCGTTCCAGGATCACATGAACAGGATCTTTGGTTGTGATCAGATCTTTGTAGATGAAGGAGAGCCGGTATTCATTCTGATATTCCAGAAAGGTAACTCCCATTTTTTTCTTAAAGAAGCGGCAGAAATACCCGGTCTGGAGGCAGGCGATGTCTGCGATCTCGTCCAGAGAGATCGGTTCTTTGTAATGTTCTGCGATATAATTCAGAACAGGATCAAGCCGGTCCATTTCTTTCTGGCGCTGATTGATATTCTGATGAAAAACTTTCACGCTGAAATTATGATACAGCTGAAACAGAAGCTCAAAGATCAGACTGTTAAAACGCAGAAGATACCCGTCCGGGCGGATATCATTGATGACCTGAAGCTGTTCCAGAGTAGTTTTCAGCATCATGAGTTTGGTCTTTTTGACAGGATCATCTGTCCGATAATCCCACAGAAAAAGGAACTGTCCGAGATCCGGAATATATTTTGCCATAAAATCCAACGGTATCTGCAGAAGGATCGCAGTATTTGGTGCAGTGCACTTGGTAGAGTGCAGGACATTTCCGTTGACCAGGATACAGTCACCTTCATGGATCGTGAAACTTTCGGATTCCACAGTGACATCCAGAGAACCCTCCTGCATATAAATAATCTCTATGGCACGATGCCAGTGTGTCGGGATATAACTTCCGGGATCCACGGAGGTACGGAACTGTACATTGGTCTCACCGGAAAAGTCTATGATCTCATATGAGATTTCTTTATTTTTCATAAATACCCATTCCCCTTACTTTTTTTGTAGCGGCCATTTTGTTATTGTTTTATCACAATCAAGTCAAAAAAGAGAATATCGACCTATATATTAGCTCTTTTTATACCTAATATGCTCTATCGTGATATGCTATTATAATACCATAAGAAACAGCCATGGCAAAGCAATAAACAAAGAAAAAATGAAAAGAAACAAGAAGAACACGGAGCAATGAGAGGGAGGAAACCAATGAATCAAAAGAGCAAATTGACCTTTGAAAAGATTTTTGAACGTTTTGCATACGGCTGTGGAGATTTCGGCTGTAACATCATTTATACTGCAATGTCAGCATTCCTGCTGTTTTACTACACAGACTACGCAGGAGTCAGCGCGATGGCAGTTGGAACCATCATGATGATCTCAAGAGTTTTTGACGGGATCAGTGATATTATCATGGGAGTCATCGTTGACCGTACCCATTCAAGATTCGGAAAAGCAAGACCGTGGATTTTGCGTATGTGCATCCCGTTTGCAATATCAGGAGTCCTGATGTTTTCCGTTCCGGCTTCCTGGTCATCCACACCGAAACTGGTATACGTCTTTATCACCTATAACCTGGTATCCACAGTCATCTACACCGCGATCAATGTCCCATATTCCGCACTGAACGCACTGATGACACAGGATCCATATGAAAGATCTGTATTAAGTATTTTCAGAAACCTTCTTGCAACAGCAGGAACACTTACCATCAATACCTTTACACTGCCACTGGTAGAATACTTCGGAAATAACGCAAGCGCATGGACAAAAACTTTCGTTGTATTTGGCTTCGTTTCCATCGCAGCTTTCCTCTGTACCTTCTTCGGCACAAAAGAGCGTGTAAGAGCAAATGAGACAGGCGAGCAGAAAGTAGAAGAAAACGTTCCGTTTGTAACAGGGATCAAGGCACTTTTCCAGAACAAATACTGGATCATGATGACTGGTATGCTGGCACTTTTCTTCCTGATGTACTCTGTAAATGGCGGTGCAACTGTATACTATGCAAAAGATATCCTCGGAGACAAAAATCTGGTAAGTACCATCAATGGTATCTTCAATATCGTACAGATCCTTGGCATGTTCTTCATCGCCATGCTGGTCAAAAAATTTGGTAAAAGAAATGTATTTTCACTGGGACTTATCCTGGACATCATCGGAATGCTCGTACTGAACTTCTCAGGCGGCTTCATGCCGATCATCGTAGTATCCAGTGTGATCCGTGGAATTGGAAATGCCTGCGGCGGTGCAACTATGTGGGCAATGGTATCTGACACGATCGACTATGGCGAATGGAAAACAGGATACCGTACAGAAGGACTTGTAAACAGCGCCTGCAGTTTCGGTTACAAGATCGGTAACGGTATTGGTTCTGCACTTCTCGGTGTGATCCTGGAAGTTGGCGGATATGTAGGAAATGCAGCAGCACAGACTGCTTCCGCCCTGACATCTATCAAGATCTGCTTTGTATGGATCCCGATCGCAGTCTATGTATGCGGACTTATCATCATGAAATTTTATCATCTGGACAAAGAATTTGACGGCATTCTGGCCGATCTGAAAGCACGTAAATAATTTTGCACATGACCATTGGAAAGTAACGGAGGTTTGGACAATATGAAGATCAAAGGAGTCAATCTTGGAAACTGGCTGGTTCTGGAGAAATGGATGAATCCAGCATTATTTGAAGGCACAACAGCGGAAGATGAGTATTATCTTCCGCGCCAGCTCTCGCCGGAAGTATATGAAGCAAGAATCAAGATCCATCGTTCCGAATACATCACAGAGCGTGATTTTGTAACGATCAAAAGAATGGGACTTGAGTCCGTGAGAATCCCGGTACCGTATTTTATCTTTGGCGACAGAGAACCATTTATCAGATGCATCGAAGAACTGGATAAAGCTTTTAACTGGGCAGAAAAATATGGTCTGACGATCCTGATCGATCTTCATACCGTTCCAATGAGCCAGAATGGTTTTGATAACGGTGGAATCAGCGGAGTCTGCAAATGGGCACAGGATCCGGATGAAGTTGAGTTTGCACTCAGCGTACTGGAACGCCTCGCGCAGCGCTATGGAACAAGGAAAGGTCTTCTGGGAATCCAGCCGCTTAACGAGCCGATCACAGAAAATATGTGGAAAACTATGGATATCGAACATCGTTATCCACCGGCAGACCCGGTTCTTGCACAGGGTTCTGCACCGATCACGATGGATTTTCTCCAGAAATATTATCTTGATGCCTATGACCGCATCAGTAAATATATGCCGAAAGACAAATATGTGGTCATTCACGACGGCTTCGAACTGATGGCGTGGAAAGATTTCATGCAGGAAGAAAAATATTCCAATGTTATTCTGGATACACACCAGTATCTGATGGTCGCAGAAGCAAACGGCTGTGAGCAGACCGTAGAAGCCTATGTAAAATATGTAAAAGAAGAGTTAGAGCCAAAGATCGAAGAGATGGAAAAATATTTCCCGGTGATCTGCGGAGAGTGGTGTCTGTTTAATTCTCTTGCCTGTGGCTGCGACACAAAAGGCGGACAGAGCGTTCTGAACGGTGTGGAAGGCAGTGCTGAGGAGACCGTCAGCGCCGAGCAGAAGAAAAAAATCTACAATACTCTGGCAAAAGCACAGCTCGAAGCCTGGAACAAAGGCAGCGGCTATTATTACTGGAGCTATAAACTTCTGACAGATACCGTCAATACCCCGGGCTGGATCGGCTGGGACAGCTGGGATCTGGGACGCAGCGTTGATTTTGGCTGGATCACAATGGAGTAATATAGAATCTGATATATCCTAAGAGGAGGAAAATGCAATGATACAGAATCCAATACTTCCGGGATTTAACCCGGATCCGTGCATCTGCCGCAAAGGCGATGATTATTATATGGCAGTTTCTACTTTTGAATGGTTTCCGGGAATCCCGGTGTATCATTCCAGAGATCTGAAAAACTGGGAATTGTATACACACGTATTAACGGATGACGAGGAAGTAGATCTCAAGAAACTTCCAAGTGCAAAAGGAATCTGGGCTCCATGTCTGACTTACTGTGAAGAAGAAGATATGTTTTATGTGGTTTATGGAGTGATGAATTCCATGAATGCCAGATATTTTGATGTAGATAATTTCCTGATCCGTTCCAGAAACATCAAAGGACCGTGGAGCAAACCGGTCTATCTGCATTCTTCTGGATTTGATGCGTCTCTGTTCCATGATACAAACGGAAAGAAATATGTAGTTTCTCTGGAGTGGGAAACGAGAGAAGGCTACGAAAAACCGGGTGCGATCTGCATGGTGGAATACTCACCGGAAAAACAGGAGATCGTAGGATATCCGAAACGGATTTGGCGAGGCGGCACGGACAGAGGGTGCATCGAGGCCCCGCATCTGACAAAACGTGGCGAATACTATTATATCATGTGTGCTGAGGGCGGCACAGGATACAATCACTGTGTGACCATGGGACGTTCCAAAAACGTCTGGGGACCATATGAAAAAGATCCGAAGAACCCGATTGTGACAAGTGTACCGGGAGAATCTTATGAAAGACAGGATCCGGATCATCTGAAACCGAAGTACTATAATCCGGACTCTATTCTTCAGAAATCCGGTCATGGAAGTTATGTGGAACTTCCTACAGGAGAAGTCTATCTGGTTCATCTCTGTTCCAGACCGTTCGTTCCGGAACTGCGCTGCACACTTGGAAGAGAGACTGCGATCCAGAAAATGATGTGGACAGAGGATAACTGGCTCCGCATGGCAGACGGCAGCAACCTTGCCAAACTTGAAGTACCGGAAAGTTCCCTCCCGGAATATCCGGTAGAAAAAACACCGGACTTTGATGATTTCGACGGTGATGAACTTGGAAACTTCTATTATTCACCGCGTATCATGCCGCAGAGATTTGCTGATATAAATGCAAGAAAAGGATATGTCCGTATCCGTGGACAGGAATCCCGTACTTCCCTGAACAAAGTCAGCATTCTTGCAAGAAAACTGACCAGTGTTTACGCAAGGATCACTACAAAGATGGAATTTGTGCCGGAAGTACATCAGCACAGTGCGGGTCTGATCCTGTATTATGATAACATGAACTACATCAACCTCCGTAAATATTACAGTGAAACTCTCGGACAGAGCGCATTGTCCATCATCCATCTGGAAAATGGCGTCAAGACAGAATTTTTGAACACCAGAATCCCGGTAGAGGACAAACCGATCTACCTTCGCCTCTACATCGAAGGAAGAAAATCCTGGTTCGAGTGGAGCTACGACGGAGAAAATTATGAGAAGATCGGACGCATCTTCGATACCACCAGATTCTCCGATGAATACTGCAAATACGGTGAGTTCACCGGTACCATGGTAGGCCTCACCTGCGCCGACCGCATCCTCCACAGGAAATGTGCCGACTTCGATTTCTTCGAATACAAAGCCGACGAAAGCCGGATGGTGGAGTAAATTAGTCAGAATATCTAAAAAATTTAATATAAACCATCAATTCTGAACATTGACGGTTACCCCTTGTATGTGACAAAATAGATATTATCAATAATAGGATTGCCGGGCGTTAAAATGCGCCTGGTTTTTCCGCGTTAAAAAGGAATATCAGGGAGGAAAGAAATGGCACAGAAAAGAAAATGTGGCGTACTGCTTCCAGTGAGCAGTCTGCCTTCAAAGTACGGTATTGGATGCTTTGACAAAAAAGCGTATGAATTTGTAGATGCACTCAAGGAAGCAGGACAGAGTTACTGGCAGATTCTGCCGCTGGGACCGACCAGCTATGGTGATTCACCGTACCAGTCTTTCTCTACATTTGCAGGAAACCCATACTTCATCAGTCTTGAGGCACTGATCGAAGAAGGAGTCCTGACAAAGAAAGAGTGTGACAAAGTAGACTTTGGAACAGATGCGACCAGCGTAGATTATGCGAAATTATACGAAGGACGTATGCAGCTTCTCCGCAAGGCATATGAGAGAAGTAATATTTATATGGATCCGGAGTTCCGCAGATTTCAGGAAGAAGAAGCATGGTGGCTCAAGGACTATGCACTTTTTATGGCAGTGAAGAAACGCTTCGGCGGTATTTCGTGGAGCGAGTGGGCTGAGGATATCCGCCTTCGCTGGCAGAACGCCCTGGATTACTACAGAGAAGAAATGTATTTCGAAATCGAATTCCAGGAATATATGCAGTTCAAATTCCGCCAGCAGTGGATGGCACTTAAATCTTATGCAAACGAAAAGGGAATCCAGATCATCGGTGACATCCCGATTTACGTTGCAATGGACAGCGCAGATACCTGGGCAAATCCGTGGCTCTTTAAACTGGATGAGAAAAACTGCCCGACACAGGTAGCAGGATGTCCGCCAGATGGATTTTCCGCTACAGGACAGCTCTGGGGAAACCCTCTGTACAACTGGGAAGTGCACCGTAATTCTGGATATGAGTGGTGGATCAAACGAATCTCCAACTGCTTCCGCCTGTATGACGTTGTAAGGATTGACCATTTCCGCGGATTTGATGAATATTATGCAATTCCATACGGAGATAAGACAGCAGAAAACGGCTGGTGGGAAAAAGGTCCTGGAATCGACCTGTTCCGTGCAATCTCAGCAAGTCTGGGCGACAGAGAGATCATCGCAGAGGATCTTGGCTACATGACCGACAGCGTCAAACAGCTTGTAGAAGAGAGCGGCTATCCGAACATGAAAGTTATCGAATTCGCTTTTGACGAGCGTGATACTGGAAATGCCAGCGACTACCTGCCGCACAACTATCCGAGAAACTGTGTTGTCTATACAGGAACCCATGACAACGAAACACTTCTTTCCTGGCTGGACGACATCACACCGGGCGAGAGAAGACAGGTCCGTGAGTATCTGAACAACTTCAAAGACTCCGGCAAAGAACTGTGTGACGACCTGATCTGCCTCGTAATGCAGAGCGTTGCCAATCTGTGCATCATTCCAATGCAGGATTACCTTGGTCTTGACAACTCCGCACGAATGAACCAGCCATCCACACTTGGCAAGAACTGGAAGTGGAGACTAAAAGAAGGTCAGTTCTCAAAAGAACTTCAGAAAGAAATGCTGGAACTGGCAACACGTTATGGAAGAAGATAAGAAGAATAATATCAAAGGATATATGCTCGCAATCCTCGGAGGGGTCAGCTGGGGAATATCCGGTGTATGCAGCCAGTATCTGTTTACGCAATATGATCTCAGTGCTGACTGGCTTACTGCGATCCGAATGCTGCTTTCGGGGATCCTTCTTCTCGTACTTGCTTTCCGAAAGGAACATACACGGATTTTTAAGATCTGGACAAAAGGGAAAGATACGTTCTGGCTGATCGCGTTTGCACTTGCCGGACTTCTTCTGTGTCAGTATACATTTCTGGCAGCGATCAAACATTCTAATTCTGCTACAGCTACGGTCCTTCAGAGTCTGAACGTTGTTTTGATGGCAATCGTGATGGCGGTCTGGAATAAGAAAATGATGAGCAGAATACAGATAGCGGCAATTGTCTTGGCGTTTTCCGGTACCTATCTGATCGCAACGAAGGGAAGTCTGACAAGCATGGATGTTTCTGCAGCAGGACTGATATTTGGGCTTCTGGCAGCAGTGGGCGTGGTTATTTATACACTGCTGTCACGGCCGATCATCGCAACATGGGGAAATCTTACGATCACGGGATGGGGAATGCTGATCGGGGGAAGCGTACTTTTTCTGATCACAAAGGCATGGATCTTCCCGACAAACCTTGACCTTCCAGCGTGGATCATCATCGCAGTCATCGTTATTATCGGCACAGCAGTTGGATTTTCCATATTTCTCGAGAGCGTAAAATATATCGGCCCCGTAAAATCAACACTACTTGGCTGCCTGGAACCAGCATCCGCAACACTTCTCTCAGCCTTGCTGCTGGGAACGAGATTTACCGTGATCGAACTGATTGGTTTTGGATTTGTTGTAGGCACGGTATTTCTTTCCGTGTCAACAAAAGAATAAATATTAACTGTTAAAGAACTGTCTGGAAAAGGGCAGTTCTTTTTGTTGCTGAAAAACATGTGTTATAGTACAATAAGTTCAAAGGAGGAATTTACGTTACAAATTACCGGGAGTGTAGAATGAATAAAGAGTTAGAGAAATATTTTGTGATAGCAGATACTGTTCAGGAGATGAATGGAGATACCTGTGAGGTTATCCTTCATGAACTGACAAAATCTGGAAGCTATGTGGCATATGTTGCAAATGGAACAGTTACCGGACAGAAAACAGGAGAGAAGTCAGATTACTTCGTGGAGCAGGTGCTTGAGAATAAAGACTTTAAAGATGACCATCTTTCAAATTATTTTTTCAGGACAACAGATGAAAAGGCAGTCAAGTCATCCTCAGCACTGCTCCGAGATCAGGATGGAGATGTGATCGGGATGCTTTGTATCAACATGGATATCACCATGCTTCAGAATGTAAATACTATGTTGATGAACTATCTGAAAACAGACCTGGAAGCAGGAAGAAATCCGGGAACTGTAGAACATGACGTCCCGCAGGACGTCATGGCAGTTATTGACAAACTCATTATGTCGGTGATTGGCTCCACAGATACCAGAGAGTTAAGCCGCTCAAAATGCGTTGGGCTGGTGCGCCTTATGGATGAGAAAGGCATCTTCCTTGTTAAGGGTGCAATGGACAAAGTAGCAGAACTGATGGGAGTCTCTCGAGTGACCATCTACAGCTACCTTGACGAAGCAAGAGGAAAAAAGGGATAATTTTTTATAGAAATATCAGGGCGTCTGCCGGTTATTTGACTACAACCGTGCGGTTCGCCCTTTTTCCATATTGTCTGGCAATTCGCGTTTCTTCTGCAATTTCGCAGGCAGTCTGGTAGTAGTAATTTAAGGCTGTATTTAAAACATTTGATCGTTTTCCATGCAGGAGGTCCGGGCTGAATCGAACCTCTTTTTTGAAAGGAATGTCTTCGTTCTCATAATGGATATAATTTTTCTGCGTTTTCAGATCGACAACCAGTACGGGCGATTCTCCTATATAAAGTTTATTTCCCTGTATTCTCATATTCAGCAAATCTACATTCACCTCCAGAAATTAGCTTCTTACCAATATTTTTCTCTTTTCCATATCTTTTTGCCACTTTGGAAAAGCTTGAGATATGATATCTTTTTTTCTACAGTTTCAACAAGTTTGTCAGTTCTTTCTTCTGGCATTTTTGTGTATGACAGAAGGAGTGTTTTGACTTCTTCTGGAAATCCATCAAGTTTTGACAAGTCAATACACTCTTTATTTTTTACGTAAGTAAGCATATCAGTTTCTTTTTTACAGAAAGAATTAACTCTGATATTAAGTAGATCAGAGTTAACAGGTATGAAGTCTTTATCATAAAAAAGACAGTTTCCGGTGTCATATGCAGGTGCCATTTTTATCAGCCTGTGCTCTTGGCTGCTATACAGAAAACCAAAATTATTATAATGTCTGTCTGTATTGCTTAATATAAAATCTGTCAGGATCATGTATTCAAGCTGAGCCCGAACCTGGCCTTCTTCCATTCCGTTCTGGGCTGCTACATGAATGATCGCTTCGTATTCGGACTGGTCATTTGGAATCTTATAATTTTTTATCAACTGATAGGCAGAAACCAGTTCGGTATCAGGAGAAGTAAATGATGGAGTCAGGCAGCAGGGGAGTTCCTCTCCATTAATCCGTATCATTTCAATTTCATAAGGAATATAATTTTGCCACCCAAGTCTTTCGTGAAGTCGGCAGGCAATCGTTTCGTTTACTGCCTGCTGTCCATAATTATTTGTGTTGATCTTCATGAGATAACGAGTCTGATTTCGGATCACCCATTTTTTTTTCATTTCTCCGTTCACGGAAGAAGCCGGAGAAAAGCAGGAAATATGACCGTCTATATCTATCTTTCCCGTATCTGTCAGCAGATTTCCAAGTTCATCAGAAAAATCATTTTCGAAAAAATTTATATCTTTCCAGTATAATTCTCTGGAAATGGGCTGCATCCAATAGTGATCCGTCAGGCTTAAACCATATGCTGCCAGCATAAGGGATTGGCCTGTTTCCTCTCCAAGTAATTTTAGCTGTTGCTGAATTCCCTTTCTTGTATCAGGAACGGCACGCATGTTCCACCACTCGGCAAGTCCAGTTCCATCTTCTGCACATCCTGCGGGTAATTCCTCTGGCATGTACACTTCAAGCACATATTCAATTCTTCCGGAAAAGGGATTTATTTTTACCATTGCGGCATCTAAATCCTTATGTTTTAAGATATATATTTCATCTCTGCTCATAGTCTGCACGCTCCCTAGAAATAAAAAAAGCCCCACGGTATCAACGAATTCTTCTGAATTTAATGATACCATGGAACTTTTTCTTACTCAAGTGGGTTTTTGTTTTATGCCTCAGGAGTATAATACACAGCTGAGAACGGCGGCAGGGTCAGGATGATCCTGTCGTTTTTGAGTGTGATGGCGGTATTTAAGTTTTTCTGGGTGCCGCCGTAGATCTCAAGATTGCTGTTCAGTAGTTCTTTAAGGCTGGTGACTCCCGGGAGTTTCAGTTCGTACATCTGCTCGTGGTCGGAGAAGTTGAACAGGAAGATGATCTTTTCTTTCTTGCTGTTTCGCTCAAAGACGTAGATGCAGTTTGCCTCCTGGTGGCAGTCGATCCACTGGAAGCCGTCTGCCTCGTAATCCTTCTCCCAGAGAGCAGAGTGCTCAAGGTAAAGCTGGTTCAGGTCTTTCATGAAACGTGCAAATCCCTTATGGATCGGATAGTCGAGGAGCATCCAGTCCTGTTCACGCTTTTCATCCCATTCACGGAGCTGGCCGATCTCATTTCCCATAAAGTTCAGTTTCTTGCCAGGATGTGCATACATATACATGTACAGTGCGCGTGCCTGCGGGAATTTGTTGTCATAGTCGCCGCTCATTTTCTGCATGATCGTTGCCTTGCCGTGGACAACCTCATCGTGTGACAGCGGAAGCAGGAAACGTGAATCGTAGTAATACATCATGGAGAAAGTCAGTTTGTGATAATTGTCTGTACGATATTCCGGACCAGTACGGAAATAGTCCAGGGTATCGTTCATCCAGCCCATGTCCCATTTATAGTCAAATCCAAGACCGCCCTGGGAAACCGGATCGGTAACTTTCGGGAAGGAAGTGGAATCTTCGGCTGCGAGGATCGCAGATGGGTGGAGATTCTTGAGTCCCTGGTTCATGTACTGAAGGAACTCTACCGCATTCAGGTTTACCCCACGAGCCGGGTCGCCCTGCCAGTAGATCGCGCGGCTGATCGCATCCATACGGATACCGTCCATGTGGAATTCACTCATCCAGTAATTGGCACAGGACTGTAGGAAACTTCTTGTTTCGCCGCGGGAATGCATAAAGTTGCAGCTTCCCCATTCGCTGACACCGACAGCAGAGTTCGGATACTCATAAAGCGCAGTTCCGTCATAATTTGCCAGACCGTAAGCGTCCACAGCGAAATGAACCGGAACAAAGTCCATCAGCACGCCGATGCCGTGTTTGTGGCAGGCATCCACGAAAGCCTTTAACTGGTCAGCAGTTCCGTATCTGGAAGTCGGACTGAAAAATCCTGTTGCCTGATATCCCCAGGATTCGTCACATGGATACTCATTCAGCGGCATGATCTCAAGATAGTTGTATCCGTTCTCAGTAAGATACGGGATCAGGATATCGATCATTTCCTCATAAGTATACCAGTCGTCGGTCTTGTCGGACGGCTTGCGGAAAGAACCGAAATGGATCTCATAGATGTTGAGCGGTTTTTTGCGGCAGTCGCTGCGGTTCTGCATCCATTTGGAGTCTTTGAATTTATATTTGGACATGTCACGGACGATGGAAGCACTGTTCGGACGAAGCTCCATGCCGAATCCATACGGGTCGCAGTGATCGACCGGATTGTCGTTGCGGTCATAGATACGGTATTTGTACATCTGTCCCGGCTTTGCCTCCGGGATATAGCATTCCCAGAAGTTGCCGTCATAAACTTTGTTCATCTCTGATTCCTGCCAGTCGTTGAATTCTCCGATCACAGCGATGCGGGAAGCAGATGGTGCGAAAGTGCGGAAAGTAACTCCTGTTTTTTCTGTATGTGCACCGAGGTACTGATAAGCGTCAAAAATTTTTCCTGTGTAAAATCCGTAAAAATCCATGCAGATTCTCCTTTGCATATAATAATTATGATTCGATAGTAATGGACAATAGTTGTTTTTTTAACTATACTATAAGAAGACAAGGAAGGGTTGTCCACCGACAATAAAAAAAGAAAGACGGATAAGCAACTTTTGAAAAAAACCGTCGGAAAAGGAAAAACATATGGATATCAGAATCGAAAAAACAGAGCGCGCGATCAAGAATGCTTTTCTGGAATTACGCTCCCGCAAACCACTTGGAAAGATCACTGTAAAGGAGCTGTGCAGTCTGGCTGCGATCAACAAGTCAACTTTTTACAGTCATTATGAAGATATTTATGCACTGTCAGACAAAATGGAATCAGAAACAATTGTCTCTGTGCTCAAGAATATTTCCAGTCAGCAGGAGGAGCCGTTCAAGAATCCGGATGTGTTTACCAGAAACCTCTACATGGCACTGATCTCAAATAATACCCTGATCAACCTTCTGTTTTCCGGAACAGAAAAAGCCCGTCTTGGTGACTGCCTGGAAACAGAGCTGAAACGTCTGATCTGCGAAAAATATCCGGATTATAAGGAGGACCCGCAGAGAGACATCATGCTTTCTTTCTGCATCCAGGGCTGTTTCCATGCATATCTGAACAATCAGGAAAAAGATGTCGCAACACTGGTCTCTGTCAGTGAGAGTATTGTACGTAAACTGGCTCCGATGTATCTGGAAAACAACACAGAAGAAAACTGAAATACAATCTGAAAGAAGAGAAAACATGAAAAAACTGGTAATAGGAATCCTGGCGCATGTAGATGCCGGGAAGACGACTTTGTCCGAAAGACTCCTGTATCTGTGTGGCGTGATCCGTCAGATCGGACGCGTGGATCACGGAGATACCTTTCTGGATAATTATGAACTGGAAAAAGAGCGTGGGATCACGATCTTTTCCAAGCAGGCGATCCTTAAGACCGAGGATGTGGAAGTAACACTTCTGGATACTCCGGGGCATGTCGATTTTTCGGCTGAGATGGAGAGGACACTGCAGGTGCTGGACTATGCGATCCTTGTGATTAACGGCATGGACGGCGTGCAGAGCCATACGATGACACTGTGGCGGCTTCTGGAAAGATATCAGATCCCTACATTTCTGTTCGTCAACAAGATGGATCAGAACGGAACGGATCACGAAGCCCTTCTTGCTGATCTTAAGGCACATCTGCATGAAAACTGTGTGGATTTTGGAAAAATCCAGGAAAACGATGAAGAAAACACCCTCACCCCGGACCAGATGGAAAACATCGCGGTCTGTGACGAAAATCTTCTCGAGAAATATCTTGAGACAGGCAGCATCGAGGAAGAAGAGATTACAGAACTGATCACACAGAGAAAGATTTTTCCATGCTATTTTGGGTCTGCGCTCAAAGAGGACGGTGTGGAGGATTTCTGGAATGGTGTGCAGAAATATACCAGAGAACCCAAACGTCCGGTAGAATTCGGTGCAAAGGTATTCAAGATCGCAAGAGATGAACAGGGAAACCGTCTGACTTACATGAAGATCACAGGCGGCTCTCTCAAAGCCAAAACCATGCTTTCCTCCAGAGCGAAAGGACAGGCTTTGCCGGGAGTAAGACAGCAGCAGGAGGACTGGGAAGAAAAAGCCGACCAGCTCCGCCTTTACTCAGGAGCCAAATATACAACGATCACAGAAGCAGAGGCAGGAACCATCTGTGCTGTGACAGGACTGACCAGAACCTATCCAGGTGAAGGACTTGGCATAGAAAGCGAATCCGAGCTTCCTGTTCTGGAGCCGGTTTTGAACTATCAGATCCAGCTTCCGGATGACTGCGACCCGCATCAGATGCTTCAGAAATTACGACAGCTTGAGGAAGAGGAACCGGAACTTCATATTCTGTGGGACAGCCAGCTTGGCGAGATCCATGCACAGCTGATGGGAGAGGTGCAGATCGAGATCCTCAAGAAACTGATCTGGGACCGTTTTCATGTGGCGGTAGAATTCGGAACTGGAAGTATCGTTTACAAAGAAACCGTTGCAGAACCGGTAGAAGGGGTAGGGCATTTTGAGCCGCTTCGTCATTATGCGGAAGTCCATCTCCTGATCGAGCCGGGAGAACCGGGAAGCGGCTGCCAGTTTTTTACCGCATGCAGTGAAGACGTGCTTGCCAGAAACTGGCAGCGCCTGATCCTCACGCATCTGGAAGAAAAAGAGCATATCGGCGTGCTGACTGGTTCACCGCTTACGGATGTGCAGATCACCCTTCTGACAGGGCGCGCACATGCGAAGCATACGGAGGGCGGTGATTTCCGACAGGCAACTTACCGTGCTGTCCGTCAGGGGCTTCGAAAGGCAAAAAATATCCTTCTGGAGCCATACTATGAATTCCGTCTTGAAGTGCCTGCCGAGATGATCGGAAGGGCGATGGCAGATGTCCAGAAGATGCAGGGAAGTTTCGAATCCCCGGAAACGGACGGAACAACCGCAGTGCTCAAGGGAACAGCAGCCGTTTCCCAGATGCGCGATTACCAGAAAGAAGTCGTTGCATATACACATGGAACGGGAAAACTTTTCTGCACACTCAAGGGCTATGCACCGTGCAAAAACCAGGAAGAGATCGTCCAGAAGGCTGCCTACGATCCGGAAAGCGACCTGGAAAATCCGACAGGTTCCGTTTTCTGTGCACATGGCGCTGGTTTTGTCGTGCCGTGGGATCAGGTGGAGGATTACATGCATCTGAACAGCGGCGTGGAACTTGAAGGTCTGGACGGCGAGACCTGGTATGACGATGTGGATTATGCGGAAAATCCGGGTACAGCGGTGGATAATGCGAATGTTTCCAGAAGCACCAGTGGAAAAAACGGCAAATTTTCCTACAGTGGAAGTTACGATGAGGAGGAAGAACTGCAGGCGATCTTTGAGAGAACCTTTGGCCCCATCAAACGTGACCGCGCCGCTTTCCAGAAAAAGACCGTTCATTCCTCAGCGCCGACTGTCCGTTACCGGCAGGGAAAACCGCGCAAGGAAGAATATCTTCTTGTAGATGGATACAACATTATTTTTTCCTGGGAAGAACTGAACGAGCTGGCGAAAGAAAACATCCACGCAGCCTGTGATAAGCTGATGGATATTTTGAGCAATTATCAGGGCTACCGCAAATGCACGCTGATCCTTGTATTTGATGCCTACAAGGTAGAAGGACATATGGAAGAAGTCCTCACCTATCATAATATTTATGTGGTATACACCAAAGAAGCCGAGACAGCAGACCAGTATATCGAAAAAACAGTCCACCGGATCGGCAGGCAGTATCAGGTGACAGTAGCGACTTCTGACGGACTGGAGCAGGTCATCATCATGGGACAGGGCGCACACAGGATTTCCGCACAGGGACTCAAAAAAGAGATCGAAGATACAGAAAAAAATGCACGTGCAGAGTGGCATCAGCAGCGCCAGAGCAGTAAGACCTATCTTTTTGACCACATGTCAGAGGAACTGCAGGCGCAGATGGAAAAAATTCGTTTAGGTGAGGCAGGCGAAGAATAAGAAATGATATATTTATATAGAAGAAACAAAACAGGAATCTGCATTGACCGCGTATATGGACACGACGGGATCGTGGAACTGCCGGAAACTCTGGAAGGACTTCCTGTGACAGAACTGGGAGCATATATTTTTTCTGACCATATAGACCGGGGCGACCTGGAAAAGTGCAGGATGAGTGGGAAATTCTGTACAGAGGACGGACTGGAAGTGCAGGATGAAGAAGGAATGCCGGAGATGTCCGGAAATGCGGTGCAGGAACTGATCCTTCCGTCAAAACTCAGAAAAGTAGGAAGATATGCTTTTTACAATTGTTTTCACTTGAAAAAGTTAAGTTTCGGCGGTGATCTGCGGGATGTCGGTGTCGGTGCAATGACCGGCTGCCACAAGATCGAGCGGGTCACTGTAAAAACAGACGAGAACGGTGATTCCTGCCTGAGAGATATCCTGACAGAACTGCCGGAGACTCTGAGAGTCGATATGGACAAAAATGGTGAACAGGGGCGTTTCTGGTTTCCGGAATTTTTTGAGGAAGGCGTAGAAAACACACCGGCGCGAATCATCGAAAATCATGTGCACGGAAGCGGGATCCGTTACCGAAACAGCTTCCTTCACAAGAAACTCAACATACTGGAATACGACAAGCTTTTTCCCTATGCGGAAGCGTGGGAGGAGGAGTCAATCGTTCTGAAACTGGTACTGGACCGTATCCTCTACCCGATGGATCTGACAGAGACAGCGGAAGAAAAATACATCCAGTATCTCAGAGAACACGGAGAGCGTGCGGTCAGTATCCTTGGCGAAGAAAAAGAATACGCAGCAATGCGGACGATCCTCACAAAGATCACTCCGGACAGGACAGAGACAGAAAAAATGCTCGAGCGTGCACAGAGATCAGGAGATTCCAGATGGGTCAGTATCCTCATGGACACGCTCGCAGGCCATGGAAGGAAGAAGAGAAAGGCATTTGAACTGTGAACAGAGAAGAAAAAAACAAATTTGGAAATTTTGTTCATGAGCAGCGCAAAAAAGAAGAAGAGGTACTGGAGATCTGCCAGGATATTTTTGCAAATTCCAGAAATGAACTGGCGGTTTCCATGCGTTATTTCCAGAGCGCTCTCAGTGCATTAAAGATAGTGCCGTCAGGCGAGACACAGGTGCTGGGCACGGACGGGAAACTTCTCTATGTGTCCCCACAGTGGCTGCTTCCGATGTTTATGCAGAACAAAGTAGTGATCAACAGGCTGTATCTCCACGAACTTCTGCACTGTCTTTTCTGCCATCTGTGGAGCAGAAAGGAACGGGAGTGGAGAATCTGGGATCTGGCAGCAGATATCGCGGTGGAAAATATTCTGGATGAACTTTATCAGAAGGCAGTTTACATCCGCCCGAACAGTTTCCGAAGAGAAAAATATCAGCAGTGGAAAGTAGAATACAAAGTTCTGACTGCGGAGATCCTGTATTATGATCTCCTGAAATGCGAGGAAGAAGAAATCGCCCGGCTGGAACAGGAATTCCGCAAGGACGACCACCATTTCTGGTACACGCCGAACAGTCGAAGCGGGATGGCAGACCGCCAGAAGAAATGGGAAGAGATGCGGCGCAAGATGCAGACGGAGATGGAGCTTTTTTCGAAGGAAGCAGCAGGGGATTCGCCGGGACTTGTGGAGCATCTGCAGGCAGAAAACAGAAAACGGTATGATTACCGGGAGTTCCTTCGGAAGTTTTCTGTCCTGAAAGAAGAGATGCAGGTGGATATGGATTCTTTTGACCCGATCTACTATCATTTTGGGATGGAAACTTACGGGAATATGCCGCTGATCGAGCCGCTGGAAACAAAAGAGATGAAAAAAATCGAGGATTTTGTCATCGTGATCGACACTTCCATGTCCTGTAATGGAAGCCTGATCCGCAGGTTTCTGGAGGAAACGTACAGTGTACTTGCAGAGTCGGAGAGTTTTTTCCGAAAGATCCAGGTGCACATCATTCAGTGTGACGAAAAGATCCAGGACGATCAGGTGATACATAACCAGAAAGAGATGGAAGCGTATCTTGAGGATTTTACTGTCAGAGGGTTCGGCGGAACGGATTTCCGTCCGGCATTTACGTATGTGGAGCATCTGATCAAAATGGGAGCATTTCAGAGACTTCGGGGACTTCTGTATTTCACCGACGGATATGGGACTTTTCCGGCAAAGATGCCGCCTTATGATACTGCGTTTGTTTTTATGAAAGATGATTACAGGGATGTGGATGTGCCGCCGTGGGCGATCAAACTCATTCTGGATACACAGGCACTAGAGAGGAAAGAAGATTATTATGAATATTAAACAGGCAAAACAGGAAGTTGTGGATACGGTCGAAGCGTATCTTATGAAAGACGAGTATGGAGAATATGTGATCCCGAGCGTTCATCAGAGGCCGGTGCTTCTCCTTGGTGCACCGGGAATCGGAAAGACGCAGATCATGGAGCAGGCGGCGCGTGAATGCGGCGTGGCACTGGTGGCGTACACGATCACACACCACACCAGACAGAGTGCGATCGGACTTCCGTTTATTTCGAAGAAGGAATACGGCGGCAGGGAATACTCGGCGACAGAATATACGATGAGCGAGATCGTTGCAAGTATTTATAACCGTATGAGTGAGACGGGGCTCAGCGAGGGAATCCTTTTTATTGATGAGATCAACTGTGTTTCTGAGACACTGGCTCCGGCGATGCTGCAGTTTCTCCAGTGCAAGAGTTTCGGAAACCATGAGATCCCGAAGGGCTGGGTGATCGTGGCAGCAGGAAACCCGCCGGAATACAACAAATCTGTCCGTGAATTTGACGTTGTCACCCTGGACCGTGTCAAAAAGATCCTCGTAGAGCCGGACTATCAGACCTGGCGGGAGTACGCATACAAAGAAAACATGCATCCGGCGATCCTTTCCTATCTGGAACTTCGAAACAACTGTTTCTACCAGATGGAGACAACGATTGACGGCAAACAGTTTGCGACTCCGCGAGGATGGGAAGATCTTTCCAGGATGATGGAAGTCTACGAGCGTCTTGGAAAAAGTATCACGGCAGATCTTGTGGGGCAGTACATCCAGCATGAGCGCATTTCGAGAGAATTTGCAGAATATTACGAACTGTATCAAAAATACCAGCAGGATTACCAGATCACAGAAATCCTTCAGGGCAAAAACTCCGAGGCAATGGTAAAGAAAGTTTCCCACGCATCCTTCGATGAAAGAGTGAGTGTTGTAAACCTTCTGTTCTCCGGCACAAGACAGGCGGTACGAAAAGTTATGCTTCAGGAAGAAGTGCTGGAAAAAGTGTTCGAGGTGCTGAAAGCCCTGAAAGAAAATCTGGCATCCGGAGATCTCGCGCAGAGACTGGAAGATTACATCTTTGATCTCAAAAACACCCGCGAGAAGAAGCAGAAAGAGGGACTTCTGGAACGAAGAGAAGACCTCTGCATCCGCCGTGCAGTCACACTTCTGGAAGATTACGCGAAATTTCTGAAACAGCACAGCGAGGTTCAGGGAGAAGAAGCGTTTGCTCTTGTCCGGGAGGCATTTGGGGAAGAAAGAACTTCCTGGGAAGACGAATGGGATCAGGCAGGAAATACACTGGAATATGCTTTTGATTTCATGGAGGCGGCTTTCTATAACAGCCAGGAAATGGTTATGTTTGTCTCAGGAATCAATACAGATTTCTATTGTGTACGTTTTCTGGAGACTTATGAATGTGAGAGATATGTGCGTTACAACAGAGATCTGCTGTTTGAGGATGTGAGCCAGCAGATCCGAAGGAGAATTGAAGAACTTTAAGAGGAGCGTTATTAAATGAAGAAACAAAAGAAAATCTACACCTTTTTACTTTCGCTGCTTCTGGCATTTTCGCTTCTGTTTCCTGGCAGCATTGTTCCGGTGGAAGCAGCAGGCGGCGACATGGCGGTGCACTTTATTGATGTAGGGCAGGGACTGGCGATCCTCGTGCAGTCGGGCGGAGAAAATCTTCTCTATGATGGTGGAAACCGTTCTCATGCAGATGAGGTGGTCCAGTATCTTAAGAATCAGGAAGTAGAGACGATCGATTACATGATCTCCTCTCACTATGATGAGGATCATCTGGGAGGACTTGTCAAATGCCTTGATAATTTTGAGGTGGATCATGTTCTGGGTTCCGACTATGTGCACACATCGGACCTTTTTAATACGTTTATGAATACGGCGACAGCGAATGCGATCACTGTCGAATATCCGGCTGTCGGTGATACTTATGAATTTGGGACCGGCAGTTTCACGGTCATGGCACCTTCCGGAATCTCCAAGAACAGCAATGACAACTCTGTTGTGATCCGTCTTGTCAATGGCGACAACAGCTTTATGTTCATGGGAGATGCGGAGGAGACAAGTGAGCAGGATATGATCAGTACAGGAATGAACCTGGACTGTGATGTGCTCTGTCTCGGTCATCATGGTTCTGCATCTTCTACTTCATGGGATCTTCTGGAAGCATCGACTCCATCCTGGGCAGTGGTAAGTTGCGGCAAAGGTAATTCCTACGGTCATCCGACTGCGGAGACAATGGGAAAACTTTCCGACATGGATATCCCGGTATTTCGTACCGATGACCAGGGAACCGTGATCGCAGTTTCTGATGGAAGTACGATCAGCTGGAACCAGGAACCGTGCAACGATTACAGTTCCGGAGATGAGAGTACTGGCAGCAGTTCAGGTTCTTCTGATGCAAGTACAGGTTCAGGTGTGCGTTATTCTGGCTGGTCAGACAGCTCACAGATTTCGGACAACAGCACCGAGACAGCAGACACGATTGACACACAGGGCGCAATGGTCTGGATCTCTGCAACAGGAAGCAAATACCATAGCGTCCCAAACTGTGGAAATATGAACCCGGATAATGCAAGACAGGAAAGTGAATCACAGGCACTCAGTGAAGGGTATGAAGCCTGCAAAAAGTGCTGGTAAAAGTGACTCAGGCTGGTTGAAGCGGATGATAAAAATCACGCACATAATGCATAAACTGACGCACATGCGGCTTCAGGATCCGGTTTTTGCTGTAAACAATATAAAAACTTCTTTTATGAACAGATTCTTCTAATGGAAACAGAAGGATCTGTTTTGTTTTTTCCAGATCTACGGCAGAGCGCGCGGAGAGAATCGAGATGCCAAGTCCGTTGACGATAGACTTCTTGATACTTTCCAGATCATTCATTCTGGCGATCACATTGAGGTCGGAAGGAGTGACGCCGATTTTTTCCAGAAAAAGATCCATCTCTTTCTTGGTGCCGGAGCCTTTTTCGCGGATGATGATCGGGTCTGCCAGAAACTGTTTGAAATCGACAGGATCTTCTTTGAATTTCAGGTAGCGTTCTGTGACAGGCGTGGCGATCACAAGAGTATCCTGGCAGAACGGGATAAAAACACAGCTTTCATCTCCGGTGTTCTGCCCGACGAGTGCGAGGTCGACGATTCCATCGAGGACACGGTGGATAGCTCCTTCGCTGTCTGTCTGAATGGAATGAAAATAAATATCCGGGTGCGTGCCTCCAAAACCTGCGAGCAGTTCCGGCAACAGATAAGAGGAAGGAATCGTGGAGGCTGCAAGGTCGATCATGTGCTTCTGCGCCCCTGTGAAGTTGTTGAGAAGGTTGTTGCGGATCTCAAGCATCCGGACTGCACTGTCGTAGAGCTGGTAGCCGCTGGTGGTGACGGTGGTCTTTTTTGTCGTGCGGATGATGAGTTTGGAGTGAAGCTCTTCTTCGAGGGAGCGGATGTGTGCGCTGATGGTTGGCTGTGTCAGATAAAGTCGTCTGGCAGCTTCGGAGAAACTGCCGTAATCGACGACGGCGACAAAGGCTTCTAACTGTTTGAATTCCATAAATCAAAAATCTCCTGAAAAGTGAATCTTCTAAATAATACGATTATTGTGAAATCCCTGTGATCTCTGCAAGTGCATGAAGGGCAGTGTCCACTTCTTCCGGGGTATTTTCCGGACCAAAGGAGAAGCGGAGCGTACCGGCAGGATATGTGCCGAGGGTTTTGTGCGCACTTGGGGCACAGTGGAGACCGACGCGGGACATGATCCCGTAAGTATCGTCCAGTTCAAAAGCGGCACGAGCCATATCCACTTCAAGTGTCTGGATCGAGACGACGGCACAGCGGTTCTGGGTGTCTTTGTGTCCGATCACGCGAAGGCTGGCCTCAGCCGGGTCGAGGGTAAGGATTCCGTCAATGAATTGTTTCGTCAGCGTGAGTTCATGCTGGAAAGCCAGATCCATTGAACTGTTCTCCAGATCATCAAGTGCGGCGTGAAGACCGAGGATCCCGGGGATGTTCGGCGTTCCCGGCTCGAAGCGGTCCGGGAGGAAATCAGGGACTTCTTCAGTATGGGAAATACTTCCGGTGCCGCCACTTAAGAGCGGCTCGATCTTAGAAGCAAGTTCGCTGCGGATCAGGAAACCGCCGATCCCCTGCGGTCCACGGAGTCCTTTGTGCCCGGTGAAAGCGAGCGCATCAAGCTTTAATTCTTCCATATCGATCGGAAGTGTACCGGCAGTCTGTGCACTGTCCAGGACAAAAAGCAGCCCATGTTTCTGGCAGAAGGTGCTGATCTCCTTAAGCGGCATGATGGTTCCGCATACATTGGAAGCGTGGAGACAGACGAGAAGCCTTGTATTTGGTTTCACGAGCGAGTCCGCTTCTGAAAGAATCAGATTTCCCTCACGGTCACAGGGAATCCTGTCAAAAGTTACGCCCTGTTTCTGAAGCTGGACGAGCGGGCGCATCACTGCATTGTGCTCCATCGAAGTGACCAGCACATGGTCACCCGGTTTTAAGATCCCTTTGAGGAGGATGTTCAGGCTCATGGTGATATTCTGTGTGAAGATCACATTTTTGCCCTTACCGAATGTGAAATGAAAAAGCTGCCGGAGCTGTTCCCTTGTCTCAAAGATCTGTTCTTCCACGGAATAGGCAGCACGATATCCGCCACGTCCTACATTGACCGCGCAGCCGGAGAGATACTGGTAAACAGCATCCGCCACAGAAGGAGCTTTGGGAAAAGAAGTGCTTGCCTGATCCAGATATATTTTTTTCATAGTGTACCTCACGTATTTTCATTGATCATAATTCAGAGTATACCATAATTTATAAATATTATCTATAAATAGCTATAAAATACGATTATATTTAATTGGCAGAAAATCCCCAGGAATGGTATGATAATACAAAGAAAATATGCTGATACCAAAATTTTTCAGTATTGAGGGAAAGGGAGGTTATTCACTAATGAAAAAAGAAAAAACAACAATTGTTGTGGCTGGTCTGATCATCGGTGTGATCGCAGCCATGCTGGTATTCTTTGGAAATCCGGCAAATATGGGATTCTGTATTGCCTGCTTCCTCCGTGATACCACAGGTGCTCTCGGACTTCATTCCGCAGCAGCCGTACAGTACATCCGTCCGGAGATCATCGGACTTGTGCTGGGTGCATGTATCGTGTCACTGATCACCAAAGAGTTCCGTCCGAGAGGAGGCTCTGCACCGGTGACAAGATTTGTTCTGGGTGCTTTTGTTATGATAGGATGCCTGATGTTCCTTGGCTGTCCGTTCCGTATGATCCTGCGTCTGGCAGGCGGTGACGGAAATGCCATCTTCGGTCTGGTTGGTTTCGCGGCAGGTATCCTGACAGGAACATTCTTCCTCAAGAAAGGATACACTCTGAAACGTTCCTACAAGATGCCGAAACTTGAGGGAAGTATTTTCCCGGCAGTTCAGATCGTCATGCTGCTCCTTCTTGTGGCAGCACCGGCATTTATCCATTTCACAGAGCCGGAAGGCGGCCCTGGAGCAAAGCATGCGGCAATCCTGATCTCACTGGCAGCAGGTGTGATCGTTGGTATCCTGGCACAGAGAACCCGTCTCTGCATGGTCGGCGGAATCCGTGATGCAGTTCTGTTTGGCGAGTTCAAGCTTCTGTTTGGTTTTGTTGCGATCCTTGTCAGTGCACTGATCGTAAATGTGATTCTTGGATATTTCCATCCGGGATTTGCCGGTCAGCCGATCGCACATACAGATGGTTTGTGGAATGCACTTGGCATGTATCTTGCAGGTTTTGGCTGTATCCTTCTCGGTGGCTGCCCGATGCGCCAGCTCATTCTCTCCGGTGAGGGAAATACAGACTCTGTTGTGACCGTTCTCGGCCTGATGGCAGGAGCTGCTTTTGCCCACAACTTCGGTCTGGCATCTTCAGCAGATGGCCCGACAGCAAACGGCAAGATCGCAGTTGTGATCGGTATCATTGTTGTAGCAGTGATCGGCGTGGCCAATTCCAGGCGAAAAGAAGCCTGAAAGGAGATAAAATATGAAAAGAGTAGATGCAAGAGGACTGTCCTGCCCGGAACCAGTCATCCAGACAAAAAATGCCATGGCGTCCAGAGAAGCTCAGTATGAAGTTCTGGTAGACAATGTGGTGGCAAAAGAAAATGTCTCCCGTTTTGCGATCCATCAGGGCTATCAGGTCGAGGTGGAAGAACAGGGCGATGATTTCCTGCTCAGGATAAAGAAATGATGAAATATATAGCGACGTTTTATTCTCATTATGGTGCGATCCAGTACCGGAAGAACTGTGAGAAGATGGATCTGGAGGCGGTTGTCATGCCGGTTCCCAGAGACTTGAGTTCTTCCTGCGGAACCTGTGTGCGCTTCGAGGCGGAAGGGGAATTCCCGGAGCGAAACGAAGAAGTGGAACAGATCGTCCGGATCGAAGACTCAGGATATGTGTGTATCTATCATGCAGATGAAGAATAAGAGACATTAAGAGGAGCTTTCGGGCTTCTCTTTTTTTGACGTGAGATTGTACGAAAACATAAATTCGTGTATACTAGGGATAAAGTAAAAAGCCGCATCAGCTTTAAAGATGCGGCACAGAATCAGGAGTGAGAACAATGAGAGAAAAACTGACCAAGAGAGACGTAGAAAAGATAGAAGAAGAGATCGAGCACCGTAAGCTTGTCATCCGAAAGGAAGCCATCGAGGCGGTCAAGGAGGCGCGTGCACAGGGCGACCTGAGTGAGAACTTCGAATACTACGCTGCAAAGAAACACAAGAACCAGAACGAGAGCAGGATCCGTTACCTGGAGAGAATGCTCAAGACAGCAGAAGTTGTAGAGGATACTTCCAGGTCAGATGAAGTGGGCATGGACGATATCGTAGAAGTCGAATTCGAGGAAGATGGCGAAGTGGAGAAATACAAACTTGTCACTTCCATTCGCGGAAATTCCATGGAAAACCGTGTCAGCATCGAATCCCCGATCGGCAAAGCACTCAAGGGACACCGCGTCGGCGACAGAGTCAAAGTACAGGTGAACGAAAACGTAAGCTACTATCTGCGCATCCGCTCTATCGATAAGACAGGGGACGAAGGAGAAGACATCCGCAGCTTCTGACGGAAAAAATCCGCCAAAAAGCGTTTTTTTTCTGTGAAATTCGATTTTACAAAGATTTAACATAAAACTGGTGAGAACTTTACACGATGTCAATATGATGAAACCATATTAAATCTGAGCAAAGGAGAACATTATGGATTTTTTCAGCATATTAACATTGTTGGGCGGTCTTGCCATGTTTTTGTATGGAATGCAGGTTATGGGCGATGGTCTGGCAAAAGTATCAGGAGGTAAACTGGAGCAGATCCTGGAAAACTTAACTTCAAGCAAATGGAAAGCAGTACTTCTCGGAATGTGCGTGACAGCAGTCATCCAGTCCTCATCCGCAACGACCGTTATGGTAGTCGGATTTGTAAATTCAGGAATCATGAAACTGACACAGGCAGTCGGCATCATCATGGGTGCGAATATCGGAACTACCATCACTTCCTGGCTTCTGAGCCTTACTGGAATTGAGAGCAGCAACTTTTTTATCAGCCTTCTGAAACCGAGTTCTTTTTCACCGGTCCTGGCACTGGTCGGAATCATTCTTCTGACTTTTACCAAGAGCTCCCGTAAGAAAGATATCGGAACCATCCTTCTGGGATTCGCAGTGCTGATGTTTGGTATGGAATCCATGAGCGGCGCAGTAAAGCCTCTGGCGGATGTACCGGAATTTACAGGTCTTCTCCTTAAATTCTCCAATCCGGTAGCAGGAATCCTTGCAGGTACGATCCTGACTGCGATCATTCAGTCATCTTCTGCATCTGTCGGTATTCTTCAGGCACTCTGTATGACTGGAGCAGTTCCGTTCAGTTCCGCATTCCCGATCATCATGGGACAGAACATCGGTACCTGTGTGACAGCACTTCTGTCTGCGATCGGTGCAAACAAGAATGCAAAGAGAGCAGCGATGATCCACCTGTACTTCAACCTGATCGGAACCGTTGTGTTCATGTCACTGTTTTACCTTATCAATACAGCGGTACATTTCCCATTTATGACGCAGATGGCAACACCGGCAACGATCGCGATCACACACAGTGTCTTCAATATCACAGCGACGGTTGCATGGCTTCCATTCTCTAACCTTCTTGTGAAACTTGCCTGTCTCACGATCCGTGACGACAAGTCCGATGAAGTCAGCAAGGAAGATCAGGAGTTCATGATCCTGGAATCCAGATTTTTGGAAAAACCGGCTTTTGCCGTAGAGCAGGGAAGAAATGCAGCAAGACATATGGAGCGTGATTCCCGCAAGGCTCTGGATATTTCGCTTGGACTGCTCCGTAACTATGAGGAAGAGCAGGCAGAGCGTGTCCAGAAGATCGAGACAAAAGTAGACCGTTATGAGGATGAACTGGGAACTTATCTGGTGAAGCTGAATAACAAAGACCTCTCCGAGAAGGACAGCCACAGCGTTTCCATCATGCTTCACTGCATCGGTGATTTCGAGCGTATCTCAGATCATGCGGTAAATATTATGGAATCCGCAAGAGAGCTTCACGAAAAGAATCTCAGTTTCTCGCCGGAGGCCAGAACGGAACTTCAGGTTCTGGTCAGCGTAGTCGGCAGGATCGTAGATACTGCATATGACGTATTCGACAAGCAGGATATGAACCTCACCCGTGATGTAGAGCCTCTGGAAGAAATGGTAGATGAGCTGAGCAGGGAGATGAAACGTCGCCATGTCAACCGTCTGCGTTCCGGAGAATGTACGATCGAGATGGGATTTATCCTCACAGACCTGATCACCAGTCTGGAACGTATTGCAGACCATTGTTCCAACATCAGCGTCTGCGTAACACAGGTAAGAGAGAATCTTTATGATACACACAGTTATCTGGAGAGCCTCAAAAACGAACCAGATGAAGGCTATTACAATCGTCTGGAAGAACTGCAGAGAGAGTATGTACTTCCGTAAAAGATACACACAGTAACGGCAGATTCCGGACAGAAAGGGAAATAACAGTTACAACAGAATGATCTATTGTGTAGAAGATGAAAGAAATATCAGAGAGCTTTTGATCTATACCCTGGAAACAACAGGATTTTCGGCAAAGGGTGTGTCGAATGGGAAAGAACTCCGGGCACTTCTTAAAGAAGAACTTCCGGATCTTATCCTTCTGGACATCATGCTTCCGGGGGAAGACGGATACAGCATTCTCGAACGGCTCAAAGCTTCACAGGAGACGAAAAACATCCCGGTGATCATGGTCACGGCAAAAGAAGCCGAGTTCGACAAGGTCCGCGGCCTGGAGGCAGGAGCCGATGATTATATCACAAAACCTTTTGGAATGATGGAATTTGTCGCCAGAGTAAAGGCGGTCCTGCGCCGCTGTTCCAGACAGGAGGACGACAAAGAACTGAAATGTCAGGATCTGACACTGTCTGTCGGAAAGCACAAAGTCTGCTGGAAGGGAGAAAAGATCGAACTGACACGTAAGGAATTTGAACTTCTTCAGTATCTGATGGAAAACAAGGGACTGGTCATGACGAGAAATCAGATCCTCTGCCATGTATGGGGATATGACTTTGACGGCGAGACAAGGACAGTCGATGTACATGTCCGTACCCTGAGACAGAAGCTTGGGGAAGCCGGAAATCTGGTCGAGACGGTTCGAGGCGTAGGCTACCGGATCGGAGCATAAAAATGAGAAAAAAGATATTAAACCATACCTGTCTGCTCGTAGTCCTGTCAGTGCTTATGACATTCCTTGCAGCGAGTCTGGTCATGTACAGCAAGTATAATGAAGATCTGAAGCAGAGCGTCCGGGACAGTACCAAGTACATCCAGGACAGCGTAGAAAAGATGGGCGAATCCTATCTGGACAAGGATCTTGGCAAAGCTTCCGCTGCCCGTATCACACTTCTGGACAGTGAAGGAAATGTTTTGTTTGATTCCCTGGAAGATCCGACGGAGCTTGCCAACCACAGCAACCGCCCGGAATTTATCCAGGCAGAAAAAGAAGGCTATGCGGAGACTCTGCGTTATTCAGAGACACTTTCCAAGCAGAATTTTTACTGTGCGGTGAAACTTTCCAATGGAGATATCCTCCGTGTGGGAAGAACGACAGACAGTGTCTTTTCGACAATGGTCTCCAGTTCGGCACTTTTTGGTGCGCTTTTGCTTCTGATTCTGGTGCTGGCATTTATCCTTGTCCGGAAACAGACACAGGACCTGATCGAGCCGATCAATACACTGGATCTGGAACATCCGCTTGGAGAAGTCCGTTATGAGGAACTGCGACCTCTTCTGGAGCGTGTAGATGAACAGAACCACCAGATCGCGAAACAGATGGAAGAGCTCAAGGAGGCAGAGGCTGTCCGCAGGGAATTTTCTGCGAATGTTTCTCACGAGCTTAAGACACCGCTGATGTCGATCTCCGGTTATGCGGAGCTGATGATGAACGGGATGGTTCCGGGAGACAAGATACAGGAGTTTTCCGGAAGGATCTACCACGAGGCAAGCCGTTTAAGTACACTGGTGACAGATATCATCCAGTTGTCGAGGCTGGATGAGAAGGACAGCGATATGCCGTTTGAGCCGGTGGATCTGTATGAGCTGTCAGAGGATATCGTCCTTCATCTGGACAGTGCGGCATCAAAGAAGAATATTCAGTTACAGCTTGAGGGAGCGTCAGTTTCCGTCGAGGGCGTGCGTCAGGTCCTCTATGAGATGTTATACAATATTGCGGACAATGCAGTGCGCTATACGAATAAAGATGGAATCGTAAAGATTTTTGTAGGGCAGAGAGGAAGCCATCCATATTACCGTGTGGAGGATAATGGTATCGGTATCCCGAAAGAAGAGCAGAAGAGGATCTTTGAACGATTCTACAGGGTGGACAAGAGTCATTCCCGTGAAACCGGTGGAACAGGGCTTGGACTTTCAATCGTAAAGCACGGCGCGATCCTTCATAACGCAGAGATCGTCCTGGACAGCGAACCAGGACAGGGCACAAAAATGGAGCTGGTCTTTTGACAGACTGGCTCCATTTTTGTGCGTTGTAAAAGAAATAAATTTGAAGGCGAAATCAAAGATCCATCTCGGAGAGAGCTGCTTCATCGGCGATGATCGTGCAGTCCGGATGGAACTGAAGGATAGATCCCGGAACTTCTGGTGTGACAGGTCCCTGGATCACCTGTTTCAGGATCGTGGCCTTATCCTTGCCGCTGACAAGAACGAGCAGCTTATGGCAGCGCATGATGGTTCCGATTCCCATGGTGTATGCCTGACGAGGAACATCTTCTTCGCTGGCAAAGAAACGCTTATTTGCCTGGATCGTTGTTTCAGTGAGGTCAACACAGTGTGTCTCATCTTCAAAATGGTCGGATGGTTCGTTGAAGCCAATGTGACCGTCGTGACCGAGACCAAGAAGCTGGATGTCAGCCGGTCCGACGCGGTGGATCAGTTCGTTGTAGGCCTGGCAGCACTTTTCGCTGTCAGTTTCCGTACCATCCGGAACATGAGTATTGTCATAAGAGATGTTCACGCGGTGAAAAAGATGCGTATTCATGAAATAACGATAGCTCTGTTCATGGGAACCTGGAAGTCCCTTATATTCATCAAGATTTACAGTGGTGATCTGTGAAAAATCCAGGTCGCCGTCCTGGTACATTTCTACAAGGCGGTCATAAGTGCCGATCGGTGAAGAGCCGGTGGCCAGACCAAGAACGCTGTCTGGTTTCAGAGTGATCTGGGCTGCGATGAGATTGGCAGCTTTGCGGCTGAGTTCCTGATAATTCTTTACTTTGCAGATCTGCATGGTAAGTCCTCCCCCGTCCAATTAAGGACAATTGTATTTTTATATAGTTTTTACCCTCATAAATATTAATTCTGACGCTGTGGGCGTTCAGACAGTGCTTTGATAGAAGTGGCGTATTCCGTCGGTGTCATTCCGGACAGCTTCTTGAACTGCCTGGAAAAATAGTGAATAGAAGAATAACTCAGGAAATCTGAGATCTGTGTAAAGTTCATCTCATTTTCCCGGATAAGCTGCTTGGCAAAGTCGATCTTCATCCGTGAGAAAAATTCGATCACACCACACTGGTATTCTTCGCGAAAAAGTTTCTGCAGCTGTGACCGCCCGATCATATTATTCCTTGAGATATCCTGGATCGTCAGGGTTTCCCGGACATGCTGTTCCAGGTAGTGAATGATCTTGCGGCAGGTATCAGAAGTTGTCTGGCAGGGATCGTAGATCCCGGCAGAAGCAGAATAATGTGCGATCGTATAACGACGGATCATGTGGATCAGCAGTTCCTCAAGATAAAGTGTCAGAAGCTGCTGGGAACCGAAGGAAATCTCAGGTTTCTTGATCATCTGCTCCAGATAAGGGTCGTCCAGAGGTGTGTCAAAACAGTTCCGCGCCTCTGCGATGATGCGTCCGAGGATGCTCCGTTCTGTTTCTGAAAAAGTGAGTATCTTGTTTTCAAAAAATTCCATGCACGGCGAATCGCAGGAAAATGAGATCACGATGATGCTTGGAGCGGTTTTTCCTGTAGCTTTCAGTGTATGAAATTCATTTGGGCGGTGAAAGATGACCTGACCGCGGGAGAGGGTGTGGCAGCCATTGTCTGTAACAACCTCGGCAGCACCGGTGTCCACGCACTGAAATTCCCAGAAGTCGTGGCGTTCGCCGTCAAAATGAAAATCATTCTGATATTCGTAGTAATGGATCGTGTAAATGCTTTTTATGAAAAGTTCCTGGTCCAATGAGACACTCTGATAAGCCACGGGAAGACCTCCTTCATCCACTTGCATTTATTGATTTATAATATTGTTCTTGGTTCTTATACTAATGAATTTGTGCGAAATAGTCAAATCATAATTGATATTATGCAAAAATATGATGTGATTGTGCAAATACTATTTCTAAAAAAACGCCCATATTAAATAATGGCTGCAGAAATTGAAAATTATTTGTTGTCATATTGGGATTTGTGGTGTACAGTTATTTTTGATTAAGAATACAGGAGGGCGAAAATGATGAAGAAACCAGTTTTAGTAGTAATGGCAGCAGGAATGGGAAGCCGCTATGGGGGTCTGAAACAGATCGATCCGATTGACAAAGAAGGTCATATTATCATGGACTTTTCCATTTATGATGCAGTAAGAGCTGGCTTTGAGAAAGTCGTATTTATTATAAAGAGAGAAAATGAACAGGCATTCCGTGAGGCGATTGGGGATCGTCTGAGCAAACAGATTGAAGTAGCGTATGTTTTCCAGGAACTGACCAATCTTCCGGAAGGTTATGCAGTCCCGGAAGGAAGAGTGAAACCGTGGGGAACCGGTCATGCAGTCTTAAGCTGTATCGATGAGATCGACGGACCTTTCGCTGTTATCAATGCAGATGATTACTATGGCGTACATGCATTCAAGATGGCATATGATTTCCTGACTTCTGAACAGGAAGAAGGAGATGTTTACCGTTACATGATGGTAGGATACCGCCTTGAGAATACACTGACAGAGAATGGTCATGTTGCCAGAGGTGTCTGTGTGACAGATGAGGAAGGTCATCTGATCAAGATCAATGAGCGTACCCATATCGAGAAACACGACGGCGGTACAGCATACACAGAGGATGACGGCAAGACATGGACCATGCTTCCGGAGGGCAGCATCGTTTCCATGAATATGTGGGGATTCTCAAACAGCATTCTGAAGGAACTCAAAGAACGTTTCAAACCATTTCTGGATGATGCGATCAAGAATAATCCGATGAAAGGAGAATATTTCCTTCCATTTGTTGTTGATGAACTTCTTCAGGAACACAAAGCAACTGTCAAAGTTCTCAAATCCGAGGACAAATGGTACGGAGTTACTTACAAAGAAGATAAACCAATGGTAATGGCTGCAGTTCAGAACCTGAAAGATCAGGGGCTGTATCCGCAGAATTTATGGGAGGAAGCATAAGTGGAGATCAGCAATACAGTACGTGAAGCGATTGACGGCTTCAAATTGCATGGTGAACTCAAAGAGTGCATCAGATATGGAAGCGGTCATATCAATGATACTTATCGACTGACTTACGAGACATCACAGGGAACGAAACGATACATCCTGCAGAGAATGAGCAGAAATATTTTTAAGAAACCAGTGGAACTGATGGAAAATATCAGCGGTGTCACTTCCTGGCTCCGCAAAAAGATCATCGAGAATGGCGGCGATCCGGAACGAGAGACCCTGACACTGGTAAAAAACCAGACAGGTCTTCCGTATTTTGTGGATTCTGATGGAGAGTACTGGAGAGTCTATCTCTTTATTGAGGGAGCGACCTGCTACGATGCAGTAAAGGATGATAATGATTTTTATCAGAGTGCAGTGGCATTTGGACATTTCCAGCAGCTTCTGGCAGATTATCCGGCAGAGACACTTCACGAGACGATTAAGAATTTTCACAACACACCGGACCGACTTGAGAAATTCAAGAAAGCTGTTGCAGAGGATGTCTGTGGAAGAGCTGCCTCTGTCCAGAAAGAAATTGATTTTATCATGGAGAGAGAAGAACTGACACATGCCCTGTATGATATGCAGCTTGATGGAAGACTTCCGCTTCGCGTAACACACAATGACACCAAACTGAACAACATCATGATTGATGATGCGACAGGCAAAGCAATCTGTGTGATCGATCTGGATACAGTTATGCCGGGACTGACAGCGAATGATTTCGGTGATTCTATCCGCTTCGGAGCAAGCACAGCTCTGGAGGACGAGAGAGACCTTTCCAAGGTGTCCTGTGACCTTCATCTCTTTGATGTTTATGCGAAGGGATTTATCGAGGGATGTGGCGGTGCGCTGACAGACCTTGAGATCGAGATGCTTCCGATGGGAGCGATCCTTATGACATTTGAGAATGGAATCCGTTTCCTGACAGACCATCTGGAGGGAGATCATTACTTCCATATCCACAGAGAGGGACATAACCTTGACAGATGCAGGACCCAGCTTACTCTTGTAAAAGACATGCAGGAAAAACTGCCGCAGATGAATGAGATCATCAGAAAATATAAATGATTTTTTTAATAAAAAAGCTTCGGAACTTTGAATGGGTTCCGAAGCTTTTTGCATATCAGCCTTTGACACCGCCGGAGGTAAGACCGCCGACAAGATGTTTCTCGATAAGCACAAACAGGATAATGACCGGTACGGTTGCAAACAGAGAGGATGCAAACAGATACTGCCATTCTACCATGTTATAGCCGTTAAATATTGTAATACCAACAGTAAGTGGTTTGAATACATCTGTTGAGATTAGAGTAAGTGCAACAGTATATTCATTCCATGCATTGATAAATACGAAGATCAGAGCAGTTACAATACCAGGTGCGGCAACTGGAAGAAGGATGCGGATCAGGGCAGAAACCTTGCCACAGCCGTCAACTGTTGCAGCCTGTTCCATTTCAGGTGAGATAGAAATAAAAGTACCGCGCAGCAGCCAGATCGCGAATGCCTGGTTGAATGCTGCATTGATAAATACAAGACCAACGAGACTGTCTGTCATACCGAAGGTTGACATGATCTTGTAGATACCTACCAGAAGGACTACAGGAGCAAACATCTGGGAGATGATAACGATACCCAGGAAGATCTTTTTGCCCTTAAACTTCATTCGTGCAAGTGCATAAGCTGCAGGAATACCACATACGATCGCGATCAGAGTGGAGCCACCTGCAACGATCAGGGAGTTGATGAAATATCTGGAAAGTGGAGCCAGGGTCCAGATATCCTTGAAGTTCTGCCAGAGCCAGTGGACCGGGAGAAGTGTTCCCTTGGTTGCGTAGATTTCTGCACGGCTCTTGGCGGCAGTCGTAAACATAACAAAGTATGGATACAGCGTAATCAATACGACCAGAATGACAAAAACATAAAGAAGAACCCGAAGGAGTGTGCTTTTTGTGTCGCGTGAATGTTTCATTAGTCTTCCTCCTCCTTTCTAAGTGAAAGTACCATATAAACAGAAGCGCATGCACACAGGATCAGGAATCCGATCACGGATACTGCAGCTGCTTCACCGGATTTGCCTTTGTAGAAAGCAAGTTTATAGAGATAGGTAACAAGGGTGTCAGTACGGCTTGCCGGGTCGCCCTTGGTGATTGTCCATATGATTGGGAAGGAGTTGAATACATAAATGATATTCAACACAGTACTTACCGTCAGAGAAGATTTTACCAGCGGAAGTGTGATCTTGAACAGCTTCTGCCAGTAGTTGGCACCGTCAACGGTAGCCGCTTCATAATAAGAGTTGTCGATACTCTGCAGACCGGAAAGTACACAGAAAGTAACAAATGGTACAGTAACAAAAATACCTACAAAAATTTCCCATGCAAAATATGCTTCTGGGGTAGGAGTCCAGTTGACCGGACTGGAGATCAGTCCAAGTTTCAGTAAAAGGGTGTTCAGTGCACCGTAATCCTTGTCAATAATGAATTTCCATACACCTGCCTGGATGATCAGGGAAGTTGCCCATGGAAATACAACAATGGCACGGACTGCCTTGCGGAAACGGAACTTATTGTTCAGTACAAGTGCAAGGATAAAACCAAATACAGTAGAAAGTACTACAACGGCAACGGTCCATACAAGGGTATTTTTGAGAACCATTTTAAAAGTAGATCCATTAAGGACTTTGGCAAAATTGTCAAATCCGCAGAATCCCTTTACCAGACCGGCTTTACTCACTTCACTCATTGAAGTACGGAAAACTTCAAAGATAGGAAAGAGTATGAAGATTGTCATAAGAAGGATGCTGGGAAGCAGCCACAGATATGGCTCCACAGCAGCCAGAGGTTTCTTTTTTTTCATATTTACACCACCAAATCATTTGCTCAAAAGAATCGGGAGCCGGTCACTAATGTTCCGGCTCCCGGTTAAGTCGTATCTAAATCTGGGATCAGCCTGCAATATCAGCCTGAAGATCATCAAGCAGTGTCTGAACATCGTCGCCAAGAAGTGCGTTCTGTTCAACTTCGATAACGCCCTGTTTTACATCTGCCCATTCAGTCTTGGTTGCCGGGTAGAAGTTGCAGCTCTGCAGGATATCGATCCAGGATGAATAGGTTTCGTCATCTTTTGCGAGAAGGTCTGCTGCTGTCTGAGTGGTTGGAAGGAATCCTTCGTATACCATGTAATCAGCGTAACGAGTGTCATCATAGAAGAAGTCAAAGAACTTGGTGATGGCAGCTGTACGAGCTTCCTGATCCTCAGCGGAGTCATCCTTGAATACTTCAAGACGGTCGCAAACGCCCATTGCTACGGATTCGCAGCCCTCATTTGCAGGGATTGTTGTTACATCGTAGTTAATGTCATATCCACCATCGGAGAGATAGGTAGGAATGTTGTTTGGTCCGATCATCATGGCAACTTTGCCTGCACCAAACATATCCTGAAGGTCATAACGTGTTTCGTTAGCCGGATCGGAGTTGGTGTATCCATCGTTTACAAGACCGAGTGCGAAGTTCAGAGCTTCTACGTTCTTGTCGCTGTTGAGTGCCCAGTCACCATTTTCATCAACGAATCCGCCGCCGTTGTTCCATGTATAATAAGAGAATGCAGCCTGACCTTCGTCAGTTGTCATATCAATACCCCATGGATAAACGTCATCGCCGAATTTATCTTTGATCTTCTTTGCTGCGTCCTGAACTTCTGCCCATGTGGTAGGAACGGTAGCACCTGCTTCTTCAAGGATGTCCTTGTTATAGAAGAGTGCACGGCAGGATGCCAGGATCGGTAATGCGTATACAGTATCATCAATTGTGCTTGCTTCCCAGAATGACGGGAAGAATTTGGACTGAAGATCTTCAGAAGCATATTCTGTTGCAGGCATCAGCAGATCGTCAGCCACATAATCTGCAAGAACGTCGATATTCAGAATATCAGGTGCGTTGTTGTTTGCAACCAGTGTATTTACTTTGGTATAAAGATCGTTCCAGGAAACAATTTCGATGTTCAGATCAATATCTGAGTTTTCAGCTTCGAAATCCTTTTCGAACTGGGACCACCACGCCTGGGTCTGGGTACCATACTGGCTGATGATGACATCCAGAGTTGTCTTGTCGTCTGCTGCGAGAACCGGATGAGCCATTGTTGCTGTCATTGCCAGTACCATAGCTAATGCGATTTTACGTTTCATATGAAAGTCCTCCCTTTTGTTTGGTGAAACTGACAGAACCGTCAGTTTGGTTTCGTGATAATCACGGATGTATTAGGCTGATTATACCGTTTATAAGACTAAGTGTCAATAAAAATAGACAAAAAAAGGCTGAAAATACAAAAAAAACAATGTATATTGCATAAAGAAAAGTATTGACAAGTTGCACAAAGATTCAAAATCAGAATCTCCAAAACAGAAGTTTCATAACTGCATCAGGTAATAGGTAAAATATGTGGGAGTTTTAGTAAAATATGCGGGATGTTTGGGGAAAATATTGTGAAAAAAATAAAACAGTGCTACAATGTCACCGTAGTAAAACAAAAGCAAATGTCAGGAGGAGCAGATCATGGCAATTTTAGTAACAGGCGGAGCTGGCTTTATCGGAAGCCATACCGTAGTAGAGCTTCAGAACGCAGGATATGACGTAGTAGTACTGGACAACTTAAGCAACTCCAGCGAGAAGAGCCTTGAACGTGTAGAAAAGATCACAGGAAAACCGGTTAAATTTTATAAAGTAGATATTCTTGACAGAGAAGGACTGAACGAAGTTTTTGAGAAAGAGGATATCGATTCCTGTATCCATTTCGCAGGTCTTAAAGCAGTTGGAGAATCTGTTGTTAAACCATGGGAATATTATGAGAATAACATTGCAGGTACACTTACACTGGTTGATGTGATGAGAAAACATAATGTCAAAAATATTATTTTCTCCTCTTCCGCAACTGTATACGGCGATCCGGCGATCATCCCGATCACAGAGGAATGCCCGAAAGGACAGTGCACCAACCCTTATGGATGGACCAAATCCATGCTGGAGCAGATTCTTACCGATATCCAGAAAGCAGATCCGGAATGGAATGTAGTACTTCTTCGTTACTTCAACCCGATCGGTGCGCACAAGAGCGGTCTCATCGGTGAGAACCCGAACGGTATCCCGAACAACCTGATGCCTTACATCACACAGGTTGCAGTAGGCAAGCTCAAAGAACTCGGTGTATTCGGAAATGACTATGACACACCGGACGGAACTGGTGTCAGAGATTACATCCATGTAGTTGACCTCGCCAAAGGACATGTAAAGGCTGTCCAGAAACTGGAAGACAATTCCGGACTCAGCATCTACAACCTCGGTACTGGTAAAGGCTACAGTGTTCTTGATATCGTTAAGAACTTTGAAGCTGCAACAGGAGTTAAGATCCCATACTCTATCAAACCTCGTCGTGCCGGTGACGTTGCAACATGCTATTCCGATGCAACCAAGGCTAAGAAGGAACTTGGATGGGAAGCAGAGTACGATATCAAAGATATGTGTGCAGATTCCTGGAACTTCCAGCAGAAGAACCCGAACGGTTACGAAGACTGATTTATATCATATAATTATATTAAATAAGAAACACCCCGGTAGAACGCTGTGAATACGTTCTGCCGGGGTGTTTTGCTGTCACGTTATTTCTCAGAGAGATTTAGTGATATTTCTTTTCTTTTTCGAATTTCGGTTCGCAGGTCAGCTCAATGCCGAGTTTGCGGAATTCCCAGATATCCACGGATGACAGCATGACAGAAGTATGTGCCTGGCATCCCTTGAGTGTGTGGAGCTGTTCCAGAGCCTTACGTGCTTCCGGGTTATCAGCGGCACTGACAGAAAGTGCGATCAGGGTTTCGTCTGTATGAAGTCTTGGGTTCTTGCTTCCGAGGTATCTGGTCTTGAGTTCCTGAATCGGATGGATTGCTTCCGGTGAGATCACATGGTGTTCGTGGTCGATGCCTGCGAGTTCTTTGAGTGCATTCAGAAGAAGCGCAGAAGAAGCACCGAGAAGATCGGAAGTTTTACCATAAATAATGCGTCCGTCAGGAAGTTCGAGGGCGGCAGCCGGTGCGCCAGTTTCCTGTTCTTTGGCAAGGCTGGCAGGAACAACTTTGCGGTCGTCCAGAGATGCATGTGCCTGTTTCAGCAGAAGTTCGATCTTGCGTACTTCTTCCTCGGTACCGTCGCCGGTAAGAAGTGCATCACAGCTCTTGTAGTAACGACGGATGATCTCCTGGCGGGAAGCTTCGCAGCATACCTCATCATCAACGATGCAGTTTCCTGCCATATTGACACCCATATCTGTAGGTGATTTGTAAGGGCACTCGCCCATAATCTTCTCAAACATTGCCTGGAGAACCGGGAAGATCTCTACGTCACGGTTGTAGTTGACGGTTGTCTCGCCATAAGCTTCCAGATGGAACGGGTCGATCATGTTGACATCATTAAGGTCTGCAGTAGCAGCCTCGTATGCCAGATTGACCGGATGCTTGAGCGGGATGTTCCAGATCGGGAAGGTCTCAAATTTGGCATAGCCGGCAGCAACGCCGCGTTTGTATTCGTGGTATACCTGGGAAAGACAGGTTGCCATTTTTCCGCTTCCTGGTCCTGGTGCAGTGATGACTACGAGCGGTCTTGTTGTTTCGATATATTCATTTTTGCCATATCCTTCATCACTTACGATCAGCGGGATATTGCTCGGGTATCCTGGGATACTATAATGGAAGTAAACTTTGATGCCGAGCTTTGCAAGGCGGTTTTTAAAGAGAATAGCACTTTCCTGTCCTGCATAGCGTGTAATGCATACACTTCCTACATAGAGACCGCGCTCTGTAAAAGCATCGATCAGACGAAGCACATCCTCATCGTAAGTGATTCCGAGGTCACCGCGCATTTTGTTCTTATCAATATCAGAGGCACTGATGACAATGACGATCTCAGCCTGGTCGCGGAGCTGCATGAGCATGCGGAGCTTGCTGTCCGGCTCAAATCCTGGAAGAACACGGGATGCATGGTAGTCATCAAAAAGCTTTCCGCCGAATTCCAGATAGAGTTTGTTGTCAAATTTGCTGATACGGTCGCGGATGTGTTCGGACTGCATAGTCAGATACTTTTCATTATCAAATCCAATTTTCATTTGTCGATTTCCTTTCCATCACAGTTAGCTATAGTAATTAGTTGGTTCTAGCTATCACGTGGATAGTATACTACAGTTATTGTTCGTAGGCAATATCTCACTACTACAAACATTCACAGTTTTTCGGTTGATTTATAATGGAAATCTCTTTATAATATAGAAGATAATAAGAGGAGGAAAAGAATGAACGATCATATGGATAAGCGTCCGGATGATAACCGTCCGAACCGAAATAACCCAAGAAATCAGGGACCGAACAAGAATCGTCAGACCATTCTGGGATTTTTGATCTGTCTTCTGATTAGTTTAGTTTGTCTGAGTTTTGTGACAGATATGATGAGCGATAAATCCAGTGAGATCACATATGATAAATTTATCGAAATGGTAGATAAAGATCAGATCAAAGAAGTGACACTCCAGTCCGGAGTGCTGACAGTCGTTCCAAAACTTCAGAAATCTTACCAGAAAGAAAGCTACAAGGTCAACCAGATGGAGGACACCAGTGCACTGACGGCACGTCTTGAGGGCAAAGACATTGTCTTCAAATATGAGCCGCCGGATGTGATGGGTGAATTTGTTTCTACCATGATCAGTGTCCTGCTTCCGACCGTAGTTCTGTTTTTCATGCTGCTGTACTTCATGCGCCGGATGAACAAAGGCGGTGGCGGCGGAATCATGGGAGTCGGCAAGAGCCGTGCCAAAGCCTACATCCAGAAAGAAACAGGAGTCCTTTTCAAGGATGTGGCAGGACAGGAGGAAGCCAAGGAATCTCTTCAGGAGGTTGTTGATTTCCTGCATAATCCGGGCAAATATACACAGATCGGTGCGAAACTTCCGAAGGGTGCTCTTCTCGTAGGACCTCCGGGAACAGGTAAGACCCTTCTTGCGAAAGCCGTTGCAGGAGAGGCCAAGGTACCGTTCTTCTCACTTTCCGGTTCCGAATTTGTCGAGATGTTTGTCGGTGTCGGAGCTTCCAGAGTCAGAGACCTGTTTGAGGAAGCAAAGAAGAATGCACCGTGTATCGTATTTATTGATGAGATCGATGCGATCGGTAAGAGCCGTGATTCCAGATATGGCGGCGGCAATGATGAGCGCGAGCAGACACTGAACCAGCTCCTTGCAGAGATGGATGGATTTGATACTTCCAAGGGTCTTCTGATCCTGGCGGCAACCAACCGTCCGGAAGTACTTGACCCGGCACTTTTAAGGCCAGGACGTTTTGACCGACGTATCATCGTGGATCGTCCGGACCTCAAGGGCCGTGTGGAGATCCTCAAAGTCCATGCCAAGAATGTCATGCTGGATGAAACCGTAGATCTGGATGCAATCGCACTGGCTACTTCCGGTGCAGTCGGATCTGACCTTGCCAACATGATCAACGAGGCTGCGATCCTTGCTGTCAAGAATGGCCGAAGAGCTGTCTCACAGAAGGATCTTCAGGAATCCGTAGAGGTCGTTCTTGTCGGTAAAGAGAAGAAAGACCGTATCTTAAGTGCGCAGGAGAGACGCATCGTTTCCTACCACGAAGTAGGACATGCACTTGTAAATGCTCTCCAGAAGGATGCCGAGCCAGTGCAGAAGATCACGATCGTTCCGCGTACCATGGGAGCACTTGGTTATGTTATGCAGGTTCCGGAGGAGGAGAAATATCTCAATACTCAGAAGGAACTCGAGGCTATGCTGGTCGGATATCTTGGAGGACGTGCGGCTGAGGAGATCGTATTTGATACCGTAACGACAGGTGCTGCCAATGATATCGAGCAGGCGACCAAGGTTGCCCGTGCAATGATCACCCAGTATGGTATGTCACAGAAGTTTGGCCTGATGGGACTTGCAACACAGGAGAACCAGTATCTCTCCGGCCGTGCAGTCCTTAACTGTGGTGATGATACAGCGACAGAAATCGACCACGAAGTAATGCAGCTTCTCCATTATTCCTATGAGGAAGCCAAGAGACTTCTGAATGAACACAGAGAAGCACTGGACAAGATCGCTGAGTACCTCATCCGCAGAGAGACGATCACCGGTAAGGAATTCATGAAGATCTTCCGTGCAGTCGAGAGAGGAATGGAAATTCCGGAGAACCTCGACGAACTGCCGGATTTCGACAAGAAAAACGAGGAAAAACAGCCGGAGACAGATACTTCTGCAAAGGTAAATCTTTCCAAGGAAACTCCGGTGGAAACAGAGACAGCAGAAGTTTCCAAGGATCAGGAGGCACCAGAAGCACCGACAGAGATCCCGTCCACAGAAACAAAATCAGAGACATCAGAGGGAGACAGCACAGAGGCTTAAAGGAGCCACGATATGTTTCAGATTGAAGAAGAATTAAAGAAGCTTCCCGCGAGACCGGGCGTGTACATCATGCACGATGAGCGGGATGCGATCATCTATGTGGGCAAGGCAATTAGCCTCCGCAACCGTGTGCGGCAGTATTTTCAGAGCAGCCGCAACAAGGGTGCCAAGATCGAGCAGATGGTCACCCACATAGCAAGATTTGAATACATTGTTACAGATTCTGAGCTGGAAGCACTTGTTCTGGAGAGCAACCTGATCAAAGAACACCGTCCGAAATATAATACGATGCTCAAGGATGACAAGAGCTATCCGTTTATCAAGGTTACGGTGCAGGAGGCATATCCCAGAGTTCTGTTTGCCAGACAGATGAAGAAGGACAAAAACAGATATTTCGGTCCCTACACCAGCGGCGGCGCGGTCAAGGATGTGATCGAGCTGGTACGCAAACTGTACCAGGTTCGCTCCTGCAGCAGGAACCTTCCGCGCGACTGCGGTAAGGACCGGCCATGTCTGTATTACCATATGAAGCAGTGTACCGGACCCTGTACCGGTCATGTGGATCAGAAGCAATACAGGGAAAACATCCAGAAGGTGCTCAGCTTTCTGAATGGCGATTTTCAGGATACGATCGATGAACTCACAGACAAGATGATGACGGCTTCCGAAGAAATGCGATTCGAGGATGCCGCCGGATATCGTGATCTGATCCAGAGTATCCGCAAGATTGGAGAGCGTCAGAAGATCACTGCTTACGGAGAAGAGGACCGCGACATCATTGCTGTGGCGATGGACGAGAGTCTGGATCTCAGGGAACAGGATGCCGTTGTCCAGGTTTTCTTTATGCGAAGCGGCAGGATGATCGGCAGAGATCATTTTTATCTGAGAGTTGCAAGAGGTGATACCCGTTCGCAGGTTCTGTCCAGCTTCCTCAAGCAGTATTATGCGGGAACACCGTTTATACCGAAGGAGATCATGCTTCAGGCTGATATTGAAGACGGAGAAGTGATCGAGGAATGGCTCACATCCCGTCGGAAACAGAAGGTTCATATCGTGATCCCTAAGAAAGGTACCAAGGAAAAAATGGTAGAACTTGCCTGGGAAAATGCCCGTATGGTCCTTGAGAAGGACCGTGAGCGCATCCGCAGGGAAGAAGGAAGAACGATCGGAGCAGTTCATGAAGTTGAGGAATGGCTTGGGCTTACAGGTCTTAACCGCATGGAGGCATTCGATATTTCAAATATCAGCGGTTTTGAGTCAGTTGGTTCCATGGTGGTTTATGAGAAAGGCAAGCCGAAGCGGAGTGATTACCGTAAATTCCGGATCAAGTCTGTTCAGGGTCCGAACGATTATGCCAGTATGGAAGAAGTGCTGACGAGGCGCTTTACACACGAGAGCAATGGAGAGTTCGACAGCTTTGCGAGAATGCCGGATCTGCTTCTGATGGATGGAGGCCGTGGACAGGTCAATATCGCGCTTGGTGTTCTTGAGAAACTGGGCATTGACGTTCCGGTCTGCGGAATGGTCAAGGATGACTATCACCGTACCAGAGGACTTTATTATAATAATGTAGAGATCCCAATTGATACGAATAGTGAGGGATTCCGCCTGATCACCAGGATCCAGGACGAGGCACACCGCTTCGCAATCGAGTATCATCGTTCTCTGAGAAGTAAAGAACAGGTCCACTCGATTCTGGACGATATTCCGGGAATCGGAGAGCGCAGAAGAAAGGCTCTGATGCGCCGTTTCCGCTCGATCGAGGCGATCCGGGATGCTTCTGAGGAAGAACTGGCGCAGACAGAGTCCATGAATGCAGGAAGTGCAAAACAGGTGTATGATTTTTTTCATCGGCCAGATGATCCGGCAAATGAGAAATAAAAAGGCACTTGAAATATATAAACATTAAAGGAGAGCACATAATATGAAGGGTGTATTGATGACAAAGATGGTGCAGGAGCTGAATCTTACAAATCTGACTCCTGAGATTGACCTGTCAGACAAGAAGATCATAACCGCAGAGATTAACCGTCCTGCACTGCAGCTTACTGGTTATCTGGAGCATTTTGCCAATGAACGTGTTCAGATCATCGGTTATGTAGAGTACACATATCTGATGCAGCTCAGTGATGAGAAACGCATGATGACATACGAGCGATTCATTTCCAGTAAGATTCCGTGTGTTATTTTCAGTACCATGACCAAGCCGTCTCAGGATATGATCGACATGGCAATTAAATATAATGTTCCTACATTTGTGACAGAAAGAACAACTTCAAGCCTGATGGCAGAGATCATCCGCTGGCTGGGCGTACAGCTTGCACCATGTATTTCCATCCACGGAGTTCTGGTAGATGTCTATGGTGAAGGAATCCTGATCACAGGTGAGAGCGGCATCGGCAAGAGTGAGGCTGCACTGGAGCTGATCAAGCGTGGACACCGTCTGGTAAGTGATGATGTTGTAGAACTTCGTAAAGTAAGTGACGTCACTCTGGTCGGATCTGCGCCGGATATCACGAGACATTTCATCGAGCTTCGAGGCATCGGCATCATCGATGTCAAGACGCTGTTCGGTGTTGAGAGCGTCAAGGATACCCAGTCTGTAGACCTTGTCATCAAACTGGAAGAGTGGGACCGCGACAAAGAATATGACCGTCTCGGTCTGCATGAAGAATACACCGAATACCTTGGAAACAAGATCGTGTGCCATTCCCTTCCGATCAGACCAGGACGTAACCTGGCTGTTATCGTAGAATCTGCCGCAGTCAACCACAGACAGAAGAAGATGGGTTACAATGCGGCTGAGGAACTCTACAAGCGTGTACAGGCAAACATTGCACGTAAGAGAGAAGAATAAAAAATAAGAAAAGGTGGAGAAAAATGAAATCATATTGTTTTGGAATCGACGTAGGCGGAACTTCTGTAAAATGCGGTCTGTTCAACACAGACGGAACACTGTTAGAGAAATGGGAGATCCCTACCAGAACTGAAAATAAAGGCGAGAACATCCTTCCGGACGTTGCTGAGACGATCAAAGCCAAGATCGCAGAAAAGAATATTGACAAAGATGATATCGAAGGTGTTGGAATCGGAATTCCAGGACCGATCAACTCCAAAGGAGAAGCTGCCTGTGCAGTAAACCTCTACTGGGGATTCACACCGGTAGCTCAGATCTTAAGTGACCTCACAGGACTTAAGGCTCAGGCAGGAAACGATGCAAACGTAGCAGCACTCGGTGAAGCATGGAAAGGTGCAGCGGCAGGTTCCCAGAATGTGATCATGGTTACTCTTGGAACTGGTGTCGGCGGTGGAATCATCATTGACGGCAAGATTGTAGCAGGTTCCCACGGAGCAGGCGGTGAGATCGGACATGCACTTGTAGTCCGTGACGAAGCCGAAAAATGCAACTGTGGAAATCATGGCTGCCTGGAACAGTACGCTTCCGCAACAGGAATCGTGCGTGTGGCTGGAAGAATGCTTGCAGCTTCCGATGATGACAGTACCTTAAGAGAACTTCAGAATATTACAGCAAAGGATGTTCTGGATGCTTTCAAAGCCGGAGATGCAGTAGCAGTCCGTGTTATGGAATATGTCGGAGATCTTCTTGGCGGTGCGATCGCAGGATTTGCTACAGTTGCTGACCCGGAAGCAATCGTTATCGGCGGCGGCGTATCCAAGGCAGGTCAGCCGCTTATCGACTGCATCGAGAAATACTATCAGAGATATGCATTCCCGTCCTGCAAGGAGACACCGATCGTTCTTGCAACACTTGGAAATGATGCAGGTATCTATGGTGCTGCCAAGATGGTACTCTGATGATCGCAAATTACATATTTTGAGCTGAACTTGAGAGGAAGAAGTCTTTTTACGAAGATTTCTTCCTTTTTTTAGAAAAAAATCTAAAAAAATTAAGGTTTTTGAAAGAAAATGTGAAGTTTTTAATTGGGGGCTTTATTTACGAATTCTTATTTGATATAATGAGACGGACTATAAAGGAGGAAAACCATGAATTACGGAAAAAAATCAGTCTCCAGGAAGCGGAATTCTCTGATCTCCCGTACTGCAATGATGGGCAAGAGAGCACATGTTTCTTTTATCAGAGTCCTGTTTGCAGTCCTGATCACGATATGTGTGGTCGTGGGATGTATCGGAATTGGAGCTTTCAGGGGAATTATAGACAATGCTCCCGATGTGAATGACATTGACATTTCACCTTTGGGATATGCGACTTTTTTGTATGATGGTGACGGAAATCAGCTTCGTAAATTAACGGCTCCCAGTTCCAACCGTCTGCCTGTCTCAATCGACCAGATTCCGGTGGATCTGCAGCATGCAGTAGTTGCGATAGAGGATGAGCGTTTTTATGAGCATAATGGAATTGACGTGCGCGGAATCCTGCGTGCTTTCGTAAAAAATATCACCTCAGGAGATCTTTCTGAGGGAGCAAGTACGATCACTCAGCAGCTTCTCAAGAACAACGTATTTACCAACTGGACCAAGGAGTCTACCTGGCTTGAGCGTTTTACCCGTAAAATACAGGAGCAGTATCTTGCCGTAGAAGTTGAGAAGAAGATCAATAATAAGGATGTGATCCTTGAGAACTATCTGAATACCATTAACCTTGGAGCAGGAACTTATGGTGTACAGGCAGCGGCAAGGAAGTATTTTAATAAGGATGTCTGGGATCTGAACCTTTCTGAGAGTGTAACTCTGGCAGGTATCACACAGAACCCGACACAGTTCAATCCGATCGAGAATCCTGAAGAAAACGCCAAGAGACGTAAGGAAGTCCTGGATCATATGATCGATCAGGGCTATATCACACAGGAACAGTATGACCAGGCGATCAACGATGATGTATATTCACGTATCCAGGCCGCCCAGATCGAAAACTCTGAGACAGAGAATACGGTTTACAGCTATTTTGAGGATGAACTGATTGATCAGGTGATCAATGACCTGATGAACATTAAGGGATATACCAGAACACAGGCACAGAACCTTGTCTACAGTGGCGGCCTGAGCATTTATACAACACAGGATTCTGCGATCCAGAAGATCCTTGATGAGGAATATGCAGATCCGTCCAACTACCCGGATTATGTTCAGTACGCGCTGGATTATGCGCTGACGGTCAAGAATCCACAGGGCGAGGAGGAGAACTACAGCAAGGAAATGCTCAAACTCTACTTCCAGAATGAAGATCCGGAATTTGACCTGCTCTTTGATTCTCAGGAAGAAGGACAGAGTTATGTAGACCGTTACAAGGAGAGCATCCTTGCGGATGGAAGTACGGTTGTAGCAGAGCGTGTAAGTTTCGCACCACAGCCGCAGTCATCTATGAGCGTGATCGACCAGCATACAGGCTATGTCAAAGCACTGATCGGCGGACGTGGAGAGAAGACGGCGAGTCTGACACTGAACCGTGCAACGGATACGACCAGACAGCCTGGATCTACCTTCAAGATCCTGTCTACCTATGCACCGGCTCTTAATGAGAAGGGCATGACACTGGCGACTACTTTTGAGGATGAACCATACAACTATCCGGATGGATCACCGGTCAATAATGCAACAAGAAGCTACAATGGAACTACAACGATCCGAAAAGCGATCCAGAATTCCATCAACGTCGTAGCGGTCAAATGTCTGGAGGAAGTTACACCGGAGCTTGGACTTCAGTACCTGGATAATTTTGGCTTTACCACTCTGGCACATGGTACAGAGGCGGACAAAGATGCCAATGGAACGGTATGGACGGATGCAAATCTGCCGCTGGCACTTGGCGGTCTGACGAATGGTGTTACAAACGTCGAATTGTGTGCTGCATATGCAACAATCGCAAACAGTGGAAATTATATCGAACCGCTTTACTATACCAAGATCCTGGATCACAACGGCAATGTACTGATCGAGAAAACATCTGCAGGACGTTCTGTTATCAAAGAAAGCACAGCATGGCTTCTGACAAGCGCAATGGAGGATGTTGTGACACAGGGTACAGGTACAGCCTGCCAGCTTGATAATATGACAGTTGCAGGTAAGACTGGTACTACAGATGCATACAATGACCTGTGGTTTGTAGGATATACACCATATTATACCTGTGCGGTATGGTCTGGATTTGACAATAACGAGAAGCTTCCTGAGGATGCGAGAAACTTCCACAAGAACCTCTGGAAGAAAGTTATGACCCGTATCCATGAGGGACTTCCGGACAAAGATTTCGACATGCCTGCAAGTGTGGAGAAGATCAGCGTCTGCTCAGAGACAGGTCTCCTGCCGAGAGCCGGCTGTCCGGTTATCACCGAATACTTTGATATCGGTGATGTTCCAACGGATGAGTGTGACCAGCATTTCTATGGATATTCTGATTATGACAGTGACAGCATGACTGAATATACCACAGAGGATGGAACTTATAATCCTGATGGCACACCGGCTGATAATACGGGAGACAATACCGGAGATAACACCGGAGACAATACCGATGATAATACGGGAGATAATACCGGGGACAATACCGGAGATAATACCGGAGATAATACCGGGGACAATACCGGAGATAATACAGGAGATAACACCGGAGATAATACCGGAGGCGACGGAGATAATACCGGAGGCGATGACGGTGGTGGCACGGAAGAATAACAGATCATGAAACAGCAGCAGGCTGCAATCATCTGGCACAGGATGGTCGCAGCCTGTGTTGTACAGGCAGGGAGGAAAGAGAATGGAACAATACAAAACAGTACTGGAGGGTGGTGCCGGGGAAATCGTCGAGAAGAAATCCCGCTTCATAGCAACGGTGCGCCCGGTTAAGAATGAGGAGGAAGCCCTGGCATTTCTGGAAGAGATGCGCAAGAAATACTGGGATGCCAGACACAACTGTTATGCATATTCGATCGGAAAGAACCGTGAATTCACCCGCTGCAGTGATGATGGAGAGCCGTCCGGCACAGCAGGCCGGCCGATGCTGGATGTGATCCTGGGCGAAGATATCTATAATGTTGCAGTAGTTGTGACGCGATATTTCGGAGGAGTGCTCCTCGGAACCGGCGGGCTTGTCAGAGCTTACTCCAAAGCCGTGCAGGAAGGACTTGCAGGAAGCCTTGTGATCGAGAAGAAAAAAGGCATTTCTCTCAAGGTTACAACAGATTACACAGGAATTGGCAGGATCCAGTACATCGCAGGAGAACGTCAGATCCCAATCCTCGACAGTGAATATACGGACAAAGTTGTTCTGAAACTTCTTGTTCCGGATACAGAAACACAAGCTGTGCAGAAAGCCATCACAGAAGGTACAAACGGCAGAGCAGGAATGGAAAAAGAAAAAGAATTGTACTTTGCAAAAGTAAATGGAGAAGTTCTTACGTTTGAGGACTGACGAGTGAAAAAACGATTATTTTGAAACTGAAATGCAAAAAAGCTGAACGCATGTATAAAACAACGTTCAGCTTTTGGTTTTATTTAAATCAGCATTTCTCCGGTTCCGGATAATCTACGCCAAAAGTATCAACAGTCATAGATTTGATCTCCTGGTCGTCGAGCGGACGGTCTCTGAAGTCTGTCTCAGTCTCAGCAATCTTGTTGACAACATCCATTCCTTCGATCACTTTACCGAATGCAGCGTAGCTTCCGTCGAGATGCGGAGCAGCTTTGTGCATGATGAAGAACTGGCTTCCGCCGGAGTTTGGATGCATAGCTCTTGCCATGGAAAGAACACCTGGGGTATGAGCCAGATCATTTGCAACACCGTTCTGTGCAAATTCGCCCTTGATGCTGTATCCCGGGCCGCCCATTCCGGTTCCTTCCGGGCATCCGCCCTGGATCATGAAACCGTTGATGACACGGTGGAAGATCAGTCCGTCATAGAATCCTTTCTTTACAAGGCTGATGAAGTTGTTGACTGTGTTTGGTGCAACTTCCGGATATAATTCTGCTTTCATTACGTCGCCGTTTTCCATAGTAATGGTTACGATCGGGTTTTTATTTGCCATAATGATAATCTCCTTTTGCAAAAAGTATTGTTTTTCTTTGTGGGCTCTATTATAATATGCAAAGAACAATTCTGCAAGGAAAAAGGTGATTTGCGTGATAATAGAGACAGAAAATCCGGAGGAAACTTTTGCCCTCGGACAAAAAATCGGCAGGGCTGCCACCCCTGGACAGGTCTATACATTGACCGGTGATCTGGGCGTTGGCAAGACTGTTTTTACACAGGGGGTTGCATCAGGACTTGGGATCACCGAGCCGGTAAACAGCCCTACATTTACGATCGTACAGGTATACGAGGAAGGTAGACTTCCTTTTTATCATTTTGATGTATACAGGATCGGCGATATAGAGGAAATGGAAGAGATCGGATACGACGATTATTTCTTTGGAGAGGGTATCTGCCTGATCGAGTGGGCAGAGCTGATCGAGGAGATCCTGCCGGAAAACAGGATTTCCATAACCATTGAGAAAGAGCTTTCCAGAGGATTTGATTACAGACGTATCACGATCGAGGGACTGGAATTATAATATTGAGGAGAAAAAAATGAAAATTTTAGGTCTTGACAGCTCAGGGATCGTAGCTTCCGTAGCTGTCGTAGAGGATGATATTCTCGTAGCAGAATACACCGTAAATTACAAAAAAACACATTCACAGACACTGCTTCCGATGCTGGATGAGATCGCAAAGATGACAGAGCTTGATCTGAATACGATCGACGCGATCGCAGTCGCAGCAGGACCGGGATCTTTTACAGGACTCCGTATCGGTTCCGCAACTGCCAAGGGACTTGGACTTGCACTTAAGAAACCGCTTGTGGCAGTGCCGACAGTAGAGGGACTTGCATACAATCTGTATGATACACAGGGACTGATCTGCCCGATCATGGATGCAAGAAGAAAACAGGTCTACACAGGAATCTATCGTTTCGAGGATCACAGACTTGTGACAGTAGAAGACCAGATGGCAGTGCCGATGGAAGAACTGATCACGAAGCTGAATGCATACCAGCAGCCGGTGACCTTCCTGGGCGACGGCGTATCGGTTTTCAAGGACATGATCGCAGAGAAACTGACTGTGCCGTACACATTTGCACCGGCACACGTAAATAAGCAGAGAGCAGCAGCAGTCGCAGCACTTGGACTTGTTTATTACAAAGAAGGTAAGATACAGACAGCAATGGAGCACATTCCGGACTACCTGCGTGTTTCTCAGGCAGAACGCGAACGTGCGGAACGAGAGAAAAAGGAGCAGCAGTCATGACTTTTCGGGAGATGCTGATCGAAGATCTGGATCAGGTCATGGAGATCGAGACAGATCTTTTTGCCATGCCATGGACAAAGGAGGGAATGTTCACTTTCCTGACAAGAGAGGACACCATGTTCTTCGTAGTAGAAGAAAAGGGCAGGATCCTTGGCTACTGCAGCATGCAGACAGTGCTGGACGAGGGTGATATCCTCAACGTGGCAGTACGCAGTGACCGCCAGAAAGAAGGAATCGGCTATTTTCTGGTAGACAGCATGCTGATGCTTGCACAGGCACAGGGAATCAGCCTGGTTCATCTTGAAGTCAGAGAAAGCAACGGAACTGCCCGCAGGCTTTATCAGAGACTGGGCTTTGTCGAGGATGGACTTCGCAAAAATTATTATACCGATCCGCTGGAAAATGCGGTTCTTATGACAAAGAAACAATGAGGAATAGAAAAAGAGGAAAAATATGTTAGATGTTTGTTTACTTGGAACCGGAGGGATGATGCCGCTTCCAAGACGCTGGCTGACTGCCCTTATGACAAGATATAACGGAAGCAGCCTGATGATCGACTGCGGCGAGGGAACACAGGTGGCAGTCAAGGAAAAAGGCTGGAGTTTCAAACCGGTCGATGTGATCTGCTTTACCCATTACCACGGAGATCATATCAGCGGACTTCCGGGACTGCTCCTTACCATGGGCAACGCAGACAGGACAGAACCACTTACACTGATCGGTCCGAAAGGACTGGAGCGGGTCGTAAATGCATTACGGGTGATCGCACCGGAACTTCCGTTTGAGATCCGGTTTATCGAGATCACCAAACCAGAAGAAGTCATTGAGATCAATGGATACAGGATCACTGCATTCAGAGTGAACCATAACGTGATCTGTTATGGATACACACTTGAGATTCTGCGCCAGGGCAAATTTTCACCGGAACGCGCGAAGGAACAGGAGATCCCGCTGAAATACTGGAATCCTCTGCAGAAGGGACAGACCATAGAAGCAGACGGTGTTGTATATACGCCGGACATGGTGCTCGGACCAGACCGTAAGGGGATTAAAGTTACCTATACCACAGATACCAGACCGACAGAGTCTATCCTGCGCAACGCAAAAGGCTCAGATCTTTTTATCTGCGAGGGAATGTATGCCGAGGAAGAGAAGCTTGAGAAGGCCAAGGGCTACAAGCATATGATGTTCCGCGAGGCAGCGACACTTGCCAGGGATGCAGAGGTAGGAGAAATGTGGCTGACGCATTTCAGCCCGTCACTGATCCGGCCGGACGAATATATGGATAAAGTAAGAGAGATCTTTCCGAATTCATACCCGGGCAAGGATGGCAAAAGTGTAGAATTAAATTTTGAAGAAGACTAGAGGTGTCTGAATATGGAAGATACATTAATTTTGGCAATCGAAAGTTCCTGTGATGAGACCGCCGCTTCCGTAGTAAAAAACGGCCGGACGATTTTATCCAACGTGATCTCATCACAGATCGAACTTCACAAATTATACGGAGGAGTTGTCCCGGAGATCGCTTCCCGTAAACATATCGAGAAAGTAAACCAGGTCATCGAGGAGGCTCTCAAAGAAGCTGACGTTACTCTGGACGATCTGGACGCGATCGGTGTAACTTACGGACCAGGGCTTGTAGGAGCGCTTCTTGTGGGCGTAGCAGAGGCAAAAGCCATTGCCTATGCCAAGAAACTTCCACTGGTAGGAGTGCATCATATCGAAGGACATGTTTCTGCAAACTATATAGAGCATCCTGATCTGGAACCGCCATTTTTGTGCCTGATCGTTTCCGGCGGTCATACACATCTTGTTATCGTCAAGGATTATGGAGAATTCGAGATCCTTGGACGTACAAGGGACGATGCAGCCGGCGAGGCATTTGACAAAGTAGCACGTGCAATCGGACTGGGCTACCCGGGTGGACCAAAGATCGACAAATTATCCAAAGAAGGAAATCCAAATGCCATCGTATTCCCGAAGGCCAAGATCGGAGACTGCCCATATGACTTCAGCTTCAGCGGTGTCAAATCAGCAGTCTTGAACTATCTGAACCAGGCTCAGATGAAAGGAGAAGATGTAAACCGCGCAGATCTTGCAGCTTCTTTCCAGAAAGCTGTCGTAGATGTGCTTGTAGAACATACCATGCAGGCAGCAAAGGATTATCATATGGACAAAGTAGCGATCGCAGGCGGAGTTGCATCCAACGGAACACTTCGGGCAGCGATGGAAGAAGCATGCCAGAAACACGGATACAAATTCTATCGTCCGTCACCGATCTTCTGTACAGATAATGCGGCAATGATCGGAGTGGCAGCTTATTACGAATTTAAAAAGGGAACCCGTCATGGCTGGGATCTGAATGCAGTTCCGAACCTCAGATTAGGTGAGAGATAAAACCCTTTTTACTTTATTAAGAAAGATTTGATGGAGGGCTTATTATGAAGCAGGAGAGCAATACAGCGATCGTTCTGGCAGCAGGACAGGGCAAAAGAATGCACAGTAAGATCCAGAAGCAGTTTCTGGAGATCGATCACCGCCCGGTTCTGTACTATTCACTGGAATGTTTTCAGAAAAGTCCTCTGATCCAGGAAATTATTCTGGTAACAGGAGAAGAAATGATTTCCTATTGTAAAAGAGAAATCGTAGAACGCTATCATTTTACAAAAGTAACCAAAGTGATCGCAGGCGGCAAGGAGCGATATGATTCTGTATATCAGGGGCTTCTTGCCTGCGAAGACTGCGATTATGTATTTATACACGACGGGGCAAGACCGTTCATAACAGAAGAAATCCTGGAGAGAGGTATCTTTGGAGTGCAGGAGACAGGCGCCTGTGCAGTCGGCATGCCATCCAAAGATACCATCAAGATCGCAGATAAGGATGGATTTATCCAGTCTACACCGGACCGCAGTCAGGTGTGGTCTATTCAGACACCACAGATCTTTGCATATCCCCTGATCAGATCCGCCCATGAGAGCCTGCGTGCAAAAGACATGTCAGGAGTCACCGATGATGCCATGGTAGTAGAGCAGGAAAAAGGCACCAAGATCCGCCTGGTAGAAGGCTCCTACCAGAATATCAAGATCACAACACCAGAAGATCTTGATGTTGCAGAAACTTTTTTGAAAAAATATAAAAAAATGTAAATTTAGGTGTTGACATGTGCGAAGTTCGATGATAGAATATGTCTTGCGCTGACAGAGAAGCGCAAAAAACACTGAAAAGTGAATACGGAGAGATATCGAAGTGGTCATAACGAGGCGGTCTTGAAAACCGTTTGTCCGCAA